>Ga0209798_10000031_pt1 | contig 90598 bp, 78 predicted proteins | sample DOMMetBare3Fresh_FD_187475 | JGI IMG/M metagenome (GOLD analysis project Ga0209798, IMG submission 187475) | Wetland sediment microbial communities from St. Louis River estuary, USA, under dissolved organic matter induced mercury methylation -... | ecosystem: Environmental > Aquatic >...
CTAAGGGCTTGTCCTGCAGCGATTGTCACGGTGGCAATCCGGCAAAGAGCGATGTGGCCGGCGCAAAAGACCCGAATTACGGATATGTGGCCAGACCCACTGCCCAACAGATACCGGCATTTTGCGGAAAATGCCATAGCGACGCGGGACTGATGAAGAAATTCAACCCTTCCTTGCGTGTCGATCAGGTTCAAGAATACGCTACAAGCGTTCACGGCACTCGACTGAAGGGCGGCGATCAGAAGGTGGCAACATGTGTGAGCTGTCACGGTGTGCACGGTATTCGTGCCCCTGTGGATCCGTTGTCCAGCGTGCATGCGTTGAATGTCGCGGAGACGTGCGGTAAATGTCATGGAAACGCCGAACACATGGCTGGTTACAACATCGCCCACGACCAGTATGATAAATACAAGTCGAGCGTTCATGCTGCGGCGCTTTACCAAAAGAATGACCTTTCGGCTCCGACATGCAACGACTGTCACGGCAATCACGGCGCCGCACCGCCCGGCGTGACATCAGTCGCAAATGTGTGCGGGCAATGTCATGCACGACAGGCTGAATTGTTTCAAAAAAGCCCTCACAAACAGCCCTTTGACCTGATGGAGCGTGGCGAATGTCTCAGGTGCCACAGCAATCACGACATCATGCCGCCGACCGATCAGATGGCAGGCGTCGGACCGGGTTCGACCTGTACCTCGTGTCACAGCAACGATGCCGGTTTTGCCGCGGCCGAGCGGATCGGAAACGGCTTGAGCAGCGTTAACGCTAAGATCGCGGACGCTAAAGATATTCTTGAGAGGGCAGAACGCGCAGGAATGGAGGTCAGTCGACCTCGGTTCGAGCTGCGTGATGCGTCCGACGGGCTCACACAGGCCCGGGTATTGATACATAGCGCGTCCGCCGACGAACTTGAAAAGGCGCTCGGCCCGGCGTTAGAGGTTGCAACTAAGAGTTACAATGCCGGCGAGGGTGCTTTTGGTGAATTGACCTACCGCCGTAAGGGCTTGGGCGTGTCACTCATCTTCATCCTTTTCCTTGCGCTCTTGGTTTATCTGAAAATACGACAGATCGAAAGCTCGCCGCCGCCCGCCGAAACCTGATTAAAAACGTCACTTCTTTCTGTATTTATCTTTTGATCGAGCTCTCGCTAAATTACCCACCTTAAAAGTGATTAACGTCACACGTCTCCTCAGAAATATTAGTTATAATCATCGTGAGCAAGCCGATGAATACCTTTAGGGTTAAAACCACAATCATCATATGTTTTTCGCTGATATGGGCGGCGTTCTATTTTTACGATTCGGCTTTATCGTCGGCCCAAAGCCAAAGTGAGCAACCATATCTATCCGCCAATCAGCAACAAGGACAGTTTCCGACGAATGTTAATTTAGATTGCAGCGGTTGTCACGGTGCCGGCAAAACACTGCCAAACATAGGCGGCGAGCAATTTCATAAGGACGCCCACGGTGCGATTATCGCAAGCATACACGCCCGGGCCGGCGCAAACGGCAAACCGGCCCCAAGCTGCAAGACTTGTCACACGGTCAATGGCGATATGACCACCGCCCTGCCCGCCGAAAACCCCAATTCGACCGTGAACCGGGCAAATATGGTCAAAACGTGCGGGGGCTGCCATGAGAGTTCAGCTACCTCGTTTCATTTGAGTATCCACGGCAGCAGACGGGACAATGGTCAAACCAAGCCCGCATCGTGTGCCGATTGCCACGGTTCGCATAGCGTTGAGCCCGTAAAAGACAGCACCTCGACAATGAATCGGGCCAACGCGGAATTGATGTGCGCGAAATGCCACACGCAAAATGTGGCCGACTATGATGTCAGCAGTCACGGCCAGGCTTTTAAGGAAGGTAATCTTAAAGCTCCGACATGTACATCCTGCCACACCGCCGTCTCACATCTGCAGGCGCCGCTGTCGCGACGCGATTTTAATATGTCGATGGTCAACAATTGCAGCAATTGTCACCAAAAACAGGCTCCGAGCTACCGTGATACTTTTCACGGACAGGCGACCGCTCTTGATTTCAAATTGGCAGCGACCTGTGCAGACTGTCACACACCTCACAAGAATCTACCGGCAAGTAACCCGCTGTCATCGGTGCATAAGGACAATCTAGTTCAGACCTGTTCTTCATGTCACACAAATGTAAATGCGAACTTCGTTATGTACAGCCCGCACCCGGAACCAAAGGATCCCGAAAAATCAGCTTTGGTCTATTGGGTAACCCATTTTATGGAATGGCTGTTGATCGGTGTCTTTAGTTTTTTCGGGATCCACACGATCCTCTGGCTGCAAAGATCGATCGTCGCTTACATTAGCGAGAAGCACGAAAAATCGCCCGACGACGATGTCTACGTAGTACGATTTGCTAATATACACCGGTTTACCCACATTCTGATCGTAATAAGCTTCATTTTACTGGCTGCGACCGGACTGCCTCTGATGTACTATTACACCGAATGGGGGCGCGCACTTGAGGAACTAGGAGGTGGACTAGAGGTCACTCGCGTAATACACCGCGTCTGTGCGGTAATCACATTGATATATGCGGTCATCCACATTATTTATGTGTTTCGCAAGGCGGTGATCGAACGTAAGTATTCGATACTCTACGGTCCCGATTCGATGGTTCCGCGCGTACAGGATATTAAAGACGTATTTAATATGTTCCGCTGGTTCTTTTACCTGGCGCCGCGACCAAAGCTTGACCGTTGGACGTATTGGGAAAAATTTGATTATTTCGCGGTATTCTGGGGCGTTCCGGTAATCGGGTTGTCAGGACTAATGCTTTGGTTCCCAACGTTCTTCACACGCTTTCTACCGGGTGTGGTGTTGAACCTTGCGATGATAATCCACGGCGAGGAAGCACTCTTAGCTACGGCCTTTATCTTCGCGTTTCATTTCTTCCATAATCACCTGCGGCCCGAGAATTTCCCGATGGATACGGTTATTTTCACCGGCAAGATGACGCTTGCTAAGTTCAAGGACGAACGTTCCGTCGAGTACGACCGACTTGTCAGCGAAGGGAAGTTGGACACGGTTTTTACGGATCCGCCCTCCCGCTTTGCAAAGATCGCCTCTAAGGTCTTTGGCTTCGTGGCCTACATATCTGGCCTTATCATGGTCATCGCGATATTCATGACACTACTCGCGAGACATTGAGACCGGCAAATCGGTTGATAGTTATAGTTGGCAGAAACTAAAACGCTCGAGAAGCCAATCACTGGTTTCCCGAGCATTTTCGTTTCTAGCTGCACACAGATCTCTCGCAGATCACGTCATTTACCCAAGGTTAAAGACTTTTTCGTATGACATACCGAGCATTGGAACATCGAGATGTCACCTAGGTTTATCGGATGTTTGAACGGCTTGTTCGCTTGATGACAAAAATCGCATTTGTGATCGGCAAGCGAGCCGAGGTCGACCGGGTGTTGAAATGGGCCCGTCTTCAAATTCTTTTCGGGCGGACCGGCTGAATCATATATCGTAGTATGGCAGACGTTGCAATCAGTACTGATCATCTTACCTGTGTTACTAAAATGCTGGCCATCGTGACAGCGAAAGCAACCGGGTGTCTTAAGGTGGCCAATGTTGTTTGGGTGGGTTTGCCAGTCGGTTTTCATTTCCGGAAAGAAGAAGGTTTGGTAGATACGTTGTATTTCCGTCACCGCGCTCTTGATCTCCGCCTGCTTTTGGACGTACAAGTCACTATATTTCGTCTGGTAAAATTCGTTCAGGTTGGTATCGATTGCCAGCACCGCCTGTTCCGTCGTATCGTATTTGCCGCTCAGGACTTCGACAGCCTGGCGTTTTAGAAACGGTATCGACGGATCCAGTTTGCCGGCGACGAAAGCCTCGTCCACGGCTACGTCAGGCGGTTGATAGATGTGCGCTGGCCGGTTATGACAATCGACGCAGTCCATTTTACGCTTTTCTGCTACCTCGACCTGATCCGGCGCCAGCGGCTTAAAGCGGTTATTATATTCGGTAACGTTGCCGTCCTTATCTTTGATCCGTACCCACGGAATTACTTGCCGCTGCTCGTCTGTGGCAACATAAGTGATCTCATTGGCAATGTTCATATGCCAATGAATGCCCGTGACCTGACCTGCCTTTGGACTGCCGCCGCCGACATTGATCAGCATTCGCCTTTCACGCAACGTATTCTTTTCGTCGTACCCGTAACGGTTGAAGACCTTCATTTGAGCGCCGAAAAACTTTTCGGGCCAGTGACATTGTTCACAAGTATCCGGTGCCGGACGAAGGTTGTGAACCGGCGTACCGATTGGCCTGGAGTATTTGTTAAAAGTCACGGAATAAAGCTGGTATGCGCCAGATAGTTTTGAGCGAACGTACCAACCCGCACCGCCGCCGACGTGGCAATCAACACATCGCACGCGAGCGTGAGCGCCGGCCAGGTAGGATGTGAATTCGGGCTTCATCGGCACGTGGCACGTCTGGCCACAGAATGTCACCGACTCTGTATATTCAAATGCACGATAACTGACGAACGCACTTGCGAAAAGGAAGACGAACGATACAGCCATGAAAATGATCAATGATCGGCGTCGCTGCGGGTTATTAAGATCGATCACCGGAAAAGCGGCTATCTGAGCCTCGGTCATACTAAGGCGCCGGCGTCTTTCCCATAGCAAACCCACTACGGTAATAAATAAACCGACAAGGACGATGGTCGGAACTGCTATAAACGTGATCAGGCCCGTGTAAGGGTTTTCGCTGGGACTCGTGAATTCGATCAGCAGGAGCAGTACGAAAGACGTCACGCTCGCCCCGACGATCGCCAATCCGAAGTAACTAATATAGTTTCGAAACAGGCTGGGTCTAGGGGTACCGCCAGCGGTCTCATGGATCGACGCCGAGTATTTCTTTTCCTTTTCAACTTTTTCTTCTTTCATTTTGCCACTAAGCTATTATCGTAGGAAATCAGATAAAAAGGAACCAAGGCCACCCTGATTCGATTCAATGGTTCTTAAAACGACCGAATCAGAGTTCGAGGTGGCCGAAGCGTAACAAGTTCCGGATCCGAATCTCGCCATTCAATTAGCCGGTGCCCTCAGACCTTTCATATAGGTAACCAGGCTCTGTGCCTGTGCTTCGGACATAGGTTTTGCTTCGAAGGCGGGCATGTTCGGCGGTTTGTCGGCCTTCTTTCCTTTCAAGATTATTTGGACAAGTTCTGCATCCGGTTTTGTCGGATCGAAATTCTTTGTGGCCGTTTTGGTATGACATGCCATACAAAGAAACTTCGTGTACATTGTTGCAGCGTCATCGTCGGCAGCCGCGATCACCTTCAGCGGCGTCGACTTGAAGATCATTAACATAATCAGCGGAAGAGCAAAAAAAACGATTGCAATGAATTTTATTTGAATGGTTCGCATGTTCAACTCCTTATTTCAAACTTACGAACCAGCTACAGTTCCGACCGCCGCAGGCTCGCCACGTTCAAGCTTTGCAACGCGCGTGCCAAGATCGCGGATGAACAAACATCCCGCATTTTATGCCTTACATTGGGCAAATGTGATTATGATCGCCCTCACAAATCGGCAATCTTCGCGGCTACTGCGAGAATCTCCGCGGTCGTGCGGGTCAGAATTTGAAGGTCTTAGGGTTGTGGCACCGCTTGCAGTTCGAAAAATCATCAGAGCCGAATGCTCGTTTTCCATTGTGGCAGCCGCCACAACTCTGTGAGCCGGCAGGAGCAAAGTGCATCGACGCCAGCGGCGCGGTCACCTGCCTGCCGCGCGCCGAACCCGCACGCACCGTATGGCAGGATGTACAGCTTGACGTTTTGCCTTTAGAATGTTCTGCGTGACTAAAGCCTTTGCGAAACGCGACTGCCGATTCCGACGTCCTGACAAGCCGGCCGGGTTGGTGACAAGTGCTGCAGGAGGACATTCTAAACGATGCGTTCGATGAGTGGCATTGGAAACAGGTCGTGTGAGCCGACGGGCCCGAGGGAATAGACTTCGCAACCCCGCGTCCCTGCGGTTTATGACACGTCACGCAGTTTGTCCTTAAATGTTTAGAATGCACGAATTTAGCACCGAAACTACGTAATCCAGGGAACCGCTTCATCCCTGTGCTGGTATGGCAAATTGTGCAGATCGGACTCGTATTGTCTGAGAACTGCAGTGCGTGGCAGCCGGCGCACGGTAGATGGCCCGACTTACCGGGAAAGCCGATACGGGCTGAATTATCGTCACGCCTGTGGCACAGCAGGCAAGGCAGCCGCGAATGGAATTCATTGCTGTGAGTAAATCGAGAGTAATCTTTTGTTTGATTCTCGACAGCCGCGACCTCTGTTGGCTCCGGAACCGGGTTTTCTGCCGCAGTAAAACCTACAACCATAGCGTAGCCAAACAACAATACGCTGCCGAGCATTACGGATGCCTCAACTAGTCGATGACCAGACATCGAGTGCGCCTTTTTGTGACGATACTTGTTCACCTCTTCGACCATACGATTAGAGTCACTTACCAGCCGCAATTGCATCCGAATGCGATGCCGGAACCGCGAGCTTTCCGAAAGTGATGTGACACTTAACACATTGAAATTTCGCGTCGGCCAAACGCTTGTCCATTTCGTAATTCAGTGCACCGCCGTCGTCCGTCGTCGACGTCACGTGGCACGTCGCACACGACGAGATATTAACCTTTAACGTCAGCGGATCGGCCGTATTCATGGTTGCAACCGTGTGACACGTCGAGCAGTCAAGATCGACGTGTGCGACAAATTCGTGTCTAAAAGTGCCGGCCGAGTGTCGAATACTCCAGGCGTCGGTCATTACCTTATTATCGCCGATCATCTTTGCCGCCAGTTTAGGGTCGAAATCAGATTTCGGTTGAGGCGGCTTTAGTTGATGACATGCCGAGCAAGTCTCCGGTGCGGGCAAAAGTCCAGAATCTGCCGAGTGGCAAGTAAAACAGGTTGTGTGCCCGATGGGTGCTGTTTTGAACGTCCCTTTTTTCAACCAGAAAGCGTCACCAATATTTGGCGGAGGTTTTGTAACGAACTCATCATCTGACGTCCCCACTGGCATCATCGTCTGGTGGCAAACCTTACAACTCTCTTCGCCGGCCCGACGCCGATCGGGCATAGCGAATGAGGCATTTACAAAAGTGCCGGAACGAGACCCGGTCGACGACACTATCTCGATATGTTTATCGTGGGGAAACCCAACTACGAAGTCGGACGTTGCAGTTTTCCCTTTTTTTGAAAGGTCAAATACCTCCCTTGGATTGGGGAAGGGATGTCTGGAGCTATCGCCCGCCGAAGGCTTTGTGTGACAGATGGAGCAGATCTTTGGCGGAGTGCCTCTGAAGAACTGCTGTTTGTGACAACTCAGACAAGACTGATGCTTAGGATATTCCGTCACATCCGGAAAAGCGGCATCGCCGGTTCGTACCTTGTTCCAGTTGTCCGACGGAAATTTGTGACAAGTATTGCACTCAAGCTTGTGAGCCTTTTCACTGTGCGGAAACTCGGAGTATTTCGCCTTTCGCGGTGTTGGCTTAGGTGCCGGATCCGGATTCGCACTAACCCGAACTGATGACGAAGAAAGGGAGCTCAATCCGATAATCACGACACAAAGAACCCCAATGAGAATTCGTAGATTGTCTTGTCGCATTGTTGATCTCATCGGGTGACGTTCTTATTATATATTTTATGGCATTGGTTGTGACAGCGATGTGATGAGTGTCACAAACTACCTTTCCGCTCTATCTTTGCGAAATTATACGCGGTAAATTGAGTAATTATCCGCAGTCCGGGTATAGTATTATTTTTCTTACCCAACATAATTACCTGTAAACAGTGATATCATAACAGTTATTCCGGATATGTGCCTCGCTCCCATCACGGGCACAGCTATTGCTCAAGAGGCTCAAGAGTATTTGAAAATATGTCTACATTAGAACAGATCGTAACTAAAGGAGCCACGGGGGCTGCTACAAAAACAAGGTCGCAGGAGTCGCTCTTTTCGCGGTTTCTAAAACTGCTTTGCTCGGTGCGTCTAGGCGTAACGCTGCTATCGCTGCTCGGCCTGGCTTGTTTTATCGGCATGATCATAATGCAGCAGAGCGTTGACGGCTTTGATCGGTACTTTGCCGCGTTGGCCCCGGCCCAACGGCTAGTGTACGGCAAGCTCGGCTTGTTCGATATTTATCATTCGTGGTATTTCAACGTGCTTCTCTGCTTGGTTTCGCTAAACATAATTCTTGCCTCGATAGACAGATTTCCAAAAACCTGGACGTTTGTGTCGAAGCCCAGCCTTACCGTTCCTGTTCGTTGGCTGCGTGATCAGAAGCAGACGGCGGAGCTAAGTATGGCGGGCTCCGGCGAGTCAGTCACCGAGCGGATATCAACAGCAATGAAAAAATCGGGTTGGCGAAAAGTCGCCGTAACCGAAAAAAATGGCCGCACTTTCGTTTTTGGGCAATCCGGGATCTGGAACCGTTTCGGTGCATACGCCGTTCACGTTGGTTTATTGACGATCTTTACGGGCGGATTTCTGACGGCTCAGTTTGGCTCGACGGGCAATATGCCCTTGACGCCAGGGGAATCGACGAACCTTATGTTTGGGACCGTCGTGGAACTCGATAGGACAAATGAGATCACGCAAAAGCTGCCTTTCGAGGTTGCGTGTGTCGATATTCAGCAGCGGCTGATCAAGAAAGAAGAGTCTCTATCGGCGATGAACACCATCGACTGGATGACGCGGTTTACGATCACTGACGAGACAGGAACACATGACGCTGCAGTACAGATGAACAAGCCCTTTGATTATAGAGGGTACAGGTTTTTTCAGGCGAGCTTTACGCCGATCGGCCGTGCACGAAACATCACCGTACGAGCAAAACCAGCGAGCGGGGGCGAGGTCGCGGACGTAACGATCGCACGCGATGGTTCGACCGTTCTCGCTGACGGAACGAAAATCCAATTCAAGGAATTCAGGGGCAATTTCCGTATCGGGCAGGAGGACCCGAACGAAGACACATCAACTTACCCGAATCCGGCGGCCGTGCTGCAGGTGTCGCAGCCTGGCAACCCTCCGCTGACTGCCTACGCCTTTGGCCCGCAAATGGCAAGTATGCCGGTTGCGAGTAAGCCGGTCGCCGGTTACACATATCAATTAGTCGATTTCGAAAAAGTCGCAGACCAGCACATTCTCTCGGTTCAGCGTGATCCGGGAGCAACCGTGGTCTACGTCGGATTCATTTTGCTGTTTTTGACGCTCGTAGCTGTGTTCTTCTTCTCACACCAACGTGTGTGGGCTGCGATCGAAAGCTCGGGCGAAAATATTTACAGCGTTGTTCTAGGAGGCAATAGCAATCGAAGCCTTAACGCGTTTGACGAAAAATTCAAACGCTTTGCAGGAGAAGTGGCTATCCCGAATAAGTAGTAAGAAGTAAATTTGGAGGATACGCAAATGATTTTCAATTTAAGAAGTTTGAAAGTGGTGGTTCTTGCATCATTTACCGTTTTTATGTTTTCAGTATTTATTTTTTCTGACTTCGGCGGAACCACAACCGAAGCGTCAGAGGGCGGAGCACCCACGGGAACAACAGGTGCGCCGGGTGAGGTAACATGCACGAATTGCCATACCCAAAATGCCGGTCCCGGGCAAATTAGCATCATTGCTCCGGCAAATTACACGCCCGGACAAACTTATCAAATTCAGGTTCAACATACGACGACCGACACCAGTCGCTCAAGATGGGGCTTTGAATTGATCTCTTTAGCCGGTACAACAATGGCGGGAAGTTATGCAAATACGACATCTAACACGAGGATCAGGGCGGCAGCTCCTAAAAATTATGTTACGCAAACTTTGGCCGGGACATTTCCGGGTCAAACCCTCGGAGCGACGTGGTCTTTTAATTGGACTGCCCCGGCAACGAATGTCGGCAATGTAACTTTTTACGCGGCCGGAATCCAGGGCAACAATGACGGAACCGAGGACGGCGACCGGACGGTTCTGACAAGTACCGTCGTTCAGCCGCAGCCGGTTGTTGTCATTCATCACGGATTCACCGATTTCGACGCTGACGGCAAAGCCGACGCCAGCGTTTTCAGGCCGACGACCGGAATTTGGTACATTAACCGGAGTACAGCGGGGTTTACGGCGGCGCAGTGGGGAATTGCTACCGACAAACTGACACCGGCCGATTTTGACGGCGACGATAAGGCCGATATAGCGGTTTGGCGCGCTGGTGCACCTACGGTCGCGGCTTACTATATCTTGCAGAGCACGACAAACACCGTGAGAATTGAGTTGTTCGGACAAACGGGCGACGACCCTGTAGTAACAGGCGATTGGGATGGCGATGGTAAAGCCGACCCGGGCGTTTACCGAAATGCCGCGGTCGGATCGCAGAGCTACATTTATTATCGCGGTTCGCTCAGTAATCCGGGCGGCACCGTCACGTATATTCAATGGGGAACTACAGGTGATCAAGCTATGCGCGGTGATTTTGACGGCGACGGCAAATTCGACCGGGCAGTCTTCCGGCCGTCCAATGGAGTTTGGTACATTGTTCAGAGTACGAACGGTACAGTGCGTTACGAAAACTGGGGATTGTCAACGGACAAATTTGTACCGGCCGATTATGACGGTGACAGCAAGACCGATCTTGCGGTTTTCCGCAGTGGCGTTTGGTACATCAAACAAAGCTCAAATGGAGCGGCATCGTTCATCAACTGGGGTCTCAGCACGGATACACTTGTTCCGGCCGACTATGACGGCGACGGCAAAACCGACGCTGCCATCTATCGCGGCGGAATTTGGTATATTAGGATGAGTAGCTCAGGCAATATGAGTGCGCAGCCTTTCGGCAACGGCACCGATGCACCGGTTCCAAATGCATTTGTTAAATAGGTAATTGTAATTGAACTGATAACCCGGGCCGCTGGTCCCTATGCGGCATACGCGGCCCGGCATTTTTGGAGAGGAAATTTATTATGAGCCAACAAGTATTCGACCCGCCAATTATGATCTCAGCCGACGAGGGCGGTGCCTCGACACTGTTATCTTCGTTTCGATCCTATATTCCAGCTGTGTTATCAATCGGCGCGTCGTTCGCGTTGCTGCTGATCCGGCTCAATGCGGGCGGTGAACGATTTATTTCGGACGGAGCGTTAATGATGCTCGCCCTGGCGTCTTACCTGATAGCGGCCGTATTTTATCTCACAAATCTATATGCGCCGTTCAGATTCGCGGAAAAATTGGGAATGTGGGCGGCGACGCTCGGCGTTTTCTTTAACCTGTCGAGCTGGTTGGTTAGATGGGTGGCGGCATACGACCGCGAACTGGCGATCTTCCAGGCCCAGGGGTCGAGTGCGGCTGATATGCCATGGGTTTTTAGATATGTTCCGTTCGCCAATCTTTACGATTTGAGTCTCGCGTTTGCATTTGGCGCCGGAATAACCACACTGCTTGTCATTCGCCGAAATCATTTTCGAATTGTCGCGGCAGTGTCCCTACCGCTCGCGGCGATCATTCTCGTCTTGGCTCGATTTATCGGCAGCGAGATCATCGATCTCCCGCCGGTGCTCGATTCATACTGGCGGCCGATACACGTCGGCATAGCCTCGCTAAGTTACGGCATTGCCCTTGTTTGTTTTGCGGTCGCGGTGCTTTATCTCTTGAAAGACGGCCTGCGAGTCGAAAAGATGGCAATTTGGACAAGTGTTTTCGCACTCGCGGTGTTCGCGACTATTAGTAAATTTAGTGTGTTTGCACCGCAGACATTTGGCACTTACACGGCGTCAACATTCGTCGGCAGCTCGAGGATGTCGCTCGCATTAAGGGCCGATATCCCGTATGTCGGATGGCTGGTCGTCGCTGCGGCCGGATTGCTGATCGCCGCGGTGGTTGCGTACGGCGCGTTTATTTCGAAAGATAACGACAATGCTCGAAAATGGGGCAACCGGTTTCTCTATGCGGCTCTGGCCGTGCAGGGCGCCGGAATTGCGATGCTCGTTTACCAGCTTAAGACGTTAGGGAATATCGTCGCCCTCCTTAACCCATTGCAGTACCCCAAGTTTGCCGAATGGATGCTGCAGCAGCAGGATATGCCTCAGCAGCAGATCAACTTGATGGGCCAGCAGCAGCTTTACGGCATCGCGAACAAGTGGGTAGGTGAAAATGGAGCCAATCTGCATTTGAGCCTAAATGCTAATCCGGTCGAGCTTGCCGCATTGATCACGGCGTTTACGGGAACCTTTTTCGTTGTAATGTTTGGGATCAAAACCGAGCGAATTCGCGAGATGCTGCCGTCGGCCGAGACGCTTGACGGCCTTATGTACAAACTTGCCGGCGTTGCCTTTGCGGGCCTTGCACTTCTGCTAATGACCGGGGCCGTGTGGGCGAATGAGTCGTGGGGACGTTATTGGGGGTGGGACGCAAAGGAAGTTGGTGCTCTGGTCGCCTGGCTGACCTACGCTGGATTTCTCCATTCGCGGATCGCCTACGGTTGGCGTGGCCGCCGATCGGCGTATTTTGCGGTCGTAGCGTTTCTTTTTGTAATATTTACTTATCTCGGCGTGAGCTATCTGCTGCCGGGACTTCATTCTTACGCGTAATTTATGAATAAAGAAAATGTACTTTTTGGTGTGATCGGCCTGCTCGCGGGCCTGATCATCGGTTTTATGTTTGCAAACTCGATCAATCAGCAGGGCGTTACGGCAACGGCCGCACCCGAGATCAGATCGAATTCGAATATGCCGCCCGGGCACCCCGATATAGGTAGTGCGGGGGCACCCGGTGCTCCGGGTGTTATGCAGCCTGAGGGTCAGGCGATGATCGAAAAGGCAAAACAGTCGCCTGACGATTTTGACGCACAGCTAAAAGCCGCCGAGGCTTATTACCAGATCGAGCGGTTCGATGACGCCATTAAGTTTCTAACCGCAGCCAATAAGCTGAAGCCTGACGACAGCGAAGTTGTCGTACATTTAGGCAACGCTAACTTTGACGCCAGTCATTACGAAGAGGCAGAAAAATGGTACACAGCCGCGCTCGCCAAAAAGGCCGATGACGTAAATATCCGCACCGATCTCGGGCTCACATTCGTTTTCCGTGATCCTCCGAACTATGATCGGGCGATACAGGAATTTAACAAGTCGCTTGCGACCGACCCGAACCACATACAGACGCTGCAAAACATCACTGTCGCATACACTAAAAAGGGCGACGCAGCCAAAGCGAATGCTATGCTCGCAAAGCTCGAGGGTGTCGACCCGCAGAACAAGGCGATCGTAAAGCTTCGGGAAGATATTCAGAAGATCGGGACAAAGTAAGGTCCATCTTTTCTCACTTCTTTTGCAAAAACGGGGGCATGACGTCGCTCATCGTCTTGGCTCTTACGGACTCGACTTTGCCGTTCGCCCCTGGACCAGCTGATGTTTTTTTGATCTCGAGTGCATTAAGACGACCGCTCTTTGATCTATATTGGAGTTCGGATCGAGCCTTGTTTGTATGTAACTCCACGAGTTTTTCGGTTTACCTCAACCCACCAGAGAATTTCCTTCTACAAATCGACTGAAATGTGAAAAGCGTGCGGTGCGGAATTTTTCGCACCCTCGCTTTTAATAAATCAGCCACGGAATGGTTATAATGAGCGCATAGCTCGTACCGTTGTTCGGTAACTGATATGGCAAATTCACTTGGCAAGATTTTGATAGTTGATGACGACCGCTTTGTCCGTATGGCACTTAGCGAAGCGTTGAGTTCGTGGGATTACGAAACGGTTGAGGCGGAAAGTGTCGCAACGGCAATGAAAGCGTTTGTCGACGAAGAGCCGGCGATAGTTCTGCTCGACATTGACCTGCCGGATGGATCGGGTCTTGATATTCTTACCGAGATCAAGGAGCAGAGTCCCGAAACCATTGCCGTAATGATCACGGGGAACGTCGATGTCGATAACACAGTCGCTGCGCTTCGTGGCGGCGCCCACGATTTTATCGGCAAGCCCGTAAGGCTGGAGGAATTGCGGGTAACCCTGCGAAACGCGGCCGAAACGCGTGATCTGAGACGCGAGGTCACACACGCGCGAAACGAACGTAAGCGCGGATTTAGCTTTTCGGAGATCATTGGCGAATCGGACGCAATGAAAAAAGCGATCGAACTCACCCGCCGCGTTGCCGAATCGGATGTCGGCTCGATCCTCTTGGATGGCGAAACCGGAACCGGAAAGGACCTGTTTGCCAGGGCCATTCACTTCGCCTCCGATCGCGCAGAGGCGCCATACCTTGCGATCAACTGCGCAGCGTTGCCGGCAAACCTGATCGAATCCGAGCTTTTCGGTTATGAGAAAGGCGCTTTCACCGATGCCAAATCTAAGAAAGAAGGGCTCTTTGAACAGGGGCACGGCGGAACCATATTCTTGGACGAGATCGGCGAGATGGAGCTCTCGCTGCAGGCCAAATTATTGCGCGTTCTGGAGGAAGGAACGTTTCGACGCGTTGGCGGTCTCAAGGATATCCAACTAAATGCACGTATCGTCGCTGCTTCAAATCGAAATCTGAAACAGGAGAGCGAGATAGGTAATTTCCGTCTCGATCTGTATTTTCGGCTATCGGTCATACAGGTCGATATTCCGCCTCTCCGCCTGCGGGGCGACGACGTTGTCCTGCTCGCAAACCATTATATCGAAAAGGCAAATCTCAAACGGCGTGGCAAGTTGCTTGTTGCTCTATCGCCCGAAGTTGAGAGGATCTTCAAAAATTATCAATGGACCGGCAACGTTCGGGAGCTGCGCAATGTGATCGAGCGTGCGTCTATTTTGGAGGACGGTGATACGGTTACGCCGACACATCTGCCGGCGGATATGCTCGGCAGTGCGACGAACCAGAGCGGCGGCGGTTCGTCATTCGTTTTACTTCCGTCCGAGGGTGTTTCGCTGGAGACTGTCGAATTCGAACTCGCAAAACAAGCGATCGATCGCACGGGTGGAAATTTGACCCGGGCCGCAAAGCTGCTTGACATCTCTCGCGACCAGCTGAGATATAAGCTCAAAAAGGCGGGTTACGGTGCCGAGTCAAAGAGTTAACTAAATAGGTGACCGCAAAACCAAAAAAACAAGATCCCATCAAGGAGCTTACGGACCTTAAGCGTGCGCTCGACGAATCCGCGATCGTGGCGATGACTGATCAGCGCGGCGTCATCACCTACATTAACGATAAATTCTGTGAGATCTCTAAATTCAGCCGCGAGGAACTCATCGGCCAGGACCACCGCATTATTAACTCGGGGTTTCATCCAAAAGAATTTATTCGCGACATTTGGACGACGATCGCTAACGGCCGAGTCTGGCGTGGCGAGCTCCGTAACAGGGCGAAGGACGGATCGATATATTGGGTCGACACGACAATCGTTCCGTTTCTTGATAAGGACAAAAAGCCTTTTCAGTACGTGGCGATCAGGCACGAGACCACTGAGCGAAAATTGGCCGAAGAGCGTGTCCGCCAGCAAGCCTCACTTCTCGACAAAGCTCAGGACGCTATCCTCGTGTGCGACCTCAACTACCAGATTCTCTATTGGAACAAAGGGGCCGAGCGAATCTATGGTTGGACGGTTGACGAGGCCTTTGGACGGAATATCGGCGACATTGTATGTGCCGGCGACCCGGATTATGTTGCCCAGGCGAAAGCTGCCCTTCAGAGTTCGGATGAATGGAAATCTGAGTCGCGGCACACGACCCGTACCGGCGAAAAGATAATAGTCGTAAGCCGTTGGACGCTTGTCCGAAATGATGCGGGCGAGCCTGACTATTATTTTGTTACAAATACTGAGATAACGGAGCAGAAAATTACCGAGGAACATCTGTTTCGCGCACAACGAATGGAGTCGATCGGTACGCTTGCCGGCGGTATCGCCCACGATCTCAACAATATACTCTCACCTGTAATGATGGCCGTCGATATGCTGCAGCTAAATGGCCCTGACGCCGAAACAGCTCGGTGGCTCGGGATGATAAAGGAAAACGCCGAGCGCGGTGCCGATCTGGTGAAGCAAGTGCTCACATTTGCACGAGGGCTGAGCGGTGAGCGTGTTTCCATACAGTTAAAACACCCGATCAAAGATATTGTTGGGGTTTTGACCGAAACGCTTCCAAAATCTATCTCGCTTAAATATGACATCAGTCCCGACCTATGGACGATCTCGGCTGACCCGACGCAGATCCATCAGGTTTTAATGAATGTTTGTATAAATGCTCGTGACGCAATGCACTCCGGCGGGACGATGACGATCAAAGCTAAAAACGTGTCGATCGATGAAAACTATGCGCGGATGAATATTGACGCCGCTCCCGGAAATTTTGTTCTGTTGACCGTCGTTGATACCGGAACCGGAATGCCGCCAGAGGTCGTAAAGCGTATATTCGATCCGTTTTTTACTACAAAAGAGATCGGCGAGGGAACTGGTTTAGGGCTCGCGATGACTCTGACGATCGTAAAGAGCCATGGCGGGTTCATTAATGTTTATAGCGAGCCCAAAAAGGGAACTCGTTTCTCTATTTATTTGCCATCTGCTGAGATTCAGCATGCGACCGAGGAGCCATTGGCAAAAGACACGTTGCCTCGCGGTAACGGCGAACTCATCCTGATAGTCGATGACGAGGTGCACATCCGAAGCGTTGCCGAGGCGACGCTTGCCAAATTCGGCTACAAAACTGCTACTGCCGTCGACGGCACGGACGCGCTCGCCATTTACTCGCAGCAACGTCAGGAAGTCGCCGCCGTATTAACGGACATATCGATGCCCTATCTGGATGGCGAAGCGCTAATTCGGGCGCTTAAGAAGATGAACCCCGAGATCAAAGTGATAGCAATGAGCGGGCTTGCAAGCGCAGGGCATACGTCCGAATTGCAAAATCTTAAGGTTTCCGCTTTCCTGACAAAACCCTTCACTGCAAAGGTATTGCTCACGACACTTTCTGAAATTCTCAGCAATGATTGATTCCGAACGAGGGGGCCAAATTGACCCGGTAGGTCGTCAAGAACGCATCGAAATACTGGACGTCCTCCGCGGATTAGCCGTTTGCGGAATCCTCGTCGGCAACATGCAGTGGTTTTCGGGATATGGGTTTATGCCGCTTGCTCTCGGGCACCAATCTCCGATGGTCGATCAGGTGACGCATTTCCTCGTTCACTTCCTTGTCGAAGGCAAGTTTTACTCGATCTTTTCATTTCTTTTTGGCTTCGGTTTTGCCATCCAGATCGCAAAGGCCGACGAACGCGGCGACACAAACGCCGCATTATTCAAACGTCGACTGTTTTGGCTGTTGGTGATTGGGCTGCTTCATGCCCTTTTCCTATGGTCGGGTGATATCTTAAGCGTCTACGCTGTGATGGGCTTTCTACTACTGCTGTTTCGCAAAAAAACAAACGGATCGTTGCTCAAATGGGCTTTTGTTCTGCTCGTGATCCCGATTTTGACCTATCTGGGTCTTTATGGCTTATTTGTGGCGTTTGCTCCGCCCGAGGCTGCGGCTATGGTAAATGCGGGGCAGACGGATATGTGGAATCAGTCGATCACAAGCGTTCCGCAAAGCAGCTATTTCCAGATTTTAACTGGTTATAACGTCAATATGCTCATCGGCCGATATGCGGGTTTGATCTTTCAAATGCGTTTGCCGAAGATTCTGGCGATGTTTTTGCTTGGGGTTTATGCTTACCGGCGCGGGTTTTTTCAAAATGCGTCGAGCCATCAACTGTTCACACGCAGTGTACTTATTTACGGACTTTCCTTCGGTCTGATAGCAAACGTCTTGTTCGGCGTCTTATCGCGATCCGAGGCGGACTTTCCGCCAACGCCCGCGGGCTTGGCCGGCGTTATCGCCTATTCGTTTGGCGTTCCCGCCTTGGCGCTTGGGATCATTGCTCTTGTCACGACGATGTGGCAAAAGACGGCATGGCAACGGCTGTTTCGTTTTCTTGCTCCGGTCGGGCGAATGGCGCTTACTAATTATTTGCTGCAAACGGTTATCTGCGTCATTATTTTTTACGGTTTCGGTTTTGGCCGGTATGGAAGTGTCGGCGCGAATGGTGCGACCCTGATCGCACTTTCGATTTTTTTGTTTCAGATCGTGATCAGCGTTTTTTGGCTCAAATACTTTAACTACGGACCCGTCGAGTGGATCTGGCGACAGTTAACTTATCGAAAACGGCTCCGGCTTATCAAATAAATAACCATTTGAGGACTCCACCGCGTAAGTAGTTGCGAAAAAAGAATCGGCGCCGGGGCAACCGACGCCGTTCTCGTACATTCGATATTAATCGATCACTCACCCGACGAATCGGCAACCTCAGTTATGCTTTGCGGACTAAGATTAAGTACATTTTGGCCGGGAACAACTGAGATAGGCGAATTCCACAATGCAAATCCTCGGCCAACTCGGCTGACGCCGAAAAGATAGTATTGATTCGGCAAAATACCAGCCAGGTTGGCGTCGCCTGTGCCGCCCGTCGTCCCTGAGTACTTCGAATGTGCAGCGATCGCTCGCATCGCGTTTCGTTGGAAATCGCCGTATCTGTCAGGAAAAACGACGGAAAGGCCCAGACTTCCAGACAGGCTATTCCCCTCGATTGGTTCGAGACGGGCTTCGCTCAGTATTGTTTCAAGATCCTTGTCTAGAAGATAAAATTTTGTGCCTCGCGCCGCTTGCACTGACCCGTTCTGAGCCCTTAGGCGGGCATTGAGAATGACCGAACCTTTATCACTCGGCGGCGCTACGGGAACCTCGGTGGTTGTACCGGGAACAGTAGTGGTTTGGCCGGGCGGTACAGAAACGGGCGGACTAGTGGTTGATGGAACTGTTGACGTGCGTGAGTCGCGCACCGGTTCCGTTGCGGTTTTTCTTCCCGCCATGTTCACGTTTACATTCATATTGGATGGATCATCCGACTGACGGATGGCCATATAAATGACAACCAGAAGAATGACGGCTAATAACCCGATGGGCACAAACGCCCATGTCGGGAAGCCTCCTTCGCGTTCGACGGGCTGCATAACGACGACTTTTTTCTCAACAATAGTTGGAGCTTGTGTGGGACGACCGCAATTTGGACATGCGACCGAGTTGGCCGATAGTTCGTGGCCACATTCTGGACAGTGTAATAACGACATTTGTTTAATCCCCCTTGAATTGACTAACTGCGGAGCAATTGTCGCATTTTCAATTCTATGTTTCAAATACTCCGTCTGAAGCCGTCTTGCCGTCCCTTCGTATGAAAATACCCGAGCTGATATACGAAAACTGCGAATATTTTCACAGAACAGACGGACAATTTCAGATGGCAAATCCGGTAAACCTATATGTTTGTGTGGGTTTAGCTTGCAATCAATCCCGGTACGGCGATTGCACTAGTGATAGTAGAAAGGTGAATGATCGTGTGCCCCACGTGGGTTCGCGAACAATTCGCCGATCCTGTGCAAGTTCTATGACGACGGTTATTATGCGAAAGACCAGCATTACAAATCGGTTGTCATAGATGGGAGTAAACTTAAGTATTAGACGACAAGGAGAAACAGAATGTCAGACATTAATAACATCGAAAATCACGAATGCAATTGCGTCAAGACTGTCGGTTTTGGCAAAAAGCTTGCGTTCCTGGTGCTGGGCGGGGGGATCGGAGCGGCAGTAGCCCTGTTGTTCGCTCCAAAGCCGGGCAGGGAATTGCGTGCAGATATTGCGGACAAGGCCGATAGGGCCTACGAAGATACTCTCAAGGCGGCGAACCGATGGAAAGAACAAACGACCCAATATTACGAAACGGCACGGGAACGTGGCGGTGAGGTAATGGATGTCGTCGTCGAGGGCGTTTCGGAGGTTAAGAAAGAGATCAAAGCAGACGCCGCTAAGGTCGGTGATATAGTCGAGGGAGTCGCAAAACGTGCGGCCAATTCGATCAGACCGGTCAGGGTGTAAGCATGGGCAGAGATCGGGAAGTGCATTCCCGTAAAAGGACTGAAATAATTTTCGGCGTGAGTTAGATTTACGCCTTGAACCAGAGGTTCAACTTCGGTAATAAATATATGAAAGGATTCAAATCAGCAATTGAAACGGACGCGGTAGGAAATACGAATTTCCGCAAGGTTTTATATACGTCAGCTCACAGCCAACTTGTGTTGATGAGTCTTCGGCCAATGGAGGAGATCGGTCTCGAAACACATACGGACAACGATCAGTTTTTTAGGGTTGAAAAGGGAAATGGAAAATGCGTAATTGACGGTAACGAATACACCCTCGCAGATGGCGATGCGGTGGTCGTACCAAGTGGGGCCAAACACAATGTTATGAATGTGTCCGCGACCGAGGATCTAAAGCTCTACACTATTTACTCACCGCCGCATCACAAGGATGGTATCGTCAGAGCCACAAAAAAAGACGCTGCGGATAACAAGGAGGAGTTTGACGGAAATACCACTGAAAAGCCTTAAGTGATCGTTGTTTTTCAAGCGCATCAACGTGAATGTTTGAAAATGGGGTTTCAGATCGAATTTGATTCTTAGCCCCTATTTCTTAACCTCGCTGTGACAAATGGGGCGAGAGCAAGAAAAACGATGCCAATGGCCATTACGCCGCCCTCAAATATGTTGTAATCGGCGAAAAATGCGCTCCAGGGTAGATTCAATGCAGGGCGAACGATAAAACCCTCGAAACAAACCATCAGAACTACCCACATCAGACCAACCAGCAACAGTTGTTTGTTATTGGACGCGCGAATCCACCGAATGAAGATGAATGTGACGGTGAAGATCAAAGCCAGCGCGGTAAAGAACGCGATCTGTCTCGCTCGAACATCGCCAACCAGAGGTTTTAGAAATAGCTCCCTCAGCGTACCGTGCACGGACTCAATAACCACGATCACAAGCCAAACAGCTAGCCCTCTTATCATTACCCTTGTAAGTTTTCCAGCCATCATTCGTTAGCTCTCAGAGTATCCGCGATCGATATCGTTTGTTGCGGCTTGATATGGGCAGTCGAGGTTCCCCTTGCCGATCGGGCAGCCTCAACATCAATGTTTACCGCCTCTGTCTTTTCAGCCACGCCATATCCGGTCTCTATCAATTCCTTAAATCTCTCCATAAACCTTGCCGCAGGACCGCCGTCTATCAGATCGTGATCGAAATCCACGGTGATGTTCAGACATTCTCTGATTTCGATCCGTCCGTCAATAACGGAGGCTTTTTCACTAATGCCGCCAATGATGATGCCGAGTGTATGAGCGGAAAAACCGATGCCCCAACCGCCGCCCTTGCCGAACATACCGACTGCGGTAAGATAAACCGTACCGACGTATTTTTTCCAAATCTGCGGACTGCGGCTTACTAACCAATAAATCATTTGTCGAACAAACCAAGGCAACAATAAAAACCACTTCATCGATGACCAGAGTTGTGCATTCGGACTTCGCTCCGGGTTTGACTGAACCGATCGTATTTCGTCATGGATCTCTCGCCACGTCTTTCGGTTAACGGCTCTGACAATATAAGCAAGTGGGAATTTGATGCCTTCCAACTCAATTTCTATATAAGTAAGCACATCCACATCGTCGAAGATGATCAGTTGATTCCTCAAATTCCGATAGGCGTGAATTTCTTTGTTCTCGTCCACCGCTTGACCCAGGTAGGCAATTACATACGCGGTGAACGAAAGGGCTTCGCCGGTCTTCGCTTTGTGTTCACGTATGAACTGCCGCACGTTTGTCACGTCGAATTCGACCAAACCACGAACATTATGTTTGCGGTTGGCGAATCGTCCCGAATCTACGATTAGCTCGCGCATTCGCGAAAAGGGAACAACTTTGTAGTTTTGAATCGTCTCTCCCATAAGTGGATCACATTCCCCCTCGATCAAATTACATAAAACAGCCGTTCACGACCTCCGATAGATTGTCCTTAATGACAAAAAAGTCAACAAAACCAATGGGGCGGTCAATGCGATCACAGGTAGCAATGCAAGCCAGTCGCGGGTAGGGTGAAAACGCGTTTCGCCATTTTTCATCTCAATGTAGCCGACCGGTGTCAGATAGACACCCCCGCCGCCGCCCGAGCCTTCTTCGCCTTTCTGGTTGCCAGTTCCACCACCAAATCCGTAAATCGCCTTGGCAACCGGAATCACCGTAACGCCACCGCGTTCGACCGGTTCGGCGTAAATGTAATTGGCGTTTGCGGAAATCCCAAATTGACGGGCCAGACGTTCGACAAGATTCTCTTTATCTACTGCGTCGATTTCTTCGTAATCTTCCATATTCAAAACCTCTCTAATGTGTTCCTAAATAATTGTTGGTCCCGGCGTGTGTTAACTCCTGACAAACCAATCAACGGGGCGGCGAAGCGATACCGGCGGCGGATAGTCTTTCAAATATCCGATACGTAAAAGAAACTGAATATCCTCATTTATCCTGATCGATCGATTAAGCGTTTGTTTGGTCTGCGGTTCTTCAAGAATCTGGGTCATCGGGTGAATGCCGATATTCCTTTCTCGCACTTTGAGAAAAAGTCTCTGCATCCGTTTGCCTGTTTCGAGCAGCGATTCAACTGCCTCATTTTTGCTCGTCAACAAAATCCAGCCTGCCGATTTCGATACTTGTTCCTTAACCTTATCCAGACCTTTTTCACGAAAATCTTTGGTCATCACACTTTCTTTATTGTAGAAGTTTCGCACCAGCCAACTAGCGAAACCTTCGATTTCCATCGTTGCGGTCGTCAATCCGTCGCGGTGTTTTGCCGCATCATCGCTCGACAATCTTATCCATTCGGCTAATTCGGATTGAGCCGCATCACGATAAGTTTGCAGGCGGTTAGCTTCGATAGTTTGCTCGTTGATAAAATGACTTTCTTTGCTATTGTTGGGCAGATAAGTGAAAAGTTCAGACTCTGAGCCACAGATAAATTCAAGGTCGCCTTTTTTAAGAACATCGCTTAAATAATCGCTGCGAACAGTTCGGCGGTTTTTTATTTTTACAATGTCAAAGTTGTTGTTCGCTTCTGTTTTAGTCAGTTTAACTTCCAGAACTTTCTCGTCCTGATTGGTTTGAGCCAGTAAATTCCAGTTGCAAACGTAGCCTAAAGAATTGGCGGCAAGTTCTAAATTTTGAACAAAGGCTCCAATTGATAAAACAGTTTCTCTTTGATTCGGGTCAACCGCGGGCAGCCATTTACTCTGATCATTGCCGACAATCCAATGATACGGTGCAAGATATTGAACAAACCACGGCTGCGTATTATGACCGCTGGGTGCAAGCGACGCGAGAAACAAAATTTCTTTTTCGTCAGGCTTTAGAATTGTGCTTTTGTCATCAGCGGCCTTTATGTCCGCTCTGGAAAGATTGCTTTTATCGCTTAACAAATAGCCGCCTGCTCCAACGGTAATTACCGCCACGCCGGCAATGCCTATAAATTTTCTTCTGTTCATAATTCCCCCTAGAAATTCAAAGCATAAATCACACTCAGTCAAAATCTTTGACGTTATATTCAATACTGCTGAAGCTAAAAGTTCCATAAGCCGAATCGCCCTTCGGATAACTGTAAACGGCTTCCGCATAGCCCGGAATTTTACGTCCATTGATTTCTTTGTAGTCTTTCAGCGGAGTTGACCAAGGTAATTTTTCACCTGCATCAACGTTGAACCTATCGTTTGAAATAAAATTGATAAGTTTGCCTTTATCGTTAAAATATAGCCAGGCAGTAATGGTAATTCCATTGTTGGTAAATTCGGCTTTAACCTTGCTGTTATCAGTTTCAAGCCACTTAATTCTTTTATCAATCAAAGTTGCCGGAGCCATACAGCACATATCATTAAAAAATGTGACTGTCTCGGCAGTATTCATTTCTTCTCCGTCCTGATACTGCACTTTCAGTAATGATAAAAGCCGAATATCCATAAAGGCTTTGCCGTTTTTGAAGCAATGAAAACCCGCGACCGGCAGATTTGTCATAACTGCGTTCATAAAAAATAAACGTGTCGCGGATTCTTGAAAATTGTATTGCTCAGAAGTAAACGGCATCCATTCAGATTCGTCGTTTTTTCTGAGTTTTCCAACAAATTTCACTTTGAAATTATTAACTTTGGGTTTTCCGATTGCTCCTGTGTAGCGTAGATATTTTTTGACCGGTTCAGGTAATGGCTCGATATCTGTTTCAGATAAAACCGAAGCAGACATCTTCGCCGTTTGTGCTAAACCAACTTCCGCTTCGGTTTTATACCAACCTCCAAAACTCCATTCCCCATAACTTAAAACTACGGCAATAATAATTATGACATTGGCAATTGTTCCGAATTTTGCGTCCTGCCAGGAGAAAAATATGACCAATTGCGAAATGATGACTGCAATTAAAGCAACCATCCACCACCAATCTTTTTTCAATAGATAAATTGGGATTGTCACTAAAAACAAAGCGGTTGCGATTAGCCAAAGCAATCCGAAAGATTTTGAAATAGGCTGTGTCAGTTGCTCTAATTCGGCAAATTTGAAGGCTTTGGCAAAACCCATCAAATGAATCAATCCATGCACCGCGACAGCTGCGATGAAAAGTATTTTGAAGACCATCAGCATTTCGCACCTCGTTTATCTGTGCGCGACTATTGTGCTCGCCAAACCGCCGCCGTCACGTTCTTTACTTTCCTTCGTCATCAGGCTCATTTTCTAAAGCAGCCAGAGCCGAATACAATGCGTTTCTAAGCGCGATGTCTCGCGCGTCTCCCGCAAATTCCACGCTTTTTCGATTAGGGACATAGGCGTAGCCAACCTGGGCCTTAGGGTCAGCAAAACCAAGCGAACCGCCCGTTCCGGGATGCCCGAACGAACCGGGAGAACCGAACGAAAAGCCCGTATTGCTCTTCATAAAGCCGAGCGAAAACTCAACTTCGCCGTTCATCACTTCGTCGTAAAAGCCGTGTGATGGCGGAATTGCCGGTGCGGTTAGTTCACGCAAGGTTTCTTCGCTCAGGTTGAGTTCCTTTCCGCCGGTAGCAAAAACACTATACGCGTGTGCGATTGCTCGTGCCGTCCCTACACCTCCGCCTGACGGAATTTCAAGGTTTCGTGAGTAGATGCGCTTTTCATCATGACCAAACATGGAGCCGGCGAGTGCTCGGCGAATCCTCGAGTTTGGACTCAATATATCCAAACTCATTCTGATTGGAAAGCCGAACGCCATCTCAGAAAAACTGGGGTCAATGAGCGGCGCGAGTCTCGACTCGGGAATTGTTTCGGGCAGGCGAATGTAGAAATCCAGCCCGAGTGGTGTTGCGATCTCGTCCTGGAAAAACTGTCCCAAACTGCGTTGCTGAGGATCGACACGGCGTAGAAGTTCGCCTTCGTAATATCCAAGTGTTATCGCGTGATAACCTTGCTTCGTGCCGGGTTCCCAAGCAGGTTTCTGACGAGCCATTATTTCAGCCAAACGGTCGAGATCGGCTACTGTGCTTTTGTCAACCGGCTCGTCTAAGGCAAACAACCCCGCTTGGTGTGCCAAAAGCTGGCGAACCGTAATATTCTCCTTACCATTCTGGGCAAACTCCGGCCAGTACTTGCTGACAAGTTCGTCGTAATCGAGCCATCCGCGAGAGTGTGCGAGTGCCAAAGTCATCGCCGCCAGTCCTTTCGTCGCTGAGTAAACCAGAGCCATCGTGTCCTCTTCCCAAGGCTCGCCAGTCGATTTATTTCGAATGCCGCCCCACAGATCAACGACTTTTTCACCTCTGTGATAAACGCAGCAGGCCGCGCCGACCTCGTGCCGCTTAGTAAAATTCTCTGCGAACGCTTCTCGCACGGCCTCGTAACCGCTGCTCACAAATCCATGAATTCTGGCTGGAGATTCAACCGTTTTCTCGTTATGGCTCTTTAGATACAAAACGTAGGCTGCTCCTGCGGCTGATAAACCGATCAATGTTTTTGTTAGTGTTTTCATTTCAATCTCCTTTTCTTATTCGGCGGTCGGGGTTGCTTGTTCTGTACTTGGCTTACGCTCGAGTAGGAACCCCATCGCAATACTGATCGCCGGGATGGCGATGTAACTTAGCCCGATCGACATAAAATACTCCGTAATATTTGTCTTCAATATAGGAATCAGAATTAGAGCGTCGAGGACAATGTTGATTGCAAACCATGACGCGCCGACAATTACTCCATTTCTGATGAAATCGCTATCGACATATTTGAAATATCGAAAAAGCAAATAACAGCCCGAGATCACGCCGACAAGCATGATCGTCGACTTAAACGTGGCGTAGGAAACAGTGAGCTCACCGCCGGGCTTAAAGAAAAGAAACGAAGCCACGAACGGGATTAACCACGATAATAAGCCCAACAACAGATTTTTTGTTATCAGTTTCTTTTTCATCGGAATTTCTCCTTGGTCCTTGAGAACATCCGGGATCAGCATCGACTCAAACTAAACCCTGACCGCGAAGCTCGAGATAAAAGCTCCTCCTTTCCAGCAAAAACGCTCCGAATCCAAATAAAAATACCGCGAGTTTCGCGAGTCCGCCGATCCACGGCACGGACATGACAAGCGTAACGATCAACGCACCGAAAACTATTTTCAGGACGTTTGAGCTTTGCCAGCGCTTCAATTGATTCAAGAGCCAGTCGCCCAGAAGATACGAGACGAAAACGCCGGAGAGAATAAAGCCCACGAGCGACATGGCACCGATTACAATTGCGAGCGGCAATCCAGCAACGGTGACAAGCAATAACACAAAAACGATCGGTATGAGCAGTACGGCAATCAGTCCGACCAGGAGTGATTTCAAGGATTCTCTTTTTAACATTTCGGCGACACGGTTCGTCCAAAATGACGAAAACCAAACCGCAACGATTCCCAAAACCGTGATCCATAAAAACGTCAGAAACCAACTGCTGAACCAGCCTCCGATCGTCGAACCGGAATTTTGCCTGCTCTCTGTCTGATGATAGTCAAATCGCCCCAAAATTTGTGCCTGCGGCGAAATGGCCGGCTGGTTCGGGCTGTTGACGATCAAATCACCCCGAACAATCGCTCCGGGATTAAGCGTCAGATTCTCTGCAAACACCGTGGCATTACCGCCGACCTCGGAGGAAATCTGTGCGTTAGCCGCATAAATAATAAGGTTACGGGTGACGCGGCCTTTGACATCGACGGAACTACCGGCAATTCGAGCATCGTTGCCGATAGTTCCGGTCTGTTCGACCACGATCGAACTTCCCGCGAGCATCGCATTATCCGCAATCGGCGCGTTGACAACCACGTTAGCGCCGGCTGCCCAAAGATCATTTCCAATCGGGGCATTGATATTGACATTGGCACCCGCCGCCATTAGATAACCCTTTACGCTGCCAGAAATAGTGACATTTGATCCCGCAACTGCCGCGTCCCCGGTGGAATTTTCAGCTTTGACGTCAACATTTTGTCCGGCGGAGTAAAAATCTTCATGGACAATCGAAACGGGATCAGCCGCCTGTTCAGCCGGCGTAGGGAACTCCTTCGGCGCGCTTTTTTGACTTTGCTGAACCGCGGATTTCGCGGTCGTTTGTGTGAAATTAGTTATGGGCAATGTGGTCGTGATGACGCCTAAGCCCGCTAACAACACAAGACATAGACAATATTTCTTGATATTCATGATTTCACCTTCCTTGACCTACCGTTAAGTCAGACTCGCGGCCGTTCGTTTTCTTGAAGAATTCAAGAGCCGAACCAAAATTCTTTGGTTTTGTGCCGACGTTTAGTCGTCGTCGTCACCCTTCTTTTCACCTTCCGACTCGTTTTGCCGTACCGGTTGTGCAGCGGCGCCAGTGTCACGAATCTCCGTATGCCGAATCTGCCCGCCCAAATTGGCGGTTATCAACATTAAACCGCCCGTTATTAATGCCAAAAAGAAAGTTGGCACGACCAGCCACTTCGCCTTTCTCTTATTCAAAAAAGAGAAGATCAGGCTTATCAAAGCGGCTAAACTAGTCACGACCGCGATTCCAAAAGCGTAGTTCGCATAGCTTTCATGTTGTCCAATTTGTTGTTCCGAGACACCCGGTAAATGCTCGACAATCTGTTCTGTCGGCTCACCGGTTATAAAGACTGGAATTGCAACAGTTCCAACCAAAAAAAGAAGCGCCAGGCCTGCTCGGGTGAGTTCATCGCTTCGCTTGAGCAAAGCATATCCAAGCAGGAGAATGGCAATGATCGCGCCGATGACAGGAAAATGATTGAGTGCTAAATGCAAGTGTGCTGAATCCATAAAACCTCCTTCACGGAGCACTTCTTTTCCGCAAATAAACAAACCAATAGACAATTCCGACCAAAACCGCGCCGCCGATAATGTTCCCAACTGTGACAGGTAAAAGATTGTTAGAAACGAAGTTTCCAACGGTCAATTCGGGGAAATCCTCTGGAGTTTTGCCGATCTGTGTCCAGAACGATTCCGATGATCCCGTTTTCAACATGATTCCGATTGGAATGAAAAACATATTGGCGATGCTGTGTTCAAATCCGGCGGCGACAAAGGCGGTAATCGGCGGGACGACGACGGCGATTTTATCAATTGCCGTGCGCCCGCTGTAACTCATCCAAACTGCCAGACAGACCAGTACGTTACACAAGATCCCAAGCGCAACGGCTCGCCCAAAGCCGAGACTCGCTTTTGTATTGGCAATCGAAAGCGCGGTCGCCCCAACGGCGGATTTTCCGAAAAGATATTGCCCGCTCAAGAAAACTAAAAGAGCTATCCCAAATGCGCCGACAAAATTACCGAGATAAACGATCGTCCAATTTCGTAAAAGTTGAAACGTCGTCACGCGTCGATTTGCCCAGGCCATAACAATCAAATTGTTGCCCGTGAATAACTCCGCGCCGCCCACGACGACCAAAATCAGTCCCAATGTAAAAACAGATCCGCCCAATAATTTGGTAACGCCAAAAGACAGAAAGCCTTCGGCACCAGCGGTTACAACGGTTGAAAAATTTGCCCCAAACGCGACGAAAGCCCCTGCCAAAACCGACAATACGAACAGTGCTGGAAAGTTCATCCCCGCCTTTCTTACGCCGACTTCTTCTGCGCGAAGTGCCATTTCATCGGGAAGCAGGGAGTCTATGTAGCGTATTTCTTTATGTGCCATCGCTATTCTTATCCGACCTCAAATTTTTGCGGACACGCTCCGCGATCGCCTCCTCTTCATTATTCTTTCGGCTCGTAGCCTGCCGCATGGTGCGAGTGAATATCAAAATCGGTTGTCACACCGCGATTTCTCGAAAGTTAATTCCAATCGTGGACCCCATAATGTCGTCAGGACGATCTGGAAATTCGATTGAACCGCGGCCATTAACATGGCGGACAACCTCCTTTGAATTACTCACCCGTCAGGCAAACACTCTCCTTCAACTAGTTGACAAACTAGTTGCAAATCACCCCGGCGTCCTCACAATCGTGATTGTTAGCCGATACCAAGTGGTGGCAGCGGTATTCATTATCTGCACCGTGTAATCGCCGTCTTCATTAAGGTCCAGAAAATAATGGGTCTCATAATTTTCGGCGATCACCACGCCTCCATTTCCTGATGTTACCGTTGCTATCAGGCTCTGCCCGGCGCGAGCACGGACGACATATTCCCTGTAATGGTTATACGCAAGCGATCCCCTGACTGTCGCTGAATATCGGCCACGCGCAAACCGAACCCGCGTTTGCGCCGACGTAATGTCGGTCCCGATAAAGAGAACCGCTGACAGCACAAAGGCCAAAATGGTAATTTGTTTAAAGATACCTCACCTCCGTTTTAGAAAGCCGGGCAACTTGCGAACAGATAGAACCGAACCTTACAGAAACCAGCGTCCTGGATATTCTTCTAAACAACTGGCTTCATTTCTTAAACAATGCCCTTATCAAGAGACTCGCTCCAAAGATGACAAAAAGCGCCGCGAAAAGTGGTAATTTGAGATCAAATAGCCCACTCATTCCGGCCACCAGCGCCAGAATGCCTAGAAACACCGTAAATCCGCTCATCTCTATTCCGCTAAAACGTCGAACAAAATTCACTCCTAGCATGATCAGACCTGAGCCGATCAGCCATGAGTCGTTAGGAATTGAGCCATCGGGCAAAAACCAAAATATTCCGATCATCATCAGGAATAGCGCCCAGCCAATTTCTTCGATCCGGTGGTCCAAATTCCTAAGTGCATCACCGTTAGTAATTGCTTGTATGTTTTGCATGATAAAACCTCCTTAAAATTTGTTTTCATTTACTCCAAACCTCTTTCATCAACAAAGATACCTACAAAAATTCATAGTAATAAAAATGTTTTCATGATTTTTCACCTCCTGTCATTGACCACGGATGCGCGAAAATATGAGCCACCTTAAGTGCATCAAGGCCGGCAAGGACCGATTTGACCTTGTACAAACGGTCTGTCGGGCTCGGACTGTCAGGGATCCACATTGCGGATCCGCGATTCATACCCTTTTCAAGCGCAATAGACGTGCCAGATGAGAGAGATCGTAAATCAATGTATAACGGGGCTTTGTATTATGGCGGACCTCGAAGAACGAAAGACTGTGGAAACGCCCGCGCCCAAACGCGTTGTTTCCACAGCTGGTTAAAAGGAGACTGGTTTCCCAAACAGAAGTCAGTGGTCAGAATGCGCCAGTTCGTCGTAGTCGAGCTGGCAATCGTCGCACAAAAAAGGATTATCAAGCCCTTCTTCGATCGAATGGAGAGTATTATCGTAAAGCTGTTTGTCGACGTAAAGCGTCTCGCTGCACATGCTGCAGAGCAACTTGTATTGATTCGGGCCTTTCGGGATCGTGGAAATTGCGCTTCGTGATTCTATTCGATCAGCATCAAATTGTTCTCGTGTTCCTTGCATAAATCCTCCCTAAACGTCTTCTTTTATAGTTTAAACTTCAACAACTTTCGCCTTTGGAATTTGAGTTAAGTGAGCCGCAAACCAATCGCTTGCTAGCTTCGCGACCAGGTCCAAAGCTCCCGGTTCTTCAAACAGATGGGTGGCACGCGGAACTATCTCAAGTTGCTTCTTGCAACTCATTTGCTCCATTGCCTCGAGATTCAGCTTGATCACGACATCGTCGTATTCACCAACTATCAGCAGCGTCGGCGCCGTAACTCGAGGAAGTGCGTCGCCCGCGAGATCGGGCCTGCCGCCACGCGATACGACTGCGGCGATTCTGCCCGCTAGTTCCGCAGCTGCGACCAATGCCGCGGCACCGCCTGTGCTTGAACCAAAAAAGCCGACTCCTAATCCCGTCATATCTGCCTCGCGAAAAAGCCACTCTGTCGCAGCGCTCAATCGATCGGCGAGCAATCTAATGTCGAAACGCAGATGTCGTGTGTATTGGTCGACGGCCTCTTCGTCTTTTGTCAGCAGGTCAAATAGCAAAGTGCCGGCACGTGATCTGCGTATGGTCGCGGCAACTGCCTGATTCCTGGGGCTAAAGCGGCTGCTGCCGGAGCCATGCACGAAGACGACGATGCCGGTGGCGTTCGCAGGGACTATCAATTCGCCCTCGAGCCTCACGCTGCCAGCGGGTATTTCAACGATGCGCCTGATTTCATTTTGGTCTTGCATAAAAGTCGCGCTTTCACACACCAAATGGAAACGTCTCCGCAGCCTCACCAATTTCCCATTCGGAAGTTCGTTCAAGCGGCTCAACGGCACGCGTTTCGTCAATATGAATAACAGCATCAAATTGATCCGACACACGCGCGTGAAAATAGTGACTCGCCCGCTCCGTTTCCGGACGATAGATCACACCAATTGCCCGCTCCAAGTATAGTGTTTGAAGCGCTTCGCGAATTTCGCTGGCTTGACGGAATTGCAAAAGGAACCGCTCGATGCCAGTGCCATGAAACAAACTTTCGATACTGCCTGCAAGAGCGGTTCGCACACGTTTTCGCTCGGCCGCCTCGCCCCAGTTAGTCGCGGCAGTGACTGTGCCTGAATAAGTCGTAAATCCGATCGAGATGGTGTCCTTGCCGAACAATTGCCTAACGAGTTGACCGACATTCCACTCTCCGCGTTGGCCCATCTCGGTCGCCCGGGCGTCACCAAGATGTGAATTGTGTTCCCAAACAACGATCTTTGCCTTTTTGTCAGGCTCGGACAGGTGCTTATCCAACGCTACGAGGGTCTCTGTCATATGCCGGTCTCGCAGATTCCAGGACGATATATCACTTCGGTACATCGTTCGATAATACTGTTCAGCATTTTTTACGAGCCTCGCATTTTGTTCGGCTACAAAAAACTCGTCGGCCGCAACTCGTCCGTCTCGTTGCGCAAGTTCAGCCGCTCGACGATTGAGTTCCATCAATTGGCCGACCACTTCGTCTTCGCACGATTCGGCCAGTCCTAAACCCGTAGCGTATCCGTAAGCTTGTGTGTCCTCGCCAAAATGGTCAAAGCAAGAGTATCGTGAACGAGCCCGGGCCGCGCCGTCAGGGTCGATCTTTTCGAGATAGTGCAGAACCGCTTCGATCGAGCTGTGGAGACTGTAAAGGTCGAGCCCGTAAAATCCGACTTTTGTGGCGTTTGCCCGTAGATCGTCGTTGAATGTTCTAAGCCAACCAACAAAATCGAGAACATCGGCGTTTCGCCACATCCACGCCGGAAATCGTCTGAAGCCGCTCAGAGCCTCGACGGCATCAACATCTGCTCCTAATCCGCGAACATACCGGTTCACGCGATATGCGTCCGGGAAATCGGCCTCAACGGCAACAGCCGAGAATCCCTTTTCCTTTATCAGCCGTTTGGTGATCTGAGCTCTTTCCCGATAAAACTCATGCGTCCCGTGCGAGGCCTCGCCGATCAGGACTAAATGGGCGTCTCCGATGAGATCGATGAGAGGATCGTAGTCAGTGATCTCGTCGGGACGAAGCCGTACGGCCTCTCGGCGGACAATTTCTCGAATCAGTTGGTCGTCCTCTTCACCCATCGTTCCCACCTAACCGCTTCGCCCGGTCGAAACCCCGTTTTGGGTTAAAGCGATCGCATCCGCCAATGCCAGCAGCCGCTGCACATCTGCGTCAGTCGTCTGAGAGAAATCTTCGTACCACATACCCACGCCGTAAAAAGGCTCGGGCGTCACCGCACATACAGACCACACGTCGGCCTCTTGCTTAAATTCGTCGCAGGTGTGTTTCGATGCAACCGGTACGGCCAAGACAATCTCTCGTGGCCCCAATTGTTTTAGTGCCTTTACCGCCGCCCGCATCGTGGCTCCAGTCGCCAGCCCATCGTCTACAATAAGGACGGCCTTTCCGCGAACCTCCACTGGGAGCCGGCCGTTACGATAAAGCTGCTCGCGTCTTTCCAATTCATTTTCTTCGCGTGCGGTTATTCTATCGACCGTTTCTTTTGACAATCGCAACACTCTTAAAAGATCGTCATTGAAAACGCGAATACCGCCCGACGCGATCGCGCCAAATGCGAGTTCCTCCTGACCGGGTACCCCGAGTTTTCGGACTAGGAAGACATCAAGAGGTGCGCCCAGCGCTTTCGCAACTTCAAATGCAACTGGAACGCCGCCGCGCGGTAAGGCGAGCACGATCAGATCGGTCCGGCCAGCGTAAACTCTGAGTTCCTCGGCGAGAACACGTCCCGCCGCTGCACGATCGCGAAATTTTGGTTTGTACCACGTTTCCATACTTGGTGGTTACTCAACCATCTTTCCCATTTGAGAGATCAGTCAAACAACTGATTACGCCGCTTGCTTACGCACAACCAGAACCGAGCATGGTGCGTGATGGACAACGCCGTTGGAAACGGATCCCAAGAGCCGGCCCCAGAATCCGCGCCCGTGAGAACCGACGACTATTATGTCAGCGCCCCATTCCTTAGCCTTTTCAATTATCTGCTGGTCGGGCGAGCCGCGCAGAACCTCAGTCGCGACGACAAAGTCTGCAGCAGGGAATCGTTCGCGAATAGTCTTTTCGGCGTCTTTGACAAAACCTGTGGCCATCTCATTAAGGCCGTCCGCGAGCTTTTGGTAATACTCAGCCGAGATCGCAAATGGTTCCGCTGTTATCGCATAGGTATCTTCAAAGGCAGATACTATCAGTACCTCGGCGTTCTCCGGCCGAATGATCGTGCGGCAGCATTCCTCGACGGCGGCCTTACTGTAATCGGACCCATCTGTGGCGATTAATATCTTCATTTTCATTACCTCCAGGGTGCGAACTTTGCTTAGCGCATTTATTATCGCAATATCTGTTCCAAAGATTGTCGGATCGTGGTTTATAATATAGGCGTTTGAAATACTGATTTAACGCACATGTCTGTCGATGTCTGACATTCCGCCGGTGTGGAAAATCACGCACAATACAGCAGTTTTTACACAGGCACGCCTTTTGCGTCTGACAAGTTGAAAAACCTTAATTGCCGGGAGGATTTAGATATGATCCAAGTCGAAGACCTGTCCGAAAATGAAATTACGGATCTTATTAGCCGTGTCGGCTATGGCCACCTTGCATGCTGTCTGAATGATCGTCCCTACGTCGTTCCGGTGCATTACGCCTCGGATATCGGCAGCATTTTTATTTATACGACCGAGGGGAAGAAGTTCGATATCATTAAGGAGAATCCGAAGGTTTGCCTCCAAATCGAAGAAGTTGTCGATAAGCGTCATTGGCAAAGCGTTATCGTTGACGGCATTGCCGCACAACTGGAAGCCGGGCCGGAACGCGAACGTGCGCTGGAACTGATCCTCGCGGTAAATCCCACACTGACGCCTGCGGTCAGTGTTAGATGGTTGGACGAATGGGTGCGTGAAAATGTCGAGGTTGTCTATCGCGTCATACCGACAGCAACAAGTGGCCGCCGGGCAGTCGACCGCGCCGAAACCGCGCCGTTTGCTCCGCCGGGCTCAGGTCCAAGTGACCCCATTTGAGTACGAAAAAGTACCAGGCTTCAAGCGATCTGACTACTTTTCTACCGCACTTATTTCTGCCGAAGCAACTTTGACCAACACCGGCATTGGCTGAACAAACGTGATTAGCGTCTTTGTTCCGGATGCCTCCTCAATGTCGAGTGTGCCGGCTGGTCCGGGCCCTTTGGCCTCAAACGCAACCTTGATCGGTTCGACGACATTGTGCGTCTGATGATTTTGCGCCCCGCTCCCGATCGTGATCTCAATCGTTCCCTTGCCGCCTTTTTCATCGAATGTTATGCCGTTGAAAGGCAACCCGTCCGACAAAACCTGAGCTCCGGTGTTGTTACTCATTACTCGTACAATTGTCTCCCAGTCCGCGAGATCGTGACTCAAGCCGTCAAAAAATGCCTTCCATTCTGTTCTCTGTAATTCTCGGGTCATTTGGTCCTCCAAAAATACTCTCTCGGGCGATATGTGCCCGTACTCTCTAAGACGCAAAGTGCGTTCCACCGCGTAACGGTAAATATGACCGAGAAATAATCGCGATTGCCGAATCTGACGGCCGGAAATAGCGCAATAATTCGCGCCATTGCGGAATTTTTCGCGATTACCTAAAAAGGAAGACCGAAGATACGCTGTGTTTCGACGGCACGGCGGTTGCGGTGCAATTGAGTGTAGTGGTTTGTACTTTATCGACTTACTTAGGCGATCGCGCCAGTTTGTTGTAGGTCAAATCAGGATATTGTGAGTTAGCTCGGGGGTAATATTATGAACAAAGAAGAAACAAAATTAACTAAAACGGAACCTCAGAATGCAAATGCTCCGGTTTTTGTAGAAGCCGAGAAGATGTTTGAAAAACTCGCGGAGATCACAAAGGAAACGGCCGCTCGGGCCTACGATTTCTTTATGACGCGCGGCGCCGATTTCGGTTCGCATTTCGAGGACTGGCTGCGTGCCGAGGCCGAAACGCTTCGAGCCGCACCGGTCAAGATCACGGACACCAAAGACCTGGTGAATGTGGTCATCGCGGTGCCCGGTTTCAAGCCCGACGATATTGAAATAAGCGTTAAGGACGACGTTCTCATCGTTAGCGGCGAAACGAAAGCCGAAGAAAAGAAAGAGGACGAAAACACTTTTTACAGCGAATGGCGGAGCGATCGGTTTATGCGAAAGCTTATCCTACCGGCCAAGGTCGAAACCAGCGATGTCGATGCGAAATTGAAGGACGGGCTTCTCACTCTTTCGCTTAAGAAAAGGGCTGAGGAAGAAGCCGTAAAGGTAGCAGTCCAGAGTGCGTAAGTATCGATATACGGGCAGCAGGAAAAACTGGCCCGGCCATTCCGGCTTGCGGCTGCCGGCGTCTGATTTACTTTGCAATCGGCCCGCCTGATTCGACGTTCGATCGTTGCAAAATACTCGGTCGGGAATTGGCCGGGATTCATAGAACTATCGAAACACCAAACTCTCAGGTGCCGGGATTAGTAGGCTCGCACATACATCCCGAACGCGAGGCTGCTTGTAGTTGATCTATTTGATTTCGATCTGTGTTTTCATTACCTATTTAGTGCAAACTAAGACCGCCATATCATTTTTTGGTTAACTCGCATTTTGATTCATTATCAAAGGCACGGCATTTGCATATCGGGTTTCAGTAATTGATCCGTCAGTGAGTTTGCAGATTTGTTTGAATATCATTGGATTGTCAGTACGGCTATATCACCGATTTTTCTTAAGGAGAGTGTTAATGAAGAGACTTTGGATAATTTTAGGTGCGGTATGTTTGATTTCGTTTTCAATTTTGGGGTGGGTCGGTACCGAGATTTTTCGGCAGGCGCCGCCGATACCGCGAGAGGTTGTTTCAACCGACGGCACTGTCGTCATCGCGGCTGAGCAGGTATCAAACGGCCAAAACGTATGGCAGGCAATGGGCGGAATGCAGGTCGGGTCGATATGGGGCCATGGCTCATATGTCGCGCCCGATTGGACGGCGGATTACCTTCACCGCGAAAGCGTATTTATCCTGAATTCGTGGGCCGGCGGTGAATTTGGCCGCGGTTACGATACGCTCTCGAGCGAGCAACAGGCGTCCCTACGCCAGCGTTTGCAGGATCTGCTGCGAAAGAATACGTATGACGAGGCCACGGGGCGGATCACTGTGGATCCTCTTAGGGTTAAGGCTTTCGAGGACAATCTCAAACATTATTCCGACGTTTTCGCGAACGGAAACAAGGACTATGCGATCCAACGCGATGCTCAGTCCGATCCGGTAAAACTGCGTCAGCTTACTTCTTTCTTCTTCTGGACGGCGTGGGCATCAACGGCGAACCGGCCCGGCAACACCATTTCATACACGAGTAATTTTCCATCAGAACCGCTTGTCGGCAACGTCCCGACGAGTTCGGCGATCGTTTGGACGGGCGTCAGCGTGATCATGTTGATCGCGAGCATCGGCGCGATGGTTTGGTTTTACGCAGGTTGGCGAAAAGAGGCGACTGACAGCGACACACCTGACGAAGACCCGTTGATCGGCGAGACTCTCACGCCATCGCAAAAGGCAACGGTCAAATACTTTATCGTCGTATCCCTGCTGTTTCTTTTGCAGATAATAATGGGAATAATTACGGCCCACTATGGCGTCGAGGGCGGCGGTTTTTACGGAATACCGCTTTCGGATTACTTGCCGTACGTAGTTTCGAGGACGTGGCACACGCAGCTTGGAATTTTTTGGATCGCGACCGCATGGCTCGCAGCGGGCCTGTTTATTGCTCCATATATTTGCGGCGAGGAACCGAAATTTCAGAAATTGGGTGTCGATGTTCTGTCTGGTGCACTGCTGATCGTTGTGCTCGGCTCGATGGGTGGCCAGTGGATGAGCGTGATGCACAAGCTCGGCGCTGGTGACATGTGGTTTTGGTTTGGCCACCAAGGTTACGAGTATGTCGATCTTGGCCGCGTCTGGCAGGCGGCACTCTTCATCGGGCTGCTATTATGGCTGTTTTTGATCGCCAGGTCGGCAATTCCTGCTCTTCGGCGCGAGGGCAGCAGCAAGTCGCTGGTCTCGCTGTTTTTGGCAACGACCGCCGGTATCGCGCTTTTCTACGCTCCAGGGCTGTTTTGGGGGATGCGCACTAATCTCACAGTAGTCGAATATTGGCGTTGGTGGGTAGTTCATCTTTGGGTCGAGGGTTTTTTTGAGGTATTTGCGACGGTTGTTATCGCATACTTGTTCGCCAGGCTAAAGGTAATTCAGGCCGAGCACGCAGCTCAGGCCTCACTGCTGTCCGGGGCCATCTATTTGAGCGGCGGAATTATCGGCACACTCCACCATCTCTATTTTGCGGGCACGCCGACAATTGCTCTGGCGTTCGGCTCGGTATTTAGCGCACTCGAGATCGTACCTTTGGTTTTTGTAGGTTTTGAGGCGTTTGAGAATATCCGCCACTCTAAAGCACGGCCATGGCTCGCTCAATATAAATGGGTCGTGTATTTCTTTGTCGCCGTCGCATTTTGGAATTTGATCGGCGCGGGCGTTTTTGGTTTCATGATCAATCCGCCGATCGCTCTCTATTATATGCAGGGTCTAAACACCACAGCGGTCCACGCGCACGGAGCACTCTATGGTGTGTACGGAACGCTCGGCCTCGCATTGCTGCTCTTTTGCATGCGTGCCATGCAGCCGGAGAGAAAATGGAACACGCGGCTGCTCGGCTTTGCGTTTTGGGCAATAAACATCGGTATGCTTCTCGAGATCTTTTTGAGCCTTTTGCCGATTGGCCTGATACAGACATATCAATCAGTTTCCGTCGGATATTGGTCGGCGCGCAGCCCGGAATTTATGCAGACAGGTGTGATGCAGTCGCTGAGATGGATGCGGATCGTCGGCGACACTGTTTTTGCGATCGGAGCGATTGCGTTCGTTTGGTTCGCTCTAAAGCTGATGCTTACAAAGGGCGAACCAGCGAATGAGATGGTTGGGTAATCGATAAGGCGTGATACACGCCGCGGGCGGTGGATCGGGCCGGTTCTCTCCTTCCGGCTTCCGCCGCCCTTTTTTTGCATTGGAACCGATATCTGAATAGCCGAGGCCGTTGACGCGAGACTAGGAATGCATTAGAGGGAGCGAAAATCTATTTACAGATTGTGACGCAGGTCACAGATTACGCGCCGAATAGGTGTAGTGTTGGGATTAGGTAGCAAGTCACGCGCCGGGCATATTTGGATTGTTTGTAATCATTTACAAACGTTCTGAGCGGCGCAGAAATTTGGCTTGATTGAGATGGTGCAGAAATAGTGCACTACTTCGCCGAAGGAAGCAGCGTTTTCAATTCACTTTTTTGCCACCATCGATGGTGAAAGTGGAGGAAAACGTCATGTTGAGGCATCACACTCGGTCGCGACGGCCAACGGGCCGCATCGTTCTGTTCGCAATTTTCTTTACGACAATTATATCAATGGCCGCGGGCTCCGATGCCGCGGCTTTTTCGTTTGTGGATCAGGTTACTCGGATGTTTGGAATTGATCGACCTGCGGTTCAAATCATGGAAGCAGCGCCCTCGGCGGCATTTGCGACGCCGACCGTGACCACAAACCCACGCACAGCCCTACGGAGAACGAGCGCCACTTTGAACGGCAAGGTTACCGCAAACGGAGAAAGCACGACCGTAACATTCGAGTACGGCTTAACGACCGCGTATGGAAATACCGTAACGGCGACACAGAGTCCGGTTGCATACAATGGCGTTGACGTCCCGGTGAGTTTCCCGCTTGCCGGCGTTCTGACTCCGAGTACGACTTATCACTTTAGAGCGGTTGGTACGAATGGCTCCGGCACCACGTATGGCCTTGATTCCAGCTTTACAACGCCGGCCGCGGGCAGCACGACCTACTATGTCGACAAGACGAATGGCTCCTGTTCGGATGCGTTGACCGGCGCCCCCGGCACATCGCTCGTTCCATTCTGTTCAATTAACAGGGCGTTGGGCGCCACCGGAACCACGACTGTCTATGCAGACGCCGGAGATACGGTCCGCGTCGTGAACGGCACGTACGCCGAAACGGTGAAATGGGATAATAACAATGGCGGCGTCGGTATGCCTTTGACATTGTCGGCTGCCCCGGGTGTGACAGTTACCGGACTTGCCGCCGGGAATGGTTTCCAGATAACCTCTCACAGCTTTGTGGTCGTTGACGGATTTACCGTTTCGAACACCGACGGGTACGGGATCTATGCCATTGCCTCGAACCATCTCACGATATCGAACAATCACGTCACTTCGGCCGGCACCCCGACTTCGGGCAATACAAGGGCCGGCATCTACGTTTACAACACGACTGATTCGCTGATCACCGGCAACACGTCGGACCACAACAGCTCGCACGGCATCTTGCTCACATCGGGTGCCAGCAACAACACGGTCAGCAACAATGTCTCCTTTGGTAACGCGTCGGAAGTCCAACGCGATGCGTGTGGGATAAACCTTGTTACTAACAGCAACTACAACACGATCATTCACAATACCGTCTATGCCAACGAAGACACCGGTTTGAACTTTTACTCAGGTTCCCACGACAACGTCGTCGTCGGAAACCTAACCTACGGCAATGCGGACCACGGCATCGACAACAATGCCGCTCCGAATCAGATCATCGTCGGTAACACGGTTCACGGCAACGTCACCGTTGGGATAAATGTTGAAGGGGGAACATCGCCGGGTTCGGGCGGGGCAATGATAAAGAACAACATAATGATGGACAACGGGCTCCGACTCGCCGCAGGTGGGCAATCGGCTGGGCAACCGGGCAACCTCAGAGTTGACGCTCAATCGCTCGTAGGAACGACCCTCGACCATAACCTCTATTACCTCAATACTGGTACCGAACAAATCCAGTGGAACAACACCAGCTACGCATCGCTGGCGGCGTTTACCGCCGCTCAGCCGACGCAGGAAATCCACGGCTTGCAATCTAACCCGCTCTTCGTCGCACCCGCACCAATCGCTATCCGCCCGAACGTCGACCAACCTGGCGGACTTCCGGCCGTTAATGTTGGCGATTATCACCTGACAGCCGGATCGGCAGCAATTGACTCGGCCAACTCGGACGCTCCAAACGAGCCGACGTTGGATATCGCGGGCAATCCGCGCGTGGATGACCCTGCAACTGCAAATACGGGCGCCGGCACTCGAACATACGACGATCGCGGTGCCTACGAATACCAACCACCTGCAACTTTTCTTTTAAGCGTTACCAAAGCGGGTAGTGGATCTGGCACGGTAACCAGCGATCCCGCCGGCATCAACTGCGGAACTGATTGTTCACACAATTTTGCGGCGGCAACCATCGTTACACTCACGGCGGCTGTTGCCCCGGGCTCAACCTTTGTTGGCTGGAGCGATTCTGGCTGCTCGGGTACCGGAACATGCGTCGTCACTATGGATGCTGCAAAGAGCGTCACCGCGACGTTCGCACGAAACGAGCACACGCTGACGACGACCGTCGTGGGCTACGGTGTTGTTAACCGCAGTATCGCCGGGCCGTATTATTACGGCGATGTCGTGACACTGACGGCGGTGCCGGGATCAACGCACTGGACGTTTGCCGGCTTTAGCGGCGACCTAACGGGAACGACCAATCCGCAGGATATCGCGATCAACGGCGACAAGAGCGTGTCGGCGACGTTTGTCCTCTTACCCGAGGGATACGAGGCGGACGTCAATCCACGGCCTATGGGTGACAATGTGTTGCAAGATGTCGATTGTACAATGACCGGGCGATTCGCGGCCGGCCTTGAGACGCCCGATCCTTTATACAACGAGTTTCAGCGGGCGGATTCGGCTCCGAGAGCAACCAGAGGTGACGGATCGATCGACGTAGGCGACTATGTCCAGGCGGGCCGTTACGCTAACAGTCTGGATCCGTGGACGGAGGCGGGAGGCGGGACATTGGCCAGCATCTTCCCGTTTATGGAAATCACAAACAAACAGCAGGCTCAGGACACCACGCTGCTTCCGCGTGTCCTCCGTGCGGTGGATGTGTCCACAAGTCCCGGCAGCCAAGTGACGGTGTCAATCAATATCGACGCTGAGGGTGACGAGAACGGCTTTGGATTTACCGTCAGCTATGACGGTACCAAACTGAGTATGCCGTTTGTCACGACGGGTGCGGATATGCCGGGAATCACTCCGATTGTAAACACGATTACAGCGGGCAAAGTCGGAGTGATAACGGCCTGGTCGAGCGGCAGTCATATTCCGGCCGGAACACGTGAGGTTGTCAAGATACGATTTAATGTGTCGCCGACTGCACCTGCGGGCCAGACCCCGATAGTCTTTACGGGATTCCCGTCGGTGGTGAACAAGGTCGTTGACGCATTGGCCGGCGATCTGCCGACAACTTTTGCGACTGGGAACGTAAACATATTGCGCCCGACCGCGGCGAACACATCGGTCGGCGGTATCGTTTTGTCCGCCGAGGGAATGGCGATAAGTCGGGCACGGCTGACGTTGACGGATCCGTCCGGCCTGACACGGACAGCGATCTCGAACTCGTTCGGGTTTTTCCGGTTCGACGATGTTGCGGTTGGCGAAACATACATAATCACAGTCCGGGCAAAGGAATACACCTTTACTCCGCGCGTACTTAACGTAACCGACGAGGTGACAAATCTGAACCTGGTCGCAGAGCCGTAAACGCGGGCGGCAATCTAAAACACTCGAGGCGGGATTTATTCCCGCCTTTTTTTTAGGAAAGCCAAGAGAAATCTGCGTAAACGAATGTCGTATCGTCCGACTGAGAACTGGCCGTTAGCAAGACTCCTATCAATGTTGAATGCGGAAGAACCCTATTTAACGGGCTTTGGCGGTTCAGGGGAAGTCCCGGCAGAGCCCACAATGTAGCTGTCGCGGGCACGTAGCACGAGGTTCGGACGGTTGACTCGTACCTTTATTTGCTTTCGCTGGCCGGGCTTGCCTTCATCCTTTGGTACATAGCCGATGTTATATTGGCGACGCAGCTCCTCGGCAATACCCTCGAACGCACGCGTGAGACCGCCAGGAGTGGACTCCGGGCGGAAAACACGACCGCCCGTCGCGTCGGCGAGGTCATCGAGGTATTTTCGTCCAAGCGCATATTCCTCAGCACTTGTTCCGGCAACTATTATCGATCCGCCAAAAATGTCCGGAAATGTAGAGGAATTGCGGCGTCGGTTTTCAAAATAGGTGTTGTAGTAAATAGGGAAGATCAGGCTGTCGGATTCTTCGGCGTAATTCAGGGTACTGTCATAGCTGTTTTTACGCGAGGTAGTGTCGACTCCGTCTGTGAAAAGCACCACCGCTTTGCGACCCGTGATCCTGCTTAGTTGCTTTCTAAGGGCTTCGTCGACCGCGTTATAAAGCGAAGTTCCATCACCAAATTTCGCGTTGTTTATACCTTTGTATATCTTTTGGCGGTCGCTGGTCACCTCGGTCTGCACTTTTACACTACTGTTGAATTCGATCACGATTACGCTGTCCTGCGGACTCAGCTGGTCCACAAAGGCCTCTGCAGCGCGATGAATTTCGTCGATCTTGTAAGCGGTTGATGGGCTTGTGTCGAGCATCAAAACGACCGTAAATGGCTTGTCGGCTGTGCCGAAATAGGCGATCTCCTGTTCCACGCCATCTTCGTAGATCGTAAAGTCGCTTTGACGAAGCCCGGGTATGTACAGTCCATTACGGTCGAAGACCGAGACGGGAATTGTTATCAAGTTAGTTTCTACGCGGACGACCTCGCCTTCGTCCTTTGCATCACCATTCGCAGGGGGATAAATTACCGGAGCGTCAGGTTTGGTGACGCCGCCGCTGCCGATACCGGGAAATCTTTCAGTTACTCGCGTCGATCGACTTGAACGCGGCTTTGACTCGGAATACTGCGTTGGGTCGTTCTGGATAGCAATCTGCGGATCTGGAGTCGGTTTTGCGACGATGCGACGCCCTGACTGAGCATTAAGCGGCGAAAGACCGATGATTAAGAGAAGTGAAACGTACAGCGAGCGAAACATATTGCGAAATCCCCTGGTAACAAGTATCAAATCAAGACGACTGAGTTCGCTCATTTGATGCAGCAAATTCTAAAAAAGGTTGAATCAATCAGAAAACGCTCGATAGGATCGTCGAGATACTAAATCCAAACATTATCAAAACGACACACCATCCCGCTACCTGCATCCACAGTGGATGCTTGTAATCGCCCGTCAGCAAGGGCTTTCGTGAAGCCAGGAGAATTAACGAAAGGCCGACCGGCAGGATAAATCCATTGACCGTTCCGGCCCAAACGAGAAGCTTTACGGGCTGACCAACGGCGAGAAAGATCGCTGTCGACACAAGCATGAAACCGATGACCAGACGATTATTGTTCCTCTCAAGCTTAGCGTGAAAAGTCTTTAGAAATGAAACGGACGTGTAGGCAGCACCCACGACCGAGGTGATAGCTGCCGCCCACATGACCACGCCGAAAATTCGCAGGCCAACAATTCCTGCGGCATTTTGAAAGACGGATGCGGGCGGATTCTTATCGTCGATCGAGAATCCCAAAGTGATCACGCCGAGGGCCGCGAGAAAGAGGCAAAATCGGATGATCGCAGTTATCAAAATGCCGGTGTAAGCACCTCGATTAACCTGGGGCAGATTCTCTGTGCCCGTGATGCCGGCATCGATAAGGCGATGCGCTCCGGCAAAGGCTATATAGCCGCCGACGGTGCCGCCAACCAGGGTGACCACGGCTCGCGGATCGGTCTGGGTTGGCCAAACAGTTCGAAAAGCAGCCTCGGCAAGCGGCGGATGTGAGGCGTAAACGACATATACGATCAAACCGAGCATCACGACGCCGAGTATCTTTACAAACAGATCCATCGCTCGTCCAGCTTCTTTGATCAGAAACAGAGCAACGGCCGCGACGGCGCTTAGAATTGCGCCGTACGCGATCGGGATGTCGAGCGCAGCGTTGAGGCCAAGACCGCATCCGGCAATATTACCGATGTTAAATACAAGGCCGCCCATTGCGACCAAGCCAGCGAGAACATAGCCGCTGCCTCGTATCGTTTCGTTCGCAAGATCCTGTCCGCGTTTCCCCGTGACGGTCAGAACGCGCCAGATATTAAGCTGCGCAATTATGTCGAGAATGACCGAAAGCAGGATGACGAAGCCGAAGCTCGCTAGCAGCTGCTTTGTAAAAACAGTCGTCTGAGTCAGAAATCCGGGGCCGATCGCGGATGTTGCCATTAGGAACGCCGCGCCGAAAATGACCGAGGTCAATGATTTGGTTTTCGGGTTGTCAGCCATTTATCGGGCGTATCGTAATTCCATTTTCGACCAATTTATTGTGAATCGTTCGTGCGAATTCCAGCGCGTTTTTGCCATCGCCGTGGATGCAGATCGTTTCGGCGGATATCGGTATGACAGTGCCGTCGATCGCAGTGACGGTATTGCTCTCGACCATTTGTAGGACCTGGGCGACCGCGGCATCAGTCTCCTCGATCAAGGCGTTCGGGTCGCTGCGAGGCGTGAGACTGCCGTCGGGCCGATAGGTGCGATCCGCAAAAACCTCCGATGCGGACCGGATGCCGCAGTTCTCAGCCTCGCTTATCAATGCGCTGCCCGCAAGACCGTAAAGAATAAGATCGCGGTCAACCGAACGAACCGCCCGCGCGATCGCATTTGAAAGCTCCGCGTCACGAGCGGCCTGATTATAGAGAGCTCCGTGCGGTTTTACGTGCCGCATTCTAACTCCGGCGGTCTCACAAATGTCTCGGAGAGCTTTGATCTGCTCAACGACGATCCTCTCAACATCGTCGAGCGGCAAGTTCATTGCCCGCCGCCCAAATCCGTCGCGATCCGGAAAGCTAGGGTGAGCGCCGATCGCGACACCCTTCCGGACGGCGATTTCCGCGGTCTCACGCATCGTGGCCGCGTCGCCTGCGTGAAACCCGCACGCAATATTTACGGACGAGACATAGTCCATCAGCTCAGCGTCGTTACCGCAGCCCTCACCCATATCGCAATTGAGATCAATTCTCACCAAGATTCATTAACGGTTTGCTTGGAATTTACACCCCGCACGGAGAAAGTTCAAATCGTGTTCAAATTCGAGAGCGAGATTCTCGGCTTCCGCAATTTCGACCAGATGAAATGCGACCTTGTCATTTGCTCCTAATTGAGCCAAAAGAGGCAGATCGCGGGTTATCACGTGAGCGATACGAGGATATCCACCCGAAGTTTGGTGGTCAGCCATAAGCACGATCAATTGTCCGTCAGGCAGCATTTGAATCGTGCCGAAACTCACCGCGGAGGATATCAATTCAACCGGTCGCGACAGATTAAGCGGCTTTCCCGCAAGACGGAAACCCATACGATTTGAATTGCTTGAGATCGTAAAATCCTGATTTAGAAGTAGTTCACGGCCGTTTGCGGTCAGGTTTTCAAATTCGCCTCCGGCGATTACGCGGACGGTCGGAAAGTGGCTGTAGAAAGGAATCAGGCTTTGAGAAACCTGACCACCAGATGCAAAAGTCTTTTTCTTTGTTGTTTTGTTTGCCTCGATCCGGTCGCTTTTTTCTAACTTTCTTCCGTAAAAGCCGCCCAAATGTGCGGCGAGATTCGTGCTCGAGCTGCCCAACCACTCATCGCATTTGAATCCGCCACTAACCGCCAAATACGCGCGATTACCCACGGCATTGCGCCCAAATTTCAAAACGCTATCCTTCTTAGCCAGAAACGGTCGCCAATTTGTTACAGCGTGATCGTCCAGTATGGGCGAAAAATCACCGCCGCCGATTGCCGCCACCACGTCCGCTGCAAAAACGATCTCGGGAGCGGGGAAGTGCATTTCAAGAACGGCTTCGTTGTCGTCGTTTCCGAGCAAGATGTTGATCAAACACGCTGCTGCGACGTCCATAACTCCGTTCGGGTTGATCCCAAAACGCCTATATCCATTGCGACCCAGGTCCTGGACGGTTGTCAACATTCCCGGTTTTTGAATAAGGATACTCATTTAACAGTCACAAATCGGACGCGATCTCCGGGCCGCAGAAATGTAAGTTCCGCACCGAACGGTGTAAACATTTCGATGTCCGTGCGGCCGATTATCTGCCAGCCGCCTGGTGATTCGAGCGAGTAGATCCCGGTCTGTTTGCCGGCAATGCCGACGCTTCCTTTTGGCACAAGCAAGCGGGGCGAATCTCTTCGAGGCGTCGCGATCCGATCGTCAACGTCGGCCATGTACGAAAAGCCCGGCAGGAATCCAAGCATGTAAACGCGGTAGGTCACACTGGTGAAAATATCGATCACTTTGCCTGGTGATAAGCCACTGTTCTCCGCAATAAATTCAAGATCAAGTGCCGCTCCGTCACTGCAATCAAGAGGGATCTCGACAGTGCGGGAACCGGAGGACTCGATCTTGGATATTCCGTTTATCGCCGCTGCGGCCAGGCTCTTTACCGCCGCAAACGCCGTTGGAAATTGTGGAAAGTTTTTGCGAACGGCGACTAGATCATAAAAGAGCGTTGTTGATGAGTACGCGGGAACCGCTTCGACAAAGCCCGGGAATGGATTTCGCTCAAAGTATTCCGCCAACGATATGGCTTTGCTATTTATGGCTTCCGATATGTGTGTTGCGAATTCTACCGTCAACGCAACATCGCCAAGCGGAAAAAAGCGTATCGAGTCGTCGCTCATCTGTTATCTCGTGCGTTGTTTCGGATCAAGATATTGGCGAAGTCCGTCGCCGATAAAGTTGAATGCAAGTACGGTCATTGCGATCGCCAGGCCGGGGAAAAACAACACGTGTGGCGAATTGCTGAAAAATTGACGTGCTTCTTCGATCATCGTGCCCCAGCTCGGCGCGGGCGGCGGAATGCCGAGCCCTAAAAATGAAAGCGATGCCTCAGATAAAACTGCTCCGGCCATACCGAGCGACGCCTGGACGATCAAAGGCTGCACGGCATTTGGCAGGATATGCGTAAACAAAATGCGCAGATTACTTGCACCCAGTGCCCGAGCCGCAAGCACGTAATCATATTCGCGGACTTTCAGTACCTGTCCCCGCATGACTCTTGCATAGCCGACCCACCCGATGACACAGAGAGCCGCGATCAGCTTTCCCTGACCCGTACCGAGAAACGCAACAAGTGCGATCGCCAGCAACAGGCCGGGGAATGCAAGAAAGACATTAAAAACATAACCCGAAAGAAATTTGTCGACAAAACCGCCATAAAATCCGGCGATCGCCCCAATGATCGTGCCCACGATAGACGAGACAACGACGACCGTAATTCCAACTTCGAGCGAGATCCTGGCGCCGAAAATAACCCGCGAAAACACATCGCGTCCGAGTCCGTCAGTGCCGAACCAATGCTCGCTTGACGGCGGAACATACCTCGCTGCCAAATCCTGAACCGTGACGTCATGCGTCGCAATCCATGGGGCGAAGATCGCCGCAAGAATAAAAAGCCCGGCGATAACAAAACCTATGTAAGCTAGACGGCTCATTTACGAAAGGCGAATCCTGGGATCCAATTTACGGTAGACAAAATCGGTAAGCGAGTTTGCCAGAATAAAAGTGATACTGATAACTAACACACACCCTTGCACCAGCCGGTAATCGCGTTTCCCGATGCCGTCCTCCAACAGCAGCAGGCCGAGGCCCTGCCAATTAAATATCTTCTCTGTAATAATCGCTCCGGCGAGCAAGACGCCTAGCTGCAGACCGAGGATCGTCACGACGGGGATCAGGCCGTTTTTCAGAACGTGTTTAAAGAGCACCTTTCGCTCGCTTAGACCCTTTGCTCGAGCGGTGCGGACGTAATCCTCGCCCAGTTCTTCGATCACGCTTGAGCGAATCATTCGCGTCAGGATCGCCGAAAGAGCGGCACCCAGCGTGACGGCGGGCAAAACGATATCTTCGGGATAAAGACTCCCCGTCGGCGAAAACCACCCGAGCTTGACCGCAAACAGGTACACAAGGAACGGCCCGACCACGAATGTAGGCAGCGATATGCCCAACAGGGCGAAAAATGATGCGAAATTATCGACGAGCGAGTTTTTACGCGAGCCGGCGAGAACACCCAACGGCAGTGCGATGCCGATCGCAACAAGCATCGCGGCGATCGCGAGTTTGATCGTCGACGGATATCGCTCGAGGATCATATCGCGGACCGGTCGGTCCGTTCGAAACGATTTGCCAAGGTCGCCGCTCAGCAGGCCCGTCCAGTAATCCGCATACTGATTTTGGACGCCGTTCCATACAAACCCCTCATCACCGCCAATTGAAAAGAAAAATGCCGGGCGGTCAAGACCGTGCGTGCTGCGAAAATTATCGATCTGTTCCTGCGTTGCAGTTTCGCCCAGAATGACTGTCGCCGGGTCGCCGGGCACCGCCTGGATAAGCAGCGTGACCAGCGACACAACCGTCCAGATGACCAAAAGCATCAAAGCGGCGTGACGCAGGATATTCAGCAATTTGTATTTCATCAAACCTTTGGCGGGCAGTGAGATTTTATAACTAATCGCTGGCGATGACAAATTTTCAGGCTTTCGTGCCGACGTGCAAAGCGGCGATTCCGCCGGTCAGATTTTGGTAACGGACGTTTACCAGGCCGGCTTCGCCCATCAATGCCGCAAGGTCCTTCTGATTTGGAAACTTCGCGACCGAATCGGGCAGGTATTCATATGCTCCACGCGATCCGCTAACGACGCCACCGATTCGCGGTAGCACGTGCGAAAAGTAAAAGTTGAAGAGACGACCGAATCCGGGGACGATCGGGGAGGAAAATTCTAAAACAGCTATGCGACCATTAGGCTTAAGGACGCGACCGAGTTCTCTCAATCCGCCCGAAACATTGGCTAAATTGCGCAATCCGAATGCGATCGATACGGCGTCAAAATATCCGTCATCGAATGGCAACGCAAGCGCATCGGCTTCGACATACGGGATCGCGGGTGTTTCGCCATCCGACTTCGACCTCGCGAATTCCAGCATAGGACGGCAAAAATCAGTGCCGATGATCCTTGCCATTGAGCCTTTGTTAAGTTCGAGAGACAGGTCGCCTGTGCCGCATGCAACGTCCAAAACGGCGGCGCCGCTAGTATCAAGAATATCGCGCAGTTCGTCCGCGACCATTCGCCGCCAGCGTTTGTCGATGTTTAACGAGAGGACGTGATTGAGCAGGTCGTAACGCCCCGCAATGCCCGCGAACATTTCGCGGACGGCCTTGGCGTGGGCCGCTTCATTTGCGTTAAGTTCATTTTGCACAGGTTAGTTTGCTTGCGGCGTGTTAATCAAAACGGTGACCAACGGTAGTCTGCGGGTCTTTTCGACATACGCTTTAAGATCACCAAACGTCACGCGATCGACAAGGCGAATATCGGCATCGATGCCCGCGAGCTTATAAGTATCTGCGTCAAGCCAGATCGATGTGGTTTCTCTTTTTGACCAGGTCAACTGAACCGAGTTTTTGGCGTTTTGAAACTCCGTCTCGGTAATCGGTTCAGAAATGGCCTTTCCAACAAGATCGTTGGCCTCCAATTTACCATTGCCGCCAAAATTCTTGACCGCAGAAAAGCCGGCAACGATCATGCCTGGGAGTTTACGTGGTTCGTTTCGCACAAAAACGTCGGATGCGTGAGCCGCGGGGGCGCTCGCCTTTAGCCGGTTTTCAAGAATCGTCGAGAAAATTAATGACGCCGCTAGATCCTTTTCACTTCGAGATACGCCGCGCAACGCAAACCTTATCGCCGACACGCCAGGCTTGGGCGATGGGACAGTCTGCACTCCCGCCTGCGGTTCGTCCGGTTGGCGAAAGGTTGCAGGTACCGGTTTATCGGACTTGAGCCAGCCGCCGAAATAGCGCCGGATCGCTCTGAATCCCAACGCTTTTTCGAAATTACCCGACACCGTAATCGTCGCATTGTCAGCGGTAAGAAAACGGGATTTAGCATCGATCAAGTCCGCAAAATCGATCTTCTGCAGGGAGGCGGCGGTACCGAGTTGCGGCCTGCCATAGGGAAAGGTCCCGAAAAGTCTCTTTGCCACGGCCTGATCGGCCACGTAAGCAGGATCCGCTTCCATTGCCGCGACTTTTGCCAATAGCGCGGTGCGGAGTTTGACGGTCGTTTCTCTGTCGATCGCAGGATTAGAGACGGCTCCGGAAAGCGTTTCGAGCATTGTCAGAAAGCTTTCAGGCTTTGACGAAGCGTTTATCTGAATAAAATCGTAGTTTGAAGTGACGTCGAGGCTGCCCTCTAAATCCTCGGTAAAGAACTCTCTCGATGCTTCGTTCGGGAAAATATTATCGGCAAGCATCTGCATTACGCCCTCTTTGCCCTGCGGGTCAAAGGCAGAACCTGAGTGAATCCGGATCTTCACCGAGACCTTGTCGGCACGGGCGTCGCTCCACATCAGGACTTTCAGCCCGTTTAATAATGTTTCTTTCCTTGGTTGGGGCAGCGTCTGCGAAAAGATGGCCGGAGCGATGAGTGCGAACAAAACCGCAGCGGCCAGAGCGATCAGGACAATTTTTTGGAATAATTTCTTATTTTTCATCGTATAAACAAATAACGGTAACTGAATGATATCCGTTTAGTTGCCATTAGGTCGCTTTATGTTGTCGCATTAAAAAGTTGATTTCAAAAAATGTCGTTAGTTTCACAAATGAAAATTTTAGAGGTCAGTGGGCATCGCGTCAAACATATAAAGCATCTATGAAAATTGAAAGATCCGCACAGGAGCGTTTAGCGGAAATTTGTTGAGAATTGCTTAATTTGTGAAAAAATCGCGGTATAATTTTTACATGGTTATGTCGCTCTCTTTTAGAGCGTAAAGGCAAAGAGGCTAAAGATGGGAAAAATAGTTAAGTTTTGCAGTTCGTGTGATGAGGGGTTCGCCGAGAAGTTTGGGTTTTGCCCTAATTGCGGGCAGTCACTGCAGACTTTTGAGATGAATCCAGTTGTCAAAGATGTATCGCCGGTAACCAAAGCCGAAGTCGTCGCGCCCGAGGTCGTCGCACCCGAGATCGTTGCTCCTGCGGTTGCTGAAACCGTTGAGCCCAAAATGGCGCATGCTTTGGAGCTTGAGGACGAAGCGGTGATGGCCAAGCAGGAGATTAAGACGGTTGTCGAACCGGTTATAGACGAGCCCGTGGTCGAAGCGGCGTCGGCCAAATCAACCACGCCTGCGATTAACGCGTTTGTCGAGAAAACTCCCATCGACATTGTCCCCAAGCCAGTTTCCTTGGAAGCAGAACATTTTGCCTATATGTCAAAAGGCGATTTTTACGTGACGGTCATCGAGGATAAAAACGTAAGCCAGCGTAACGCTCTATTGCTCGGCACTCTCGGCGTCATGTTGTTTGCGCTGATGACCGGTCTGGTTTTCAGCATTTTTAGCAAAGACCTCGAGGTCGGTTCGATAAACGACGATGTTTTCAACGCGATTCTTGTTGAAGATGTGCCGATGATCGTCGAAGAGGAGCAGCTGAAAAAAGACAAAGACGCAGGTGGCGGCGGTGGTGGCGGCCGTGAGGAAAAAGAAGAGACGACACAGGGCGATCTTGCCGACCAGTCAAAGACACCTACTCGACCGCCCGATGCCAAGGTTTTCCGAAGCGATAATTTTGATCTCAAAATGCCGCCTCCGCAGACAGAGGGCAATCAGAAATACGAAAAGAAATTTGACCGTTGGGGCGATCCGAACGGACGGTTCGCTAGTTTCTCAAACGGAACCGGTTCGGGCGGCGGCCAAGGCAGCGGCGTCGGCACGGGGCAGGGCAGTGGTCGCGGCTCGGGAAACGGCTCGGGTACTGGTTCAGGCAGCGGCAGTGGACTTGGCAGCGGAAATGGGGGTGGAACTGGTGACGGCACTGGCGGAAATCCACCACCTCCGCCGGCTCGACCGGTCGGAGTTACACAGGGTATCAAGATCATTTCAAAACCGCGTCCCGGATATACGGATGCGGCCCGACAAAATAACGTACAGGGCACTGTAATTCTTCGTGTAACCTTTCTTGCGTCCGGTCAGATCGGCAGCATTTCGGCGGTCAAGGGGTTGCCGAATGGTTTGACGGAGCAGGCGATCGCAGCGGCGCGTCGAATCAGCTTCGAGCCCGCCAAGCGTGACGGTGTGGGCCAATCTATAACCCGGCAGGTCGAATATACATTCTCGATCTATTAATTAGTATTAAATTCAAATAATAAGCGAGTCGAATCGATCGGCTCGCTTTTTTCTTTTGAGTTTGATGGCGATCTAAATAAAAACAACTGATTGCGACGATGGTATCTCAAATCGCTTACGGCAACGCATATTCTTGCACATGAGCATATCGTCAACCCGCACCATATAGTCACGCGACTTCTGAAACTGGGCTCGCTCCTGTTCGTTAAGTCGCTGCGGCGCCTGCTTTTTCTTTCGCCGCGTCACCCAGCGAACATCGTAATCCGCGCGTTCGCGGCAATGCGGGCAGGAAAAATTTGCTTGCTTGGTTTCTTGTCTTTCGTCAAAAATATCGCGTTCGTGCATCAATTAGATTGTAACGGATTACGGAACCTCGCGTCACCAATTAGTTTGCGGTTAGGTTTTTAAGGTAGGCAAAGCTGAAGATCCCGGTGTCGTGGCCATCTGAAAAATGAAAATTGAGAGCATAGCGGCCGACGATCGAGATCGACGAAAATGAGAGGTCGTCACCGATTTGGGCGTCATCGAGTATTTTTTCGCCGGTCCATTCGTTTACGCAGGTTGCGCATGGGCAACAGCGGCGCAGTTGGGCAGCGGCATAACTCGTTTCGCTGTCGTCGGACCATTTGATCGAGACCTCGCGGTCGGATTCCTCAATTATTTGCGTTGGCTGGATCATTGATACTGGACCGTTGCAGGGATACCCTGTCTTGGAAATACCTTGCGATAGGCGACGACATTAGCCGCAATAATGATCGGAATAACAAAATAAATGCCGATGCACAACGCCAATTGACCAACCAAAGCGAGAACAAAATTTACGAGAAAGAGGCCGACAACCCCGCCCAAATTCTTAAAAACGGCACGCGCACTGGTTGTCATAGCTTTGACGGCGCCGAGGTTTCGATCGACGATCAGCGGAAATGAAAAAATAATCAGCGTATGGATGCAGACCATTATCACGATCAAGACAAGATCGACCGCAAACGCGCCGATCAAAAGCCCCATCATCTCGTCCTGGCTGAGCTTGCTGCCCATTATGGCCGCTAGAACGATCGGCACGTAGATAACGACGTAAACTGTCAGCATCGGCACCAGAATGATCAACATTACTATCAAACCGGGCAGAAACCACTGCATTCCCTTAAAAAGATCGTCGAATTTTATCGGTTCGCCGTCGACCTTTCGCAAATAGCAGTAAAATGTGCCGCACGTCATCGCACCTGCGGCTATAAATAACGAAATTGCGCCCAAAACACCGCCGACCAGCCAGATAGCAAACAAGAGCCAATAATCGCTTTTGATGAGTTCAAAGCCCTCTTTGGCACATTCGATCGGTTTGATAACGCCGGAGTTAAACTCGCGATTTTGCATGGTTACGCCTCTTCGTAGATCCTATTCAGATAATCGATGACCATGCGGTCGCTTGAGAATTGAGGCGTCAGCGTTGCGATCGAGTTTTTCATCCGCCGTATCCATTCCAGCGGCAAACCGCCGTCGTTGGTAGAATAAAAAGCCGGGATGATCTGATCTTCGAGTGTCGAATAAAGGGCCTCTGCGTCCGCAATGTCCGCCTCGTCGTCCGTTCCAGCAGTATCGAGATCGCCGATCGAAAAGCCGTTTTCGCCGTTGAAACCCTCGATCCACCATCCGTCGAGGATCGAAAAATTTAGCACGCCGTTCATTGCCGCCTTCATACCGCTCGTACCGCTGGCTTCCATCGGGCGACGCGGGACGTTCATCCAGACATCGACGCCCTGTACGAGATAGCGGGCAACCTCCTGATCGTAATCCTCGACAAAGACGGCGCGCTTTTGCCAATTAGAATCGTGATTGATACTCATCAGCTCCTGCAAGATGGTCTTAGCGGTGCGATCCTGCGGATGAGCCTTTCCGGCAAATACGAATTGAACCGGACGGTCGGCATCGTCCACCATTTTTAGCAATCGCGGCAGATCGGTGAAGAGCAGATCCCACCTTTTATACGCAGCGACACGGCGGGCGAAACCGATGGTCAAGACATCCGCCGAGAACAACTTATGTGTGTCTTCGTGCTCGTTGATCGTGTCGAGCGTGCCGGTGTCTTTCGAACGGGTGCGTTCGCGTACAAAGGCGATCAGCAGACTCTTAAGCGTCTGATGAGCCTTCCAGATCTCGTCTTCAGGGAGAAAGTTAACTGCCGTGGCCCAAGTCTCATCGTCGCGGACGATCTCGTGCCAGTTTTCACCGATGTTCCGCTCGTAAAGCGATTGAAAGACTGGTGCGACCCACGTCGGAGCGTGTACACCGTTGGTGACCGAAGTAATCGGCACCGAGCTGATATCCACGGCATCGCGAAACATCTTTAGCCATAGTCCGCGTGAGACCTCGCCGTGTTTTGCGCTAACACCATTTGCCGATCGGCACATACGCAAAGCGAGCGGCGTCATGCCAAACGACTCAACATCATCGGTCAAGTCGGCACGGCCCAAGGCAAGGAATTCGGCATTAGTGATCTTAAGCGAGCTGATGAAATCGGTATTGAAACAATCGCTGATCACTTTTTGGGGAAACGAGTCGTTACCGGCCGCGACCGGTGTGTGGGTTGTGAAAACACAACTTTTGCGAACCTCCTCGACGGCGTCGGCAAACGAAGCGTCCGGATTCGTAGTGAGAAACTCCCGGGCCAGCTCGAGTGTCAAAAATGCCGAGTGTCCTTCGTTCAAATGAAAAACGGTCGGATCGAGCCCGATTTTCCGAAGCAAACGAATTCCGCCGATACCGAGCACTTTCTCCTGCACGATCCGTGTCTCCGTGTCACCTCCGTAAAGGTGGCCGGTAATTAGCCGGTCAACGTCGCTGTTTTGCGGAACGTTTGTGTCCAGCAGATATAGCGAAATGCGGCCAACACGGGCGAGCCACGCCTGAGCGACGACCTCGCGGCCGCGTATATGTACGGAGACGGTCACTCGTTCGCCGTCATCCCCAAGAACGGGCGTTATGGCGAGTTCCGAATCAAATATGTCTTTGTATGATTCTTCTTGCCAGCCATCGTGAGCGATCCTTTGCCGAAAATATCCGTATCGATAAAGCAAGCCGATCGCCGTAAGCGGTAAATCCAGATCGCTTGCCGATTTGAGGTGATCGCCGGCCAGTATACCGAGTCCGCCGGAATAATTTGGCAGGGAATTGTGCACGCCATATTCCGCACAAAAATACGCTATTTGCCTCGTGTGAGCCTCTTCGATTACTGCATTTTGCGCGGTCGCGAGATATTGCTCGAATCGGCTGTTGAACCGATTTAGCCTGTCCACATAAGCCGCATCCGTCGCTTTTTGCCATAAACGCAACTCGCTGACATTGCGTAACAACGCACGGGGATGCTGTTCGTATTTATCCCAAAGCGCGGGGTCCAGATCGCGAAATAACGCTGTCCCCTCCGGCTGCCAGGACCAATAGAAATTAGCAGAGATTGCCTCAAGAGACCTTAGGTTTTCGGGTAAATTGCGCTTAAGTTCAAAATCGGTTCTGAACGTCAAATCGAGTTGCGGGCTGACTGCTTGTTGTATTGCGATATCGGTCGAGGCCTCCGTCATAAGTGCATTGAAAGTGAAGCAAAAAGTTCCAATCGAATATAAACGATACGCCGCTCAGTATCAAACTTTTGAGATTGAAATGGGGTTGCGTCCGGCGTTCTGAGCATTGTTCCGACACCGATGCCGAACGTGATATTCACATTACCGGGTTGATTGGTTATAATCTGAAATTTCGCTGGAGACTAAGCAACCTAATGAAACTCGACATAATCCCGGTAAAATGGACTGACGAAGGCGTCAAGATGCTTGATCAACGCCTGCTGCCGACTGAGGAAGTTTGGCTGACGTTGAAAAGTTCTGACGAAGTAGCGGCTGGTATAAAGGACATGGTCGTCCGCGGTGCACCTGCGATCGGCGTCTCGGCGGCGTATGGCATTGCACTAGGAGCCAAGAACTTTGTCGGCACAACCGTCACCGATCTCGAGGACGAACTTGAGTTTGTTAGTGACGTTCTAGGCAAGACGCGCCCGACGGCGGTCAACCTCTTCTGGGCCATTGAACGGATGAACCGCACGTTTCAAAAGGCTAAGGCCGATGGCAAAACGGTCAGTGAGATCAAGCAGATCCTTATCGACGACTCAAAAGCCATCCACGACGAGGACATCGAATCGCAGCGTCTCATCGCCCAGTTTGGCGGCGAACTGCTCGCAGACAATGACACTGTGCTTACACATTGCAACGCCGGAGCTCTCGCGACCGGCGGGGTCTGGGGCACGGCGCTCGGCGTTATTCGCGGAGCGGTCGATCAGGGCAAACATATCGCCGTCATCGCCGACGAAACGCGCCCTTATCTGCAAGGCGCCCGGCTCACCGCTTGGGAACTGATGCAGGACGAGATTCCCGTAACGCTCATAACCGACAACATGAGCGGTCACATCATGAAAAAAGGCCGTGTCCAGGCCGTCGTCGTCGGCTCGGACCGCATCGCGGCGAATGGCGATGTCGCCAACAAGATCGGCACATACATGGTGGCCGTGCTCGCGCGCCGTCATAACATTCCGTTCTACGTCGCCGCTCCGCTCTCGACCGTCGATCTCAACTGTCCTACGGGCGATGAAATCCCAATAGAAGAGCGCGATATTCGCGAAGTCACTCACGTAAAGGACATCCAGCTCGCACCGGACGACACGCTGGTCAGCAACTACGCCTTTGACGTCACCCCAAACGAACTCGTCACTGCTATTATTACCGAGAAGGGCGTTGCACGGGCACCATATACCGAGAGTTTGCGGAAGCAGTTTGAAGATTAACGCAGACGCTCAACGTCGTCCTCTCTCCAGGCACGACTGCTGAAATAATATATCCGTCGATTCTTCTTTACTTCGACGCCTAACGGATCGTCGACCGAGATCCCATAGCTGCCGCGGCAGAGCGGTTCTTGCCAGTCGTTGCCATTGCGCAAGAAAGTTTTGATCTTGTCCGAGTCTGCGCCCATCTGGAAGACCATCGGCACTGCTTCGTCAACCGGGAAGTCGTTGAACCACGCGTCGCCCGTACACCACGAAGCGAGCGACGTCATGAGTAAGGGAACAGGGGCGAGTGACGAGGGGCGAGTGTTTGTCGAACTCTGATCTTGCCCTTGTCCCTTGTCCCTGGTCCCTATTCCCTTAGCAAGTTCATTCATCATCCGTCGATAGAATGAGCGTTCGCTCACAACCGCGTCAAAATCGACCTGAACGCCACGAACATCAGGCAGATCTAGCGTGTTCGTTATCAGCGAAGCCGTTCGCTCGACCATTTGGTCATCGAAGGTCGGGCGTTTACTGCCATCTTTGTTTGTCTCGATACGTGTGACGGCGATCAGATACGTTTCGGGTGGAACTTTGAGCGGTTGGCGCCGCGCCTTTTGCGAAACTAGATCATTTTCTAAAAAAATAGTCTGGGCGAGAAACGCAACTCCGAATTCATTTGGGTCAATAAAACGCAGGTCTTCGGGACGCTCCCACGCCCAGAGAATTTTCTTCGGCATCTCGTCGTTGAGACGTGGATTTACGACATTGTTCGATCCGCAAGACAAGATAAAAGCCACTAAGACAAATGCGTATATTCGCGAGGTCACGTTGGATAGTCTATCAGTGACGGGCCTCTGAGTTCTATATATCCGCGCTTTGTGCCCTTTGCGTTTAAGTCGGCCTTAAAACACAGAGAGCACCAAGTTCAAGACACAGGGGTCACAAAGACGAATATGCACTTGTAATTTCATAGGCGGCGGTTAGCTGATATAATCAGGAAATTGAATAGGAATTCATTATGAGCGAACGTGAACAAATACCGATGGATGTGGTTTTTGTCGGGGCGGGTCCGGCAAACTTGGCGGCTGCACTGCATCTGAAAGGCGAGATAAAGAAGCATGACGAAATGGTCGAAAAGGGTTTTAAATCAGGCAAGGTGATAGGTGATCTTGAGATCGCGATTGTCGAAAAAGGCCCGTTCGTGGGTGCACACATTCTGTCAGGCGGCGTAATGGACCCCATCGCGATTCGCGAATTGATGCCTGATTTTCTGGCTCAGGGGTGTCCGGTCGATTCGGTTGTGACCGAGGACGCGTTTTGGTATCTCACAGAAAAAGGCGGCATAAACGCTCCGCTTGTTCCGCCGCCGCTGAAAAATAAAGGCAAATATATCGTCAGTCTCAGCAAAGTTTGCGAGTGGCTGGGTGAAAAATGCGAGGCCGCGGGCATCAACATTTTTCCGGAGTTTCCGGCCGCCGAAGTTTTGTATAACGAAAACGACGCCGTTATTGGCGTCCGCACGGGTGACAAAGGCATCGATAAAGACGGCCACAGGAAACCCAATTTCGAACCCGGCGTCGATCTGCTTGCAAAGGTCACAGTGCTCGGCGAAGGCTCACGCGGGTCTCTCGCAAAGCAGGTAACCGCGCGACTTGGCCTCGATGAAGGTAAAGAACCACAGGTATTTTCGATCGGGGTCAAAGAACTTTGGGAAGTTCCGGCCGCGAATTTTGCAGAGGGTAAGGTCGTGCACACGCTCGGATTTCCCTCTGATACAAGGACTTACGGCGGCGGCTGGATCTACGGAATGAAGGACAATGTTGTCAGTATCGGTTACGTGACTGGCCTCGATTACGAGGACCCGATGATCGATCCGCACGCAGAGTTTCAAAAATTTAAGACAAACCCGAAGGTCGCCGAGGTTTTGAAAGGTGGCAAGATGATCAAATACGGAGCCAAAACGATCAACGCCGGCGGTTACTTCACAATGCCAAAATTGTACGCGGATGGTGTTCTGATCGTCGGTGACAGCGGCTCTTTCTTAAATGGTCAGCGGATAAAGGGAATCCACACGGCTATGAAATCCGGCATGCTCGCCGCCGAGACGATCGTCGGGGCGTTCGAACATCAGGATTTCTCATCAAAGACGCTTAAACACTATGACGAAAAGGTCAATCTTAGTTGGATTTACGACGAGCTGCATCCGGTGCGGAACTTTCACGCCGCGTTTCAAAAAGGCCGCTGGTCGGCCCTGTTAAATACGGGCTTGCAGTTTTTGACGCGCGGACTCGCATGGGGCTTTATGCCGAAGGAGCATCACATCGCCGGTCACGAACGGATGGGGAAACTAATTGATAATGGAAACTGGAAAATTGAAAATGGAAAGAGGTATGCAGATCTAAAGTTTGATAAGGAATTAACTTTTGACAAGGTGACAGACGTTTTCCATGCCGGCGTCGCCCATGACGAAGATCAACCGTCGCATCTGCACGTGCTCGACACCGAGATCTGTGCAACGCGATGTGCCGAGGAATACGGCAACCCGTGCCAACGGTTTTGTCCGGCGGCCGTTTACGAGATGGAAGAGAACGTCGAATCAGGCCGCAAAGAGCTGAAGGTCAATTTCTCAAACTGTGTACATTGCAAGACCTGCGACGTAGCCGATCCGTATCAGATAATTAATTGGGTCACGCCCGAGGGCGGCGGTGGGCCGAATTATAAGGGGATGTAAAACTCAAAGGTTAGAGAGTTACAGAGTTGGAAAGTTCCAGAAAAAGACCGTTGCGAAAAACGCAACGGTCTTTAATTCTTAAACTCTGCGACTCTGTAATCTCAGTTACCTATGCAATTAGGTTTCGAGAATCTCGAAATTAACCTTTTTCTCCTGAAATTCCCTCATCGCAATACGCGTTGATTTTGTTTTACGTATGTCCAGATCGACACGCGGAATCGCTCCGCGTTGAAGCTGTTTGCTGCGTTGCGCGGCAAGTATGATCATCCGGTATTTAGAATCGATTTCGGGCGGATCGATTATCTCCGCTACCTCTGTTTCTTCAGTTTCGTCTACGATCTCTGCGGCTTCGTTAACCATAAATACGGACAGTCTCCTTAAAATTGATGCCTGGATGCATCGAAACTATTAAGGATACCCTGAATGGCATCAGTTTGTCTAACAAGAAGCTGTCTTTCAGCAGTAATTATCGAAACGATTTGCCGGGCCGCGATGAATAGATCTTCATTTACAATGACGTATTTGAACTTTTTATACTCGAGTACTTCGCTAAATGCGTTTTTCAATCGTGTATTTAGTCCCGCCTGATCTTCGGTCCCGCGCGATGTAAGGCGCGCCCTTAACACTTCGAACGACGGAGGCAGGATAAAAATACTTACAACGGCGTCCTGCAGTCGATCCATTATCTGTACCGCACCCTGGACATCGACCTCAACGATCAGATCTTTACCGGTACTTGAAACCTTTTCGCTTTCAGCCAGCGATGTGCCATACAAATTTCCGTGGACTTCGGCGTATTCGAGGAAATCACCACCTCCGATTCGTCGCTGAAAATCGTCTTTTGAAACAAAAAAGTACTCTCGACCGTTTTCTTCGCCAAATCTTTGCGGGCGTGTTGTGTGGGAAACCGAGTATCCGAGATCGGGCAGCATGCCGCGAACCTCTTTAATAAGGGTGCCCTTGCCGCCGCCGGACGGGGAACTGATGATTATCAATTTACCTTTCATCACCATTCAACTACTCGACATTTTGAACCTGTTCGCGGATTTTCTCAATCTCGCTCTTGATCGCCAACGCGTTTTCCTTGACCGTCATGTTGTTGGTTTTTGACGCAATCGTGTTTGCCTCGCGGTTAAGTTCCTGCGTGAGGAAATCCAGCCGCTTGCCAACATCTTTGTCGTCATTTACTATTGCTCGAAAGTGCTCGATGTGAGTCCTGAGCCTCGTGATCTCCTCCGAGATATCAGCCCGGTCGGCCAAGAATGCGACTTCCTGTGCCATACGCGACTGGTCGATATCTATCTGTGAATCAGTTTTTGAGAGCATATCGGAGATGCGTTTTGTAAGGCGGACGCGATATTCATCAACAACATTGGCGGCTTCGCTCTCGATCGTGGGAATCCGCGCCTCGATCTCTCTAAGTCGCGAAGCAAGTTCGGTCGCGAGCATTCCGCCCTCTTTTGTTCGCATTTGTTCGAGGTCGTCAATAGCATAGGCAAAAACCTTTTCGACCGAAGCGATAAATTCCGGCGTCGGTTCTTCCTTTTTTGCAGTAACGACGTTAGGAAGTCGAGCGATCACGTTCATATCAGGCTCACCGACAAATGAGAACTCGTTCTGCATTTCTCGCATTGCCGCCAAAAACCCGGCAATAAGCGGGCGATTGAGTTCGAACTGTACGTCGTCACCGCGATCGTACTGGAAATTTACCTCTACGCGGCCGCGAGCAAGCCGATTGCTGACTAGCTTCTTGATAACGGGTTCGAGAAGCTGGAGTTCGCCCGGCAGACGTAGATTAAGATCTAGAAAGCGATTATTCACGCTTTTTAGCTCGACCGTGATGGAATAGTTATTTTCGGACGCCGAAGCGCGTCCAAATCCTGTCATAGATTTCATATTTTATCCGGGTTCAGAACATCTAACCGCTAACGATCACGGGCGGTTTTGTTAATTCTTCGTCGGCAAACTGCAGCTCATATAGTTTCTTATATGTTCCGCGATTGGCCAGCAGTTCGTCGTGTGTGCCGGTCTCGATGATCCGGCCTTTCTCCATTACAACGATCATATCCGCTTTTCGCACCGTCGAAAGCCTATGAGCGATGACGATAGATGTACGGTTTTGCATCAGATTCGCCAACGCCTTCTGGACCAGCGACTCGCTTTCCGTATCGAGTGCGGACGTTGCTTCGTCCAGGATCAGCACCGGTGCATTCATTAACACCGCTCTGGCAATCGCGAGGCGCTGTCTTTGGCCGCCCGAAAGAAGTGTGCCCCTTTCGCCAACCATTGTTTCGTATCTCTCCGGCAGCTGCGAGATGAATTCGTCGGCGAAAGCCACACGAGCGGCTTCTTCGATCTCAGCCTCGCTCGCATCCGGCTTTCCATAAGCGATATTCTGCCGTACTGTGTCGTTGAATAAAACAGTCTCCTGCGTGACCAGCGCCATTTGCCGTCTAAGGCTCAGCACACTTGCATCCCGCAGATCGACTCCATCCCATGTGATCGCTCCGCTTGTTGGGTCATAAAGCCTTTGGATCAAACGAGTTAAGCTCGATTTCCCGCCGCCGCTCTCTCCAACGAGCGCAACCATTTCGCCCTTGCCGACCTCGAGGTCGATATTTGTGAGGATCTTCTTTTTGCTGTTCTGGTAGTTAAACGAGACCTTCTCGATGCGGATTGCGTCCTGTAGCGGGGCGATGTTAATAGCGTTCGGTTTTTCGGGCAGAGTCTCGCTTGTGTCGAGAACGTCCCACACGTCGCGGGCGGCGGCAAATGCTTTGGTTATCTCGTTATGCTGACGCGAGATCTTACGCATTGGGTCATAGCTTCGGAACAAAAAGAACAAAAAGGTAAAGAACTGCGACGGATCCATTCGCGACGAGTTTATCTCGCGTAACCCGAAATAGAACAAAACGATTATTGCGATGATTCCAATTAACTCAAGCGTCGGCGGCGACGTCGCGGCAATACGGGCGGAGCGTAGATTTGCCCGTGCGATGGTGCGTGCGACATCCAGAAAACGATCTTGCTCACGCGTTTCCGCCGAATATGCCTTAACGATTATGTGATTCGAGAGCGTTTCCTGCGATGTGTCATTAAGGTCTTTATTGCCTTCGAGTGACACATCGGCCAGCTTTCGCAAACGACGGCTATAATTCATCGTCAGAAAGCCAATAATTGGGGCAATGATCAACGAGCCGATCGTTAGCCGCCAATTATAATAAAAGGCCGCTGAGACAAAAAAGACGAGCATAAAGCTCTCGCGAAGCACGTCTCGCAGATTCGACGAGACGGCAAGCTCGATCGCCGAACAGCTAACGACCAAGCGTGAAACAAGAAAATTTGTTCGATGTTTTTCAAAGAAAACCGCCGACTGCTTTAGCAAATGCTCATACAATTCTGCCCGCAACTTGAGGACCGCCGATTGACCGATCCTTGCCATCAGGTACGAAGAAAAATACTCGGCTATACCCTTTAGCACCGTGAATGAGATCAGGAGTGCCGAGATCACTATCCACGCGCGAAACCAGTCGTTCCTTGGTATGAGACTGTTAAGATCGAAAAGGGTTTTGGTTTTTACGGCTGGATTTTGTAGAAACTGGTCAAAGATCGGAACGAGCAAAGCGCCCGTCGCGGTCTCGAAAACCGCGGTCAAAATCATCGCAACGACTGCAAGTAAAAAGATCAGCCAGTATGGTCGAACGTATTTGAGAAGGCGTTTAAGATCTTTCATTTCCCAGTGTAAAGACTTGAATATACTTTACTTTTGGGTCGCTTGCCAAAAGTGTTAGTTTGCAACTTCCAAATCATCTGTGGCATCTTTTTTACATTGGTTCCGACTCTCGGGAGAAGTTTATGACAAATAGATTAGCGTTCAGGGGATTGGTTTTCGGCCTTGTGACTCTTTTAGCGGCCACGTTTGCAGTAGCTCAGGTGGATGTCGCGCGCAAAACCACCGCGGTCACTTATCCGCTCGACGATACGGTTTTGGTGCAGTTTCGCGGTACAACACGATTTCCTCGTATGAGAGGCGATGCAAAGGTGAAACGAACGACCCGGAGTGGTACCAGGATCGAACTTTCGGTAGAAAGGATGCCGCGGCCATTCGAGCTTGGTGCCGGCTATGCGACATACGTCCTTTGGGCGATCTCGCCAACCGGTCAGGCGGACAATTTAGGTGAGATCAAACGCAGCGGTTTGTCTTTTATTGATTCCAAAGTCACAGTAACGACGCCGTTGCAGACTTTTGCATTGATAATTACCGCCGAACCTCATTTTCTCGTTACGAGGCCGAGCCAGACCATTATGCTCGAAAATCTATATCCGACGACGCTTAGCGGCAAACGGATTGGGACGACGCCGTCGATAACGTACTTCGGCAATTCGAGCGATTTTTTCCGCGACCCACGGACACCTGAGATAGCAGAGACCGACTATGCAAAGACGCCTTCGGCCATACTGCAGGCCAAGCAGGCGGTTGCGCTGGCGCGATTCGCAGGTGCCGATCGTGACGCCTCTACGGAACTTGTAGAAGCTGAGACGCTCTTGCAAAACGCGCAAAACGCTTGGCTGGCCGGGCGTGATTCGGACACGGTAGATATTGCCGCTCGCAAATCGATCGAGTCGGCCGTGAGAGCCGAGTCATTGGCACTGCAGCGAAAAGAAGCCCGTGAGAAAAGGAACGAGCGAACACGAACCGATTCCGAGATCCGTGCGGCTGAAAATAAATATTCCGATGCTCAGGAACGGATCAACGACCTTAAGGCCGAGCTTGACCGCGAAATCAGGAATCGAGAATTGGCAGAGCGTGATGCCCTGAATTATTCAAATCAGGTCAAAGAACTTAGGGATGAGAACGGTCGTCTGCGCGAGGAACTCGGCCGTATGAAGGTCGAAGCCGAATCAGCGACCGCCAAACTTGAGGCGGCGGAAAATGAGCGAAAATCCATCCAGTTACAGCGCGACAAAGAAGCAAAGGCGGCAAGTGTCCGCGCAGCCGAGGCTAGCCTTATTAATTCGCTCAAGGTTTTTGGCGCAGTTGCTAAAACCGAGCGCGGAATTGTATTGACCTTGCCGGAGAGCCTCTGGGCAGGCGCGCGTTCGAGCACTCTGATGCCGCAGGCTGACGGTAAGCTGACCTCGCTGGGCGAAATTCTTGCGAACAATCCTGATTACCGAATCTCCGTCGAATCTCATACCGACAACAGCGGCGCGCCCGATCAGATTCAGACTATCACCGACCGCCGATCTTACATCGTCGCAGAGAAATTCACGACGCTTGGCGTCGAAGAAGGCCGAATTGTCGCGAAAGGTTACGGGGCGAGCGTACCCGTTGCACCAAATACCACAAACGCAAATCGGGCTAAGAATCGACGTATGCAAGTGGTTCTGACTGTCTTTGTGCCATAATCTGCTACGGAAAATAAACCTCGCGGCCTATCTTGCGACTAGTAGAGACTGCGATACGAGGTAGGTTTATTCCGTGACGGTTGGTGGTTTTTTGCCAATAATAATGGCCGGGCGAAGAGATTTTTCCGGCTTTTTTAGTCTTTGAGAATGAGGATTCGGTGCGGCGGAAGACCGATCATACATTCGTCGCCGACGTTTAGGCCAACGATCTTAAACACGCGCACCTCAAACTTCAGTCCGGCCGCGTCAAATTCTACGAGACTGGTTGGCCCGCAAAATCCGATACCTGTAACAACAGCACGCAGCAGATTATCCTCTGGAAACGAAGCTCCCATCGACATCGATATCTGTTCAGGGCGGATCGCGAGCGTCATATTTTGATTGATGGCTCCGAGGCGGCTTTTCTTGGTCCGTTGGGCAAAAATGCGGTGCCCGCCGTCGATCGTATGGAACTTAGGCAGCTCGTCATCAACGGACGTAACGCGGCGTGCCTGGAACAGGTTGTTGTCACCAGAGAGTTGTGCGGCATCGACGCAATTGGGATTTTCGTAGATCTCCTGCGGCGTTCCGATCTGTCTAATATTGCCACCTGAAAGGATCGCTGTTTCATCTGCCAACGCCGCTATCTGATCGAAATCGCTCGACGCAAAAATCACGATGCGGTCACGGCTGCGCGCGGCACGTCGGACCGCCAGAAAACACTCATGCCTGAGATGTTTATCCATCTTGGAAAATGGTTCGTCGAGCAGCAGAATCCAGCCCGAGTCTGCAATCGTTTCTTTAAACGCTTTTAGTTGCCGCTCACCGCTCGAATCTTTCGGCAGCAATCCGATCACGCCCAAAAGTCCGGACGTCTCACGATCAGTAAGCAGGGTGATGCCGCGTTCCTTTGCCTTGACCGTCGTCAGATCCTGATCGTCGAGAACGATCGAGCCACCGCTTATTTTCCCGGCGCCGGCGATGGAATTGAGCAGAGCAGTTTTGCCCGAGCCAGTCGCCCCGCAGATACCAAAAATGCGACCCTCGCCGGCCGCAAATTCAACATCGCGGAGAACCCATTTATTCCCGAATCTCTTGGAGAGTTTTGTGACCTCAAGCGGCATAATATCAAGCGAAAATGAAACTTTACCGGTCAGATTTCGTGCAAAGAAAAGTATGCTGTTGTCATCGTATTAACGCAAGTATAGACTAAAAAATCGATGGCAAATTCTAAACATACGATCAGGCGGAAATTGGTGCACGCCGGCGGCTGGCAGGTTGCGAAACGAGTCGCCAAGACTATTCCGTTTGGCGGAACGGTCGTGGCGATCGCTCTCGTCGGCAGCGATATCAAGAATAAAGGCGTTGTAAAGGGCATTGTGAATTCCGGGATTGACGCGATACCCTTTGTCGGACTCGCAAAAAATGCCGTCGAGCTTGTGACCGGCGATTTTATCCCGGACAAAGAGAAAGTGGGGAAGTGATATATGCGAGTTTTTAAGTTTGGAAAAGTGGTGGCTTTGTTATTTGTGATCGGCACATTTTCGTTTGCGGCTAAGGCCCAGGCGACAAAGGTTAAACCGAAGCCACTGGCGACGCCGCCCGTTTTGACCGGCGCCGAGATCATTAGCCGCGCTGACGATTACATCGAAGCTCCACCCGTCGAAAAAGTGCCCACAAAACAGACCACAACATCGAACGCCACACGAATCAAAGAGCTTACCGAACGCGTCAAAAAGCTAGAAACGACGCAAGCCAGCACTTACGACGAAAAGCAGAAGCGTCTGCTGCTCAATCTCGACATTCTTACACGGGCCGAACAACGCAGCGAGAGCCTTCGCAAACAGCTTTTTGAGATGATCGAAAAGGAAAATTCCGTCAAATCGCGGCTCGAGCAGATCGAGTTTGACATCCGTCCCGAAATGATCGAACGCACTCTCCAGCTTTCAGGTTCGATGAAGCCAGAGGAGGTTCGCGACAACCGCCGCAAGAGCCTCGCGGCGGAGCGCACGAATCTGCAAGCCTTGCTAACCGAGATCCAATCGACGCGGTCAAATCTAAATGTCAATCTCCAAAAGTCCGAGATTATGGTCGAAAAACTCCGCACCAAGCTCGAGAAGGACATCGATGATTCTTTCCTCAAGGATGAGGAACCTGAGGATTAGCCGCTAGACCTGCGAAATACCGCGCAAGAACATACAACTCCGTGCGTTCCTTTAAACGTCAAAGTAGCGTAAACAATTTGCGCGAAGAAAATCATTTGGGGAGATAACCATGACGTTTAGATCTATTGCCGCAATACTCTGCATCGTATTTGCAGGTTTTTCTTTTTCGCTCACTGCCAATGCGCAAGGCGTGATCATCCCGATAATCTGCGATATTCGCCCTTGCAGACCGTTTCCGAGGCCGATCCCGCAACCGCTGCCAAATGCCCTGCCGGTCAAGTCCATCGAGCTAAACACAAAGATCAACGGACAGGTGGCGACGACGCACGTCGAGCAGGTGTTTCGCAACGATACGCCGTACACGCTTGAGGGCACGTATTTTTTCCCGATACCCGAGACGGCGTCGATAGTGGAATTTGCGATCTGGGAGAACGGCAAAAAGCTCGTCGGCGAGGTGCGTTCGCGTGAGGAAGCGCGGCGGATATACGACGAGATCGTCAGGCGGCAGAAAGATCCTGGTTTGCTCGAATACGCCGGCAAAGACCTGTTTCAGGCGTCAATCTTCCCGATTCCCCCAAACTCCGACAAAAAACTCGAACTAACTTATACAGAGGTCCTAAAGGCAGAATCAGGCACGGTCGCGTACCGATACCCGCTCGGCACGGGCCGAAACGTCTGGGCACGGCCTATGCCCTTGCCGATGCCGATGGAAGATTCCGGTCAATTCCGCCAGGGCTCGCGGCCGCAACAAAAATTTGGCACCGTTTCGGGCACGATCGAGATCGTCGGCAAAGAGGCCCTTAGGAACATTTATTCACCGAGCCACGATCTTGACGTCAAGCGAAAAGGCGAGACGGCCGCCAAGGTTTCGTTCGAGACAAAGAATAACGACACCGACTTTCAGCTTTTCTACGGTCTCTCGAATAACGATTTTGGTATGTCACTTGTGACCTATCGCGAGCCGGGCAAGGATGGCTACTTTCTGCTGATGCTATCGCCGAAAGACAATATTTCGGAAAAGGAACTCGTCAACAAGGACATCGTTTTTGTGCTCGATACGAGCGGATCGATGGCCGACGAGGGCAAGATGGATAAGGCGCGAAAGGCCTTGCTGTTTGGTATCCGGACGCTTCGTGACGGCGATAGATTTAACATCGTCAATTTTGCCGGCGAAGAGCATTTGATGGAACGCGGCCTGATCACCGCCGACGCCGATGGCAAGAAGCGTGGAGAGGCATTTGTCGGGAAATTGCAGCCGACTGGCGGCACGAACATCAACGATTCGCTGATCGAGGCACTCAAGCAATTTGAAAAGGGCGATCGGCCGAAAATGCTCGTCTTTATGACCGACGGGCTGCCGACGGTTGGCGAGCAAAATACAGAGCGAATTGTTGCAAATCTCGCAAAGGCTAAGAACGTCGATGTTCGTATTTTCCCGTTCGGTTTTGGCTACGACGTCAATACGACTCTGCTCGACCGCATTGGAGCCGAAAACTCGGGAATGTCGGATTATGTCCAGCCGAAGGAGGATCTGGAGATTAAGGTCTCGAATTTCTTCTCGCGTGTAAGCTCTCCGGTGCTCGCCGATCTCGACCTGGATTTTGGCCCGCTGCTGCCTGAATATATGTACCCGCGAAAGCTCACCGATCTGTTTCGCGGAATGCAGTTGACGATCATCGGGCGGTATAAAAACACCAATGATCTCAAGAACATCACGCTCCGGCTGACCGGCAAGGCGGGCAAAGAGTCGCGAAGTTTTAATTACACGAATCTTGATTTTCCGGTGAGATCGGATGATAACAACTTCTTACCGAGATTGTGGGCAAGCCGCCGCGTCGGCTGGCTGCTCGAACAGATCCGTAACAACGGCGAAACGAAAGAGACTCGCGATGAGGTCGTCGAACTCGGCACGCGCTACGGCCTGGTGACGCCGTACACATCGTACCTCGCGACCGACGGTTCGATGGCGAATTTCCGTCAGGATGCTCCGATGGCGGCGGACGTTATGATCACCGGACAACGTAAAGCTGCTGAAAAGAGCGGTGCCGGAGCCGTGCAGCTGAGCACTCAGCAAAACTCGATGCAGATGAATACGCGGATAGTCGCGGCCGAGGATAAGGACGAAAAGGATCAGATAATTATTCGAAATACGGCGCAAAACCAATTTGTCGCGAATAAGAATTTTATTTACCAAAACGGCGTCTGGATGGATTCGGAATTTATCGAAACGTCGCGTCTGCCAGAGGTTTCGATCAAATTTGCGAGTGACGATTATTTCAAACTGATCGAAAAGGAACGCGATCTCGCGCCGTACCTTTCGCTTGGCGAGCAGGTCGTGATCGTATGGAAGGGCAAGGTTTACAGAATAACGAAGTGAAGATTAGCGTAAACCCTGACCGGTAAATTAACATCGGACGAGGTGATTTTTGGCCAGCGAACTATTATTCTATTGGTCAAGATCACCTTTTTTCTTGTGTTAGTTTTTCTGTAAAGCTGCTGAGAGGCCGAGAATTTTTAGGACTAGCGTGATGTATGTTTCGTTTGGAGATAACCCATTGAAGACGTTTTTGTTGATTACAATATTCGTATTTACCTCCGGCCTCAGCCTCCAGGGGCAAACCGGCTGGACGTTGCAATCCGCGAATACGTCGGGAGATCTCGTCGCAGTTTTTTTCACATCGTCCGAACGCGGCTGGATCGCCGGTGACAATGGCTATCTCGCCTCAACCAACGATGGCGGCCGGACGTGGACAAAATATCCGCTAAATACCACAGAGGACATAAACGAGATCTATTTTCGCAACGACGATAACGGTTACCTGGTCGCAGGACGGAAAATGTTTGTCACCGGCGACTCGGGACGCACCTGGCAGGAAATCAGAATATTTCGAGCCTCTGACTTTGGTGCGGGAAAACCGGAATTCCTCAGCATTCGGTTTTCGGATAAAAAGCGCGGTTATGTGATCGGTTCGGTGCTGCGACGCAGCGGAGATGACGAAGTTGTCGTCGATTCGCTCCTGATGCGGACCGAGGACGGCGGTGAAACTTGGCGGCGAATAACCGTACCGACAAAGACCGAGCTCTTCCACCTTGATTTTAGCGGTAATTCGCACGGCTGGATCGTTGGCGACGGCGGCGTAATACTTGCGACACGAGACGAGGGTTTGACATGGATCAAGCAATCGTCCGGCACCCTCATGCCGCTATTTAACGTTGATTTTCGCGACGACAAAGAGGGCTATGCCGTTGGTAAATCCGGCACGATCCTGAGAACTGAAAATGGCGGGACGACATGGGATAGAGTTACAACGAATTTCAATGATACGTTGATGCGCGTCGATTTTGCCGATGATAAAAACGGCTGGATCGTCGGTTACGCAGGCGACATTCTCCGCTCAAACGATAAGGGCCGCACTTGGATCCGCCAAGAAAGCAACACCCGCGAACGCCTCTACGGCCTCTACATGGACAAGAAATACGGCTGGGCCGTGGGCGCCAAGGGCGTAATTCTCCGATTTAAGAAATAATCTCACAAAAAAATCTGCATTCACGACTGTTTTTGCTTAACAGTTTTGTGAAACTGTGATATGTTTCAAAAATAAAATAGTCACATTTGCCGAGATCTATTAGGCACACTTAGTACAATTCTATTTCTTTGGAGGAAAAAGATGACCAAAGCGCGATTTTTGCAAACCGTTTTAGTTTTTGCACTTTTGGTTTCGACTTCAGTTTTGACGTTTGCACAAGAAGGAACATCGAGATTGAGCGGAACCGTTACCGACACAAATGGGAGCATAATCGAAGGTGCAAAAGTGTCTGTATCAAATGAGGCGACCGGAGTGAAGTTTACGCAGGTGACGACCTCAGGGGGCCTTTTCACGTTTGCGTCTCTGTTTCCGGGGAATTATGCGGTAACGGTAGAGCAGAGCGGCTTTAAGAAGAATGTTCGAACGAACAACGCGGTTCAGGTAAATACCCCGTTGAACGTCGATATCGTTTTGGAGCCCGGCAATGTTACTGAAGTCGTGACGGTTCAGGCGGAAGGAATAACTGTCCAGCCGAACACCGCGACAATCGGCAACGTGGTGGATCAACGCACAATTGAAACGCTACCGTTGAACGGCCGCAATCCGTTGACGCTTGTTCTTTTGGAGCCAGGCGTTGTCCAGCGATCCTTTGGCGGCGCCGGATCGGGCGTTCATATTAACGGTTCCCGCGATCGGGCTTTTAACGTCACTATCGACGGCATTGACGCCAACGAATCGACAGTTCCAAATCCTGTTTCCAATCTCTATAGGCTTAATCCTGACAATGTGCAGGAGTTTAAGGTGACGACGAATAACGCCACAGCGGAAGAAGGCCGCAATAGCGGCGCCTCGATCGGGCTTTCGACGAAGTCCGGAACGAACTCATTTCACGGCACAGCTTTCATTTATTATCGAAACGACAAGTTGAATTCGACCGAGTGGTTTGCGAATGCATTAAAGCAACCTAAGCGGGATACTGATTTGCAACAGTTTGGTTTCGAGATGGGTGGTCCCGTTATCCTCCCGTTTGGCGAGGGCAAAAATGTCTACAACGGTAAGAACAAAACCTTTTTCTTTGGCAGTTGGCAGCAGAACCGGGTTGATTTCAGTCAACCTATCGACCAGACGTTTGGCGTTCCGTCTGTTTTAACGGCGACTGCAAGATCCGGTATTTTCAGATATTGGGTTCCAGATCTGGCGAATCCTTTGGTCATCTCAGGAACGACAATCCTTCGGAACTCGCCGTTACTGGTTAACTCGTCAACGGGCGAACTAAGGACGGATTTGGGTGTTGTTCCTTGCGCCACCCCGGCGTCGGTTCGCTGCGTTCGCACTTACAGCATTGCAGGTAACATTCCGGCTGGCGTCGCCCTTGATGGATCAGTGGCTAGTTATCTCAGTACTTTGCCGGGGCCGAATGCTTTTGGATTTGGAGACGGCTTGAATACTGCCGGGTATCTTTGGAATCCGCCGACTGCGATTCGCGGTCCGGCTTATCAAGTGCGCATTGACCACAATTTTAATTCCGATCACAGTATCTTTGGGCGCTACCTTTACTCTGATTACAACACACTAAAGGGCGATCCTTTGAACGGCCGCCCACAGGTATTTCCCGGCTTTCCTCCTCAGGGCGAGGTTTTCAGAAAAACGTCCAATTTTGTGACCGGTTGGAAGTGGACCGTATCGCCGTATATTACAAACGACTTTCGGTTTGGTTACTCGAGGTTCAAATTCACTTTCACCCAAGGAACCGCAAACCCGGCGTTTCCGAATGTCTCATCAGTTGACTACAATCTTATCAGTGAGCCTTATATCAATACTGCGCAGACTGAGCGTGAGATATTCACGCCGCAGTTTATTGATAACATGACTATCGTCAAAGGGAATCACGTCATTGGTTTAGGTATGAATATGCGCTTCTATCGTCATCAAGACAATCGAAGCTTGGGCGGTCCGACGGTTCTGCTCACCGCTGCCGGAACTGCAAATAGCCGTGCACTATTTCCTGCGTGGAACGCCGCTCCCAATATCAATACAGGCACTACCAGCGACAACACAAACCTACAGAACTATCTTGCGAACATGATTGGTCATGTGTATCGGATTCAGCAAACGTTTGTGGCGGATTTTGCGAACGACGTGTTCCTTCCGTATTTGACGAATGGAAAGCCGAATCTGTTCAATGGACTAACTAAGGCGAATCAGTATAATTTCTATCTTCAGGACGAATGGAGAGTCAGAAGTAATCTGACCATTAATGCCGGTGTTCGTTGGGAGATTAATCCTCCTGCCTATACCGCCGGCGGCAAGACTTTTGTGCCGAATGGCGATGTTTTCGCGGGTAATGTTACCTTCGTCAAGGCAGCCGGATGGTACAAGATTGACAAGTGGAAATATCTGGGGCCGAGTCTGGGCTTGGTCTGGGGGCCAAGCTACAAATCAGGGCTTCTTAAGAGCATGTTTGGCGAGAGCGGAAAGAGCGCGATTCGTATCGGCTATAGAATTGCCTTCGATCCAATTTCGACATTTCAGGTCACTTCGGCAGCAAGCAGGGTTCCCGGTCTAACCCAAGTCTGCACGACAACCTTAGTGAATCAGGCTGGACCACCGGCGACAGTAGTCGCAACTCCGACTGGAGGTTGTCCCGCGGCACCTGTACAAACGCTCGGAGGAGGATTCCCTCAATTTCTTCAGCCGCCAACAAATAGGCCGTCGGCGGCCTTCACTCCGAGTTCGCTAACGATTGGCAGTGCGCCCGGAATTACCCTATTCGCGCCCAACATGAAACTGCCCGAGGTGCATCAGTGGAGTCTGAGTTGGCAACGTGAATTGCCCTGGAAAATGGTAATGCAGGCGGCTTACGTGGGTCGACGCGGAACACATCTCTACTATGCAGGCAACAGGAACCAAGCTAGCGGAAGGTCTATTTTGGATTCGTTCCTCCTGATGCAGCAAAACATGCGTAACTCTTGTCTTCCTTCTGGTACAGGAAATTTGCCTGGGGGTACCTGTACGAATCCGGTCACAAGTATTCCGCTGCTAGCGGCCGGAACGGGCATTACGGCAGCTACCGTAGATGCTGCAGGTGCACAAAGTGAGATCCTTGGAAATGCCTTGGGGTCTCTCGCCAGCAGGATCGAAAATACGTCGACAAACAATCTGAGGCTGAGACCGAGCAAACAGTTTGGCGTGATTACTTATATCGATAATGCCGGTGATTCGATGTATCACGCTGCACAATTTAGTCTGCGGCGCAGGTTTGCGCAGGGGTTTGGCCTAAGTGCTGCCTATACGTTTGCTAAATCAATGGACAATCAGTCAGTTGACCCAGTCGGAGCGGCATCTGGCGGAGGTTTGTCGACCACAAACTCGCGAACGCCTGTCGACATGCAGAATCTTAGGGACGAATGGGCGAGATCGGACTTCGACCGAACTCATGTATTTAATCTGACGACCGTGTGGGAACTTCCGGTAGGCCGTGGACAACGATTTTTGGGTAGTGCGCCCGGTTGGGTCAACCACTTTATTGGCGGCTGGACGCTAAACTCGATTCAGACGTTTATGACCGGTGAACCCTTTAGTGTCCGAAGCAATGTGTTTACCAACAACAGTGGTCACGATTCCCGCGCGGCAATCCTCGATCCGAATGTCAGGGCGCAACTCACATTTCCGACGAATATCGCAGGTCCCGTTGTATTTCCCAATTCAGCTGGGTTTACTATACCGGCGCCGGGCAGCAACGGCGCGGGCCGAAACATATTCGTAGCGCCCAGCTACTACAACTTGGATATCGGAATCATTAAGCAGATCTCTATAACGGAGCGGTTCAAGCTTGACTTCCGAACTGAGTTTTTCAATGCATTGAACCATGCAAATTTCGACAACCCGCGTGATGCATCGGTGGGTTCACCGAACTTCCAGTCTACAGTGTTCGGGCAGACATGTTGCCAGGCAGTGGCTCCTCCCGGAACTCAGACGATTATCCAAACTGGTGAATCGGCCCGGGTCATCCAGTTTGCTCTTAAGCTTAAGTTCTAAGCGTTAATATTGATTTAGGTCAATTGTTCCGCGGTTTTAACCAGCCGCGGAATTTTTTTATTTTGGATTGTGCAGTCGCGTTTTTGCCGCTAGTTGTGCCAGTTGTGCGGCCCGCGGAAGGGCTTCGGCGGCTTTGGCGACTTGCGAGTCGTCCTCAATCAGCACTTGGTTGGCTGAGACAGCCCCGAACGAAGCCATAACAATACTGTACCGAAGCCTCAGTTTGATAAAAGCGGCTTCGGTTCGCAGAGCGTCAGCCGGCAGTTTCCATTCAGTCTTTCGACCCACAAAGTCATTAAATGCCCTCAGCAACTTTTCCGAGACAGGGAAATCAATTGGCGTAATTCGCTTTCCGAATGACGGCGGCTCTTCGCGATAGCTTTCGAGCCCCGCGATTCGGCCATGTGCAACGTCGCGTGCGAAAAAGAAGATCGGGTCCACAAGCGATGCCTGGATCACGTTTATGGCGTCGGACTTTACGGCTTCGTCGGGCTGTATGCCGTCACCGCCAAAAACACGCCTGTCGGTCACCGTACGCGCTTCGAAAAACGGCTTGTCGATCGCGACTGCCGGTGTTTTATGGTTGAAATAGTCGTAATTATCCAGATTGGTGTAATCGCGTTGGATCGACCGCCCCGACGGCGTTAGATAGCGTCCAGTTGTGAGTGTCAGGCCCATACTCGCGGGCAGATTAATCACGCTTTGGACAAGTCCCTTACCAAAAGTTTTTTCGCCGACGATCATTGCCCGGTCGTCGTCCTGAAAAGCACCGGCGACGATCTCCGACGCCGAAGCTGTTTCCTCGTTGACAAGTACCACTAGCGGCATGGTTTCGGGCGAAGCGTTTGTTGATTTCCAGACACGATTATCGATACGCGTTCGACCACGCTGCGTCAAAATCAACGAACCGGCTGGCAGAAATTTCTCAGCTACCTTTACGGCCTGGTCAACGATGCCGCCGCCGTTTCCGCGTAGATCGAGAATAAGCGACCGCATTCCCAAACGCTTAAGCTCTCGCATTACAACGTCGAACTCGTCAGAGGTCGTGTAGTTAAATCCCTCGGAAAGATCGATATATCCGATACCGGGCCGCAATATATAGGCGTCGGGTATGGACGGCTGCGGTACGCGGTTACGACGGATCTCGATTGTCTCGATGCGGTTTGTCTCGGCCCGCTCGATAGTAAGGCGAAAGACGGTGCCGGTCGCCCCGCGTATCTTGTCGCGTACGACGTCCGAACTTTTTCCCGTCATACGTTCACCGTTTACGGCGACGACCTTATCACCAAAGCGAAGCTGCGCTCTGGCCGCCGACGAACTCGGAAATGTCGAGAGCACAAATGTATCGGTGACGCCTGCGTTTTCAAAATTCGCGATCGTCGCTCCGATGCCGGTGTAGCCGCTTCGCTGTTCATCGAGCAAGTCCTTCCACTCGGCCGCGTCATAGAATTGTGAATGAGGATCGAGCATTCGGAGCATCCCGCTGAGGGCTGATTTTGTGAGTTCGGCAGCTTTAACGGCTCGCCCATCGATGTAGTTGCGAGCGATGATCTCGTTGGCCTCTCGAATATCCGAAGTGATCCGCGATATCTTTTCATTGGAGCCAACCGTTGCGCTTGCTGAGCCGCCTGACGCCGAAAACGTGCTCCCTCGGTTGATGCTGAATGGCTCGACCGCAGGATTCAGAGGCGCCGTCATCTGCGCCGATGCGATGCTCGCCGCGATCGACAATTGCAAAAGATAGCTTGCGGTACGGCGAATTCGGGTCATATGCAGAACAGATGCAAAAGCCAAGCGCTCGAGCAAGGGCGGTGGCGAAACGTCGGAGGTCACGCTCGTGCTAACGAGAGCGCATCACAATAAAAAAGATCGGTGGTCTTGGCGGCACCCAAACAACCACCGATCACAGTTTGGTTTGACTAAGTTATATATCGAAAAGACGGTGATTTCCAAATAAAGTTGCTGGCAAGCTGAGAAATAATTACCTCGGGTGGAACTCTCGCGAGGTCCTCGAAATGCCGTACGTTTCTATTCGATTCGAAATGCAAAAAGCACGACCGCGGATTTTACTCCACGATCGTGCTTGAGCCTTCTTGTTACTAACTTCCTAGACGATTATGACGTTACGAGGTTAAGTAGGTGTCCCATCTGGAATTTCTTGACGCTGAGGTACTTCTGAGTGTCTTTTGACGGCTCGAACTCGATTGCGACGCGTTCGACGACCTCGAGGCCGCCTTGCCGCATTGCCTGAATCTTGTCAGGGTTGTTGGTCAGGGCCTTAACACGCGTCAAGCCCAGATCGCAGAGTATCTCGACGCATTGCTCGTAGCGGCGAAGATCAATGCCGAGGCCGAGTTTTACATTTGCTTCGATCGTATCGGCGCCTTCGTCCTGGAGGGCATATGCACGAATCTTATTGATAATGCCGATGCCGCGGCCCTCTTGCTGCTGATATACGACCACGCCGCGGCCCTCTTTCGCAATTGTTTCCATAGCACGCTGGAGCTGATCACCACAGTCGCATTTGGCGGAGTGAAAGACATCACCGGTCAGACACTGCGAGTGAATGCGAACGGGCACGGGCTCGTTTGTCCGAAGCTTTCCTTTGTAAACGACTACAAATTCCTCGTCGCTGGTAAGTGAACGATACCCCGCGATGCGAAATTCGCCGTATTTTGTCGGCAGCTTTGCCTCGGCGGCCTTAACGACCGACGGGATCAAGCCAACGAAATGGTTGTTTTGTAAGTTTTGAGTCGATTCCGAATACATAGTTTTGTGTCTCTGTTAAACTAGGGCGAAATTACTAATAAACTGACTTTATTTGTGTCAAGTGATTAATTCGACGGTCTCGTGGTTTTGGATTCGGTTGTTTATAAAAGAACGAACCTTTATTTTTTCGTCGGCAAAGGGGCTGAATATTCGCAAATTTGATCTACGTTTATCGGAGGCGTCCGTTTTTGATTTTTGGCGGGCAAAGTGTTCTCATTAACTTAGAAATCAGAGTGATCTTTACGCTCCTGATACTGAAAAGAATATGTCTGAGACATTCAAATTACCATTGCTTGAGATCGAGGAATTCAGCCTCGCGAACGGCCTCAAGGTCGTGCTGAATAGAGATGATGCGATCCCCGTCGTGTCGGTCGCGGTCTATTATAACGTTGGTTCGCGAAACGAGCGCGAGGGCCGCACAGGCTTTGCTCATCTGTTCGAACATATGATGTTTCAGGGTTCGGAAAATGTGCCAAAGGCGGGGCATTTTCAGCACGTAATGAAAGCCGGCGGGACAATGAACGGCACGACGTCGAGCGAGAGGACAAATTATTACGAAACGCTGCCGGCGAGCCAACTGCCGCTTGCACTTTGGCTCGAGTCCGATCGGATGCGTTCACTGGCGGTAACGCAGGAGAATCTCGACAACCAGCGCGAGGCCGTAAAAGAAGAAAAACGTTTGCGTTACGACAATCAACCCTACGGTCAGATATTCGATCTGATCAACGAGATGATTTACAAGAATTTTGCCAATTCGCACTCGACGATCGGCTCGATGGAGCATCTGGACGACGCCACGGTCGAGGATGTTCAGGAATTTTTCCGTATATATTACGCGCCGGATAACGCAGTGCTCGTTATTTCGGGAGCGTTTGATAGCGCGACCGCAAAGGATCTTGTTGAGACGTACTTTGGCGATATTCCGTCGCAACCCGCGCCGCCCCTGCTTGACGTGTCCGAACCGCCAGAGGTCGCTGCGAATTATAAGGAATGGGAAGATAAACTGGCACCGTTTCCGGCCTTTCTGATCGGGTGGAAAATACCGCCGCGGCGCACGCCCGAATTTAACGCCCTCTTTCTTGTCGGCAAGATACTGTATGACGGCGAAAGCTCGCGACTCTATCAAAAGCTAGTCAAAGGGGACGAATCGGTTATTCAGCTATTCGGTTTTACGGACGAGAGACGCGGCCCCTCGAGTATCTTTGTGGGGGCGATACCCAAACCCGAGAAAGATCTGAGTAAGATCCGCGAGACAATAATGCACGAGATCCACGACCTTTCTGCTCACGGTCCTACCGCCGAGGAGATGGAAAAGATCGAGAATCAGCTCATAAACGACTCGGTTAGGATGCGCCAATCGTCGATGAGCCGTGCACAGCAGATCGCCGAGTTTGCGCTATACGACGGCGACCCGACGCTCATCAATTCCCAACTCGATGAACTGCTTGCGGTAACCGGTGATCAAATCAGGCATGCGGTTGGCGTTTATCTCAATACCGAAAATCGTGCATTGCTCGATGTCGTACCAGCGACTAATTCACAGCAGAAACAGGGTGCACACTAAGATTTGGGACTGAGCCGGACGCGGAATCATTTTGACCAGGAAAATTGTTGATCTATGACACCAGAATTACGAAAAAATCCACCGGCTCCGCTTGCTCCGGTCGCGTTCGATATACCTAAGCCTTACGAAACAACTCTCGAAAACGGGCTGCGGGTCGTATTGATCGAGAACGAACGGCTGCCGCTTGTTAGTTATCGCCTTGCATTCACGTCGGGCGACATCAACGATCCGGCGGATGCGACGGGTATGACTTCGGCGATGGCGTCGATGCTTACTGAGGGCACTGAGGAATTCACGAGCCTCCAGCTTGCCGAAAAGATCGAACGCCTGGGTGCCAGCATCTCGGCAAGCGCCTCCGACGATTTCACAATCGTTGCGGCATCTGCACTTTCGCTTTATAGTACGGAAGTTTTGCATCTATTGGCAGAGGTCGTTTTGCGGCCAACGTTTCCAGAGAACGAACTCGACCTTTATCGTCGAAACACGATCGAAAATCTCAAATTTCAGCGGTCGCAACCCGGCTTTCTCGCCGGCGAACAGTCGGCACGGCTCATTTACGGTGATCATCCCTATTCAAAGGTATCGCCGAAGGCGGCCGATATCGAAAAGCTCGATCGCGATATGATCGTTCGGTTTCACGCAACTCGATTAGTGCCGAATAACGCGATGATGATCGTCGTCGGCGACGTGCAGCCTGACGAACTGATTTCCGAACTGAACGATGTGTTCGGCGATTGGCAGCGGGGAAGTGACATTACCCACAAATTTGATTCGCCGCCGGTTCGCAACTCGCGAAGCCTGACAATCGTCGACCGGCCCGGGTCGGCACAATCGAATATTGTTTTATGTAATCTCGGCGTCAAACGCACCGATCCCGATTATTTTCCGCTCATCGTAATGAACCAGGTGCTCGGCGCAGGTGCTTCGTCACGGATCTTTATGAACCTAAGGGAAGAAAAAGGCTATACGTACGGCGCTTACACCCGACTCGAAGCCAAAAAGCTCGCGGGCGAATTCGAGGCGACCGCAGAGGTAAGGACCGCTGTCACAGGCGATTCGCTCAAGGAATTTTTCTACGAGCTCGATCGGATCCGAAACGAAAAGGTCGGTGATGAAGAATTGAGTGACGCAAAGAACTTTCTCACAGGCGTTTTCCCTCTGCGAGCCGAAACGCAAGAGGGCCTTACAAACCTGATCGTGAATCAGCATCTTTACGGGCTGCCAGCGGACTATTTGCAGACGTATCGCGAGCATATCAATTCTGTGACCGCCGACGAAGTTCAACGCGTGGCGGCCAGACTGGTTCGCCCTGATGAGATGGCGATCGTCATAGTCGGAGACGCCGAAGAGGTTCTGCCCCAGGCTCGTGCCTATGCCGATTCGCTAGAGATATTTGACACGGAGGGAATTGTGCAGGACGAGGCAAAATACGTTAAGACTGAAAGTGAAGAAACAGCAAATGTCGCCGGTAAATGGAAGCTCGTGATAGATTTTCAGGGTCAACAGCTACCGGTTTCTTTAACTCTCGAACAAATCGAAGACAATGTCACCGGTAGCCTTGAGACCATGCTCGGAAACGGTGAAATCGCTGATGGCAAAGTTACCGGAAACAGGCTTACCGCCATGGCGAAAGCCGAAATGCAGGGGCAGGGAATCGAGTTTACGATTTTGGGCAGGATCGACGGCGACACAATGACCGGAACGTTAACGGCCCCGATCGTCCCCGACCCGCTGCCCTTTACGGGAACGAGATCATAAGAAAATTGTCTGCGAGTTTCGAGGGCAAAATATCTTACATCGGCTCAGTAAATTGAATGATCGCAAAGTCCGCACCGGAAGGATCGGCGACCATCGCCATTCGTCCGACTCCAGGTGCATCAAAAGGCGGAACCCGGACGCTGCCGCCGTTTGCCGTGATCTTTTCCGCCGTCTCGTCTGCATTTGTGACCGCAATGTAGGTTGCCCAGTGCGAAGGAACTTCTGGCGGCCAGTTTGCGTCGATGGCCATCATCCCTCCATGTGCCATGCCATCAAAAACAATCTCCTTGTAGTCCATCGGCGTAACCTTTGTTTGCGGCAGTTCCCAACCAAACATTTTGACGTAAAACTCCATTGCCGCCTCAAGATCCTTGGTCCTCAATTCACGCCAGCAGATCTCTCCGTGATTCGGTATATCAAATTCAGCCATTGTGCCCTCCTTCGGCCATTTTGAATGTACAAAACATCGCGCCGGTCGGGTCTTGAATGATCGCAAAGCGGCCCGTGTTCGGAATGTCGTCTGGTTCCTTAACGACCGTTCCGCCGAGCGTCGCGGCGAGCTTTGCGTTCTCGTCAACATCGTCCACCGCGACGTAAGTCATAAAATGCGGCGGCGGAATCGGGACGCCCTCGCCGAACATCCCCGGCGTTAACTCGTAAAGTCCGCCCGCCGGATAGTCGCCGCCAGTCGTGTATTCGTGATATTGAAAGCCGTCGGTCGAAGCGCTGCTGTCCTGAAACTTCCAGCCGAAGACGTTCGTATAAAACGCCTTACATTTTTCGGCGTCGGTGCTTGCGATCTCGGTCCAGCAAAAACTTCCGTGAGCCGGCCCTGCAAAACCGACCATTTCACTTGCTTCTTGTGCCATTGATATTCCTCCTGAGGTGAATTTAGAAAAAGTACCCTATTTTGTTCCAATCAATATTGTTACGCAAGCCGTGTGGTTTTGTTTTGCGATTTATACGGAAGTTTTGAGCTGCGGATCGCGGTTGTTGCTTCATGGAGAAAAGCGTGGAAGAGCATAGCCGCAGCTCAAAACATCGTCATGCGAGCGAGGCGATCAGCCGACACGCCGTATTGGGACGGCAATGTTTCGCTGCAAATTCTGCAGATGTGCGATCAGATCTGATCCCGCACGTTTTGACAGTTCGTCAACACGGCATCGGAACATCTGCGAACACTCCTGACCCGCGTCAATGCTGGCGTCGCGTGCAATTGCACGGATCATACCGAGCTGTTTGGCGCTGACCATGTCGCCAAGATTTTTAGCAACAGCATCGTCAAACCCCCGATTTTCAGTCACCGCAACAGGTTCATCATTTTCGGACGAATCGAATTCCCGTTTGTAAAGCTCTCGGGCGATGCCAAATTTGACTGCCGCACGCTTCAGCGCGTCATGCTCGGCTTTTTTGATTCCGGTCTCACTGGCGTTCTTTCCGGTTCCGACGCCCTCGCGCGTAATGCCGTCAATCGTTATCGCCACGGTTACGGTAACGATGTCGCCAATCGACCGAATGTCCTTTACGGTATGACCCCAATTTGGAGCATGTTCGTCTAGAATGTCAGCCACCGTATGCCACTCGACATATTCGACCATGTGGATTGTGCCGTTGTGGTCCCGGCGTCCGGCACGTTGGCGGACGAGATTTGGGTCGACGGTTTTGCGAAGCTCGCGAAGCGTCGTCGAAAAATCGAGAACGTTGCTTGCGATTTCGTTCACTTCAAATAAGGTTGCCGTTTCGATATCTTTCGTTTCGGTAATGTTGTTGCGTTTCATTTCTAGGTCTCCTTTCGTGTTTCGTTATCGGGTTGGCTGGGATCCATATGCCGGAGCGTCTGAGATTCCGGTCGATCTGTCGGCTGTTCCCGAGGTTCTGTTCGCCGCGCGTCAGACAATCATGCGACTCAGTTTTAGTTGTCAAAAGAAACAAGGTTCGCGGTCGAGCCGTTGCATCTATGAAACACTGTATCAGAGAAATTTAATTGTTGCAAGTGCGAAACAAAGTGTTGCATTTAAAAATATCCTGTGTTATGTTTTATCTGTGAAATAGCAGAAGCATCTGTGACACGAGAGTTTTCATGGAGGAAAAACGAAATTATGGGATTCAAAAACGAAAGTCTTATTAGCACGGTTGAGCTAGGCCGTGCCATTAAAAGACGGCGGGAAGAGTTGAAACTGAGTTTGCGGGACGTTGGTGATTTGACCGAGGTGTCGGCCTCGACGCTTTCGCGTATCGAAAACGGCACCGGCCGGCCAGATGCCGACAATATTGCGCGGCTGACGCAGTGGCTCGATATGCCGGTTGACCGGCTAATGACGAAGCATACGGCGGATCACGTAGAGCCGGTGATCTACTATCCGCACGAAGCAACAACCGACATTGTCGAGGCTCATCTTCGCGCCGACAAAAACTTGACGCCAGAGACGGCAAATGCTCTGTCTGAGCTTTTCCGTGTCGCGTATCAGCAGTTTAGCGGCTCGAGCAACAAGAAATAGCTCTTAGATTGGAGCAGTTAGCACAACACATAAACGAGAAACAAATGAACTACACAACTGAAAAGAGTGCGACTTATAAGGTAAAGGGTCTGGCGGGCATTGACACGGCGTTTGTGTTATTTTTTCTGGCGTTGGAATACGGCCGGGCCGTCACAATGTTTTCGATGGACGGGCTGCTTATGGGCGTTACGATGTCGATGGTATTGGTGCTGCCATATTTTTTGCCGTCGCAATTTGAAAAGCCTCTGTTCGCCAATTGGATGATCAGTCGCGGAAGCGTTGCGCTTTTTGGAATTGTGCTTGGCTTTATGTTTAGGCAAAGCCTCGGCGTATTGATGCCCGAGTCGTTCAGGTTCATGCCATTGACCTTTCTCATACTGGCGTCGATGGTAAGTTGCTACATTCAGTTTTATGGTTTGATGAAACTCCGCCTGGCAAAATAGGCAAAAGGCGCCGGGCAGGAGTGTTGAGAAAGATCCGCGTTTGTTTCGGGAACATTCGCGGACTTTTTTCTTTTAATTATGTAGTTTCGACAAAGACTTTGGCGGGCTCACACACAACCTCGCGGATCGCCCGAACCTGCGAGACAAGGTCGACGTATTGCGACGGCGTTAATGCCTGTGCACCATCGCAAAGAGCTTCTTCCGGGCACGGGTGAACCTCAATTATCAGGCCATCAGCACCCACGGCGACACCCGCTCTGGCAAGCGGTGCCACCATATAATTACGGCCCGTGCCGTGTGAGGGATCGACAATTACAGGCAAGTGTGTAAGACGTTGGATCGCCGGAACGATTGAAAGATCGAGCGTGTTTCGTGCATGATTTGCAAATGTGCGGATGCCACGTTCGCATAAGATCACATCGTTGTTTCCTTCGGCCATGATATATTCAGCTGCGAGAAGCAACTCGTCGAGCGTTGCCGAAAGTCCTCGCTTTAACAAAACCGGTTTACGCGTCTGGCCGACGTATTTCAGCAGCGAAAAATTCTGCATATTGCGAGCACCGATCTGTATGCAGTCGCCATATTTCTCGACCGCATCAACGCCGTGTTCGTCCATTGCCTCTGTGACGATATTCAGTCCAAACCGATCGCGAACTTCAGCGAGCATCATTAACCCTTCTTCGCCCAAACCCTGAAACGCATATGGAGAGGTCCGTGGTTTATAGGCGCCGCCGCGGAAAAATCGCGCACCACTCTTGGCCACAGTTTCGGCGGTCACAAAGACCTGATCGCGATTTTCGAGTGCACAAGGCCCGGCGATAATCGCGAGTTCATTACCGCCGATCACTGCTGTTCCAACTTTCACGACCGATTTGTCGGTCCGTAGATCCTTTGCGATCAATTTATGTGGCTGGGTGACGCGCATGGCGTCAGCAACGCCGGAGAGGTTTTCAAAGTGTGCGGGATCGATCGAACCCTTGTTTCCCGTTACCCCGATCGCGGTGCGGATTTCACCGGGCAGAAGATGAGCGACAAAGCCGAGTTTTTCGATTACGGCAAGAACTTTCGCGACATCGGCCTCGGACGCATCGGGTTTCATTACGATCAACATAAGTGATTAACGCTCTACTATTCGCAAAACTATAACTGTAATTTTCGCCGTCTTATTTTGCAAATTGCCGTCCAAATCCCACTACATTTTTTCCGGTACTTCGATTCCGAGCGTGTCGAGCGCGGAGGTAAGCGCACGCCGCGTTATATCCGCGACGACGATCAGAACTGCTCGTTTTAAGTCGTCTTTTTCAATCAATATTTTGTGATTGTGATAGAAAAGGTTGAACGCCTTGGCGAGCGTAAATGTATATTTTGCAAGGATTGCGGGCTCATTTGCCGCCGCGGCCTGTTCGATCGTTTCCTCAAGACGTGACGCTAAAACCGCCATTGACCAGATGTCGCCGCCAGTTTCATCCCCGAGTATCGCCTCGACGCCTTTAAGGTCCACTAATCGCTGATAGCAGGCTTCGAGATTATCTGATTCCGCAAGTTTGCGAAAGATCGAATTTGCTCGGACGGCCGAATACTGGCAGAAACAGCCCGTTTCGCCTTCGAATGAAAGAGCCTCGTTAAAATCGAACACAATGATCGTATTCCGCGTGAATTTGAGCAGAAAATAGCGGAGCGCACCCACGGCAAGTTGTTGGGCGATGCCGCGTTTCTCTGCGTCGCTCGAATCAGGATGCCTCGATTCGACCTCAGCCAACGCTTTAGCCTCGAGCCTGTCCATCAGATCGTCGGCTTTAACACCGAGGCCTTTACGTCCGCTCATTTCGATAAATGGCCGCCTTTTGTCATCGTCGGACAACACAAAACCGAGTTCTTCGGCTGCGGCAGGCGAGAGCGCAACCATCTCATACGACAAATGGATGCTTGCCTTTTCGCCTCTTTCCGGCGAGATCGCCGCGACGCCCTTTCGCACGATATCCTGCGGATACGATTGCCGTGAATCGATAACATTGTAGATCGTCTCACCGCCGCCAAACGCGGGAACCCGACGGTCGTTTGCCGACGGCACTGCGGCCGTGATCCATACTTCCTGACCGTTTTTGTACTCGTGGAAAAATCTGTAATTGAAATCGAGGCCGAGAATCCCCAACTTCCACATTTGATAGGCAATATCTTTGCCGGTGTACGTTACCGTCCCATTCGAGCGAACAAGTATCTTGTCGTTTTCGTGGTCGTCGGTCCCGGTATGGTCATCGAACGGCATGACCCAGCATCCGGCGTGCTTGCCTTCGGTCTCGTGTCGGATCACGCCAAGCTTTTTCATCTGCTCGAACGCACGATCCCAGAAATGCAGGTGCAGGATCTCGGATTCGCGGGGCAGCAGGTCGTAGCGAATCGAGAGCCGCTCCGTCGTGTCGAGTATGCATTCAACATTGCGCGTTGCGACAAAATCGGCCAACTCCGCGGTCTCGTTGCCGCCTTTCTCGATCAGGTGGAGAATCTCGACGCGTTTCTCCTTTAGCTCTTCGTTGCTAAGATATTCGACGCCGACCATTGCATATAGGTCCCAACAAAAATCGTCAAAACCGACGCCACGAGCCGTAAGTTCGGCATCCAGTGCTTTGATCGCCGCGAGGTTTTTGCCCTCGAGATAAATGAAACCCACGACAACGTCAGCGACCTGAACCCCGGTGTTATCGATGTAATTCTGTACCTCGACACGTTTGCCGGTAGCCTTCAAAATGCGTTGAAAGGTATCGCCAAGCACGGAATTACGGACGTGGCCGATGTGGGCAGCCTTATTTGGATTTACTGATGTGTGTTCGACGCAAACCTTTGCGGCACTGGGGGGCGACGAACCTACCAAACGTGGAAGCGGCTCAGCCGCAGCGTTCTCGGTCAGGAACCTTGCCCGATCGAAAAAAACATTGAGATATCCTGCGCCTGCAACCTCGACCTTTCCGACAAACGCCTTAGTTTCCAGTGCGGCTTTCAGAGTCTCAGCGATCTCACGCGGGTTTTTCTTTTCGCCCGTCGCCTGTTTGATTTTTTTTGCAAGTTCGAAAGCTACGGGGAAAGCAAGATCACCCAACTCACTTTTAGGCGGTGTTTCGGCAGCGATCAACCCGAGCTCGACGTTGAATTTGGATAAAGCGGTCGAATGGACGGCCTCGCGAAGTGCTTTCTGGATTTCAGTTATTGTCATTAGATCATCGCCAAAAGCTGTAAAATAATCGGTAATTATAGACTTTTGGTGCGCCGTTTAGCAAAACACCCAATGTTTTACGGACTTTTGATTTGCCGATAAAACGGCTAAACTCTTAGTTTTAGGATCGAGAATTGTGATGCCAAAAAAGACAAAGAATAAGATCGATCTCAAAAAGATCGCGTCAGGTGTAAGGCTGATGCTCGAAGGGATCGGCGAGGACCCTGACCGCGAAGGGCTAAAGAAAACGCCCGAACGCGTTGCGGATTTTTATGCTGAATTGACGGAAGGGATGTGGATCGACGCGAGCGAGCATATCGTGCCTTTACCGGGCGATTCGCACGACGAAATGGTGATCGTTAAGGACATTTCGATCGCTTCAGTTTGCGAACATCACCTTGCTCCATTCGTCGGCCGTTGCCATATTGCGTACATTCCAAAAGGCGGCCGCATCGTGGGTTTGTCAAAGTTGGCACGGATCGCTGAGATCTTTTCGCGCCGATTGCAGGTCCAGGAACGCTTGACCCAGCAGATCGCCCAGACGCTCTTTGATAAGCTTGAGCCGATCGGCGTTATGGTCGTCATTGAGGCAGAACATACGTGTATGACTCTCCGGGGCGTAAAGAAACCGGGTGCGGTTACGATCACTTCGGCGGTACTTGGCGGATTCCGCAAGGACCCGCGAACCCGTGCGGAGGCGATGTCATTGATAAAGGGATAATTGGATTATGAAAAAAATAACTACTTTCATTTTGTTGCTTACATTTGTTACCACCGTTGTATTTGCACAGGATCGGACGTCGAGTTTCGACGCAAACAGGATGCGTGAGCGCGTCATACGCCTTTCCAGAGACGATTTCGAGGGCCGCGGACCCGGAACCGACGGCGGCAAGCGAGCGGCGCAGTACATCGCCGATCAGATGAAGGCAAGCGGCGTCAAACCTGCGAATAAAGGCAGCTATTTTCAGAATGTAAAGCTTGTCGGTGTTAAGGCCGATCCGAACACTCAGTTGCTTGTCGGAGACAAATCTTATAAATTCGGCGACGATTTTGTCGCCACGACCGGAGCGCAAACGGCGAGCGTTTCGGTTGACGCCGAGCTTGTCTTTGTTGGCTACGGCATCGAGTCTTCGCTTTATAAATGGAATGACTACAAAGGCCCGGCGGAAGATTACAAAGGCAAAGTGCTGATGATCCTCGTAAACGACCCGCCCGCGACCGAAGTCGAGCCGAACCTATTCGGCGGCAAAGCTCTCACCTACAACGGCCGCTGGACCTACAAATACGAGGAAGCCGCGCGTCGCGGAGCAGCGGGCGTGATACTCGTGCATACCACCGAATCTGCAGGCTATGGCTGGAACGTCGTCCGCACGTCGAATGGCAACTGGCGTTACGAGATCGCACGCGTCGCGGCGGACAAAACGCCGTTTTTGCAATACCGTGCGTGGGCGACGAGCGAAGCGTCGAGCAAGATTCTCAGCCAAGCCGGGCTCGATATTGACAGACTTCGCACGGCTGCGAAGACACGGGATTTCCAACCTGTTAAGACTGGGTTAAAGGTCAAACTCGATCTGAATAGTGAAGCAAAAACCTTTGATTCGCCGAATGTCGTCGGCATGATCGAAGGCAGTGACGCAAAGTTGAAGAATGAATTTGTCATATTTTCAGGTCATTGGGATCATCTCGGAATCGGCGAGGCTGACGCTCGCGGCGACAAGATCTACAACGGCGCGTACGACAATGCTTCGGGCATCGCGGCGATACTCGGCATCGCGGATATTTTGGCCAAAACGCCGAAAAAGCAGCGGCCAAAGCGCTCGCTCCTATTTTTCTTTCCGACGGCTGAAGAACAAGGCTTGCTCGGCGCGGAATATTACTCGCGATTTCCGCTCGTGCCGCTCGCCAAAACTGCCGGTAACGTCAATATCGACGGCGTGAACTTTTTTGGCAAAGCGAAGGATTTTGCAGCCCTCGGTGCAGAGCGATCGTCGCTCGACGCGATCGTGGGCGAAGTAGCAAAAGAGCGCAATCTTACACTCGAAGGCGATATGCGGCCTGAGCAAGGCTTCTTTTTCCGCTCCGATCATTTTCCGTTCGCAAAGGTCGGTGTTCCGGCAGTCTCGCTTCGTCATGGCGACGATTTTGTAACGCCATTGAGCGGCGAGGCACTCACTTTTTTCCGAGATTACACAGCGAAGTATTATCACCAACCGTCCGACGAGTACAAAGATTGGTGGAGCACTGACGCGATGATCCAAAACGCCGAGCTTGGCCTTGCTATTGCAATAAAGATCGCAAATTCACCGGCGATGCCGCGATACAAAGACACGGACGAGTTTTCGGCGGCAGATAACATGCGGTTCAAAAAATGATTTCGTGTAAATTTGGTGAAGTGTAGCGTGTGGATAAATTCCGGTCTACACGCTGCACTTTAGTTTTTTTGATGGACAAGACATTCTATATCACTACTCCGATCTATTATGCGAACAGCCTGCCGCATCTCGGTCATCTGTACACGACGATCGTGGCCGACGCAGTAGCTCGTTATAAGCGGCAGCGTGGTTTTGACACGTATTTTCTAACCGGCACCGACGAACACGGTCTCAATATT
>Ga0209798_10000032_pt1 | contig 89969 bp, 80 predicted proteins | sample DOMMetBare3Fresh_FD_187475 | JGI IMG/M metagenome (GOLD analysis project Ga0209798, IMG submission 187475) | Wetland sediment microbial communities from St. Louis River estuary, USA, under dissolved organic matter induced mercury methylation -... | ecosystem: Environmental > Aquatic >...
GAAACTCGAACAGGTTGGTGTCGCGCGCCGCGTAGCGGATCGCGGTCAGGCGAACCTCGATCAGTGCGTCCGACCCGACTGTCGCCTGGCCGCTTGTGGTCGCCATGTCCACGATGGCAGCGTCTCCCGCGTATCCCGGCAGGCGGAGGCCGCCAGTGGCTGCGCGCTGCAGCATATAGGCGGCATCACTGACAGTGCGCAACCCGCCCGACCGGTCCCTATCAGGCAGCTGCTTTGATTTCCCGTTGCGGCGACGCAGACGGGTCCGCGGCGTCTGGTCGAGTTGGTTAATTGGGACAGGCTGGGCTATGCTGGCCTAGGCCCACCTCAGCCGGTAGAAGATGAAAGAACAAATCGATCTTTCCACGATCCGGCGGGCGGCCGCGCCCCGGGTGGAGCGACAGGAGGAGCCCTTGCGTCAGATTGCAACGAATGCCTCCCGCCTCGCCGGACTTGCCGGCCTTGCGCTCATTTTCGGCCTTGCGCCGGCCTCCGCACAGGCCCCGCTGTCGCGCCCGTGGCTCGACCCGGCGCTGCTGGCGGCCGCCAAGGCGGAAGGAACGCTGACGGTCTATTCCTCGACCAACGAGCAGGAAGGGCTGCCGCTGTTCAAGCTTTTCGAGGAGGCGACCGGGATCAAGGTCCAGTATGTGCGGGCGGCCGACTCGGTCCTGACGTCGCGCATGACGATCGAGTTCCGCGCCAATCAGAAGTCCTACGACATCGTGCACATGACCACGATCAACAAGCTGCCGCCGCAGATGCTGGAGCCGTACGAGCCGGCGGAGGCGAAGAACATCCTCCCGGAGGCGCGCGACCCGAACAAGCGTTGGTATGGCGTCTATGCCAATTACAATTCGCCGGCCTACAACACCCAGAAGGTGAAGGCGTCCGACTTGCCGGCGACCTATGAGGAGTTCGCGCAGCGCAAGCAGTGGGCCGGCCAGGTCGCCATCGACGGAACCGACAACGAGTGGCTCAAGGCCGTGTTCGAGCACTACGGCGAGCAGAAGGCCACGCAGGTCATCAAGGATCTCGTGGCGGCGCTCAAGCCGATCGTCACCGACGGCCACCTCGCGATGGCGCGCGCGACCGGCGCGGGCGAATACGCGATCTCGCTCAACAACTACGTCAACCTGTCGAACAACGTGAAGCTTGCTGGCGCGCCGATCGAGATCTTTGCGCTCGATCCGGTCGCCCTGTTCTTCGGGCAGGTGGCGATCAATGCCAAGGCGCCGAGCCCCAACGCCGCCAAGCTCGCCGCCAACTTCATGCTTAGCCAGGAGTGCCAGCAGTTCCTGGCCAAGTTCGGCCGTCTGCCGACCCGCGGCGACGTCAAGGACAATCCCCCCGGAACTGTCGAGCTCTTGCGCAAGAAGAAAGTCATCACGACGCTCTTCACTCCGGACGAGGAGCGGGCTTGGCAGCGGCGCTTTGCGGAGCTGTTCAAGCCACGATGACGTCACTAAAACAGACTCCGCTTAATTTGATGCACTTGCGGTCCCTTCTCGGCCCTCATGGTGAGGAGCCGCAATCGAAGGTCGGCCTTAATTCCGCAGCTTCGTGCGCGGCGTCTCGAACCATGGGGGGCCGCCCCGTCCTTCGAGACGGGCGCCACGCGATGATTGCGACCGCCGAATGCGGGGTGCTTCGCCCTCCTCAGGACGAGGCGGATAGGCGGCACAGTCTGTCCTCCCGGCGCGGACGGCAGAGATAGAAGGAGACGCATTCTTTGGCTGTCGCACAGGTTGGTTTGGATCGGCGCCCGAGTGGAGCGAGCTCCTGGCTGCGGCCGCGCAATCTGGCGCTGGCAGCCTGCGTCGTGGTTGCTGGCTGGCTGGTGTTCGTGCCGCTGGCGGCGCTGTTCTATACCGCCTTTACCGAGGATACCGGCCTAGGCCCCGGCCCGGCGTCGCTGAAGAATTTCGTGGAGGCCTATTCCAGCTGGCACGTCGCGCGCCTGTTCGGCAACTCGTTGATCTTCGCAGGCGGCACGGCGCTCGTCACGCTGATCATGGGTGGCCTGGTGGCCTGGGTGGTGGAGCGCACCGACGCGCCCGGCGGCTCGTTGTTTCATGCGCTGGCGCTGCTGTCGTTCGCGATCCCGGGCCTGCTCACCGCGATGGCGTGGATCCTGGTGCTCAGCCCCAACATCGGGTGGGTCAACGCCCTGATCAAGTCGACGTTCGGCCTCACCGACGGGCCGCTCAGCATCTATTCGATGGGCGGGATGATCTGGGCGCTGTCCAGTCATTACTTCCCGCTCGCCTATCTGACGCTCGGGCCGGCGTTGCGGGTGCTGGACGTCCGGATGGAGGAAGCCGCGCTGGTTTCGGGCGCGCGCTACTGGCAGGTCATTCCCAAGATCACGCTGCCGCTGTTGCGGCCGGCCATCCTGTCCACCGTCCTCCTGCTGTTCATGCTGGGGATGTCATCGTACGAGGTGCCGCGGCTGATCGGGCGGCCGGCGCGCATCGACGTCTTCACCACCGACATCCAGGCCGCGACCCACAGCGCGCCGCCGGAATTCGGGATCGCGAGCGCGTTGAGCTTCACGCTGCTCTGCATCTGCATCGTGGCGGTGTTCTTCTATCGACGAACGACCCGCAACGCCGAGGCGTTCGCGACGATCACCGGCAAGGGCTACATGCCGACGCGGATCAAGCTGCGGCATTGGCGCTGGCCGGCCGCGCTCGCGACCGGCCTGATGTTTGCGGTCTCGCTCGGCCTGCCACTGCTCACGCTGGTGTGGCAGTCGTTCTACCGCAATCTGGCCCAGCCGTTCGTCGGCTCGACCGGGCTCGCCTCGCTCGAGAACTACCAGTTCATCCTGCACTACCCGATCTTCGTCGACGCGGTGAAGACCAGCGTTCTGCTCGCCGTGATGGCCGCGACCATCATCGTGCTGCTCACCTTCGTGATGGCGTGGATCGCGTTGCGCGCGGTGCCGCGCTCGGGCTGGGTGCTCGACTCGCTCGCCTTCACGCCGGTCGCGATCCCACATGTGATCGTCGGCGCCGCCGTGCTGTTCGCCTACCTGATGCTGCCGATCCCGGTCTACAACACGATCTGGATCCTGCTGATCGCCTATGTGACCATGTATCTGCCCTACGGCATGCGGTTCATCTCGAGCGGCCTTACGCAAATTCACAAGGAGCTCGAGGAATCGGCCGAGGTCTCCGGCGCGCGCGTGCGACAGGTGTTCCTGCGCATCCTGCTGCCCCTCCTCATGCCGGTCCTGCTGGCGGCGTGGATCTACATCTTCGTGCTCGCCGTGCGCGAGCTCGGCGCCTCCGTATTCCTGGTCGGGCCCGGCACCCATGTGCTCGGCACCATCAGCCTGACGATGTGGGAGGAGGGCGGCAGCTATGGCGCCGTCTCCGCGCTCGGCGTCATTCAGATCATCCCGCTCGTCTTCATCGTGGCCGCGCTGCGGTGGATCGAACTGCGCGTGCAGCGGCGCGCGGAAGTGGCTGCCGCCAAGACGCCGGCCGGATAATCGCCCTCACCTGGATCGCTCCATGTTCTCAATCGACCATCTTCGCAAGACCTTCGCGGCGCCCGGCAATGTCACCGTCAATGCGGTGGACGACATCAGCCTCGGCGTCGAGACCGGCAAGCTCATCACCTTGCTCGGGCCGTCGGGCTGCGGAAAGACCACGACGCTGCGCTGCCTCGCCGGGCTCGAGCGGCCCGAGCAGGGGCGCATCGTCATCGCGGGCGAGACCGTGTGCGACATCGCGAAGGGCATCTTCGTGCCGCCGAGCGACCGCGGCATCGGCATGGTGTTCCAGTCCTACGCGATCTGGCCGCACATGACGGTGTTCGAGAACGTCGCTTTTCCGCTGCGGGTCGCGCGCGAGCGCAAGTACTCCTCGGCCGAGATCAAGGACAAGGTCTCGCGGGCGCTTGAGATGGTGCGCATGAGCGGCTACGAGACCCGCCCGGCCACGCAGCTCTCGGGCGGCCAGCAACAGCGGCTGGCGTTTGCGCGCGGCCTCGTGCGCGAGCCGCAGATCCTGCTGCTGGACGAGCCCTTGTCCAACCTCGACGCCAAATTGCGGGAACAGATGCGCGTCGAGCTCAAGCGCCTGCAGAAAGGGCTCGGCGTCACCACCGTCTACGTCACCCACGATCAATCCGAAGCGCTGGCGCTCTCCGACGAGATCGCGGTCTTCAATGCCGGCCGGATCATCCAGCGCGGCACTCCGCAGGAGATCTATCGCCATCCCAAGAGCCAGTTCGTGGCCGACTTTATCGGCTCGGCCAACTTCCTCACCGGGACCGTGAGGGAGGCGGCCGGGGAGACGGCCCTGGTCGAGACCCCGCATGGCGTGTTCCGATGCAATTTTGGGCAGTCGATCGCGGTCGGCCAATCGGTGCTGGTCAGCGCGCGGCCGGAGGACTTCGTCCTTTATGACAAGGAGCCCGGCGACGGTCTCAATGTGCTTGCGGGACGGATCGCGCACCGGGTATTTCTCGGCGAGGTCGTCGACTATCTGATCGACATCGGCGAAGGCGAGATCCGGGTCCGCGCCAAGCCCGAGCTGGATTTCCGGATCGGGCAGAAGGTCCAGATCGGCGTTTCGCCGCAGAAATGTGTGGCGCTGCCGGCCTGATGGATCGACAATGGCAGCTAGTGCCGCCGCTGCGACGTATCGCGAATTTCGGAAGCGGGGCATTAGGAACCACCCGCGAGCAAAGAGGTAGGCTATGAACAACGCAAAGGTGACCGGGTTGCGCGGCGTCGAGCTCGGCGTCAAGGATCTCCACCAGTCTGCGGCTTTCTACAGCTGCGTCTGGGGTCTCGACCCGGTCGTGTCCGAGGGCGATACCATTCACCTGCGTGCCAACGGCACCGAGCACCACATCGTGACGCTGCGTGAGCGGCCCAAGTCCGGCCTGCTCGGCATTCATTTCGCCACCCAGGACCGCGTCGCGGTCGACGCGCTCTGTGCCAAGGCCAAGGCGTTCGGCGCCAAGGTCATGTCGGAGCCGGCCGAGCTGCCGCGCAGCGCCGGCGGCGGCTACGGATTCTCGTTCCAGTCTCCGGAAGGACATGTGCTCAACATCTCCTCGGACGTCGCCCGGCATCCCAACGCGGTGAGCGACCGCTCCAAGCCGTTGAAGCTTTCGCACGTCGTGCTCAACAGCCCGAAGCTCGAGGAGCAGACCGGATTCTTCATGGATCTCCTCGGCTTCAGGCTCAGCGATACGACCGACATGATGGAGTTCATCCGCTGCAGCTCCGATCATCACAGCATCGCGGTGGCGCGCGGCGACGGCCCTTCGCTCAACCACATGGCCTACGAGGTCGCCAACATGGACGGCCTGATGCGCGGCGCCGGCCGGCTCAAGAGCTCGGGCTTCAACAGCGAATGGGGCGTTGGCCGCCACGGCCCGGGCGACAACGTGTTCACCTATTTTGTCGAGCCGAACGGCTTCGTGGTAGAATACACCACTGAGATCGAGCAGATCGACGAAGCGACCTACATGCCCAAGGACGCCAAGTACTGGCGCGAGTTCCCGATGCGGCCGTGCCGCTGGGGCATGGCCGGGCATCCGTCGAACCGCCTCAAGGCGGCTTTCGGCGGCGACATCAGCGTTGCCGACCCCGAGGACGGCAAGCGCTGCGAAGAGATCATGGCGAAGACTCTGGGGCGGTAGCGAGACCGCTGCGTTCCGCGTTGTCATCCGGGACGGCCCGGGGGGCCGATCCGGGATCCAGTGATGTCAGGCACTGGTTTATACGAGTACGCAGAACTCTCGACTCGTCATGCCCGCGCATTGATGAAGCCGGTACATTGCCGATGCGTCTCGCCGATCGCGCACGCAAGCCCGTCGGGCGTCGAAGGTGTCACTGCAATTCCGTCGAACGCCCCGCAGAGTGAAGCGGACAAGCAACCTTAGTTATCGCCGCGATGGGGAGCCCGCGCTGCATCATGGCTGCGACATCATGGCTGCGACACGTCGATCGCCAGACATCGTCGCTGATGGGACATTAACAACAGGATTGGTTGGCCGCCGCGACGGGGGTGGAGCTAGCCGGTTTGTGATTGGTGCGCGGGCTAGGCTGGTGGCATAGAAAAGAAGCAGCCGAACAAGAATTTCGGCATGGATCCGGTGAGCTGAATTTCGGCCCGGGGTCAATACCAAACCAAAATCGGAGGAGACATTGATGACTCCACGTATGCACTTCGTCTTGCCTTACGCATTCCTGGCCTCTGCGTACCTGTCCGGCATGGCGGCGGCCCAAGGCCCGGCCGGTACGCCCGGCCTCACCAGCACCGCCGTCTTGTCAGGACGAGACCTGACGTGGGACATGGCCTTCTTGCCCGACGGCACGATGTTCTTCACCGAGAAGTGTGGCGGCCTCTCGGTGCGGCTGCCGTCCGGTACCGTCAACGCCCTGCTCGGGATCAAGGACTCCAAGGGCTACCCCGATACTGCATCTGACCTCTTCTGCAGCGGTCAGGCTGGCATGAACGGCGTGGCGATCGATCCCGACTTCGCGACCAACCGCCTCATCTATGTGTTCTCGGCGTCGAGCATGACCGCGCCCGGAACCAATCGCGTGCTGCGGCTGACGGTCAACAACGATCTGACCAGAGTCTCGAACCGCACGGACATCGTCACCGATATCGCCTACAAGCCGGCACCCAGCAACCATCCGTTTGGCGACGCCGGCGCGCATAACGGCGGGCGTCTCCGCTTCAGCCCGGCGGACCGCTTCCTTTATGTGACGACGGGAGACACCCACAACGGTGAGGTGCCGCAGCACCCGACACGCATGGGCGGGAAGGTGCTCCGTATCGACCGGGACGGCAAGGCCGCGCCCAACAACAACGCGCCGCAGGGCTTCGATCCGCGGGTCTTCACCTACGGGCATCGCAACCCGCAAGGCATCTGCTTCCGCCCCGGCAACAACCAGCCCTACACGGCGGAGAACGGTCCTTGGCATAGCGACGAGGTGACCGCGCTGGTGGCTGGCGGCAACGGTGGCTGGGATCCGCGCCCCAATGTCAGTGGCCGTGGCGATTGCCCGGACTCGTACTGCGGATACTCGCCGAACCAGATGGGCGCGATGGACCCGAAGGAACGCTCGGCGTACATGCCGATGACCGACACCAAGCAGTTCCCGAATGCGATGAAACCGGCATGGAACAACGACATGCTTTCGCAGGGCATGTCGTCATGCGTATTCCTGAACGGCCCGCAGTGGAAGGACTGGAACGGCCGCATGGTCGTGTCCTTCATGGGGATCGGCATCCACGGAACGCCGGTCGGCAACCGCCTCGACGTGCTTAACATCACACCCGACGGTTCGTCCGCCACCAGGACCACGGTGGCCCTACCCATGCCGGCAGGGCGCTTCCGCTCCGTCGTGCAGGGGCCTGACGGCAACTTGTACGTGGCCACCGATCAGGGCGATATCCACCAGCTCAAGCCGAACTGAACTTGATCAGCAGCAGCCGCGCCGCCCTCAGGGGCGGTGCGGCCGACTGGAGCGCCCCGTCGTCCGCAGGTCCAATTGCATTTTGCCGGCTATCGTTCCTGCGTCCGCATTCGGACGTTCCCGGTGGGTGCGCCTTCCGGTCGTGCGCTTTGTTTGGACGACTTTTTCTGCGATACCGCGCAAGGCCGTGTCGCGCCTTATGGAGTCGTGCTTATGGTTGACGTTCGCCAACCGGCTGCTTTTCTCGCGGCGGTGCTGGTCACTTCGCCGGCCTATGCAAGCGCCGATCTGGCCAGGAGCAAGAACTGCGTGGCCTGCCATCACGCCGAGCGGAAAATGATCGGCCCTGCGTTCCAGGCCATTGCCGCCAAGTATGCCAACGATGACACCGCGGTCAGAGTTCTGAGCGAGAAGATACTGAAGGGCGGCAGCGGAAACTGGGGTCAGATGCCGATGCCTCCTCAATCCAACGTCTCGCAAGACGAGGCGGAAGCTCTGGTTAAGTGGATCCTTTCCCTCCAGTAGGCGCGCATGGCGACGATGGAGACTCGCCACGGCGTCTTCAGGTCGGTCAACAATCCCGCGCCAAACGGTCTCCCCTCGTTCATCCACCCCGCAAATCGCCGTCCGCTTGAATCCAACGTCCAGTCCTGCAAACATCGTCATCGCTGCTCTCCTTCCTTCGCAGGGAATCACCAGCGGAAAGGCTCGCCTTCCCGCCGGAGAGCAGCAACCTCATGTATGGGATGTATTAGAGATGGATCCCGGCTCTCGCGCTGCGCGCTCGGCCGGGATGACAGCCGGTGCAGCAGCGCTCACTTCTTCTCCGGCAGCTGCATCAGCTTGAAGCGCGCGAGCTGCGCGCATTCGTCGGTCACCTTGAAATAGCGCGCGACGGTGTCGCCGCCGAGCTCGAACGGATGCGCCTCGCCGGCCTTGCGGCCCGCGATCATCTTGAGCTTGGCGACCGCGTTGTCGAACTCGGAGTGGTTCGAGATCAGGATGGTGGCGCCCGCGGCGGCCGCCGCCGCGGCCATCTTGCGCTGCGAGGCGATGTAGGTGTCGAAATGCGGCACGTCGTTGGGGAAGTTGAAGGCGGTGCCGCCCGAATAAGCGACGGTGAGCGGCTTGCCGTTGTCCTTGACCTGGAAGATCATCGACAGCGTCCCGTCGGTGTGGCCCGGCGTGGCGACGAGCGTCACCGACGTGTCGCCGAGCGTGATCTTCTGCCCGTCGGTTCCCACGATGTCGCGCTTGGGCTTGCCTTTCGGGAAGCGGTTGACCGAGCCTTCAATCAGCTCCCAATCGGGACCGCCCATCACGAGGCGGGAGCCGAAGCGGTCCTGCATCAGCTTGGCGCCGCCGACGTGGTCGCCATGGGCGTGGCTGATGATGACGTATTTCACGGTCGCGGGATCAAGCCCGAGCTTCTTCATGCCCTCGACGATCGCCTCCTCCGAATTGTAGTCGTAGACCGTGTCGATCAGGATGATGCCTTCGCTCGAGGTCAGCGCCCAGGCCGAGTGGATCTTGGTACCGACGAAATAGAGATTGTCGAAGACCTTGCCCGGGTCGGTGTACCAGCTCGCCCGCGCCGGTGGCGGCGCCGGCGCCACGTCCGGGCCGGGCGCGGTCTGCGGCACGACGCAGAGGCGCGCCAGCGTGCCGGTGAAATCGAACTGTGCCGCGGCTTTCGCCCGGGTCAGGAAGGCGTCGATCGGGTTTGTGGGTTGCGAGAGTACGGGCGCGACGTTCAAGGTGGCGGCGATCGCGACGGTGGCGCACAGACGGAGCTTCATGAATATCATCCTCCCTGAGTTTCTTGCTGCGTAGCCCGGACGGAGCGTAGCGAAATTCGGGGCGTGTGTCCCTACGGTACGGTGCGCGTCTCGGGAGCAGCCGGCGGGCTCGATCGGCCTCATGGTGAGGAGCGGCGCGCAAGCGCCGCGTCTCGAACCAAGGGCCGCCCCATCCTTCGAGACGCCCGCCTTGCGGCGGGCCCTCAGGATGAGGGCGGAGCAGCACCCACGGGCAAAACAAAACCGCCCCCCGGTTGCCCGGGAGGCGGTTCCTGTTTGACGCCTTCTTATTGGATGGCTCAAGCAGCGGCAGTGAGGTTGCCGTACTTCTTGAGGTTCTCTTTCTGCTTCTCGTTGCGCGGCGGCAGCTTGAACAGGCGCGCCGCGGTGCCGCCCAGGATGTTGTGCTTGGCCTTCTCGGACAGGAACGGCAGGTCGGAGATGGTCGAGGGCAGGTCGAAGTCCCAGTGCGGGTAGTCCGACGAGTAGAGGAGCTGCGTCTCCGCGTTCATCATGCGGAACGTGCACTCCATGGCGCCCATGTCTTGGATCTCCATCGGCTGCGACGAATAATACATGTCGCGCATATAGTCCGACGGCTTCTTCTTGAGGAGCGGCGCCTCCGATGGCCGCAGCATGTATTCGTGGTCGAGCCGTTGCATCAGGAACGGTATCCAGGCGAGGCCGGACTCGATCCAGATGATGGGCAAGTTCGGGAACCGCTCGCCCATGCCGTTGATCACCCAGTTGGTCAGGTGCAGCACGTTGTACCAGGTGAAGCCGAGCGCGTGCACCGAGAGGAAGCGGTTGCAGCTCTTGTAGATCGGCTCGCCCCAGTTCGGGCCGGAGTGGAACGACAGCACCAGGCCGCGCTCCTCGATCGCCCGATAGACCTTCATGTAGGCGTTGTCATTGACCGCCGTGTGCGAGCGCACGGTGGTGACCATGAAGCCGCCCACGTGCTTGCGACCGCCGAAGGTCTCGACCTGGCGCAGCGCCTGCTCGGGGTCGTTGAACGGCAGGCAGAGCATCGAGAAGAAACGCCCGCCGGATTCCGGCAGCACTTTCTCTGTCAGCCAGCGATTGTACGACCAGCACAGCTCATGCTCCATTTCCTTTTGCGGATGCATCCCGATGTTCAGCATGCCGGTCGGGAACAGGCAGGAATAGTCGACGCTCATCGCGTCCATCCAGCGATGGCCGAGCTGGATGTCGCGTAAGGTGCCGGCCTCGGTCTTCTCAGAGCCGCGCATCGGATAGCGCGTCACCCGGCCGCCCATGTCCTGGTAGCCGATTCCGCCCGGCACCAGGGCCTGGCGGTTCTTGGTGCGTCCCGACAGCGCGAGCTGCTTGAGGACGTCGTTCTCCATGTATTGCAGGAACTCGCTGTAGTTCTCGTTCTCGTAGTGGTGGGCATCGACGTCGACGATCAGCATGTCGTCGAAGTTGCGCTGCACCGCCTGCTTCCGGGCGTGGCGCAGCAGTTGCGTGGTGTTCAGCTCGTCGACGGTTACGCGTCGGCCGCGGTCGGCAATAAGGTCCATGGCGTTTCTCTCCTCGCTATCCGGTTATTTCTCGTATTCCTGGACGCTCAGCGGCCGGTCCAGCTCTGCCACATGCCGAGCTCGAACACCGCCAGATTGGCGGCCTTCAAGAGCGCGCTGGTGGTGGTCATCACTTCGGTCGGGCTCGCGCTCGTCAGGCTGGCGAGCGGCAGGAACTGCACGCCAGCCTCAAGCTGGGTCCCGTAGCTCTTGCACAACGCCGCCATCAGGGCCTGGAAGGCCTTCGGCGTCAGCGTATCCAGCCGGCCCTCGCGCAGGTCGCGCTCGATCTTGGCAGCCAGCGCGGTGGCCTCGGCGGAGACGGTGCCGTCGGCCGCAATCGTGGCCGCCGCCTTGACGGTGGCCTTGGCGCTGGCTGGCTTGGCGCTGCTCGCCTTGGCGCCGGTCGTCTTCTTAGCGCTAACTGCCTTGGCGGTTGCTGCCTTGGCAGTTGCTGCCTTGGCGGCCGCAGCCTTGGTGGTTGCGGCCCTACGCGACGACATAGATGTCATCCCCCTTCTGCACGATCTTGTACTTGCGCAGCTTCATCTTGCGGTCGGAGACGCATTCCCCGGTCTTCATGTCGTATTCCATGCCGTGCCAGGGGCACACGAAGTGGAGTTCCGTGTCGGAGAAGTAGAGCCCGCGGGAGGTCTTGTCCGGCATGATCTTCTCTTCGACCTTGGCGATGGTTAATCCCTCGCAGGCCGGACCGCCCTGGTGCAGGCAGAAATTGCTGTAGGCGTAAAATTCGCCCTTTTCCCTGAAAACTCCGATCTCATGCTCGCCCATGAACACGATCCGGCGGTCGCCGTCCTTGATCTCCGACACCTTGCCCACGAACTGCTCAGCCATACCCGATGATCCTCTCCTTGGAACTCAAGCTGTGTTTATCGCGCTCTTTCTACGCTGATCCAAATAATGCCCCTTCCGAGCCATGAACGCAATCAGCCGTTGCGCTTTGCGGACCTCATCGGAGACACAAATGGCGTGCCGCAGTGCCCGTCCAGGTTGCCTTCCTCGCGCCGCCGTGCGCGGGCCAGTCACTACGCCATCTTGTTGCTGATCTCGCCGATCCCCTCGATCCAGATCTTCACCACGTCGCCGGCCTTGAGGTACTCCCCGCGACCGGCGCCGACGCCGGCCGGCGTTCCGGTCAGCACCAGATCGCCGGGATGCAGCGTCAACCGCGAGGACAGGTGGGAGATCTGCTCGGCCAGGGTGAAGATCATCTTGCTGGTGTGGGAGTCCTGCTTGAGCACGCCGTTGACCCACAGCTTGAGCGCCAGGTTCTGCGGGTCCTTGATCTCGCTCGCCGGTACGATCCAGGGCCCGAGCGGGCAGGAGCCGTCGAAGCTCTTGTGCGCGACCCAGTCGGCCTTGAACGGCGAGGTGTCGCTGATATGGGGCCGCCGGCCGCGGTCGCGCGCCGAGAGGTCGTTGGCGCAGGTGTAGCCCGCCACATAGGCGAGCGCCTTCTCGATGGGCACGTTCTTGGCCGGCCGGCCGATCACGGCCGCCAGCTCGATCTCCCAGTCCATCTGCTTCGAATAGTCCGAGATCTTGATGGTTTCACCGGGGTTGGCGAGCGAGCGCGACGCCTTGATGAAATGCCAGGACTCAAGGCCGAGCGTGTGCGGGTCGGGCTCCGGCGGCTTGCCGTGGCGGGCGCTCATCTCGGCCGCGTGATCGGCGTAGTTCGCACCCGCACAATAGATCGCCGAGGGCCATCGCACCGGCGCGAGCAGCTTCGTGCCCTTGAGCGGCCGGCCGCCCTTGGCCTTGGCGGCGCCAGCGGCGGCCTTTTTGAGGACCGCTTGTGCGTTCTTCCAGTCTTCCAGGATGGCCAGCACGGTCGCGTAGGCCGCCTTGCGGGTCAGCTTGGCGGCGTCGAACAGCGTGTCGTCGACGACGAGGCCGGCACGCGGGCCGTCGGCGGATTGGTAGGTTGCGAGCTTGTAGCCGGCCATGGCGATCCTTCTCCTGGCTGCACGGGCATGTCGAGACGTTTCACCAAATCCGGCCGGATTGGCAAGCGGTCTCGCGAGTGGTGCGCGAGGTCGGGCGCGTGATATGAGCTTTGCACGCCCATGAATTCCGAGACGGGAGCCCGCCATGATCAAGCCAAGACGCATCGGACACGCCACCTTCGAGACGAAGGATATGGACCGGCAGATTGCCTACTGGACCGAGGTGGCGGGGCTCGTGCTGGCCGAGCGGGAGAAGGACCGTGCCTTTCTTGCCACCAGGACCGGCCTCCTGGTGGTGCAGCTCGAAAAGGCGGATCGCGCGCACTGCACCCGGCTGTCGTTCGAGGTCGCGCCCAGTTCCGATTTTGGCGAGCTTGCCAAGAGCCTCGCGGCCGACGGCATCACCAGCGAGCTGCGCAACGACAGCGTTCCCGGCATGGGCCAGGTCCTGACCTTCAAGGACAACAAGGGCACCGCGATCGACCTGTTCAAGGACTGGAGCTATCTCGGCTCGCACCACCAGGTGAGCGGCATCGGGCCGCTCAAGTTCGGGCACATCGCGTTCCATTGTCCGGACGTGAAGGTGGTGGCGGACTTCTACGCCAAGGTGATGGGCTTCAAGGTCTCCGACTGGATCGAGGACTGGTTCGTGTTCATGCGCTGCAATCCCGATCACCACACCGTCAACTTCATCAAGGGCGACAACGTCGAGATGCATCACATGGCGTTCGAGCTCAAGGACATGTCGCACATGCAGAACGCCTGCGAGCTGTTCGCGATGAAGAACGTGCGGATCCTGTGGGGGCCGGTGCGCCACGGTCCCGGCCACAATGTTGCGACCTATCACCGCAATCCCGACGAGCACACGGTCGAGCTCTATATCGAGCTCGACCAGTTGAAGGACGAGGAGCTCGGCTATTTCGATCCCAAGCCGTGGCATCGCAACACGCCGCAGCGGCCGATGACGTGGAAGCGCACCGAATCGACCATCTGGGGCCTGCCGCCGCTGCCGGAATATCGCCGCGGCAGCGGCGTGCCGGCGCTCGGTCAGCAAAACTAGCGCGTGCTCCGAGTGAGCACGGACTCTCATCGCGGCACGGCGGGACTCCCTCTCCCCGTTGGGGAGAGGGAGGGGGTGAGGGGTTCAGCTCTCTCGATAGTTTGTAACCCCTCACCCCTCTCCCTTCGGGAGAGGGAGCCGGCCGCAATCGCGGCTCGGTCGTGCCTTTTCCATTAGGGAGTTACTCCATGATCACGAGACGACGCCTGCTGACGGGCACGATCGCGACCGGCGTTGGTGCGGCTCTTGGCCAGCCCGCCCGGGCCCAGGCTTTCCCGGCGAAGCCGCTCAAGGTGATCCTGCCCTACACGGCGGGGTCTCCCAATGACGTGATCGCGCGCGTGATCGGACCGGTGCTGTCGGCGCGACTGGGCCAGTCGGTCGTGGTCGAGAACCGGCCGGGTGGCGGCACCGCGATCGGCCTCAAGGCGGTGATGAGCGCGGAGGCCGACGGGCATACGCTCCTTTTCACCAACACGCCGACCCACGTCATCGCCCAGGTGGTGAGCAAAGGCTTCACCTACGATCCGCTCAAGGATTTCGTGCCGATCGTGACGGTGGGGAGCACGTCGCTGGTGCTGGTGGTGCCGGCGTCGCTGCCGGCCAACAATCTGCGCGAGTTCATCGCCTACGCCAAAGCCAATCCGGGCAAGCTCAATGTCGGCTTCGGGCAGGGCACGCTGCCGCATCTGGTCGGCGAAGCCTTCAAGCTCGCGACTGCAACCGACATCGCCAGCATTCCGTATCGCGGCGGCGCGCAGGCGATCACCGACATGCTGGGCGGGCGCATCCACATGAACCTCGGCGCCGGCGCGACGCTGGTGCCGCTCATTCGCGAGGGCAAGATCAAGGCGCTTGCGGTCACGAGCCCCAGGCGCAGCGTCGACCTGCCGGATGTGCCCACGATGGCCGAGAGCGGCCTGCCGGACCTCACCACCGTCACCTACTATGGGTTTTTCGGTCCGGCCGGGACGCCGGCCGACGTGGTTGCGCGCATCAACCAGGACATCAACGAGAGCCTCAAGACGCCCGAGTTGCGCGCTGCCATGGTGCGGGTCGGCTTCGAGCCGACCGGCGGCTCGCCGCAGGATTTTGCGGCCCTGATCGCGGAGCAGCTCAAGCGCTGGGCGCCGCTTGCGACCTCGACCGGCTTCACGATGGATTGAGCCGTATTAGCCGTATTGCGATTCGCCAGCCTTCTCGCCCTGCGCCACCCCATGATACCTCGCGAATTTCACAGGCAGGGCGTAGACTTTCAGCGTTCGCACGGGAAGGCGCGCCGCCGAACGCGCTCTCCGTGGCGACGGCCACCGGCACGCGCGTGGTGCTCAGATCCGATCTGAGACCGCTTTGCCGGATGGAGGGAGAAGCACGATGTTGCTCACGTTGAACAAGCCGAAAAAAGAAACAGAATTCGACCTTCCGCCGCTCGATCGCGCCATGCGACTTGCAGGATTTGCGTTCGCGCAGGCGGCGAGCAGCATCGCGGACGGGGCGGGGCCGTTGATCCCGCTTGGCTATGTCGAGCGAGGGGCCGGATTGCGCAGCGCCGAGCGTGTCATGATGCGCTTCATCCATCCTTCGGCGGAAGACATCAATCTTGCATTGTCGGTCAGCGAAGGGCGCAGTGCCTTGGCGGCAAAGCTGTCGGAGTACGATTCGTCGGTTCTGGTTTTCGAAGGCTATGTCCGCCGTTCGGTGGCTCCGGACAAATCCGACGCGTTCATCGTGGAGATCAACGATGTTGCGTTTGAAACGCCGTTCAAGGTCATTCAAAACTATCAGCCGTCCGCTTCTGGCGGCTTCAAGCTCTTGGGCTCTCCGACATTCTTGCAGGATGCCCGTCCGGTGGATCAGAGCCTCGAGGCCGAGCTTGCTGCGCGCTTTCTCGACGGCGCCAAGTCGAACAGCCTAGTCGAAAAAACCTGGGCGGCGTGGAGCAGTTGATTTCAAACGCTCAATACCTGAGACCGCTGACAGATCAAAGGCAGCGCCCCGCGCAAAGCCGGGCGCTGCTGTCCCGGCGCCCTACTTGTAGAACTCGACCGACGCCTGGCGGAAGAACACGAAGTTCGGCGGCGCGACCGAGATCGGGCCATTGATGCCGAAGATCGCAATCTCGATCTTGTCCCCGGCCTTGACCGCATCGGTGATGACCACGCGGTTCGGGATGTTGAAGCCCTGGATCGTGGCCGGGCTGGTGATGCCGACCCGGCGCGGCATCTCGCCGTTGACCCACACCTCGGCGTAGTCGTCCACGAAGGCGGTCAGCACCGCCTTGGCGTTCGCGGTGTCGAAGGCTCCGATCTTGGCCGGCATTGTCAGGTTGGTCCGGTACCACAAGAACGAGACCTTTCCGCCGCCGCGCCGGTCGGTCAGGGTCTTGGGCTCGATGACAGGCCAAGACGAATCGTCGAAGCCCTTCGCGCCTGCGCGCGGCGCGATGTCATAGGAGGTCTTGTAGCCCGGCATGGCGTTCGGCAGCGCCGGCCCCTCGACGATCTTCGCCTCCATGTGCTTCCATTGGGCGCCGAATGCCGCCATGCCGTCCGCGGTCATCAGGTCGACCACATGCGCCGGCGGCAGCACCGGAGCAAGCTGCGGGGGCGACGTCGGTTGCAGGGGCTGCGCCGAGGCGGCGAGCATCAACGGAACAATGGCCAGCATGGCGCCGGCGACAAGCTTGGCAAGATCGCTGTTACGCATGGTCGTCCTCCCTTTTCTCATGATCGACCCGATGCTGTTCGAGCGGCTCGGGCTGCAAGGGAGTGTAGCCCTTTCCCGACGCGAAGCCATGCCGGTTGCGCTAAGTCAGCGCGCTTGTGTCGGCAACCCGCTCAGCAGGTGACAAGGTCGGTGTGTCCGAAGCCTTTTGAGTAATCGAGGACGGAGATGACCATCGGCGTCACGCGGAAGATGCGGACGTCCTCCGGGGTCGGCATCTTCACCGGCAAGGGCGAGGCCGGCTCTGGATATTTCAGCGGCAGCATTTGCAGCACCTTGCTCGCTTCGGCCCGGTCGACCACCGCTTGCGCGTGCGCCGCCATGGACAGGCCGGTGATCGCCATCAAATCCGGGGTGTCGTGATCGATCGTCAGCGACACCCGATTATCGTGCGCGAGATTCGCCGCCTTCTGGCTATCCAGACCGCAGAGGAAGTAGAGCGTGAGGCCTTCGTTCACGTAGCCGACGGTCGTCGCCTGCGGCCAGCCATCGGGCCTGAGCGTTGCAATCGTCATGATCCGGTGCTGGTCCAACAGCGCCAGGATCTTCTTTCTGATCTCGTCGTCCATCGGTCGTCTCCATGATCGCGACCAGTAATACAAATCATATGGCCGCCAGATCATTTTGGCGTTGACACATCTCAACCATGATGCCCGGCAAAACAGGCAGCAATGTCTGCCAGGGTGGGAAGCGGAGAGACACGGGTTCCACTGCCCGAGAAGCGGCCTGAGACAAGGAGGAGGTGATGGACGTGCACATCAGGACCCCAGACGGGGAGATGCCCGCCTACCTCATCGCGCCATCGGGCACCAGTCCCTGGCCGGGCGTGGTGGTCATCCACGACGCTGCCGGCGTTACGCACGACTTGCACGCGCAAGCCGACTGGCTGGCATCCGCGGGCTTCCTCGCGTTGGCCCCCGACCTGTTCTACCGGGACGGACGGTGGCGATGCCTGTTCCGGTCCATCCGCGACCCGGCGCACCCCGTACCCGACCTCGACCTCGCCCGCGCCTGGCTCGCGCAGCGGAAGGATTGCACCGGTAAGACCGGAGTAATCGGCTTCTGCTACGGCGGCGGCCTGGCGCTGATGCTTGCGGCCGACCACGCCTTTTCCGTCGCCAGCGTGAATTACGGCGGACTCACGCCGGATTCGGAGCGGGCGCTTGCGCGCGCCTGCCCGATTGTCGCCTGCTACGGCGCGAGAGACCGGTGGCCGGGGGTCCGCAGGGTGCCCGCGATTCTGGAGCAGGCGCTGAAAGCGGCCGGCGTCGACCACGACATCAAGGTCTACCCGGAGGCGGGGCACGGCTTCATCAACCACCACGATCCCCGCGACCTGACCGCGGTCGATAGGGTGATCGCGAAGCTGGCGGTCGCTGGCCATCACGAGCCCTCCGCCCGCGATGCACGCCGGCGCATCATCACCTTCTTTCGCAGGCACCTTGTGGAGACCGGTGGCTGAGCTGCGCGCCCGGGCGGTTGCTGGGCTCGCACCGGTGAACCGTGGATCCCTTGATCCTGCGCAATGCGCGGCCATCGCGCGGGAACATTGTGCTGTCGGCTTACTTCTCTAGGGAGGTGGAGTCGTAATGTTCCGATGCGTTCCAGGAGGAGGCGTACAATGGCCAATCCGTTCGTGCATGTTGAGTTGAATACGACCGATGTTGCCCAGGCCAAATCGTTCTACGGCAAGCTATTCGACTGGAAACTTGAAGATATGCCCATGTCCGACGGGGCCTACACCATGATCAAGGTTGGCGAGGGAACGGGTGGCGGACTGATGAAGCACCCAATCCCGGGTGCGCCGTCGACATGGCTGGCCTATGTGCTTGTGGATGACGTCAAGGCGGCGACTGGCAAGGCGAAGTCGCTTGGCGCGACCATCTTGAAAGACGTTACCGAAATACCCGGAATGGGCTGGTTCAGCGTCATCGCTGATCCAACCGGAGCTGCTCTCGGCATGTGGCAAACCAAGAAGACCTGAGAGAATAGCACAATCGACGCCTCGCGTGATCGTAGGCCCAGGATGTCTGGCGCCACCGCCGAGGCTAAGGGCGAACTCATCAAGGAAGTGCGCCGCCGACATCCGCCCGTGATCTGAGAAACTGACGAAATCCGGCCCGACTAACTATTCTTGCTCAGGACTGGTCTGGGTCACGAGCGTAGGCTACGGCCGCACCGCCGGCGTCTCGAGCGGCATGCTGCGCGCGCGCCACATCAGAAACAGCTCGAGATCGACGAGCTCAGGCGCGCCGAGCGGATAGTTGTCGACCCGCATGCCGCTGATGCAGTTGCGCAGCCGCCGCTGCAGCGAGCCGACGTTCTGCCATTCGAGGCGATAAAGCGGGTAGCCGGTCGGATGCGCCTGGGTGATCGGCGCGCCGGCGAGCTTCTCTTTCCAATTGTCGTCGTGGCATTGCGCGCAGGCGAAGTTGAGCTGGCCCTGGCGGCGATAGAACGTGGCGCGGCCGGCTTCGAGGAACGGCCGCGTGCGCTCGTCGATCGTAACCGCGATCGGCATGCCGCGCGATTGACGCCCCACATAGCTGCTGAGCGCGAGCAGCTCCTTGCCCTCGAGCGGCAACGGCGTCGCCTGCTGGCGCTCCGTCCGGCAGATGTTGATCTGCTGATCGAGATTGACCGGCCGTCCGCGCGCCGCATTGAAGGCCGGGTAGCGCGCCGCGACTCCCTTCATGCTCTCGCCCGCATGGCAGTCGGCGCAGGACTTGTTCGCCGTGCCGACCTTGCGCTTCCATGAGGCTTCGCCATCGAGCACCCAAAGCGAGCCCGGATTGGCGCTGTCGTCATCCTGCATGGCGCGCGTCTCGGGCCCCATGAACTCGTAGCCGGACTTGCGCTCGTTGAGCGGAATCTCGGCGGCCAGCGCCACCAGCAGGGTGCTGGCGATCGCCCAAGCGAGTGCGCCGATCGCGAGGATGCAGCGTTCGGCCGGTGTCATTCGACGGTGATGTTGACGGACTCGGTCGCCGAGAAGCCGTTGTCGCCGGTCCACTTGAACTCAAACGTGCCGCTCGCGGTCGCCACCGTATAGAACGAGATGAACGGGTTGGCGGCGATCGCCGGGAACAGCTCGGCGCGGAACACTTCCAGCCCGTTGTAGGTGCACACGAACAGACTGATGATGTCGCGCGGGATCGCCTTGCCGACGTTGTCGTGACGGTAGCCGGTCTCCATCTCGTGCGAGATCAGGGTCTTGATCGCGATCACCTCGCCCTTCTTGGCCTTGGGCGGAACGTTGATGAGTGTGCGTGCCATTAGACCGGGTCCTCCAGGCAGGCCGCGATCGTCACGATGACGTCGACCTCGTCGGACCAGAAGCTGCCGTCGTTCATCTCGGCGATCGCCATGATCCGTTGCGAGTCAGCAAGTCGCATGCGGGTCGCGACCTTGGCCTGTCCGGCGGGCGGGCCAAGCCGGATACTGATCACGTTCGACTGCGGGTTCTTCTCATTGAAGACGTGGATCGCGCGGACGTAGTTGTCGGCCGTCATCGGGCTCTCGACCGCGATATCCATCGAGACCGAGTTGCCGTTCTCGACCAGCGGCGGCAGGTGGAGCGCGACCTTGCCTTTGCGCAACGGGGCCGATCCAACCACCTTCTTGATGGCGGCCTGCATCGTCTCCGGCGTGGCGCGCGCCTCCGTCACCGGCAGGACCGTCACCAGCCCGCCCGCAAGGCTTGCTGCGCCGATCATGAACTGGCGCCTCGTTGCCTCATCATCTGTCATCATGTCGTCATCTGTCATCATGTCGTCGCATCTCCGTACGGAGCCTCATGGCGGCTCGCAGACTTTGATCGCGGCAGGGCGGGACTCCCTCTCCCCATCGGGGAGAGGGTGGGGGTAAGGGGGACCTATCTCTCGACAGTCCATAACCCCTCACCCCACCCCTCTCCCTATGGGAGAGGGAGCAGGCCGCATTCGTGGCTCGGTCCTGCCCAAAGGTCATGTCGCCGGTCCCATCAGTCACGTAGCGTCACCAGATAGGCCACCACGTCCTCAATCTGCTCGGCCGTTAGCACCGGCTTGCCCGCAAAGGCGGGGGCGACCCGCGTGCGGCCGTCGATCCGGTAGTATGCCGGCATCATCGTGTCGGGGTAAAGCCGACTGGAATCAACAATCCGTAAGCGTAGCTGCCCTTCCGACCAGCGCCCGCCGGCGCCCTTGAGATCGGGCGCCAAGGTGCCCTGGAACTTCTCCTCCGGGAACGGCCCGGAGTGGCAGAGCAGGCAGAGCCCGACCTGCCGGTTGGTCACGATGGCGCGGCCACGCGCCGGGTCGCCGCGCGCGCCGGTCAGCGGCTGCGGGATTTCGTTGCCCACGACCGTGTAGGGCCGCAGCGCGTCCTGCGCATGCACGGCCGCGCTGCTCACAACCAGCGCTAGCGCGGCCGCGAGCTTAACCGAACACTTCCGTGGTGATAGTCTTGAACCAGCCATCCGCATAGCTCGCTTCCGCCGACCGCGTCGATCGCGGCGCCTCGATCTGGCTGACGCCGCCGGCGCCCTCGATGTCCACCAGCACGCCGTCCTTGGGCCGATAGACACCCGCAACCGAAATTCCATAGTCGGGGGCGACCAGACTGTAGCAGGTATTGATCAGCCGCGGCTCCTCGGGCTTCTGCCCGGCCAGGAGCGTGGCGACCGCGGCGGCGCAGACCTTGGCCTGCGCGTTCGCGGAGAACGCCGACTTCGGCATCGCCCCCATGATGGCGGCGTCGCCGATGACGTGGATGTTCGGCTGCTGCTTCGATTCAAACGTGATGGCGTCGACCGGGCACCATCCGGAGCGATCCGCCACCTGCGCGAGCTCGGCGATGCGGGCGGCCTTCTGCGGCGGAATGATGTTGGCGACGGCGGCCTGGTGGCGCGAGAAGTCGGTGACGACCGTCTTGCTCGCGGGCTCGACTGCGGTGACCTTGCCGCCTTGTGACAGCGAGACCCATTCGAGATTGGGATAGAGCTCCTTCCAGGCGTTCTGGAACAGCCGCTGCTTGGAGAACGCATCCTTGGCATCGAGCAGGATCAGCTTCGCGCGCGGCTTCTTGGTCTTGAGAAAGTGCGCGATCAGGCTGGCGCGCTCGTAGGGCCCGGGCGGGCAACGGAACGGATTGGCCGGCGCCGAGATGACGACCAGGCCGCCGTCCGCCATCGACTCGAGCTGGCGGCGCAACAGCAGCGTCTGCTCGCCAGCCTTCCAGGCATGCGGCATGACGTTGGCGGCGGACTCGGTGTAGCCCGGCAGACCATCCCATCGGATGTCGATGCCTGGCGCCAGCACCAGCCGGTCGTAGGGCAGGCGACTGCCGTTCGCGAGCGTGACGGTGCGCGCCTGCGGATCGACCGCCGAGGCCGCCGAGAACGCCATGGTGATCCCGCTGGCGGCGACCTTGTCGTAGCCGAACTGCTGCTCCTTCAAGTCGCGCAGGCCCGCGATGACGACGTTGCTGAACGGGCAGGCGATGAAAGTCTGGCTCGCCTCGACCAGCGTCACGGTGATGCGCGGATCGAGCCGCTTGAGCACACGCGCGCAGGTCGCGCCCGCGAACCCGCCGCCTACGACGACGACGCGGCCGCCCGCATTCTGCGCAAGCGCCGGCATCGGCAGCAGGGCCGAGGCGGCGGCCGCGGTCTTGACGAAATCACGCCGGCTAAGGCGCCGGGCAAAATGTCGTCCATCCATGCGTGTATCCATGCGTGTCATGGCTCAATCCTTTTGCGCCGCGAACCAGGCCGCGATGGCCTTGGTCTCGTCGTCATTGAAACCCTTGGCGATGCGATCCATGACGGTGGTCGGCCGCTTGCCGGTGCGGAACTCGGTCATGGCGGTGACGATCTGCGCGGCGTCGCGCCCGTTGAGCCGCGGCACCGGCGTTCCGACCGACTGGGTTGCCGGGTGGCAGCCGGTGCACGACGTCGCCCCGGGGGGTGCATCGGCTACGCAAGCGATGCTGCTGACCGCCAGCGCGGCGGCGGTTGCTGCGAACAGACGAATGCGGGACATGATGCGGAACATTGGGGCACCTCGCTTTCCAACTGGCGGGCAATACCGCCAGACGCAGGTCAGGCTTTTCGCAGGTCAGGCATTTTTCAGATCGTGATTCTTCAACGGTAACGAGCGAATGCGCTTGCCGGTTGCGGCGAAGATCGCATTGCAGAGCGCCGGCGCCACCACCGAAACCGGTTGCTCGCCGCAGCCGCTCCAGAAGCCGCCGCTCGGGATGAGCACGCATTCGACCCTGGGCATCTCGGCCATGCGGAGCATCCGATAATCGTTGAAATTCTGCTGCTCGATGCGACCGTTCCGGACCGTGATCTCACCATAGAGCGTGGCGGTGAGTCCATACACCACCGCGCTTTGAACCTGCATCTCGACGCTCATCGGGTTGACCACTGTGCCCGGATCAAGCGCCACCACGATGCGGTGCATGCGCACCTCGCCGCCTGCCTCGACCGAGGCCTCGCAGACCGCCGCGACGAAAGTGCCATAGGCCTCGTTGAGTGCGATGCCGCGATGGATCCCCGCCCGCAACGGCGCGCCCCAGCCGGCGCGCTGGGCGGCCGCATCGAGCACGGCCGTGAGCTTGTCGCCATGCTTGTGGGCGCCGAGGAGGCTCCGGCGATAGACGTAAGGGTCGGCGCCGGCGGCGTGCGCCAGCTCGTCGATGAAGCTCTCGCGGAAGAAGCAGTTCTGGGTGTGGTTGACGCAGCGCCAGAAGCCGACCGGCACATGCGTGTTCCGCATCGCGTAGTCGGCAAGATAGTGGGGTACGTCGTAGGGCATGTCCTCGAGGAAGCCCTCCTGGAACTGCAGGTCCACGCGATTGGCGAGCGCGAGCGGCGTCAGCGTTGCGAGAATCGACTGGCCGGTAAGGCGCACCTGCCAGGCTGCGGGCGCGCCCGACGCGTCGAGGCCGGCGACCATCCTGGCCATCGCCACCGGCCGATAGTAGTCGTGGCGCATGTCCTCTTCGCGGCTCCACACGGTCTTCACCGGCTGTCCGACCTCCTTGGCGATGAGGACCGCGTAGCGCACGAAATCCTGCACCGCGCCGCGCCGGCCGAAGCCGCCGCCGAGCATGAGCTTGTGGACGGTGACGTTGCGCGCCGGCACGCCGGCAGCCTGCGCGGCGGCTGCGAGCGAGGCTTCGCCGTTCTGAGTCGGCACCCAGATCTCGACGCGATCGCCTGCCACATGCGCGGTGCAGTTCTGCGGCTCCATGGTGGCGTGGGCGAGAAAGGGTGCAGCGTATTCGGCCTCGATCCGCTGCGCGGCGCCGGCGAGCGCCTGCGTGACATGGCCGGTCTTGCGGCCGACGCCGGCGTCGGCCGCGTTAAGCCCGTTGCGCAGAAAGTCAGCGATGGTGTCGCTCGACGTGCCGCCATGGCCGCCATCGTCCCAGACGATCGTCAGCGCGTCGGCGGCCTGTTTGGCGTGCCACCAGGTATCGGCGACGACCGCGACCGCGTCCTTGAGCGTCACGATCCGACGTACGCCCGGCATGCCGGCGGCTCTGCTGTCATCGACCGACCTGAGCATTCCCTTGAACACCGGGCACTGCACCAGCGCGGCGTTGAGCATGTTCGGAAGCCGCACATCGATGCCGTAGGTGGTGCGGCCCTGAACCTTGTCGAGCACGTCGAGCCTGCGCGTCGGCCTGCCGAGAAGCGACCAATCTGTCGCGTTCTTGAGCGTGACCTCTGCGGGCTGCGGCGCGCGCGCGGCCGCCTCCGCGATCGCGCCATAGCGCATGGTGCGCCCGCTCGCGGCGTGAACGATCACGCTTTTTTCGGCCCGGCATCCGGCGGCGGCGACGCCCCAATGCGCGGCCGCGGCCGCAATCAGCATCTCGCGTGCGGTCGCGCCCGCCCGGCGCAGCAATTCGTGCGAATTGCGGATCGAGCGGCTGCCGCCGGTCGACATGTCGCCGAAGATGCGGCCGCGCGCGAGATTCTCGTGCGGAGCCACGAATTCAGGCCGCACCTTGGCCCAGTCGCAAGCGAGCTCTTCGGCGACCAGCATCGCAAGGCCGGTGAGCGCGCCCTGTCCCATCTCCGACCGGGCGACGCGGATGGTCACCTGGTCGTCGGGCGCGATCACGATCCAGGCGGTGATCTCGGGTGGGCGCGCGGCAGCGGCGGCCGGCAGCGGGTCGAACGGAACCGCGAAGCCAAGCGTCAGCGCACCGCCAGCGGCGGCGACGCTCGTGAGAAAGCAACGGCGATCGATGGCCCCGACGTCCGTCATGTGTGCGGCGCTTGATGTGCGAGCGGCGCTTGGTCCAGCGCTTTTCGTACACGGAGTCCCGCAAAAGCGAAAGCGGCGGCCTTTCGGCCGCCGCCTGCCTGTGCACCACTGCGCATTACGCAGTGCGGATGTCGTGGTTCTTCAGCGGGAAGGTGCGGATGCGCTTGCCGGTCGCGGCGAAGAAGGCATTGAGCACCGCCGGCGCCGCCACCGCGATGGTGGGCTCGCCGACGCCGCCCCAGAATCCACCGGACGGCATCACCTTGGTCTCGACATGCGGGGCTTCGCTGATCCGCATGGCGTTGTAGGTGTCGAAGTTCTTCTGCTCGATTGCGCCGTCCTTGACGGTGCATTCGCCGTAGATCAGGGCGGTCAGGCCGTAGATGAACGAGCCCGAGGTCTGCCGCTCGATCTGCGCGGGGTTGACGGCCGTGCCGGTATCGGTCGCCGCGAAGATGCGGTGGATCTTGATCCGGTTGCCGCCCTCGACCGAGATCTCGGCGCAGGCCGCCACGTAGCTGCCGTAGCCCATGAACTGGGCGAGGCCGCGGAAGCGGCCGGGCTCCGCCGGCTTGCCCCAGCCGGCTCGCTCGGCGACGTCCTTGAGAACCGCGGCGTGCTTGGGCTTGAGCATCTTGAGCCGGAACGCGAGCGGGTCCTGCTTGAGCTCGTGCGCGAGCTCATCGATGAACGACTCCAGGTAGATGGCGTTGTGGTTGACGTTCACGCCGCGCCAGAAGCCGGCCAGGATGTGCGGGTTGCGCATCGCGTGGTCGACCAGGACGTTGGGGATGTCGTAGCCGAGATGGCCTTCCGGCGCGCTCGGCGTCAGTCCCTGGAACACCGTGTTGTCCTGGCCGTTCTCGAGCCGCTCAGGCGCGAGCGAGTGCAGGATCGACTGGCCGGAGATGCGCATGTGCAGGCCGACCACGTTGCCGTTGGCGTCGATGCCGGCGCTCATGCGGCACTGCGTGATCGGGTGATAGGCGCAGTGCGTCATGTCCTCTTCGCGTGTCCACAGCAGCTTCACCGGAACGCCCGGCATCTGCTTGGCGATCTGCACCACCTGCGACACGTAGTCGACGCGGCCGCGCCGGCCGAAGCCGCCGCCGAGATGCACCTTGTGGAAGTCGCATTGTGCGATCGGCATGCCGGACGCTTCCGAGGCGGCGGCGAGCGCGGCTTCCGCGTTCTGCGTCGGTCCCCACACGTCGAGCTTGTTGGCCGTGTAGAGCGCGGTCGCGTTCATCGGCTCCATGGTGACGTGGTTCTGGTAGGGATAGCTGTATTCCGCCACGTACTTCTTGGGCGCGCCCGCGATCGCCGCCTTGGCGTCGCCGGCCTTGTTGCCCACGAAGGGCGTATCGGCGTCGAGCCCTTCCTTGAGCATCGCCGCGATCGCCGCGCTCGAGACCTTGGAGTTGGGGGTCTCGTTATAGACGATCGGGAGCGCGTCCATCGCTTCCTTGGCGTGCCAGAAGGTGTCAGCCACGACCGCGACTGCGCTGTCGCCGACCGCGACGACCTTCTTGACGCCCGCCATCCCTTGCACTTTGGCGGCGTCGAAGCTCTTCACCGTGGCGCCGCGCACCGGGGTGTCCTTGATGGTCGCCACGAGCATGTTCGGCATCTTGAGGTCGATGCCGTAGGTGAGCTTGCCGGTGAGCTTGTCCAACGTATCGAGCCGCTTGAGCGGCTTGCCCGCGACGGTCCAGTCCTTGACCTCCTTGAGCTTGACCTCCTTCGGCGGCTCGAGCTTGGCGGCGGCATCCGCCACCTTGCCGTAGGTCGTGGTGCGTCCGGACGCCTTGTGGGTGATGACGCTGTTGGCAGCGCTGCACTCGGACGCCGGCACCTTCCACTCATTGGCCGCGGCCTGAATGAGCATCTCGCGCGCCGCCGCGCCGCCCTGGCGCACATAGAGGTGCGAGGTGCGGATACCGCGGCTGCCGCCGGTCGACATGTCGCCCCACACGCGCTTACGCGCGAGGTTCGCTCCCGCCGACGGGAACTCGGTCTTGACCTTCGACCAGTCGCACTGCAGCTCTTCGGCGACGAGCTGGGCGAGGCCGGTCTCGGTGCCCTGGCCCATCTCGGAGCGGGCAATGCGGATCACGACGGTGTCGTCGGGCCGGATCACCACCCAGGCGTTGACCTCGGGAGCGCCGCCCTGCGCGAGCGCAGCGTCGGGCGCGAGCGAGAATCCGAGCGTAAAGCCGCCACCGACGGCGGCGACACCGGCCACGAAGCTGCGGCGGTTCATACGGGGGTTGATTCTTGGCATATGGTTCATGACTGCCTCCCTGCTCACGCGCTGGCCGCGGCGTGAATAGCCGCGCGTACCTGCTGGTAGGTTCCGCAGCGGCAGATGTTGGTGATGGCGTTGTTGATGTCGGCGTCGGTCGGCTTCGGCTTGTCCTTGAGCAGCGCCGTCACCGCCATGATCATGCCGGACTGGCAGTAGCCGCACTGCGGCACGTCGAGATCGAGCCAAGCCTTCTGCACCTTGCTGAGCACTCCGCCCACCGCAAGGCCTTCGATCGTGGTGATCTGCTTGCCGACGGCGGCGCTGACCGGCGTCGAGCACGAGCGGACCGCGACCCCGTCGATGTGGACGGTGCAGGCGCCGCATTGCGCGATGCCGCAGCCATACTTGGTTCCGGTGAGGCCGACGTTCTCCCGCAATGCCCAAAGCAGCGGCATATTGGGGTCGACGTCGACATTATGCGATTGGCCGTTGATGTTGAGGGTAGGCATTCTCCTGCTCCCGTTCCATCGCCGTAAAGAGGCGTCGTTGAAGAGGCGTCATTGATTGCGCGCGAGCGGTGGGTTGGTATGGGACAAAAGCCGCGCGGGGGCCGGAACATAGCCTATCCTTGGTCCAATGAGAAATGCCAAGTCCGCGATCAAGTCCGCGATCAAGCTTACAAAACCGCGAGCCCGCGCAACGCCTTGATCCCGCGGCCCACCGCTTCGGCCCATCGGAAACTCCCACTGCATCAAATACTTGTAAAATTGGCGGCGAACCCGCGTTGGGTGTTGGCCCATGCGACCGGTCACGCCACCGGGATGCGACCGGGCGTGCGACCGGGCCGCGGGCGGGCGCGGAACTGGCGCGTCTTGTCGCATCCCCTCGACCGCGCCACTCTCGGGCTGACGGCCGTCGCGGTGATCGGCTAATGAGCATGATACCGTAGCGGGCCAAGGCGCTATCGGCGACAATCCGGCGGTACTCCGCGGCGACACTCCGCGGCAACGAAACAAGGGAGATCCACCCATGGCGCGCCTGACTTTGACCCTCGCCTGCGCGCTAGCCGCCTCGCTGGCGGCCGGGCAGGCCCTCGCGGCGGATGCCGCCTTGATCGAGGCCGCCCGGAAGGAAGGCGAGGTCAACTGGTACTCGACCCAGATCATCAGCCAGCTGGTACGTCCGGTGACCGCCGCCTTCGAGAAGAAGTATCCGGGCATCAAGGTGCGCGCGACCCGCGCCAACGCCACCGAGGTCGCGGTCAAGATCCTCAACGAGAGCCGCGCCGGCCGGGTGCAGTCCGACATCTTCGACGGCACCACCACGGTCGTGCCCCTGAAGAAGGAAGGCTTCGTCCTGCAGTGGCTCCCCGACGCCGCCAAGGAGTATCCGGCCGACGTCAAGGACAAGGACGGCTACTGGATCGCCAACAACCTGTTCATCATCACGCCGGGTTTCAACACCACGCTGGTGCCGCGCGGCAGCGAGCCCAAGACCTACCAGGACCTGCTCAATCCGAAATGGCGCGGCAAGCTCGCCTGGAACGGCTTTCCAACGAGCTCCGGTCTCGGCGGCTTCGTCGGCACGGTGCTGACCGAGATGGGGCGCGAGAAAGGCATCGCGTATCTGCGCGAGCTGTCGAAGCAGAACGTCGCCAATCTGCGCGGCTCGGCGCGCGAGGTGCTCGATCAGGTGATCGCCGGCGAGTACGCGGTCGCGCTGCAGATCTTCAACCACCACGCGGTGATCAGCGCCAAGAAGGGCGCCCCGGTGGACTGGATCAAGATGGAGCCGGCCACCGGCACGCTGTCGGTGCTCTCGATTCACAAGAACGCGCCGCACCCGAACGCCGCCAAGCTCCTCGCCGACTTCATCATCTCCAAGGAAGGCCAGGAAGTTTTCCGCGACGCCGACTACATCCCGGCGCATCCCGACGTGGCGGCGCTGGTGCCGACGCTCAAGCCCAAGGAAGGCAATTTCCGCGTCCAGTTCTTTACGCCCGAGGAGACCGAGGAGCGCATGCCGGACTGGAAGAAGGTTTCGGATGAGTTCTTCCGATGAGGTGAAGGCTGCTTTCCCGCAATGGGTGCGCGACGTCCGCGCGCCGGTGCCGCTGCCGCCACCCAAGAGCTGCGACTGCCAGGCGCATGTCTTCGGCGACCCGGTGACATATCCGGTGCGGCCCAATGCCGAGTATGCGCCGCTCGTGGGCGCCACCTTCGATGACCTGTGCGCGGTCGAGCGTACGCTCGGCTTCGAGCGGTTCGTGATCGTGCATGCGCAGGTCTATGGCTCCGACTTCCGCCTCGTCACCGACCGACTGGAAGCGATGGCCGACCACAGCCACATCCGGGTCATCGGCCGCATCGACGACAGCGTCAGCGACCGCGAGCTCGAGCGCCTGCACGGCTTGGGATTTTGCGGCGTGCGCTTCGGCGTGCAACACGGCACGCAGGGGCCGCCCGACTTCGACCTCATCAAGCGCACCGCCGATCGCATCCGCGGGCTCGGCTGGCACCTGCGGCTCCATCTCGGCCGCGACGCGGCGGTGACGCATGCCGCGCAACTCGACGCGATCCGCGACATCCGGGTCTCGGTCGATCATCTCGGCTATGTCGATCCCGCCCGCGGTCCGCAGCAGCCGGCCTGCCGCTGGATCGCCGACAAGCTCAAGCGCGACGAGAGCTGGTGGCTGATGCTCTCGAACGGCAACCGGCTCTCGCCGATGGAGGAGGGCTACGACGACGCCATCCCGATCGCGCGCGCCTATATCGAGGCGGCGCCCGATCGCCTGATCTGGGGCACCGACTGGCCGCATGTGCAGTGGCGCAAGCGGCGCATGATGAACGACGCCGAGGCGGTGGAGCTGCTCTATCGCTACGTCGACAACGATCCGGCGCTGCTGCAGAAAATCCTGGTCGACAATCCGGCGCGGCTGCACGGGTTTGAGTAGTTGAATGACCCGCGTTGGGTAGCCGCATTGAGCGTCAGCGAAATGCGGGAGCGCTGTGTGGCCGCACGTCGCAGCGCTTGTCTTTGCGCCCTCTTCCCTTCGCGGGAGAGGGCAGCGTCGGACGTTCCACAAGCGGAGCTGGGTGAGGGGGAATAGCCTGCCCCCCTCACCCAATCCGTTCTGTTGAACGACGGAGCAGCCCTCTCCCGCGAAGGGGAGAGGGCGCAGCAACAACCGCCACACTCGCGGCTACGCCGCCATTTTTGCGCAGAGTTCCCGCGCTTCGCGGGAACAAGCGGCAGAGACAAGGGCGCTCAGTTCGCGGCCCTGCGAGCTGGCGTCGGCGGGAAGGCCGAGTTCTTCTGGATGCCGCGCAGGAGATCAAGCGCCATGTTGAGCGCCTTGTCGTCCTTGGCGTCCGGCGGAATGTAGGACTGCGAACCGGTCTCCTCCTGGCCATCGCCCTTGAGGTGGCCGCGCAGCGAAGCCTCGCCGCGCGTGTCGGTGCGCGCCTTGAGCTCCTCCGGAACGTCCTGCAGCACCTCGATGTCGGGGGAGATGCCTTTGGCCTGGATCGAGCGGCCGGACGGCGTGAAGTAGCGCGCCGTGGTCAGCCGCAGCGCGCCGTTGCCGGAGCCGAGCGGGATGATGGTCTGCACCGAGCCCTTGCCGAACGAGCGCGTGCCGATGATGGTCGCGCGCTTGTGGTCCTGCAGCGCGCCGGCCACGATCTCGGAGGCCGAAGCGGAGCCGCCGTTGATCAGAACGATGATCGGCTTGTCGTTGGTGAGGTCGCCGGCCCGCGCGTTGAAGCGCTGGGTCTCCTCGGCGTTGCGGCCGCGGGTCGAGACGATCTCGCCTCGCTCCAGGAACGCATCGGATACCGAGATCGCCTGGTCGAGCAGCCCGCCCGGATTGTTGCGCAGGTCGACCACGTAGCCCTTGAGCTTGTCGCCGGCCTGCTTGGACATGTCGGCGATCGCCCGCCGCAGGCCGTCCGTGGTCTGCTCGCTGAATTGGGTGATGCGGAGATAACCGACGTCTTCGCCATTCATGTTCGAGCGAACCGCGCGCACCTGGATGATGTCGCGGGTGATCGATATCTCGACCGGCTTGTCCGCGCCCTTGTGCACGACCTTGAGCTTGACCTTGGTGTTGACCGGCCCGCGCATCTTTTCGACCGCCTGGTTGAGGGTCAGACCCTGCACCGGCTCGTCGTCGATATGGGTGATGATGTCGTTGGCCATGATGCCGGCCTTGGCCGCCGGGGTGTCGTCGATCGGCGCCACGACCTTGATCAGGCCATCCTCCATGGTGACCTCAAGTCCGAGCCCACCGAACTTGCCGCTCACTTGGGACTGCATCTCTCGGAAGCTCTTCGGATCCATGTAGCTGGAGTGCGGATCGAGGCCGGCCAGCATGCCGTTGATGGCCGATTCGACCAGCTTGCCGTCTTCAGGCTTCTCGACGTAGTCGGCGCGCACCCGCTCGAACACGTCGCCGAACAGGCTGAGCTGCCGGTAGGTGTCAGCTGCCGCCGCTCTCGCGCTCCAGCCATCGAACACGATTCGGGGCTGAGTGGTCATGAGCGTCAGAGCCGCGCCTGCCGCTGCACTCAGGAGGATTAGTGACGTTTTGCGCATCATCCGCGAACCTTTTCGATTTCGCTTGCTGCCCACCATGGGCTTGGAGCAATGGGTCTTGTTCCGTCGTTGCAGGACTCGATGTTGAGAGCCTATGTATCGGGTTGAGCCCGTGTGTCGAGTTAGCCCGTGTGTCGAGTTAGCCCGTGTGTCGGCAGAGCCTGTCGCGAGGAGAGCAGCAAACTGCGCGCCGTCTCTCATCAACTGCCACCGGTTCACCGGTGAGCAGGACCCGTCCTGAATCGACTGAACTCGATTCACCCCCGCGAGCAACACACGCTACTGCCGCTGGCATTGAGGGTCAACAGTGCCCCTCGGAAATGTGAAGACGGTGTTGCTATGCGACCCGCGGGCCGGAATTTGCCGCAACACGGTCGTAGGCGCCTCAAATCGGCCGCACTACCGCCTGCAGCTCGGCGCGCCCGGATATCCGAGATCAAAACAGGTTCCGTCGAGGTCGTCGGGCGCCTTGACGCCGATGATGTTCGCGAGCGTGGGCGCGATCATGGTGGTGTCGACCGGCAGGATCCGGGTCTGCGCCTTCATTCCCGGCCACCAGAAGATGATGGGCACGGCCATGTCATACCGATGAGGCCCCGTATGCGACATGAGCGAGCGGGTCGGGACGGCGGGGGTGACCGAGATGCCGGCCTTCAAGGCGACCAGGATGTCGCCCGAGCGGCCCGCCATGACGCTCTGGGCGTAGCGATCGCGCAAAGAATATTCGGACACCGCGCTCGCGGTCACCTTGTGAGCGAGCAGTTCCTTCAGTGAAAAAGCCGCCTCGATCTCGGGGCGGCTGTTGAGGGTCGCAACGGCAGCCTCGATTACCTGCGTGCGCAATGGCTCGCTCAGCGCCAGTCCTTTGGCGTCTACCGCATAGAGCTGCGTCGTGTCGGGAGCTATCAGCGGGTCGGCGGCAAGCGAAAATCTCTGCTTGAGCGCGGCGTTGATGCCGGCCAGCACGGCGCGGCCGTTGATCCGCTTGGCGTCCGCATATCCCTGCTGCGCCAGCCGTTCGACGAAGTCGCCCCCGCCATGGTCGGCGGTCATGACCACGAGCACGCGCCGGTCGAGGCGTTCGAGGAAGGTCAGGAACTCGCCGACCAGCGCGTCGAGACGATGGATGTGGTCGCACATCTCAGGGCCCTGCGTGCCATAGCTGTGCCCGACGTAGTCGGTGGCCGAAAAGCCCACCGCAAGCAGATCGGTGACGCCCCGGCGTCCGAGCTCGTAGTGATCGATGAGCGTGCGTGCGGCGTCGAGGGTAAACGGATCGATGATGTGCACAGGTCGAATCGTCGCGGGCGTCGCCCCGTCGGCGGCCGGCGGCACGGGCGGGAGCTTGGAGCGCCAGGTCACGTTGCCGAATTGGTAGTCAGCTTCGAGCTTGCGGCACGACTCCTCGACATAGGTCCAGTCCGGCGGCGATGCCCATGCTGTCTTGATGCGGGCGTTGAGCTGCGCCAGCGGGGCGAGCTTCTGCGCGCCGTCCTCGCCGGCGGCCAGATAGGTCGTGAACCCGACATTGTCCTCAAACCAGTACACGCCGTCCGCGCGATGACCCGCCAGCGTGATCGAGGTGCGGTCCTTGCCGGAGACCGCCACCACGCGGCTTGCCGGCTGCTGGTCCTTCATCCAGTCGCCGAGCGTTGTCGCGTCCAGCAGCGTCGGGCCGACCTTGCGCGCGGTCGGATTATGCGCGGCGGTGAATTCCGGCGCCGAGACGCAATAGACCTGCCGGCCGGTGCTTGCATCATACCATTCGTTGGCGACGATCCCGGTCCGGCTCGGGTGCTTGCCGGTCAGCATCGTCGAATGGCCCGCGCAGGTCTCGGTCAGGCCATGCGCCTGATAGGCGCTGCTGTAGACGATGCTCTCGTCGGCGATGCGCTTGAGCCCGGCCTGGTAGCGGCTTCGCGATCGGTCAAAAAGCCCCGCGCCGAACTGATCGACGGCGATGAGAACGACCAGATCGGGCCTGGTCTGGCTGATGGCCGGCGGCGCCGATGCGGCCAGGGCCGCCGCTGCGACCGAAAAGGCGAGAACGCCTGCGCGCTTCATAGGCTTCTTCCCAAAAGGCCGGCCCGTCCTTGGGCGTGCCGGCCGCTCATCTTAGCGGCCATTCAGGGGACGGGTCTCGGGCTCCGTCGGCGGGCGGTTTATCGTCATTTAACGCATTAATGCTATGTGGATTGAAGAATACAGGAAAGAGATAAGGCCATGATCAGCGAAAATGTCGCGCGCAAGAAATGGTGCCCGTTCGTGCGCGTTGAGAACAGCAACCGCATCTACAACACCAACAGCGACGGCTTTGCCAATACCAATCAGATGTATCATTGCATCGCCAGCCAGTGCATGGGCTGGCGGGAGTATCATCTCTCGCATCTCAAGGGTAGCCTCAGCGAATCCGAGATGGAGAAGCACGGCTACTGCGGCTATGCCGGGCGGCCGGAACACGAATAGGCCTGTCCGGTTGGCTGCCGGCACGGCGCTGCTTCCAGCCTCATGCTGAGGAGCATCGCAGCGTGAGGTGCGCGCTCCTCAGAATGAGGGCGGAAGCAGCACCCTCGGAAGACAACCAACGACTCAAAATCGAAGCGCTACGTCAGGTCGAGCGATTGGTGAAAGATCATGGCGTCGACGTCAGCTTGTCCGCCCGCGACTGGCGCTGTCCCCTCGAGCTGATAGAGCCGCTGCTTGTGAAAGAAGACTGCCACGTAGGATAGGCTGCCGTCTGCGCGCGCGACCGCCAGCTGGCGGCCGTACGTCGAGCGGATGCGATGGGGGATATCGAGCTTGATCTGGCCGCCGTCGGTCAGGCGCTTGACCGCATGGCCGACCAAGGCGTTCCCGTCCGTTCCGGCATCCGGCAATTCGACGACCGTCAACTTGAACACGCCGCCGTCCTGCGTGACGGAGTAGACGCGTGCCTCAAACGCGCGATCGTCCAAAGCCTGATAGGTCGTGACCTCGATCCTGGGCTCGGCCGGAAAAGCGACCGTAAAGGAGCGGTCGGGGTAGGCATATTCCATCCAATCCTTGGCCGCGGCCGGGCCGCTGGCGAGGAGCAGCACAACGATGAAGGTGATCAGGTTCATGGCCGGTGCGTCCCCATGGGTCCTATGTGGGGTCTGTGGCCTGCATTGTAGTCACAATGACGTGCGGGCGTAAGCGCGGCCCGCGCCGGGCTGTGCGGGCGACTGGGGGCATCATTCACCATAGGCGAAATATTTCTTGACTTCACTTGCAGCGTAATTATGTTTCAGTCATCCCGATCCGGTTTCGAGGGGCGCACTCATGAGGCGTCTTGAAGGCGGGGAGCGGGAGGGCACCTGCGGGAAGGGGAAGACGCAACCCGACCCACGGGCGACGCTCGGGCAAAACCGCCCAGGGACAGATAGCTCCTGGCCGGTCCGACCGTTGATGAGGCGTAAGCCGAAGATGCCCGGTGGCGCGCCGCAAGGCGCGGGGCGTGACGTTTCACGCCCAGGGCCCGGCGATCCGGGCCCGCCCGGAGACTAAAGCGACTCCGGGCCGATCCAGGGTAACCTGGATCACTGCGCCTTGTCGGCGCGCCATCCCCCTCGATCTGGGGGAAGCGAAGAGACAACACCAAGGGCGCCCCCCGGCCCAGCGACCGAACAGGGGCCGATCTCCCTTTGCCGTTTTGAAATTCACCCAACGCTGCGGGGCTGTTTGACAACCGAATACGAGAGCACAAGCGGAGCCACATTCTCCGTTCGTTCCCGCGCAAGCGGGGACCCAGCCTTGGAAGCCAGATCAATGTTTTGGCACTTCGAAACCCAATTTGCGTGGAATTCCAGCGAGTCCCCGTGCCGCGCTCCACCCCTGCGGCTGCGTGGCGGATTGCACAAGTCCGTGCCATAACGTGCAATAACGGAACATAAGGAAGCCGGGAGGACCCTGTCTTTGACCACGTCGGCGGATCTGGCGCATGTCCGGGACATGGCGGCGACCGACGCCCGCACCGGCCGCTGGGCACGGCTTTCGGCCCGCCAGCAGGCGATGCTGGCCGCCCTCCTCATTGTCATCCTGTGCGCGCTGGTGCTGCCGCCGTTCCTGTTCCTGATCCAGGGCAGCCTCACCATCGCGGGACCAACCTACGATTCGGCATCTTTCGGCTTCGGCAACTTCGAAGCCGTCATCCGCAGCCGCCACTTCATCACAACCAGCATCAACTCGCTCATTTTCGCGGCCTTGAGCGCGCTGGTTGCGCTCGTGATCGGCTGGGTGACGGCCTGGATCGTCGAGCGCACCAACGCGCCGCTCAAGGGGCTAGCCTATCTCACCGCGATCATCTCGCTCGGCACCCCCTACATCCTCTACGTCACCGCCTGGCTGCTGTTCTTCGGCAAGGCCGGCCCGGTCAACCACCTTTACCGCACGCTGACCGGCTCGACCGACGTGCTGATCAACATCTATTCCATGCACGGCATGATCCTGGTCGAGGGCTTCCTGTGGTCGCCGCTCGCCTTCCTGCTCGTGGGCGCGACGCTGCGCAACGCCAATCCGGAGCTCGAGGAGGCCGCGCGCGTGCACGGCGCTGGCGTCTGGGACACCATCAGGCGCGTCACCATGCGGCTGTCGCTGCCGTCGATCCTGGCGCTCTCGATGCTCGTCTTCATCCGGGCGATCGAGGCGTTCGAGGTGCCGGCGCTGGTCGGCCTGCCGGGCCGCATCTCGGTGCTCACGACCGATATCTACAGCAACATGGTGGCGCGCGCGCCGCCCGACATCGGCGGTGCGAGCGCGCTGTCGGTGCTGATGCTCGCGCTCGTATTGGTGCTGCTCTACATCTACGGGCGGCTGTCGCGCCACGCCGAGCGGTTCGCGACCATCACCGGCAAGGGCTTCCGGCCGCGGCCGTTCGACCTCGGGCGGCTGCGCAAGGTCGCGGCCGGGCTGTTGGTGCTCAACTTCGTCCTGCTGTTGCTCGTGCCGATGCTGATGCTGGTGTGGGTCTCGCTCCTGCCGTTCTTCCAGCCGGTCAGCGCCGCCGCCTTCAAGCTGATCAGCCTCAACAACTATCGCACCGTGCTCGCATCCGGGCAGATGGAGCTCTTGGTCAACACGCTCCTGGTCGCGGTCGCGACCGCCACCGTGGCGATCACGCTGACGTTCCTGGGCGCCTGGCTCGCGGTGCGGCGTGCGCCCGGCGGCTGGATCATCGAGCGGCTGGCGACCATCCCGCTGGTGTTTCCAGGCCTCATCCTCGGCATCGCGGTGATGCAGGTGTTCCTGCGCATCCCGATCCCGCTCTACGGCACGCTCGGCATTCTGATCTGGGCGTTCGTGATCAACTACCTGCCCTACGGGATGCGCTACTGCTCCTCCGGCATGTTGCAGATTCACCGTGAGCTCGAGGAAGCCGCCGCGATCTGCGGGGCGTCCGCGCTCACCAGGCTGCGGCGGATCGTGGCGCCACTGTTGGCGCCCGCGCTGGTCGCCGGCTGGCTGTTCATCTTTCTGATGTCGGCGCGCGCGCTCTCGCTCGCGATCCTGCTGGCGGGACCGCGCTCGCAGACCATGGCGGTCGCGATGTTCGACCTGTGGGGCAACGGCCAGGGCACCGAGCTTGCGGCGCTCGGACTGATGTGGTCGATGCTGATGGCGTTGATCGCGGTGGTGTTCTATGCGATGGCGCGGCGCTCGGCCGCCGGCGCGCTCGGGCGGGCTTGAGGAGTTCTTGCGTATGTTGCGCGTCGATGGATTGACCAAGATCTTCGACAATTCGACCGACCAGATCGCGGGCGGCATCCGCGATGCAAGCTTCACGCTCGAGCCGGGCACGTTCTTCACGCTGCTCGGCCCGTCCGGCTGCGGCAAGACCACGACGCTGCGTTGCATCGCGGGGCTTGAGACGCCAGACGAAGGCGTCATCGCGGTTGAGAGCCGCACCCTGTTCGACGCCAAGGCGCGCCTGAACGTGCCAGTCGAGCAGCGCTCGGTCGGGATGGTGTTTCAGTCCTATGCGATCTGGCCGCACATGACGGTCGCCGAGAACGTGGCATTTCCGTTCACGGTCTCCAAGCAGCGCCGCTATTCCAAGGCTGAGATCGAGGAGGGCGTGCGCCGCGCGCTCGCGATCGTCGACCTCGATGGTTTCCAGCAGCGGCCGGCGACCCGGCTGTCCGGCGGCCAGCAGCAGCGGGTCGCGCTCGCTCGCGCGGTGGTGCATGAGCCGCGGCTCCTTCTCCTCGACGAGCCGCTCTCCAATCTCGATGCCCAGCTGCGCGACGAGATGCGCACCGAGCTCAAGCGCCTGCAGAGCAAGATCGGGATCACGACGGTCTACGTCACCCACGACCAGTCCGAGGCGCTCGCGCTCTCCGACCAGATTGCCGTGATCGACCGTGGCCACGTCACCCAGATCGGCTCGCCGCAGGACATCTATTTCCGACCCGCCAATCCGTTCGTGGCGCGCTTCGTGGGGGCGACCAATCTGCTCACCGGACGTCTCCTCGGCAGCGCCAACGGCAAGGCTTCAGTCGAGGTGCTGTCCGGGCGGCAGATCCAGTGCCTGGTGCCGCAGGGGAACGTCGATCCGGCGGCGGTCTCGGTCTCGATCCGGCCGGAAAGCATCCGTCTCGTCGCGCGGGCCGGCGGCGCCGCGGCGGCCGGCGAGAACTGCCTGTCCGGCCGCGTCAGCGCCGTGACCTTCCTGGGGGCGTCGCGCCGGGTCGACGTGGTCAGCGACGGGGTTAATTTGCAGGTCACCACGGCCGCCGATCTGCCGCTCCCGGCCGACGGCGAGGTGCTCCTGATCTTCGCGCCCGAGCGCACGGTCGCCTTGCCCGGAAAGGTGTCGTAAGAAGAGCCTTCCCGCCCGTCATCACGACAAATCCATCAACGACGTTCCAATCAAACACGCGAGGAGAAGAAAAGATGACTGCCAAGAAATATGAAACCATCAAGGTGGAGAAGGAGGGCGGGATCACCTGGGTGATCTTCAATCGCCCGGACAAGCGTAACGCCATGTCGCCGCAGCTGCACATGGACATGGACGACGTGCTCGACGAGCTCGCGCTCGACGACGAGACCGAGATTGTCGTCGTGACGGGCGCGGGCCCGGCGTTCTGCGCCGGCCAGGACATTCGCCTTTATTTCCGCGGCACCGAGGCGGACCCCGCGATGCGCGCCAAGGCGCGCCGCGCGTCAAACCAGTGGCGCTGGCAGAAGCTCTCGACCTTTCCGAAGCCCACCATCGCGATGGTCAACGGCTTCTGCTTCGGCGGCGCGTTCACGCAGGTCTGCGCCTGCGATTTCGCGGTTGCGGCCGATGACGCGACCTTCGGCTTGTCGGAGGTGAACTGGGGCATCCTGCCCGGCGGCATCGTGTCATGGAACGTGGTGCAGACGCTCAACTTCCGCGACGCCATGTACTACGCCATGACGGGTGATCCGTTCGACGGCAAGCAGGCGAAGCAGATGGGCTTCATCAACTTCTCGTTCCCGAAGGACAAGCTGCGCGAGGAGACCGTCAAGCTCGCCAAGAAGCTGATGGAGAAGAGCCCGGCCGCGATGCGCTACACCAAGGAGGCGATCCGGGCGGTGCGCTTCATGAACGAGCCGCAGGCGGCCGACTATCTCAACGCCAAGAGCGACGCATTGAAGTACATGGACAAGGAGAACAGCCGCGGCGAAGGCATGAAGCAGTTCCTGGACGAGAAGACCTACCGTCCCGGCCTCGGCCACTTCAAGCGCAAGAAGGCGGCGGCGAAGTAGTCAGGCCATGGTCTATCCACGTCATGGCCGGGCTCGTCCCGGCCATCCACGTCTTGCTCGCTGTAACAAGGTTAGAAAGACGTGGATGCCCGCGACAAGCGCGGGCATGACGACGGAGAGGGCAATCCGTCCATCACTCCCCGCTGACGCCGCTGGCCTTGATCGGGCCGGCCCATTTCTCGATCTCGGCCGGGATGTATTTTCCGAGATATTCGGGGCTCCGTCGCTCCGTCGCCACCGTGGTGACGCCGAGGCCGGCGAGCCGCTCGCGCGTCGATGGCGTGTCGATCGCCTCGCCCGCCGCCTTGTTGAGGCGGCGCACGATGGCGTCCGGGGTCTTGAGCGGCAGCACCAGCGCGGCCCAGGCGCCGCAGTCGAAGTCGCCGAGGCCGGCTTCCTTGGCCGATTGCAGCTTGGGCAGCACTGGCACGCGGTCGGGGCCGAGGATCGCGATGCCCCGCACGGTGCCGGCGTCGATCTGCTGGACCGCGGTCGAGATCTGCTCGGCCATGTAATCGAGCCGGCCGGCGATCAGGTCCTGCATGGCGGGGCCGGCGCCGCGATAGGGCACGTGCGTGATGCGCGCGCCGATCACGCCGTCGAGCAGGATCGCGCAGACATGCGAGCCCGAGCCGCCGCCGGCGGAGCCATATTGCATCTTGTCCTTGTTGGCCTTGGCGTAGGTGACGAACTCGGCAAGCGTGTTGGCGGGCAGGTCCTTGCGCGCGATCAGCACGCGCGGCGAATCGGTCACGAGCCCGACCGGCGTGAAGTCGGTCGCGGCGTTGTAGAGCGGCTGCTTATAGAGCGTCTGGTTCTGCGCCAGGTTGGACAGCCCGCCGAACAAGAAAGTGTAGCCGTCGGGTGCCGCCTTGGCGACGCGGCTCGCGCCCACCATGCCGCCGGCGCCGCCGATGTTCTCGATCACGACCTGCTGGCCGAGCACCTCGCTCAGCCGCTGCCCGAAGATGCGCGCGATGGTGTCGACCGGGCCGCCGGCCGCATAGGCGACCACCATGGTCATTGGCCGGGCCGGCCAGTCCTGCGCGGGCGCCGGCGTGGTCAGCGTCGCCACAAGCGCGAGCGCAATGAGTAGTCTCGGCATGATCGTCTCCTCGCTATTCGGGCGTGATCCCGGCGGACTTGATGATCTCCGCCCACATCTTGATGTCTTTCTCGACGAAGGTCTGCAGGTATTCGGGCGAGCGGCGCTCGCGAGCAACCACATCGGCGCCCACCTCGGTCATCTTCTGCTGCACGGCGGGCGTGTCCAGCGCCGCGACGGTCGCGGCATGAAGCTTCTGCATGATCGGCGCGGGCGTGGCCTTGGGCGCGAAGATGCCGTACCAGGACGAAGCGTCGAAATTGGCGAGGCCCTGCTCATGCGCGGACGCGAGCGCGGGCAGCAGTCCCAGGCGGTTCTTGCTCATCATGGCAATCGCTTTCACGGCCTTGCCTTCGATCTGCGGGACCGCGCTGGCGGCGAGCGGGCACCAGTAGTCGATGCTCCCGCCGATCAGGTCGCCCATCGCCTGCGGACCGCCGCGATAGGGCACGTGCGTGACCTTGACGCCAATCGTCGAATTGAACAGCACGCAGGCGAGATGGCTGGCGGAGCCGCCGCCGGCCGAGCCGTAATGGAGCTTGGCCTGGTTCGTCCTGGTGTAGGCGATGAAGTCCTGCAGGTTGGTGACCGGCAGGTCGTTGCGGGCGATCAGGACCGGCGGCGTCTCGGCGATCAGCGCGACCGGCGCGAACTCGGTCGCCGCATTGTAGAGCGGGGCCTTGTAGAGGCTCTGGCTGTAGGTGTGGGTCGCGCTGTTGCCGAACAGGATCTGGTTGCCGTCGGGCGCCCCCTTGGCGACGCGCGCCGCGCCGACCATGCCGCCGGCGCCGCCGACGTTCTCGATCACGATCGACTGGCCCAGGATCTCGGCCATGCGCGCCGCCACGATGCGGCCGGCGACGTCGATCGAGCTGCCGGCCGTGAACGAGATCATCATGGTGATGGTCCGGCTCGGCCAGTCCTGCGCATGGGCCGTCATCGACAGCGCAAGTGCGGTTCCAAGCGCGGCCAAAAGCGACTTCAGCATCTTGCATTCCTCCTCAAGGGCTTGCGATCGCGTCGTCTACTCCGCCGTGACGCCTGCGGCTCTGATCGGGACCGCCCATTTCTCGATTTCGTTCTCGACGAATTTCTGCAGATACGCGGGCGAGCGGCGCTCGCGTGCCACGGTCGATACGCCGATTTCGCGCAGGCGCTCGCGCACCGCCGGCGTGTCGATGGTGGCGCTTGCCGCCTCGTTCAGCTTCTGCACGATCGCGGCCGGCGTGCCCTTCGGCAGGAAAAAGCCGTTCCAGGCGGTGGTGTCGAGATCGGCAAGGCCCTGCTCGAGCGCGCTGGCGAGATTGGGCAGGACCGGCGAGCGTTCCTTCGCCAGCACCGCGATCGCCTTGACCTGTCCGCTCTCGATCTGCGGCGTCGCCGATGCGCTCAGCGGACACATGTAGTCGAGCCGTCCGGCCAGCATGTCCTGCGTGGCCGGCGCCGTGCCGCGATAGGGAATGTGAGTGACCTGGACGCCGATCTTGGCATTGAGCAGTGAGCAGGCCAGATGCGGCGTGGCGCCCGCGCCGCTCGAGCCGTATTGCATCTTGACCTGGTTCGCCTTGGTGTAGGCGATGAACTCCTGCAGGTTGCCAACCGGCAGATCGGGCCTCGTGATCAACACCAGCGGCTGCTCGATCAGCATCGCGACCGGCGCGAAATCGGTCGCCGCGTTGTAGAGCGGGTTCTTGTAGAGCGTCTGGTTGATGCCGTGCGTGCTGGTGCCGCCGAAAACGAACTGGTAGCCGTCGGGTGGCGCCTTGGCGACGCGGAGGCCGCCAGTCATGCCGCCGGCGCCGCCCACGTTCTCGATGATCACGGGCTTGCCCAGAACTTCCGACAGACGCGGGCCGATGATGCGCGCCACCACGTCGAGCGCGCCGCCGGGCGCGAACGGGATCACCATCGTCAACGGCCGGGCCGGCCAATCCTGCGCTGCGGCCGGCGAGGCCGCAGCGAGCGCGAGTGCGGCAGCCATGGTCCCGATGCGGCGCATGGGCTCCTCCCTGAGGTAGCGAGCCTCGCGCGCTGCGGGGACGAGATCAAGCCCGTCCGGGCAGAGAACCCCGCGTCAGATTCATGACATCAGGGCTTTCATGCGCTCCTGATTGAGATTCTTGACCAGCTGATCGACCAGGCCAGCAAGCGGCATCGGCATCTTGGCCGACTGCGCGAGCTCGAGTGCGACGTCCATGTCCTTCTCGGCCCACTTGCCGGTGCTCTTGCCCCAGCGCGACAGCGACCAGTTGGCGCCACTGCCGTGGCCGAGCGCCTCGATCAGGCGCGGAACGTCGACGCCGAGCTTTTTCGCAAACGTGAGGCACTCGAAGTTGGCCACCATGCAGGCCCACAGCAGCATATTGTTGATGCTCTTGGTGATCTGGCCGGCGCCGACGTCGCCGACGTGCAGCACTTGCTTGCTGAAGGCGGCGATCGCCGGCCGCGCCTTGGCGACCGAGGCGTCGTCGCCGCCCACGTAGGCGACGACCTGGCCGTTGTCCATGGCCTCCTGGCCGAGCACCAGTGGAACGTCGACGATGCCGATGCCCTTCGGCGCGGCGAGCTTGGCAAGGTCGCGGCAGGTCTCGGGCGAGCAGGAGCTCGCGATCGCGATTACCGAGCCGCGCGCCAGCACGTCGATGAGGCCCGAGCGCTCGATCACGTCGTGGATCTGCTTGTCGTTCGCCACCATGACGAAGACCACCTCGGCATTCCTGCCGGCGTCGGCGACCGATGCGCAGATGCGCATGCCGTGGCTCTCGGCTTTCTTGGCGGCGTCGGCGCTGATGTCGTAGCCGTTCACCTCGAAGCCGTGCTTGACCATGTGGCGGCCCATCTGCAGCCCCATGGCGCCAAGCCCGATCATTGCCGTGCGTTTCACGTCTGCCATCTTGTGCTCCCGTTATCGCTTGTCTGATTTGAGTGTTGCGCGCCGCGCGTCGGTCGCGGCCTGATCGACCGTCCAGGCCGAGCCCTCGCGCCTTAGCACCACGCCGTAGTCGCGCTCCGCCGCTTCCGGCGAGACATTGCCGTCGCGCACATCGATGAGCACGCGCTGCGCTTCGCGCGCGAGCGGATCGCCGTGGCCGCCGCCGCCCGGCGTATCGAGGCGGAAGATGTCGCCAGCCTTGAGCGGATAATCGGCATAGCGCGTGGGCAGGCGCTTGGCGTCCTGGCTGTCGGGATTGATCCAGATGTCGCCGGTGCGGCCGGTCTTGCCGCCGGCGCAGCCGTTCGGCGCGATGACGTGCTTCATTGAGCGGATCGAGAAGCGGGCATCCTCGAGGTTGAGATATTCGCGCCTGATGCCAAGCCCGCCGCGGAAGCGTCCGGCGCCGCCGGAGTCCTTGATCAAATCGAAGCGCACCAAGCGGGTCGGGAATTCGCTCTCGATGATCTCGACCGGCGCGATCATGGCGTTGCTCTGGTTGACCGTGATGCCGGAGGCGCCGTCCTTGGTGGCGCGGGCGCCGGCGCCGCCGGCGATGATCTCGTATTGCACGTAGCCCTTGCCGGTATAGGTGCTGCGCCCGCCCAGGATGATGGAGCGGCTGCCGCTGCCGTCGGCGCGCACTTTGTCGGGCACGATGTTGCTCAAGGCGTCGTAGACGGCGTCGACCAGGGCATGCACGGTCGGATTATAGGTGTTGACCGGCGCTGGAAAGCGCGGATTGAGCACGCTGCCGTCGCGCGCCGTGATGGTGAAGGCGCGCAACAGGCCCTGGCTCACGAAGGTGTGCGGATCGATCAGCGAGATCAGGCAATAGGCGCAGGCCGCCTGCACCAGCGGCGGGCGGACGTTGGCGGGCCCCTTGGTCTGGTCGGCCGAGCCTGAGAAATCGAAATGGATGCGGTCGCCCTTTTTCTCCACCACGACGTGAATGCGGACCGGCTTTTCCAGGTCGACGCCGTCGTCGTCGACGAAGCGCTCGGCCTCGAAGCGGCCGTCCTTCCACTCCGCGAAGCTTTGGCGCAGCTTTCCTTCCGAGATCTCGAACAGCCGGTCGAAACACGCGAGCACTTTCGCCTTGCCGTATTTCGCGGCGAGCTCGACGAGGCGGCGCTCGCCCAGCCGGTCGGCGCCGAGCTGCCCGCGAATGTCGCCAAGGACAAGCTCGGGCGTGCGGCTGTTGGCGCCGATGATGCGGTCGATGTCGCCGAGCGGCTTGAAGGCGCGCTGATAGCGCACGGCCGGCAGGTGCAGGCCCTCGTTGAAGGTCTCGCGCGCCTGGCCCGAGCAGCTTCCCGGCACCGGGCCGCCGATGTCGCTCTTGTGCGCGATCGAGCCGCAGAAGCCGAACAGCGCGCCCTCGCAGAACACCGGGCTGATCACGCACATGTCGGGCGCATGCGGGCTGCCGCCTTCGTAAGGATGATTGATCAGGAAGGCGTCGCCTTCCGCGATGGTGTCGCCGAATTCCGCGATGATTGCGCCGCAGCAGGCCGGGAAGGCGCCGATATGCAGTGGCAGCACCACGTGCTGCGCCACCACCTCGCCCTTGGCGTTCATCAGCGCGCAGCTCGCATCTTGCGACTCGCGCACGATGGTGGAGAAGCCGGTGCGGAACAACGAGTTCTGCATCTCCTGGACGATGCCGGAGAGGCTCGCTTTCACGACTTCGAGATCGACGGCATCAATGTGCATCAGGGGCTCCTCGATCGCTCGATGGGCAAAGGCGCAGCGGCGGTCGAGTCGATGTTGGGCCCAGAACATGTGCCTTTGCCCACCAGACCAGATCAACATTGCCTTGACCACTATTTACTCTCCAAACATGCCAGCAATCTCTCTCACATCGCCGCCCCAATCGACCGGCAAGTCGCCACGTGCAACGTAGCGATGAAAGCTGCTATAGGGCCAATCGCAGACGCGAGCCACCAAGCCATGCTTGACCGGATTATAGTGAATATAGTCGACGTGACGCTCCAGATCGGACTCATTGCGAATCACGTGCTCCCAATAGCGCCGCTGCCAAATGCCTTTGTCGCGTTTGGCGGCTTTGCTCGCCGACCGCACATTGGCGGCGGGCAACTCGCGAGAGAACGCGCTCTTGATCTGGCTCCATCGAACCGGAAAGTTGCTGTCGCCTGACGGTAGCGACCAGACTGCGTGCATATGGTCAGGAAGCACGCAGATGGCGATTGTATCGAACGGATGGCGATATTCGACAACCTTGTAGACTTTCCGTAAGTGCTCGATGTGGCGCACGAGGAGATCACTCGACCGGTCTGCGAGCGTGATGGTGAAGAAGTATACGCCACCCTCGATTTTCGCGCGTAGATATTGCGACATGACCGTTGGACTTCATCGCGTTCAGGCGCTGCATGGTGGGCAAAGGCGCTGCGACGCCGAGTGCGCGCCTTTGCCCACCCTACAACTGAATGTGTTGCGGCGCCCACCGTCACTTCTCCCCCGTCACGATCAGGTTCCTCCATTCGTCCACGCGGGCGATCTGGCCTGGACAGATCACCGTGGTGCAGTCGAACTGGTCGAGGATGGCGGGTCCCTTCACGGTGAGCCCGACGTCGAGGCGGTCGCGCTGGTAGACCGGGCATTCGATCGCCTGGCCGTCGAAGCGAGCGTGGCGCGTCTCGCGCAGCGCGTCTGAGAGCGTCGCGCCAGTGCGCTTGAAGCGCGGCATCTCGACCGGCGGCACGCGGCCGACGCCGCGCACCCGGTAGGACACGATCTCGACCGGCTCCTCGGGCGCGTTGTGGCCGAACATCATCTTGTGCTGCTCGTCAAAGGCGCGGCGCAGCACGCCGAGGTCAGCGTCGCCGCACGGCATGGTGATCTCGTAGCCCTGGCCGGCATAGCGCATGTCGAGCGCGCGCTGGATCGCGACGGAGCCCGCCGCGAAACCGTCCTCATGCAGCTCTTGCGCCGCCATCGCTTCGAGCCGGGCAAACATGGCGTTTACGTCGTCCGGCGTGAGCTCGTCGATCGGCGTCATCCTCGACTGGATATAGTCGTGCTTGACGTCCGACATGATCAGGCCGATCGCCGAATAGACGCCGGGATAGAGCGGCACGATCATGCCGGCCATGCCGAGGTCGCGCGCCATGCGGCCGGCGTGCACCGGGCCGGCGCCGCCGAACGCCAGCAGCATGAAATCGCGCAGGTCATGGCCGCGCATGGTGGAGATGGCCTTGATCGCCTCCTCCATCTTGACGTCGATGATGCGCACGATGCCTTCGGCCGCCTCCTCGACGCCCATGCCGAGCGGCTGCGCGATCTTCTGCTCGACCGCGCGCCGGGCTTTCTCGGCATCGAGCCGCATGCGGCCGCCCAGGAAGTTTTCCGCGGAGAGGTGCCCCATCACGAGATTGCAGTCGGTGATGGTCGGCATCTCGCCGCCGCGGCTGTAGCAGGCCGGCCCCGGCATCGCGCCGGCTGAGTCGGGTCCCACCTGCAGCACGCCGAAGCGATCAACGCGCGCAATGGTGCCGCCGCCGGCGCTGACCGTGTTGATGTCCATCATCGGCACGGCGAGGTCGCGGCCTTCGATCTTGCCGCGGCTTGCGACCGAAGGCTCGCCGTCCTTGATCAGCGCCACGTCGCAGGAGGTGCCGCCCATGTCGAAGGTGATGATGTTCTGGCATTGGGTCATGCGGCACGCATAAGCGCCGGCGGTGACGCCGCCCGCGGGCCCCGACAGCACGGTGGTCACCGCCTTGCGGGCGGCCGCCGCAAAGGTCGCCATGCCGCCATTCGACTGCATGATGTATTTCTGCCGCGTGGTGAGGCCGGCGGCGTTGAGGCGGCGGTCGAGTTGCGCAATGTAGTGCGCCAGGATCGGCTGCAGGTAGGCGTTGATGACGGTCGTGCTCAGCCGATAGTACTCGCGGATCTGCGGCACGATCTCGGACGAGAGCGAGACGCTTAAGTTCGGCATCTCCTCGAGCACGATCTCGCGCACGCGGCTCTCGTGCTGCGGATGCAGGAACGAGAACAACAGGCAGACCGCGAGCGACTCGATCTTCTGCGCTTTCAGCTCGCGCACGGTCTCACGCAGCGCGACCTCGTCGAGCGGTCGCAGCACGTTGCCGCGAAAGTCGACGCGCTCCTTCACCTCGCCGGTCAGGCTCGGCGGCACCAGCACCGCGGGCTTGTCGAACATGACGTCGAACAGCGCCGCGCCATAAGGGCGCGCCTGCTCGCCGACCGGATAGATGCCGCGAAAGCCCTCGGTCACCAGGAGGCCGGTCCTGACGCCCTTGCCTTCTAGGAGCGCATTGGTGCCGACCGTAGTGCCGTGGCAGAAATAGGAGATGTCAGTCGGCTGCACGCCCTGCGCGATCAGCGATTCGACGCCCGCCAGGATCGCACGCGAGGGGTCATCGGGCGTCGATGGCACCTTCGAGATCGTGACCTCGCCGGTTGATTCATTGAGATAGACGAAATCCGAAAAGGTTCCGCCGGTGTCGACTGTGACGCGGTAGCGGCTCATTCTAGGCGTCTTTCAAACAATCCAAGCTTTCGGTCGTCATGCCCGCGCTTGTCGCGGGCATCCACGTCTTCCTTCATCGGTCGGAATAGGAGACGTGGATGGCCGGGACAAGCCCGGCCATGACGTGGAAGTGAGTGTCAACTCGCTGCCGCGGCCTCGCCAATCGCGCGCGGGGCCGCCTGCCAGTCCTTACCGGTCGCGGCCGAGGTCGGGAAGATCAGCGACTTGATCACGACCGGCACCGCGCCCGAGGCCGGCAACATGGTTCCGATGTCGATGTAGTCGAAGTCCTTGAGCTCGAGGCCGTCGATCGAGACGACGCCGTTGTTGAGCTTCATCTCTTCGTGCAAGTGAATGCCGAGCAGACCGCCGACGTCGCCGTCGCCGGCCAGCACCAGCGGGTGGCCGTGCGCCAGGATCTCGGAGAGCCCGTTGACGCAGCCCTCGCAGAGGGCATGCAGCCGCTGGAAGGTGGCCGAGCCGCTCCAGGGCACGAACACCGCGACCGGCGTGTCGCCGGAGCCGAGATCGAGCCGCTTGAGCACGCCCTTGATCGCCGACGACACCGCGGCGCTGTCGATCACCTCGTCATCGAGTGGCAGCGTCGGGGCGATCACCGGCACGTTGCGCAGCGGCAGCGTCTCCATCGGCGACACGTAGATGGTGCTGCCGCTGACCTGCGTGGTGTACTGCGAGGCGCCGACGACGGTGGCGCGGATGCCCTCGTTCGAGGACTCGATGGTCGGGCCCCACGCTTCGACGCGCGAACGGATTTCCTTGGCGAGCAGCATGCCGAGGTCGCCGAACGCGGCGGTCTCGCGGCCGTAGATGTATTCCGACACACCGCCCGAGAACGTGACCTGATCGATTGTGCCGCGATAGGAGAGGGGGTCGAGCCGGCACAATCCCGATCCGCCGGCGACTGGCGAGCCGCCGCGCATGCCTTCGAACAGCCGGTCCGCCATCCGGGCCGCCAGCGCTTGCGCGTGCTCGGCCGAGAGCGTCGCCCCAAGCGCGAGCGTGATGCCGAGCTCGGCCGCGAACCGGCGGCCGGCTTCCTCGATGCGCACGATCCGGCGGGCGTCGTCGATACAAACAAGCCGCGCGCCGACGTCGATGGCGGTGAGGTCGATCACCTTGCCGTCGGCGCAGACTGCGATCTTGGACGTGCCGCCGCCGATGTCGACGTTCATCACGGTGGTCTTGTCGCGGATCGAGCGGGCGACCGCGCCCGAGCCGTAGGCCGCCATCACGGTCTCGAGATTGTCGCCGGCCGAGACCGCGACCATCTTGCCAGCTTGGCGCGCGAACAGCTCGCCGATCTTGCGGGCGTTGCTGCGGCGCACGGCGACGCCGGTGAGGATCAGCGCGCCGGTGTCGATCTCGTCGGGATCGACCTTGGCGTCCTTGTACTGGCGCTCGATGAAAGCGCCGAGCTTGGCGGCGTCGATGGTCTCCTCGCCTTGGGTCGAATAGGGCGTGAGCAGGATGTCGGACTGGTAGAAGGTCTCGCGCGTGGTCACGACATAGCGGCTGTCGAGCCGTTCCAGCACGATGCGCGAGAACACCAGATGCGAGGTCGAGGAGCCGATGTCGACGCCGACGCTGAGGACGACGATCTCATCCTCGTCGACCAGCGAGCGGCCGGTCGAGGAGAAGAAAACACGTCCGCCTTGGGCTTCCTCAGTCATGCCTTGCCCCAACCACACGTCATGGCCGGGCTCGTCCCGGCCATCCACGTCTTCTTTGTTGAGTCGCCATCAAGTCGTGGATGCCCGCGACAAGCGCGGGCATGACGGCTGAGAGGCTTGTGCATTGGCACTAAGCGCCCACGAACTTCGGCACCACGGTGCCCTTCTTGTAGAAGTCGGGCTCCATCCGGTTCTGCGCGCCTTCCGCCCTGAGCTTCTCGGCAAATTCGTCGCGCAGATACGGATCCTCCATGTAGTAGGGGATCGCGGTGCCGCCTTCCGGGATGTCCATGGCGGTGTAGTCGGTGTGCTTCTCGCCGGGCGGGCCGGGCTCGCGGCCGGGATTGTGGGGACCGAACCAGGCGGTCAGCCGGAAGCCCTCCTTGGAGGCGTTGAAGTGCTGGTGATACCAGCGCGCGCCGCCGGGGGCGGCCGACACCATGCCGAACTGGGAATAGTCCACCCGCTTGACCTCGCTGGCCTTGCCGTCCTTCCAGGGCGTCACGCCGTTGCGCTCGGGCCAAGTATAGGTGTAGCCGTTGCCTTTCAGGCAGATCAGCACGGCTGCCGAGGTGTGGGCGTGCGCCTTGGAATAGCGGCCAACCTCGTGCTGGCCGATCCACAGGTAGAACGTATTGCCGGTCATGAATGGCTCGACGCGGCGCCATCCGACCGAGCGGCGATTGTCGAGCGGCAGGTCGCAGTTGATGACGTCCGGCACGAAGTTGGTGCGCCGCATGGCAAGCCCGCGCACCGGATCGGGCTCGATGTCGTCCTTGTACTTGTAGAAGTCGTCGGCGCCCGAGAAGCGGTCCTTGAACTGGTAGGGCGCGTTGAAAACGAAATCGGTGTTGTTGATGAGGTTCATCAGGTTCGGCGCCGTCGTGCCCGCGATCAGTACTGCCGGCGACGAGCTTGCATTGACGAGCCGGTGCGAAGCGTTCACTGGGATCGAGAACAGCGAGCCCTTCTGCCATTCGAACACGTGCTTCCTGCTGTCGCCGTCGAGCCACACTTCCGTGGTGCCGCGGCCCTCGGCGACCAGATAGATTTCCTCGTAGATGTGCTTCTCCGGGTTGAGCGCGCCGGCGCCCGGAATTTCGACGACGTAGCAGCCCCATTTCCCTTCGGTGCCGTAAAGCTGGATGTAGGTGCCCTTGCCGCCCAGGCGCTTCCACGGCTTCATCGGCAGATCGAGCACGGTCTTCAATCCGACGTCGCGGAAAATCGGGATTCCGTCGGACTCCATGAACATGTCGTATGGCGTCTTGGGACGGTTGAATTTGCCGACGCCGGCCCGGTCGATGCCGGTCGGCTCGTGCCAGTGGGTCTTTTCGCCTACTTCATGCATGGTCTTCGATCTTTCTCGCTGCCGGAGCGTCTTCGGGAGGGGAAATTCCTCGGTTTTATAGGGCCCTCAACGGCATAAGCCAATAGTCAGCCAATAGTCGGGAGCGGATGCGGCGACCGAGGCCCTTTTGGCCCCCCGGCCGATCCTCTAAGATCGCGCCAGCGTCATCGTCCTAAAGGGGAGAGATTGCAAATGAGGCGCATACTTCTTGCGACCACCGCGCTCGCCATGCTGGCGGCCGCGCCGGCCCTGGCCCAGCAAAGAACCGTGAAAATCGGCTTCATCAGCACTTTTAGCGGTCCGACCGCCGTCATCGGCAACGACATGCGCAACTCGGTCGAGCTGGCGCTCGACCACCTCGGCCGCAAGATGGGCGGGCTGCCGGTCGAAGTGATCTACGAGGACGACCAGCAGAAGCCCGAGGTCGGCGTCCAGAAGACCCAGAAGCTCATCGAGTCCGACAAGGTCAACTTCATCGCCGGCTATATCTGGTCGAACGTGCTGCTCGCCTCGCTGAAGCCGGCGGTCGACTCGCAGACCTTCCTGATCAGCGCCAACGCCGGTCCCTCGCAGATCGCCGGCGAGCTTTGCTCGCCCTTCTTCTTCTCGACCTCCTGGCAGAACGACCAGACGCCGGAGGCGATGGGCGAATACATGAACCAAAAGGGCGTGAAGTCGGTGTTCCTGATCGGGCCGAACTATGCCGCCGGCAAGGACATGCTGACCGGCGTGCGCACCACCTTCAAGGGCCGCATCATCGGCGAAGAGCTCACCAAGTGGCCCGATCAGCTCGACTTCTCGACCGAGCTGTCGAAGGTGCGCGCCGCCAAGCCCGATGCGGTGTTCGTGTTCTATCCGGGCGCGGCCGGCGTGCAGTTCCTCACGCAATATGCGCAGGCCGGGCTCAAGGGCCAGATCCCGCTCTATACGGCTTTCACCATCGATTCGCTCTCGCTGCCGCTGCAGAAGGATCTCGCGCTCGGCGTGCCGGGCACGCAGGAGTGGGTGAACGACCTGCCCAACGACGCCAACAAGAAGTACGTCGCCGACTTCCGCGCCAAGCACAAGGTTTATCCGTCGTTCTACGGCGCGCAGTCCTATGACGCGGTCAACCTGATCAACAGCGCGGTGGTGGCGGCCGGCGGCGATCTCGGCAAGAAGGACGTGATGCGGGCCGAAATGCGCAAGGTCAATTACGCGTCGGTGCGCGGGCCATACAAGTACGGCAACAACCACTTCCCGATCCAGAACTTCTACCTGCAGGACGTGGTGAAGGATGCCGAGGGCAACCTGACGCTGAAGACGGTGTCGACAATCGTCAAGGACAGCCAGGACAAGTTCCACGATAAGTGCCCGATGAAGTGGTAGAAGGCCAATTCCGCCCTCGTCATGAGGAGCGCCCGTAGGGCGCGTCTCGAAGGGTGAGGGCGGCCCATGCTTCGAGACGCACGCCCATGCGCAGAGGGGCGCATGGGCGTGCTCCTCAGCATGAGGCCGAGAGAGTCCTGAAGCGGGCCTGATCCAGTCCCATGCTGCTCTTCCTCGAACAGTGCTTGAACGGATTGCAGTTCGGGCTGCTGCTGTTCCTGCTTGCCGCCGGGCTCACGCTGGTGTTCGGCATCATGGATTTGGTGAACCTGGCGCACGGCTCGCTCTACATGGTCGGCGCCTATTTCGCCGCGACCTTCGTGGCGCTGACCGACAGCTTCCTGCTCGGCGCGGTGCTGGCGCTCGGCGCCACCGTTGTGGTCGGCATGGCGGTCGAGGTCGTCGCGTTGCGCCGGCTTTATGGTCGCGACCACCTCGATCACGTGCTCGGCACCTTCGGGCTGATCCTGTTCTTCAACGAGGCGGTGCGGATCGTCTGGGGCCCGGCCGGCTTGACGCTGCGGCTGCCGGACTGGCTCAGCACCTCGGTCCGCGTCCTGCCCGGCCTTGACTATCCGACCTACCGGATCGCCATCATCGTCACCGCGCTCGCGGTGGCGCTGTTTCTCTACGTCCTGGTGATGCGCACGCGGATCGGCATGCTGATCCGGGCCGGCGCCTCCAACCGCGAAATGACCGGCGCGCTCGGGATCAATATCGGCCTGCTCTATACGCTGGTCTTCGGGCTCGGCGCCGCGCTTGCGGCGCTCGCCGGCCTGATGCAGGCGCCGATCCAGACCGTGCAGATCGGCATGGGCGAGAACATTCTCATCCTCGCCTTCGTGGTGATCATCATCGGCGGCATCGGCTCGATCCGTGGCGCCTTCATCGCGGCCATCATGGTCGGCCTGATCGACACGATCGGGCGCGCCTTCCTGCCGGATCTGCTGCGCCTGGTGCTGAGCTCGCGCGGCGCCTCCACGGTGGCGCCGGCGCTGTCGTCGATGCTGATCTATCTGGTGATGGCGATCGTGCTGGTGGTGCGGCCGGCCGGCCTGTTCCCGGTGTCGAGCAAATGACGCTTACGCCCCGCAGCCTGGTCGTCGCCGGCCTCCTCGTGTTTCTCGCCCTGGTGCCGGCCTATGTGGCGGCGACCGGCAACGCGTTCCTGATGACGCTGTTCACGCGCATCATCATTCTGGCGATCGCGGCGACGAGCCTCAATCTGATCCTCGGCTATGGCGGCATGGTGAGCTTCGGGCACGCCGTCTATCTCGGGGTCGGCGGCTATGCGGTCGGCATCCTGGCCTATGAGGGCGTTGCGTCCGGCTTCGCGCAATGGCCGGTCGCGATCGGCGTGTCCGCGCTGCTTGCGCTCATCGTTGGGGCGCTGTCGCTGCGCGCGCGCGGCGTCTATTTCATCATGATCACGCTCGCGTTCGCGCAGCTTGTGTACTATTTCGGCGTCGGGCTCGATCGCTACGGCGCCGACGACGGCCTGACCGTCTACCGGCGGAGCCAGTTTGGCGAGCTGATCAATCTCTCCAACCGCACCGTGTTCTACTATCTCTGCCTCCTGCTGCTCATCGGGACGATCTATCTGGTCTGGCGGCTGATCAACTCGCGCTTCGGGCTGGTGGTGCAGGGCGCGCGCTCGAACGACCGCCGCATGCGGGCGATCGGATTTCCGACCTATCGCTATCGCCTGACCTGCTTCGTCGTTGCGGGCGCGATCTGTGGGCTCGCGGGCGCGCTCCTTGCCAACCACACCGGCTTCATCAGCCCGGCCACCATGCATTGGACGCGCTCGGGCGACCTCATCGTGATGGTCGTGCTGGGCGGCATGGCGTCGTCGTTCGGCCCGCTGATCGGCGCGGTCACGCTGCTGGTGCTGGAAGAACTACTGCCGGTGCTGATCCGCCTGCTGGCGTCCGGGTTCGTGGAGCCGCAGGTCGCCGTGAAGGTCTCGGAATATTGGCAGATCGTGCTCGGACCGCTGTTCCTCCTGGTGGTGCTGTTCGCGCGCGGCGGCATCAACGGCCTCCTGGAGGGCATGCGCCGTGGCTGATGCGCTGATCGAGATTGACCGGCTGACCAAGCACTTTGGCGGCGTTGTCGCCTCCGACGGCATCACGCTCACCATTCCGCAAGGCGAGCTTCATGCCATCATCGGGCCGAACGGCGCCGGCAAGAGCACTTTGATCGGACAGCTCACCGGCGAGATCGCGCCCGACTCTGGGCTGATCCGGTTCGAAGGCCGCGATATCACGACGCTGCCGGTCTACCGGCGCAGCGCGCTCGGGCTGGCGCGCTCGTTCCAGATCACGTCGTTGTTCCTCGATTTCACCACGCTCGACAATGTCGCGCTGGCGGTGCAGGCACATGCCGGTCACTCGTTCCGCTTCTGGCGCAACGCGCGTACCGATGCGGCGCTGCGCGAGCCGGCGCGCGCGGTGCTGGCGCAGGTCGGCCTCGCCCAACGCGCCGATGAGCTTTGCGCCAATCTCAGCCATGGCGAGCATCGCCAGCTCGAGATCGCGATGGCGCTCGCGACCCGCCCGCGCATGTTGCTGCTCGACGAGCCGATGGCCGGCATGGGTCCCGATGAATCGGCGCGCATGGTGCAGACGCTCAAGGCGCTCAAGAGCAGGCTGACGATCCTCCTGATCGAGCACGACATGGAGGCGGTGTTCGCGCTTGCCGACCGTATCACCGTGCTGGTCTATGGCCGCGTCATCGCGTGTGACGTTCCGGCGGCGATCCGTGCCAACGCGGAGGTGCGCAAGGCCTATCTCGGCGCGCCCGATGAGCAGGCCGGCGAACAGGTGGCACATGGATAACCTGCTCGAGCTCGATGGCGTCGAGACCACCTATGGCTTCAGCCAGGTGCTGCACGGCATCTCGCTCGCCATCGCGCCCGGCGAGGTGGTCACGCTCATGGGCCGCAACGGCATGGGCAAGACCACGACCGTGCGCTCGATCATGGGGCTCACCCGCGCCATGGCGGGCTCGATCCGCTTCGCCGGCCGCGAGATCCGCACCCTGCCGGCCTATCAGGTGGCGAAGCTCGGTATCGGCCTGGTGCCGGAAGGCCGCCAGGTGTTTCCGAATCTCACCGCGCGCGAGAACCTGGTGGCGACCGCGGCCAATCGCGGCGGCGCTGCCGAGCCGTGGACGCTCGCCAAGGTGTGCGAGCTGTTCCCGCGGCTGTCCGAGCGCCTGGACACGATGGCAAACCTGCTCTCCGGCGGCGAGCAGCAGATGCTGGTGATCGGCCGGGCGCTGATGACCAATCCGCGGCTGCTCATTCTGGACGAGGCAACCGAGGGCCTGGCGCCGCTCATCCGCACCGAGATCTGGCAGTGCCTCACCCGGCTCAAAGCGCAGGGCCTGTCGATCTTGGTGATCGACAAGAACGTCGATGCACTGATCCGGATCGCGGATCGGCATTACCTGATCGAGCGCGGCCGCGTGGTGTGGAACGGAGCGTCGGTGCAACTCGCGGCCGCTCCGGACGTTCAGCATCGGTACCTCGGCGTTTGAAGGTAGACCTGCCCGCATGAGCGGCAACCCCCCCGTCATTGTCTGGTTCCGCGACGACCTGCGTCTCGCCGACCATCCGGCGCTTGCTGCAGGCGCGCGCGCTGGCGCGCCGCTCATCTGCGTCTATGTGCTGGACGAGGAGAGCACTCGGCCGCTCGGCGGTGCGGCGCGCTGGTGGCTCGCCGGCTCGCTGCGCGCGCTTGATCGGGACCTGCAGGCGAAGGGCAATCGCCTCGTCTTGCGGCGCGGGGCGGCGCCGCGCGTCATACCGGCGCTCGCCGCCGAGACTGGCGCACGCGCCGTGCATTGGAACCGGCGCTACGATGCCCCGGGCATCGCGGTTGACGACGCCGGCGCAGTCGCGCTCAAGCGCAGTGGGGTCACGGTCGAAACCCATCACGCCAACCTGCTGTTCGAGCCGTCGGACAAGCCGCCTAAGGTGTTCACGCCATTCTGGCGCCGAATGTGCGCGGGCGCGCCGCCGCGCCGTCCGCTGCCGGCGCCGGCGCGGCTTGCTGCGTCGCCTGATGCTGCGAGCGACCATCTCGACGACTGGCGGCTCGAGCCGACCAAGCCCGATTGGGCGGGCGGACTACGTGCCATCTGGACGCCGGGCGAGGCGGGTGGGCGTGCGCGCCTCGAGCAATTCCTGCGTGAGCGCCTTCCAGGCTACGCGGCGCGGCGCGACCGACCCGACGATGAGGCCACCTCGCGGCTGTCGCCGCATCTGCGCTTTGGCGAGATCAGCCCGTTCCAGGTCTGGCACGCCGCGCAGTTCGCGGCCGAGCAGAGCGCGCGCGCCCGCAGCGACATCGACAAGTTCCTCTCCGAACTGGGCTGGCGGGAGTTCAGCTATCACCTGCTGCGCGGCTTTCCCGACTTGGCCTCGCGCAATCTGCAGCCGCGCTTCGACGCATTTGCGTGGTCAAACGACGCGCCAGCGCTGCGCGCCTGGCAGAAGGGCCGCACGGGTTACCCGATTGTTGACGCCGGCATGCGTCAGCTCTGGCGCACGGGGTGGATGCACAATCGCGTGCGCATGGTGGTGGCCTCGTTCCTGGTCAAGCATCTGCTCGTCAACTGGACCGAGGGTGAGCGCTGGTTCTGGGACACGCTGGTCGACGCCGACCCGGCCAACAATCCGGCAAGCTGGCAATGGGTGGCCGGCTGCGGAGCGGACGCCGCGCCCTATTTCCGCATCTTCAATCCCGTCTTGCAGGGCGACAAGTTCGATTCCGAGGGCCGCTACGTGCGCGAGTTCGTTCCGGAACTGGCCGGGCTTCCCGATCACGTCTTGCACAAACCATGGATGGCACCGCCGCTGCTGTTGCAGGAGGCCGGGATCAGGCTCGGCGACACCTATCCGAACCCAATCGTCGACCATGCGGCGGCGCGTAAGCGCGCGCTGGCAGCCTTCGACCAATTGAAATAGTGCAAAATTTCCTCATGCCGATGGTAAAGTGTAACCGTTTAGTAACTGCCATGGTTTCACATTCATCAACCACGAATGGGGACCTTGGGTATGATCCAGAGTAGCACGAGCGCGGCCCTGTCGAGCGCCGCAACCACCACGGAAAATGCAGCAAACGGGGCATCGAAGCTCGACAAGGGCGGTGCGCCAGCGTCCCCGAGCATCGGCCAGAAGCTCCTGCGCGGCACCACTGTTGCGCTCGCAATCGCGATCGGAGCCACGGGCGGCACGTTCAGCGCGCTCGGCTTTCTGCAGTATGCGCAACTCACGCAGGTGACCGAAGCGGCGCCCATGCCGACCCTTGTCGATGAAACCCGCGCCATGTGGAGCGCGGTCACGCAGCTGCAGAACGACATGGCGGTGCTCAAGTCCAACACCGTGAGCACCCCCAGCAGCACCGGCAACAGCAACGCCATCGGCAACGGCGCGACCGGTCAGCTCTCAAACCTCACAGAGCGTTTCGACCGCATCGAGCGGCGCATCGATGCGCTGGTGGCCAAGGAAACCACCGGATCGGTGCCGACAACGGCGCCGGTGCAAGCTCTGGCTCCGCAGCGGGGTGGCACGTCGGGGCAGTCGGCTCTTTCGGGCTGGTCGGTGCGCGATGTCTATCGCAACGCGGCGCTTATCCAGGGCACCCGCTTCGGCATGATCGAAGTCTCGCCCGGCGATAACATTCCGGGTCTCGGCCGCGTTCATTCGATCCGCCAGCAGGACGGGCGCTGGGTCGTGGTGACGTCACGCGGTATCATCACCTCGCCGCGCTGACCAAGGCAGAGTTGCGCAGTCGATTGATGCCCCGCGCAAGCGGGGCATTTTTCTTGCCTGCAGCCGGCTAAGGCGAGGTGGCCTGCAGCGCCAATCCGTGGCAGATTGTTGCTCCTCCGAGCACAGGAGCACCGCATGGCTGGTCTGGTTCGTCTTGCCGTTGTGACGACGCTCGCCGCCGGTATCGCGCTGGTCGCGATCAAGCCTGCGGCCGCGCAATCGCCGCCCGCCGGCAAGCCGGAGATGCGCGAAAACTGCCCGGGCCTGGTCGCCTCGACCGCGCCGCGTGTTATGCCGGCGGCCTTTCGCTTGGCGCTGAATCCCGATCAGGTCCGCATCAGCTATTCGGGCCACTCGACGTTCCTGGTCGAGAGCCCGCAGCTGGTGCGCGTGGCGACCGACTACAACGACTATGTGCGGCCGATGGTCCTGCCCGACGTCGCGACCATGAATCACGCGCATTCGACCCACTACACCGATCGTCCTGATCCGCGCATTCCCCATGTGCTGCGCGGCTGGGGGCCGAGCCCCGAGCAGCCCGCGCGCCACGACGTGCAGGTGCGCGATGTGCGGGTGCGCAATGTGCCGACCAACATCCGCGACTGGAGCGGCGGCACCGAGCGGCACGGCAACTCGATCTTCATCTACGAGATGGCGAACATGTGCATCGCGCATCTCGGCCATCTGCATCACACGCTGACCCAGCAGCAGCTCGACGAGATCGGCCGCATCGACGTGGTGTTCGCCCCGGTCGACGGCACGCTGACGCTTGATACCGACGGCATGATCGAGGTCCTGCAGTCGATGAAGGCGCAGCTCGTGATCCCGATGCACTATTTCAGCTCGTTCACGCTGCACCGCTTTCTCGATAGTGCCAAGAGCCACAAGTGGGACGTCGAGTTCGCGCCGGTGCCGTCGACCACTGTTTCCAAGACGACGCTGCCGGCGACGCCCAAGGTGCTGGTGCTACCGGGCCGGTGAGTTTTGCCGATTGCCTCGGCATATGGATGCTGTCGTGCGATTTGCACCGCTCGAGCCGCGAACTCCGTTACCCTCTCCCGCAAGGGGAGAGGGTTTGAGCCCGCGGCGCGGGCGAACGTATCCATGATATGTCGCGGCCAATTGCGATGCTATAATTACGACAATCGAGCGAGGACTTCCGCCTTATGCTCAGCGCCGAACAGAACGATCTCATCACCCGCATCGGTCCAGGCACGCCCGCCGGCACCCTTTTGCGCCGCTATTGGCAGCCGGCCGCGCTGGTCGACGAGCTTGCGGGCAACCGGCCGGTCAAGGCGCTGCGGCTCCTCAGCGAGGACCTCGTGCTGTTCCGCGATGACAAGGGCCGCCATGGCCTGTTGCAGCGTGCTTGTCCGCATCGCGGCACCGATCTCGCCTTCGGGCGGCTGGAGGATGGCGGCTTGCGTTGCGCCTTCCACGGCTGGCTGTTCGATGTGAGCGGCCAATGCCTGGAGACCCCGGCGGAGCCTGATGGCAGCCGGCTGTGCGCCAACATTCGCCAGACCGCCTACCGGGTGGTGGAGAAGAGCGGCATCCTGTTCGCCTATCTGGGGCCTGGCGAGCCGCCCGCGTTTCCGCACTTCGATTGCTTCGTGGCGCCCGCAAGCCACACCTTCGCGTTCAAGGGCATGATCGACTGCAACTGGCTGCAGTCGCTCGAGGTCGGCATCGATCCGGCGCACACCTCGTTTCTGCACCGCTTCTTCCACGACGAGGATGCCAGCACCGGCTACGGCAAGCTGTTCCGCGACAAGTCGATCGATTCCGATCTACCGATGACGCGCATCATGCGCGAGCATCCGCGCCCGCAGATCGAGGTGGAGCCGACCGACTACGGCATGCGCATCGCCACGCTGCGCCGCATCAACGATGACAAGACCCACGTGCGCGTCACCAATCTGGTGTTCCCGCACGCCTTCGTAATTCCGATGTCGAGCGAGATGACCATCAGCCAGTGGCACGTGCCGATCGATGACACGCGCCACTACTGGTACGCGATCTTTACCAGCTTCGGTGCGCCGGTGAACAAGGCCGAGATGCGGCGCCAGCGGCTCGAGCTTTACGAGTTGCCCGACTACATCCCGCGCAAGAACAAGAGCAACGACTACGGCTTCGATCCGCACGAGCAGCAGCACGCGACCTTTACCGGCATGGGTGCCGACATCAACGTGCACGACCAATGGGCCTGCGAGTCGATGGGCGCGATCCAGGATCGCACCAAGGAGCATCTCGGCCAGTCCGACAAGGCGATCAGCGCCTACCGGCGCATCCTGCGCCAGGCGATCGAGCAGGCGGGCAGCGGCGGCAAGCCCCCGATGGTGCTCGACGCGGCGGCGGCCGCGGCCATCACCGGCCCTGCCGCGATCGACGGCATCGCATCGGGCGAGCCTTGGCAGAGCTATTGGCAGAAGACCGACCAGTCGCGGCGCAAGGCGTCGAGCTGGGCCAACGGGCATTGAAGGATACAGGAACCAAGCCGGTTGTCGTCGCCCAGGTTCTCGTCACATCAGCTCTCATGCCGGTGGACGTGATGCATGTCGGGCGCGTGTGCATGCACATGCTCGAGCTTGCCGTGCGTGTGAACGTGGGTATGGGGCTCTCCCGGCGGATCATCGGTGCTATGGCGATGCTGATGATGCTCGTCGTGGGTGTGGGAGTGCGCGTGTGTCAACGGGTCATGGATATGCCGGTGCTGGTGGCTTTCGCTCAGATGCAGCCAGACGCCGAGCCCCATCAACAGGCCGGCGACGATGAGCTGCAGCGATAGCGGCTCGCCGAGGCCGATCACCGCAGCGACGGCTCCGACGAACGGGGCGGTGGAGAAATAGGCGGCGGTGCGCGCCGCGCCGAGATGGCGCAGCGCCACGATGAACAGCGCAAGGCTCACGCCGTAGCCGAGAATGCCAACCACGCCGGCCGCGATGGTCGCGCCGGCGGGCGGCAGAGCTGCGCCGGCCAATAGGCCGAGCGCGAGATTGAAGGGGCCTGCGATCAGCCCCTTGAGCTCAACAATCTGCAGGGGATCAGCGAGCGAGATTTTGCGGGTGAGGTTGTTGTCCAGAGCCCAGGCCGCGCAGGCGCCGATGATGGCCAGCGGGCCGAGAAGGCCCCCCAGAGTGGGGGCGCCGGTCCAGGCCAGCACGATCGCTCCGGCTGCGAGGAACCCGAGGCCGAGCGCGACGCGCCGATTGACCGGTTCCTGGAATATGAACCACGCCATCAGTGCGGTCACGGCGCCCTCGAAGGTCAGCAGCAGCGAGGCGGTTGTCGCGGGGCTGCGGCTCAGTCCCGCCATCAGGAGCAGCGGGCCGACGATGCCGCCGGCCAGGATCGCGCCCGCGAGCCAGGGCCAATCGGGGCGTCCAAGCGGCTGCTGGCGCGACTGCGGCGCGGTTGTTGCGCCCCTGATCATGCGACGCAGAACTGCGGCGCCGAGGCCGGCGCCACAATAGAGCAGGCCGGCCAGCACCGTCGGATCGATCGCTCCAAGCAGCACCTTGGACGCCGGCGTCGACACGCCGAACAGGGCGGCGGCGATAAGGGCGTAAGCGATGGCGGTGGGATTCATGCTAGAACCTTAGCGCATCTTGCGGCGACAAGCCGAGCGGACTGAGGCTTCGGCGACGACGCCGTGGCCACCGAGGATGACAATGCACGCCAGGCGCAGACATTTCTTGCAAGGTGTCGCAGCCTCGTTCGCTGTCGCGCCCGCATCGTTCGCGGCGGCGCAGCCGCCTTATCCCTCGGCTGGTCCGATCCGCGTCATCGTTCCGTTCGCGCCGGCCGGGCCGGTCGACATCCTGGCCCGCATCGTGGCCGATGCGCTTTCTAAGCAGATCGGCCAGAGCATCGTGATCGAGAATCGCGGCGGCGCTGGCGGAAATATCGCGATGGGCGCTGCGGCGCGGGCGCGGCCCGATGGCTACACGCTCCTCTTCACCTCGAGCGTGCTGGTCGTCAATCCGCTGATCTACAAGAGCGTGCCTTACGACCCGTACAAGGATTTCGTGCCGATTGCGCTGCTCGCGACGTCGCCGAACCTGATGCTGGCGAAGCCCGATTTCGCGCGCACGCTCCCCGAATTCGTCGCCAAGGCCAAGGCGCGTCCGGGCATGCTGAATTATTCGAGCCCCGGCATCGGCACCAAGGGGCACTTCGCCGCCGAGCTGCTCAAGCTGCGCGCCGGCATCGATCTCGCGCATGTGCCTTATGCGAGCGGTGGCCTGGTCACGCAGTCGCTGCTCACGGATACGACCCAGCTCGGCTCGACGGCGCTGCCGGCGGGCGAGCCGCTGGTGCGCGCCGGCGCGCTCGCAGGCCTCGCGGTCAGCGGGAGCCAGCGCTGGCCGACGTTGCCAGACGTGCCCACGATAACCGAGCAGGGCTATGCCGATTTCGTCGCCGAGATCTTCACCGCCTTGCTGGCACCTGCCGGTACGCCGGGCGATGTCGTGGCGCGGCTGACCGCGGACGTCGCCAGGCTCGCGCGTGACCCGGCCGTGGTCGAGAAGGCGAGGCGCGCCGGCTACGAATGGATCGGTGCGGGGCCTGATGCTCTGCTCAAGAAGATGGCGGAAGAGGTCGCCCAGTCGCAGGACGTGATCAGGTTCTCCGGCATCAGGGCGGAATGACAAACGCCGTCCCCGCGCGAGCGGAGACGGCTATCGAGTCCTTCGAGATTTGTGCTTACGCCTCGTGCTCCGGCTGCACCAGGTTCTCGGTCGTGATGTCCTCGAGCGAGGCCGTGCCGGCGAGACGCATCACCAGCGCGAGATTGTCGCGCAGATATTCGAGCACGCTCTGCACGCCGAGCGAGCCGCCGAGCGCGAGCCCATAAAGAATCGGCCGGCCGCACGCCACCACGTCGGCGCCCAGCGCCAGCGCCTTGAACACGTCGATGCCGCGGCGGATGCCACCATCGAGGATGATCGGCACGCGCCCTTCGACCGCGTCGGCGATCCGCGGCAGCACCGAGATCGTAGCCTGCACGCCGTCGAAGGCGCGGCCGCCGTGGTTGGAGACGTAAACCGCGTCCATCCCGCGCTGCACCGCCATCGCCGCCACCTTGGCGGACAGCACGCCCTTGACGATGACTGGCAGGCCGGACTCCTTCTTGATGTAGTCGAGGTCGTCCCAATCGAGGTCGCGCTTGCGGTCGTCGAGCGCCGCGATGGCGGCGGCCGGGTCGCTGATCGAGCGCGGCGCGTTGCCCTTGCCGAGCGAGCGCGGCGGCCGGAACCGGTTGCGGATGTTCTCCTCGCGCGGATAGCTGAAAAGATTGTCGACCGTCGGTGCAATAGCGGTGTAGCCCGACGCCTTGGCTCGCTGCAAAAGCTCGCGCAGCACGCCATGATCCTTTGGAACGTAGAGCTGGAACCACTTCGGTCCCGGATTGTGCTGGGCGATCTCCTCCATGCTGAGGTTGGACTGCGTCGACGTCATCATCAGGGCGCCGACCGCGTGCGCCGCCTTGGCGGTGCCCTCTTCCTTGGACACATGCGCGAGGCCGTGGCTGCCGGCGGGCGAGATGGCGATCGGCATCGTGAGCTGCGACCCGAGGATTTCTGTCGTCAGGTCTACCTTGTCGGTGCCGCCCAGCGGCTGCGGATCGATTTGGATGCGCTCGAACGCGGCCATATTCTCGCGCCGGGTCCAGTTCGAGCCCGACCCGCCCGAAATGTAGCCGAAGCCGCCTTGCGGCAGGATCTTCTGCGCCTCGGGCTCGAGCTCGAGCAAATTGACGATGTCGATCTTCTGGTTGAGCTTGCTGCCCTCGTAGGGCGCGGTGGACGGCGCCGGCCGCTGTTGTCCGGCGTCCTCGGGCGGGTTGTTTTGCGCCAGAACCGGGCCGGCTCCGCTCATAGCGGCTGCTGCGATGGTGCCGGAGAGCAAGAAGTCGCGTCGCATGAGGTCCATCGAATGTCCTCCCAAGTTGGTCCGCTGGCTCGGCTGGTGCCCGCCGGCGCGTAAGGCGAATTGTCTGTTGAATTCGCGGGCCTGTCGAGACGGAAGTCGTCCCTGCGTCGCCACGTCGCCGGCTTCAGCCAGCGCTATTCCTTGAACTCGGGCGAGTTCTCGGTCTGCTGCAGGTCGGACGCCAGATGCTCCTGGATCGGAATGTGAATGAACGCCGCCCAGAGCGCCGGCTTCTCGGGATCGAGGTTGAAGTGCTGGTGCTCGACCTCGTCCGGATTGAGCGGGAGCAGCACCAGGTCGCCCTTCTCCCAGTCCATGCGCTGGCCTTCCACGATCGAATAGCCCTTGCCGTCGATCACATAGATGACGAGGCCGCCTTGATGACGATGGCGTCCGGACTTGGTGCGGATCTCGTGCGTGAACACCCGCCATTGCAGCAGCGGCACATCCGTATAGAAGCCCGGGTCGAGGAAGAACCGCAGCCGGCCCTGGCGCGCCATGAACACCTGGCGCGCCGATTTCTTGATCACAATCGGACCGTGCGCGTTGCGCTCGGCCTGCGCGCGCCGATACTTCAGCGTGCGCTCATACGGATTGTCAGTTAGCGGCGGCCGTTCCCGCTCGCGCGTGCGCTCGAATTCAGCCATGTCCTTTGCCCCCCGAGCCCTCCTGGCGCAGTGCCAGCAGGGCGTCATCGACGGTTGGGGCCGCCGCCTTGGTGAAGCCGTTGCGCTTGATCGCGATGCGCTTGGCCTGATCGCAGAGCTGGCGCAGTTGCGCGCCCGAATAGCCCTCGGTGAGCGGCGTGACCGCTTCGATGATCGCGTCGATGGCACCCTCCATGGTGGCGGTGCGCAGCGCAATCCGCAGAATCTGCCGGCGCGCCTCGGCGTCGGGCAAGCCAACCGCGATATGGACGCCGAAGCGGCCCGGTCGCAGGATCGATGGGTCGATCAGGTCGATCCGGTTGGTGGCGCCGAGCACGATCACGCGCGAGAGCTGCTCGACGCCGTCGAGCTCGGCGAGGAGCTGGCTGACCACGCGATCAGTCGTCATCGAGCCGGCATGCTGGCCGCGCACCGGCGCAATGGCGTCGAGCTGGTCGAAGAAGATCACCGCCGGCGCGACCTGGCGGGCGATGCGGAAGATCTGGCGCACGCCTTCCTCGGATTCGCCGAGCCACTTGGTGAAGATTTCCGGCCCGTCGACCGAGATGAAGTTGACGCCGCACTCTTTTGCAATGGCCTTGGCGAGCAACGTCTTGCCGGTGCCGGACGGCCCGTGCAGCAGCGCCCCGACATGCGGCGGCAGGCCGCTCGCGGTCAGCACCTGCGGGTTGCGCAGCGGCAGCTCGACCGTCTCCTGCAGGCGCTGCTTGACCTCCTCGAGCCCGCCGATGTCGTTCCACGACACGTCCGGAATGCTGATCAGCGTCTCGCGCAGCGCCGAGGGGCGGATCTGCGACAGTGCCACCTCGAAGTCCTCGCGCTCGACCCGCATATCCTGCAGCGGAATGCGGAACGCCGCGCGATGGTCCTGCAGGTTGCCGGCGCTGCGGCGCAGCCGGCTCAGGCCGGCGTCGCGGCAGAGCTCCATCAGGTCGGCACCCAGGAAGCCGTGGGTGCGCTTTGCGATCTCGTCGAGGAACGCCTGCGCGTCGTCGGAGAGCGGCATTTCGCGGGTGTGGATCTCCAGGATCTCGCGCCGGCCGGCGACGTCGGGCGGACCGATGAAGATCTCGCGGTCGAAGCGCCCCGGCCGCCGGAACGCGGGATCAACCGCGTCGATGCGGTTGGTGGTGCCGATCACGATCACGGAATCGACGCGCTTGAGGCCGTCCATCAATGCGAGGAGCTGCGTCACTGTCCGCGTATCGGAATGGGCGCCGGTCTCGCCGCGCTTGGGCGCCATGGCGTCGAGCTCGTCGATGAAGATGATCGAGGGCGAATGGTGGCCGGCCTCGTTGAACATGCGCCGCAGGTTGGCTTCGGTCTCGCCCGTATAGGTGCCGATCACGTCCGGGCCGTTGATGTAGTAGAAACGCGCGTCGACCTCGTTCGCCACCGCGCGCGCAAGGTGCGATTTGCCCGAGCCGGGCGGGCCGTAGAGAATAATGCCGCGCGGCGGATTGATGCCGAGATGGCGGTAGACATGCGGGTGGCTCAGCGGCAGCTGCACCAGCTCGCGGATGAGCTTGATCTGCTTGTTCAGGCCGCCGACGTCCTCGAAGGTGACCTCGAAGGCGCCTTCCGGCAGATGGCTGTCGTGATAGTTGATGACGATCTCGGTCGAGTCATCGACCACGCCGGGCCCGTCCGCGACCTTCTGGATCTCGTAGGTGGTGCCGGCATGCGAGCCCGGGAACGGGATGTAGAGCACCGCGCCGTTGCTGGCGGGCGTGCGGCTCATGGCGAGGCACGTCTTGAGATGCGGCACGAGGTCGTGCGCCATCGTGACGTCGACCGCAGGATTGAGCTCGATGCGCTTGACCGCGCCGATCTCGGCGGTCTCGACCTCGACCTGCTCGTTGAGATGGGCCTTGAGCGCCTGGCGCACAAAGCGATCGAGCCGGATCACGCCGGTTGAGGCGTCGCCGTCGAAGGGCGGATCGAGCCGCACCAGGATGCTGCGCCCGCGCTCGGTCGCGACGCGCACGACTGCGTCGGTGCCGACACCGAGCTTTTCCATCAGCGCGCTGTCGAGCCGGATCGCGAGCCTGGTGCTGTTGCCGAGCTCGTTTGCGAGGTGATCCACGCTGGCGTGCACGTGCGTGCGCCCGCCATGGGTGTGGTGATGATGCGTGCGATCGTCCATCGGTTCAGCGCCTGTATTCGGGGGCGTCTTCGAGCTGCTCGTAGCCCGATCCGCGGTCGACGAAGGTGGCTTCGAGCCAGTTCGGCTCGGTCGCCACGAAGCGCACTGGCTTGTCCGGATCGGTGTTGAAGTGTTGCACCACGATGCCCTTGGCGCGCAGCGGCAGATTGAGCACGTCGCCTTCCTCCCAGGCGTGCTTGACGCCGTCGACCAGGGTGTAGCCGCGGCCTTCCAGGATCATGATCACCTGGCCGCCCTGGAACTTGATCCGGCCGGACCGGCTGCCGGGCGGGATCTCCTGCTGGAAGAACATGAGCGTGGCGAGCGCGGTGTCCTTGATCGAGGGGTGCAGGTACCAGCGCATCAGCCCCTGCCGGTTGGTCTCGACCGGCAGGTCGGCCTCCTTGATGACCTGGATGCCGTGCCGGATCCGCTCGCGCTGGCTGTCGCGCAGCGCCAAGAGCTCGTCATAGAAGTTGTGCTCGGAAAGCTTCGACTTGCGATCGTCCATGCTGGTCTCCAGCGCCGGGTGCAACGCCCGCGCACGTTGTCGCCTTTGATCCTATCGGCTTGTTGCTTGCGCGCCAAACTCTGAGCCGTTTAGATTTGCGCAGTTTACGTTTACGCTGAATCTCAGCGGCGTCATGGCCGGGCCTGTCCCGGCCATCCACATCTTGCTTGCAGCACGAAAGACGTGGATGCCCGGCACAAGGCCGGGCATGACGGAGGAAAGTCCGACGCAGGCCGCCCAAAGTGAGCTACCGATTGCCATACTGCTCCTTGAGCAGATCGAGGCGGCGCAGCGTGTCGCGGTCGGTCACCACGAACAGCGTGGCCGTCTCGCTCACGGCGCGGTGCGTGATCCAGTTGCCGTGCGGAAGGCTGAAGATGTCCTTCGGTCCCCAGCTGAGCGTGTCGTCGCCGACCCGCGTGGTGCCATTGCCTTCGACCACGCAGCAGACCGCGTTGCTGGTCGTGCGATAGGGCACGGTCTCGGTGTTGCGGTCGATCTGTGTCAGGTAGCAGTCCATCAGCTGCATCGCGGGCGCGCCGTTGAGCGGGTTGACGTAACGCACGCGACGCGCGCCGTCCTTGGCCGCAGGAGCCGCCGCGACGGCCGCGGCCGCCTGCGCCCACGGATAGCGGAACACCGGCGAGAACGGCCGCTCGTTGGCATCCATGTCGGGCACGATGTTAGGCATCGCAAAGGCCAAGTCGTCGACGAGGTCGGGCATGTCATGCACCGGGCCGGGCTCGAATGCGTCGGTGCCGAGATAGCGGTGCAGCGGCGCGTCGAGCGCGTCCATCCACACGATCGGGCCTGCGCCTTTGTGGATGTGCTCGTGCCAGGTCCAGCCCGGCGTGATGACGAGGTCGCCTTCCTCCATCAGGCAGCTCTTGCCGTCGACGACCGTGTAGGCGCCCTTGCCCTCCATGACGAAGCGCAGCGCGTTCATGGTGTGGCGATGCGGCCGCGCCTGTTCGCCCGGCAGTAGGACCTGCAGGTTCGCCGAGATGTTGGTGGTCGTGCCGGTTGCCGGGCTGTCGGATTCCGGGTCGACAAGCTGCAGCACCCTCCGCTCGACGGCGGCCGGCGTTGTGACCCTCATGGCGCTGTCGATCGCGGGACGCACGATGCTCCATGGCCAAAGATACGGGCGCGGGCCGCCGTCGCGGGACTTGTGGGCGACCGGATTCTCCCACAGCGGCCGGATATGGTTCGCCTTCCAGGCGGCACGAACCTCGTCGTAGGACTGGTCGCCAGACGAGGTTGGGTTCTGCGCGCTCATGGGTTTTTCTCCAGCGGAAATCTATTCTCGCAATAGCGTATACCAGATTGGCGGAAGGCTTCGAGCCGCCCGGCCGCATGGGCCCGCTCGGCTTCCGCATCGCCCCCCGCGCCACGCACGCGGTCGATCAGCGCTTGCGCGTCGGCGGGCAGCCGGTCGCCACGCCAGGCGACATGGCCGTCCGGCCGCACCAGGACCAGCGGCTTCTCATAAAGCGCGGCCAGGTCCGGATCGGCGAGCGTCGCGGTGGCGAGCGGCACGCCGCGCGCGCTGGCGGCCTTGATCAGGCTGGTCGCGGTCGGCGCCTCGGCCCCGAGGCGCAGCAACACGAAGCCCTCGCCGAACAGATCGAGGGTCGAGCGCCCGTCGGCCAGCCAGGCATGCGGCGCACGCGAGCCGGGCCGGGTCGAGGGTGCGAATTGCGCGGTTTCGGGCTCCGGCACCGGCGCGTCGTCGACCGCGCAAATCGGCGAGTCTTCGTAGCAGTATTGCGACTTGAGATGCTCGGGTATCGACAGCCAGCGCGGCGGGCTCTTGCTCCATGTGGCGGGGTCGTCGGCGCCAAGCAATCCGGGAATGCTGGCGATCGCGTTATACGAGCGGGTCGCGTATTCGACGTTGCGCACCGCGATCGGGCGACGCTCGGCTTCGTAAGAAGCCAGGAGAGCCGGGCCGCCCCAGCCGTCGAGCATGGCGATGAGCTTCCAGGCGAGGTTCACGATCTCCTCGAGCCCGGTATGCATGCCGATGCCGCCGGTCGGCGAGCACTGATGCGCAGCGTCACCGCTGATGAGGACGCGCCCCTGGCGATAGCTCTCCGCAACGTAGTCGCGCCGGTCCCACGGCGAGGCCGACAGCATTTCATAGGAGAAGGCGCCGCCAGCCATCTTGCGGAGGAGGACATCCGGCTCGCCATTGCTCAGCGGAGCGTCGAACACGGTGAGGCGCCAGAGCTCCTTTCCGTCCATCGGCAGGAGCTCGGCCCAGCAGCCGGACTCGTCGATCACGCGGTAGAAGCGGGCCCAGCCCTTGTCGTGGAAAGCGGGCAGCTCCGCCGAACGGAAATACAGGTTGAGGCTCTTGGCGATGGTGCCGCGGCCTTCGAGCTTGATGCCGAGCTGCTCGCGGATCACGCCGGCCGGGCCGTCGCAGCCGATGAGATAGCGCGCCCGCACGGTGCGACTCGCTCCGGTCAACTGGTCGGTCAGCTGCACGTCGACGCCGTCATCGTCCTGCGTGAAGGAATCGAGGCTGGTGTTGTACTGCGGCCGGACGCTCGGAAATGTCCTCATGCGCGCGAGCAGGATCGGATCGAAATAGATTTGCGGGCAGGGGCAGGGCGCTTCCGGGGTGTAGTCGCGCGGGTCGCGCTGGGCGAACGACGGTTGCCGCACGCGCAAGAGCTCGCGCCCGCGCAGCGTATCGAGATAGACGAAGTCGCGCGGATAGCTCTCGGGCCAGACCGCGGTGCGCACCGCTTGCGCGACGCCCCAGCGCCGGCAGAATTCCATGTTGCGGGACGAGACCATGCTCTGCTTTGGAACCGTGACCGAGCCGTCGCGCTTCTCGACCAGCATGCAGTCGACCCCGCGCAAGCCGAGCTCGCAGGCCAGCCCCAGCCCGACCGGCCCTCCGCCGGCGATGATGACTGAAGTGGTGGCGTCGCTCATCGCTTCGTTCTGCGGTCTTGCTGCAGCCTCTTTTTCTGTCGTCCCCGCGCAGGCGGGGACCCATACGCCGTGTCGTTACGATGGGGCACGGTCGGCGGACAAATGGGATGGCAGGGGTTATGGGTCCCCGCCTGAGCGCTAGGGCATGCACACATCCTGAAATGGGCTGAGCCAGTGCCGCGGGCACCATCCCTCCCCCCGCGAAGCGGTGGGGAGGGTGGCGCGGCGCCCAAGGCGACGCGCCGGATGGGGGGCGATTTGATCGAGCACAATACTAAAAAGTTTCCCCCCTCCCCACCGCTCGCGAGAGCTCGCGGGGGGAGGGGAGCGGAGAGGCCCGTCGTGCAGCCTTTAGAGCTGTCTGCATGCCCTGGCGCCTGCGCGGGGACGACAGCCGAGATAATGTGCTCAATATCGGGCGGGTGGGTCTCGAAACGATGCATCATCACTTCCCCTGCAGTCGCGACAGGAACTGCAGCTTGCCTTTCCACTTGTCGCGCACTTTATCGGCATAGTCCTGCGAGACTGCGTTCACCTTGGGGAACTCGTCCTTCCAGGCAAACGGTCGCACCGCGTAGATGATGATCCGGCTGTTGGTGAGGTCGTGCGCCTCGCGCCGCTCGGGATGCAGCGTCGGATCGATATAGCCGGTCCACATCCCGTCGATGATGTCGGTCTGCGTCTTGGGGTCCCAGCGGGTGGCGAGCGCCCACATCACCTCGGCCGAATTGGTGATGTCGATGTCGTCGTCGACCACGATCACGATGCGGCCGAGATAGGCGTTGGAGCCGCAGCCGGCGGCCACCAGGCCTGCCATCTTGGCGTGGCCGGCGTGTTGCTGCTCGATCGCGATCACGTTGATGAATCGTGGCCCGCCGCCGGCCATCTTCCAGACGCCCTTGATGCCGGGCACGCCGGCGGCTTCGAGGTCGTCCCAGAGCGCGGCGGCGCGGAAATAGGAGGAGCCGGCGGTGCCCTGATGAAACGCGGGCTTGGTCGGCTTCATCGGCGGCGCGCCCACGATGATCGGATCGTTGCGGTGATAGACCGCCTTCACCTGCAGCACCGGCTCCGGCCGCGTGGACGATGCGTAGTAGCCGGGCCATTCGCCGAACGGACCTTCCGGCACCGCCACTTCCTCGGGCGGCGGCATGAAGCCTTCGAACACGATCTCGGCATCAGCCGGAATGGGGATTCCGGTGTGGCGCCCCTTGATCACCTGGACCGGCCGGCCAAGGCGTGAGCCCGCGATCTCGTATTCCGACACGTTGGGACCGGGCGTCGAGGGCGCCACTGCACCCAGCACCGGCGACTGGCCGACGCTGATCACCATCGGGCAATGCTGGCCCCGCTCCCAGTATTTGCGGCGGATGACGTCGCCGTGCTTGCCGTGCTCGATGAAGACGACCAGCGTGTTCTTGTCGTGCACCTGCACCCGGTAGGTGCCGATGTTCACCCAGTCGCTGTCGGGATCGCGGGTGATGACCAGGCACTCGGTGCCGATATAGCGGCCGCCGTCGTCCTCGTGCCATTTCGGGGCCGGGAAGGCGAGCACATTGATGGCGCTGCCTTCCATGATGTTCTCCAGCACTGGCCCTTCGGCGACCTCGACCGGCGGGATCGGATCGGCCTTCTTGCGCCGATGCTTGCGATAGATCTGGACGCGCTCGAGCCCGGTCTCGCCATTGTCGAACACCTTGGAGGCGCGCACGTTCACCGCGACCCGGTAGCCCGGCGGATAGCCCTTGATGTTGCGGAAGATCAGGACGGGCGGCGAGTCCTCCTCCAGGCTCAACTCGTACAGCGCACCAATCTCGAGCTCTGGGTCGGCCCCGTCCACGAACTCGACATTGCCGATCTCCTCGGCGAATTCGAGGGTCTTGCGCAGGTCGCCGAGCGCTTCGAGCACCATGGCCTCGCGGTTATTGAACGGCTTGTTCACCAACACTCCCCCCTTGTCTGAGGCGGTCTTTATAGCAGGTCTGCGACGCAATTTGCTTTGATCAGACCGAGCAATCCGGCAACAATAGCGCAGGCCTTCACGGGAGTAAGCGATGCAACCTCTCCGCTCGATGCTCATGGCCGCACTCGCCGCAGTGTGCCTCGCGCCGCCGGCCGCCGCGCAGGACTTCTACGCCGGCAAGACCTTGCGGATCATCGTCGGGGTCGAAGCCGGCGGCACCGTCGACACCATGGCGCGGCTGTTCGTTCCCCACCTGCGCCGGCACATCCCGGGCAATCCCTTAATCGTGATCCAGAACATGCCGAGCGCGGCCGGCGTCGGCGCCACCAATTTCGTCTACGAGAAGGCGGAGCCCGACGGGCTCACCATCCTGTTCAACTCCTGGGACCCGCTGGCCCAGGTGCTGGGTGATCAGGGCATGCGCGCCCGCTACGAGACCTTCGAATATGTGGGCGGCGTCGGCGACATTCGGGTCATTTACGGCCGCACCGACATGGTGGCGGGCGGGCTCCAGCGAGCGTCCGACATCATGAAGGCCGAGAACCTGATCCTCGGCTCGCTCAACCACACCAACCAGTCCGGCTTGTTGCCGCATCTCGCTCTCAACGTGCTCGGCGTCAGGCACCGCATGATCGTCGGCTTCCGCGGCGGCAACGGCGTGTTCCTGGCGATGCAGCGCGGCGAGGTCAATATCCATTCGACCAGCATCGCGACCTTCCGTGGCCGCAGCGGCGGCTTCATCAAGTCGGGCGAGGGCGTCGGCATCGCCTATCTGGTGCCGGTGGACAAGGACGGCCGCTACCGGCGCAACGCGCTGATCACCGAGATGCCGGCCTTCCCGGATCTCTATCAAGAGGTGCACGGCCGCATGCCGTCCGGGCCGATCTGGGACGCATTCAACTGGCTGACCAACCAGATCGGGGAGCTCACCTATATCGTGGTGGCGCCGCCGCGCACCGGCGCGGCGCCGATCGCGGCGTTGCGCCAGGGTTTCGAGGGTGTCGCGCGCGATCCGGCGTTCGAGCGCGAGCTCTTGGCGAAGCAGGGCATCCCGTACAGCCACATCGGCACCGCGCAAGGCCAGGCGATCTTCCGGGCGCTCGCCGAGGTGTCGCCCGAGGTGATCCGCACGCTGCACGAGTCGACCAAGGCGCCGAACTGAGCGGGATTTCGAAGCGCGGCCAACGGACCGGCGCAAGCCGCGCTTCGCGTCCGCGTGAGCCTTCGTCATGAGAACTTGGGATAGATCTCAGAGCCAAACGGCAAAATCTTCGCTAGCTATCGGGTGCGCGGCACGGTAAACTGTGGCTTCCCATCCTCTATTGGCGCTTCTTCGTCCTCAAGAGGCTAATTGCTAACCTCGGCTGCGTGCCCGCGCGCCGACCCACTCGCACCATCGGCATCTCACCACTGCCGAGCCACACCAGGAGCAACAGCGTTATCCATGAGCAACTACAATCAAACCCTGCAAGATCGCCTGAGCCTCGCAGCGCAGGCCAAGAAGAACATGCTCGAAAATTTCAAGAAGTCACTGATTCTTGATGATCCGGCCAAAATTGAGAGCCGGCGGCAGCGCGAAGCCATCGTGGCGGCCCGGGCCGAACGCGAGGCGCAGCGCGAAGCGTCAAGGCAACAGCGCGAAGCCGAGCTTGCCAGGCAAGCTCTGATCGAGGCGGAAGCGGCGGCTGCAGCCAAGTCCGCAATGGAAGGACAGGCTGCGCGCGACGCGGCCGAGCAGGCAGCGTCTCAGGCCGCTCTCCTGGTCGAGCAGAAGGCGGCCCGCGACGCCCGCTATGCAGCGCGAAAGGCTGCGAAAAAGGAACGGCGAAGAGGCTATTAAGTAGCCCCGCGCCGCCGGATGAGTGGTCCGGCATGGCAACCCCACGCACTGTCCCGGTACTTTCTGACTTTGCGCGGCTCACGTCGACTTGCCCTGGGACTGCGGTTCATCTCCACGCGCCTGCAAGTGTGGCGCGCCAGGATGCCCTGCCCGGACTGCAATCGCTGGCCCGAACGTTCCGCCGTTGGTGCATCGGCGAGATTCCGCTCAGCAACGCTTATCCTTCGCCAAGCAAACGACACAGCGCACGCGGATCGAGGCGATCGAGGTCGTGCGCCGTCGCGATGATGTCGGCGCAGCTCCTCGCCGGGATGCGGGTCATAAGCTCGCGCGTAAAGCGCTCTTCGTGCTCCTCGGCGGTGAACGGTTGCGCCGGGCTGCCCTTCGGCGCCGGCACCAGGATCGAGAGCGCGCGGCCATCGCGGAGCCGTACGCTCACCCGCGCCGCGGTGGAAAGTGCGTTGCTCGCCGCCTCGACCTCGTCGTCGCGCGCGATGGTCGTGCGTTCCTCGAGGTCGTACAGGGCGCGGTCGCCAAGCCCGGACTCGACATCGGCGACGGTGAGGTCGGGCAGCCCGTCCGCCATCGGCACCTGGGCGGCGAGCGCGACGCAGAACGGCAGGCACATCTGCGCGGCCTGCAGGTCGACCGGATGCTTGTTGGTGAGGCGCCCCTCGATGATGCGCGGAATGCCGAGCGAGATCGACGCGATGTCGCCTAATGAAAACCCGTGCTGCAGACGCAGAGCCAGCATGCCGTCGATGCCGGCCGCCACCCGCGCGGCGGCGGCGTGCGACTTCGTGAGCACGTCCATGAGATGGAAGCGCTGGCCGAGTCCGTCCTCGATCACGGACGCGTCCCAGCCATCGCCATAGGCGCGGGCGAAGCCGCCGGTGCCTTCGATGATGTCGGATGGCCCGGAGAAGCCCTGTTGTGTGAGCAGCGCTGCCGCGACGCCGCACTGCGCCGAATGCGCCGCCTGGATGCGCTTGCCGGACGAGCCCGAATAGTAGAACTGCGCGACACCCGATGGATAGCTGCCGGCGAGCCCGATCCCCTCGGTGATCTTGCGTTCCGCATCAGGGCCGCGGAACAGCAACCGCCCCGCAGCCGCCGCCGTGCCGAACACGTCGCAGGTGCCGGTGCTCTGGAAGCCGCGCTGGAAATGGCCCGGCTGCATCGAGAGCCCGATCCGGATGATGATCTCGTAGCCGGCAACGACCGCAGCCAACATCTCGGAGCCCGACGCGCCGACGTGCTCGGCGGTCGCGAGCGCGGCCGACCACACCGCCACGCCCGGATGCAGCATCGCGCCCACATGGGTGTCGTCGGCGTCGAAGCTCGAGCCGTAGCTCACGTTGAGAAAGGTCGCATGCTGCGGGTTGAGCGTTTCCGTTGAGAACAGGACGTGGGAGGCGCCGGCGCGCCCGACGATGCCGATATAGCGGCGCGCCCACTCGCTCCACGGCAGGCGCGCGCCGAGCGAGGCGACACGCAGGAAATCGAGCAGCAGGAAGCCGAGCTTGCGGCGGACCTCCTGCGGCAGTGCCTTGGGATCGAGCGTGGCGGCAAACTCAGCCAGCGCCCTGGTCGGCTGATGCTCTTCGTTCTTCATTTGCTTTGGTTCATTGCGGGAACTCTCAGTTCGTCATGCCCGGCCTTGTGCCGGGCATCCACGTCTTGAAGGCAAGTAAGACGTGGATGGCCGGGACAAGCCCGGCCATGACGGCGGAAATTCTTCGAATCCATTTCGCGCTTCGCTCATGGCGCACCTTTGAGCAGATCGCGCAGCTTGCCGTATTTGGCGTAGTCGCTCTCGATCACCTGCCGGAAGGCGTCGGGCGTGCTTATCACGATCTCGGAGCCGTCGCGTATGAGGACATCCTTGACGGCGGGAACCTGCATGGCGGTCGCCAGCGCGCCCCACAGCCGGTCGATGAGCGGCTGCGGCGTTGCAGCCGGTGCCAGCAGCCCGATCCAGGACGCGGCCTCGTAGCCCGGCACGCCCGCCTCGGCGACGGTCGGCGTATCCGGCAGCACGCTCGAGCGCTCGCGACTGCCGACCGCCAGCGCCTTCAGCGATCCGCCGCGGATATGCGGGATGAGCCCGGCGAGGAATCCCCACATGGCGCCGACCTGGTTGGAGATGACGGCCGGAATGGCAGCGCCGGTGCCCTGGAACGGGACGTGCACGATGTCGAGCCCGGCCATCTGCTTGAAGATCTCGCCGGCGAGGTGGTTGGGGCCGCCGACACCCGACGACGCATAGAACATCTGCCCGGGCCGTGCCCGCGCAAGCGCGATGTACTCCTGCAATGTGCTGGCCGGCACTGAAGGATGCACCACCAGGACCACCGCGTTGCGGGTGAGCAGCGAGACCGGCGCGAAGTCCCTGAGCGGATCGTAGCTCATCGGCACGCCGATATGCGGCGCGATCACCAGCGAGGACTCCGTCGTCATCAGCAGCGTGTGGCCATCCGGCTCAGCCTTGGCGACCGCATCGGTGCCGATCCGGCCGGCCGCGCCGGCGCGGTTCTCGATGAAGAACGATTGCCCGAGGACTGGTTGCAGGTGCGGCTGCACCAGCCGCGCAATCAGGTCGGCGCCGCCGCCGGGGGCGAACGGCACCACGATCCGCACCGGGCGCGCCTGCGCGGCCGCGAGCGCCGGACACAGCGATGCGGCCAGCCCGGTCACGATGGCTCGGCGCGTCACGGTCATGGTTTCCTCCTCGGCAATCCCGGTCATTGTGCACGCTCAGGCGGCCGATCGTCGAGCCGTTCGCTGCCCTTGGGAGGGAGCGGGAAGAGGGAAGAGCTGCGCGGACGGCGCTCATGGGGAGATCGCAGGCGTCCCATCGGTTCCGGTCTACGAGGCTTAAGAAATTCTTAGCCAAGCTCGATGGTCGGGATCGGGTCGGGTGGGTTCGCAGCATCCGATTAATCATATCTAAGACGGTCCTGTGCAGACCTGGAGCCTTATTGGAGAGCCCAGGATGGCCAGGGATACCGACCACGATCCGCTGTATGGCTTGATCGCCTCGATGAGCCATGCCGCGCCGCAAGATGGCATGGTCAAGCGCTCGTTGCAGGCCATCCGCACCCATCTCGACATGGAGGTGGCCTACGTCTCGGAGTTCGTCGACGACCACATCGTGTTCCGGGAAGTCGATGCGCCGGGGCTCGAAGACGCCATCAAGGTCGGTGACCAGCGCTCGCTCGAGGAGGTCTATTGCCGGCACATCCTGGAAGGGCGCCTGCCGGAGCTCATTCCGGACACCGCCGCCGAGCCGGTCGCCATGGCCATGCCGATCACGCAGGCGGTCCCGATCGGCAAGCACATGAGCGTTCCGATCCGGATGTCGGATGGCAGGGTGTACGGAATGTTCTGCTGCCTTGGCTTCAAGCCCGACCATTCGCTGCATGAGCGCGACCTGCAGATGATGAAGGTGTTCGCCGAGCTCGCCGCATTCGAGATCAGCCGTGAGCGCGAAGCCGCCAAGCTGGGCAAGGAAAAGGAAGACCGCATCAGGACCGTGATCGAGAAGAATCAGATCGCGATGGTCTACCAGCCCATTTGGGAGCTCGCCGACCATCGTCCTGTCGGATTCGAATGCCTGGCGCGCTTTTCAGGCGGACCGGCCCGTTCACCGGACAAGTGGTTCATGGAAGCGGCCGAGATCGGGCTTGGTACGTTGCTTGAGCTTGCCGCCATCAGGCTCGCGCAATCAGCGCTGCCGTCATTCCCCGACCATATCTATCTCGCGGTGAATGCCTCGCCCAAGACCATCCTGAGCGGCGAGCTGTCCGACACGCTCATCGGCATGCCGGCCGAGCGGATCGTGCTGGAAATCACCGAGCACGCGCATGTTGAGGACTACGAGGGCCTGTTGCGCGCGCTCGAGCCGTTGCGCAGCCGCGGCGTTCGGCTCGCGGTCGACGATGCCGGGGCGGGGTTCTCCAGCCTGCAGCACATTCTGCAATTGCGGCCCGACGTGATCAAACTCGACATGGCGCTGACGCGGCATATCAATCTCGATCCGGCCCGCAAGGCGCTCGCGTCCGCGCTGGTCGCGTTCGCGCGCAATACCAGCAGTCGCATTGTCGCGGAGGGCGTTGAAACCGCGTCCGAGCTGGAGGCGCTGCGCAGCATCGGGATCGAGAAGGCGCAAGGGTATTTCCTGGGCCGTCCGATGCCGTTCGACGACGCCACCAAGCTGGTCAATCCGAAGGCGATCGCCGATCGCGTCGCCTAAGCCCATATTGAGCGAAGAGGATCTAGCAGCGACAGATGGTCAAGCGGCTGCGCAGGCCGCCTTCGATCTGCCGAGCAAGCTCATTGAGATCCGGTCCCGTGGTGGCGGTTGATCGCGCGCGCTCGATGTCCTGCGCCGACGGCTGCCGGTGACCGACGGGCGCGGGGTATTTGGCATAGACCTCCGCGGCCGTGGGCTGCGCATCGGCGGATTGCGCCGTGATCACGAGGGCGCATAGAGCGAGCGCAATGGGCAGCACGGCCGTCTCCTTCATTTTCATTGTCGTTCATTGTCGTCGGGGCCGGTCGCCAGACCGCGCCATCCGGTGAGGGCTTCGTGCGCGCGAGGTCCGAGGTTACGCGGAAGGCCGACGATCGGGGCGCCGCATCCGAGGGGTGGCCAAGCTTACGCCATTGGCAAAGCTGTCATTTCTGCAAGAGCCGTTCACGTAATTATGCAATGCAATATTGATGTTGCATTGCAGCAATAGGATTGCCATATGACTCGTTCAAAGAGTTAGAGGCTGGTCGCGCGGCGGCGCGGCCCAACAACAGGAATTCAGTGATGAAGACGATTGCGCTTCTTGGATTGGTCGGTCTTGTCGGTGTCGTCGCGCTGGGCGCGGCGGCGCAGGGGACGGGCGGGCCGGTGACGGCGGTGAAAGAAGCAGAGTGCAACAAGCAGGCCGATGCGCAAGACTTCGGCATTCACGACTACCAGCGCCACCGCTTCGTGATCCGGTGCATTGCTGGGTTGTCGCACTAAAGGTTCCCGACCGGGCTTGTTTCAGCCGCTTGTAGGCGCCGCTCCGGGCAGACTTGCCTGATCGGCAGGCCTGACGTCGTGGGCTGGCTTCCGCGCGCTCAGGGCGTTACCTTTCCTGCCGATCCGGCCGCCATGTCGGCCGAATTGAACAACGACATCATCAGGGGGAGGACGATCATGAGACGCGCGTGGCTGTTGTTGGCGGCTGTGGCGCCGTTGTCCGGCTTGGCCTTGGCCCAGACCATGGACTTCAACAAGGTCGAGATCCTCACCGAGCAGCTCGGGCCGAACGTCTACATGCTGTCGGGCTCGAGCGGGCTTGATCCCTCGCACGAGGACGCGGCCGGCGGCCGCATCGGGGTGCTGGCGGGCCCGGACGGCGTGCTGATGATCGATTCGCAATACGTGCAGCTTGCCGAAAAAGTGCTGGCGGCGGTCCGGCGTATCGACCGCGGGCCCATCCGCTACCTGGTCAACACCCACATCCATCGCGACCACACCGCCGGCAACGCGTTCTTCGCCAAGCAAGGCGCCGTGATCTTTGCGCGCGAGGAGCTACGCGAGAGCATGGTGAAGCTCTCACAGGCGCCGAACGCGAGCAGCAATCCGGTCGCCAATCCGGCCGGCTTCCCGGTCGTCACCTACGGGATGGGCGACCCGGTAAAGATCCGCATGAACAACGAGGTCGTCCACTTCATCCCGATCCGGGCGGCGCATACCAGCGGCGACACCAATATCAAATTCGAGAACGCGAACGTGCTGTTCATCGGCGACTTCTATCGCAACTATGGCTATCCCTTCATCGACCTCAACAATGGCGGCACGCTCAAGGGCATGCTGGAAGGGCTCGACGCCACCATGAAGTCGGCCGATGCCAACACCAAGCTGATCCCCGGCCACGGCACCATCATCAAGCGCGACGACATCATCCCGTATCGCGACATGGTCGTCGCGGTCGCCGACAAGGTGCAGCAGATGATCGCGCAGGGTAAGTCGCTTCAGGAGGTGCTGGCCGCGAAAGTGACGGCGCCCTACGACGCCAAGATCGCGGGCGGGACGGATACCAGCGCCGTGCGCTTCGTCACGGCAGTGTATCAGGAGCTCAAGAGCGGCGGCGGGCGGTAAAGCTCTCGCGTCAATTCCGCTTGGCGCTCCCGGCTGGCTGCGCGGGGATCAGCTCAAGAAGCGCTTCCGCGAACGCGGCGGGTGCTTCTTGCGGGACGTTGTGTCCGATCAGGGGAATGGTCCGGTGCTGCACCGGGCCGGTGAAGAAGCGCGCCCGGCTTGCGGCAGGGGCGGGCGACGCAACGCCGTCGCCGGTTCCGGAGACCACAATGGTCGGTGCGGCAATCGGAGGCAGCGCCGCCAGCCGCCGCTCGATTGACTCCAGGTCAGGATCGCCAGGCGCGTAGCCGTAACGGTGGCGATACGAATGAATGACCACATCGACGAAATCCGGATTGTCGAATGACGCAGCGGTGCGTTCGTAAGTGGCGTCGTCGAACTTCCAGTTGGGCGACCACAGCCGCCACAGCAGTTTGCAGAACTCGCGCCGGTTGGCTGTAAGGCCCGCGCGCCCGCGCTCGGTATGGAAATAGAACTGGTACCACGCACGATGTTCCTGTTGCGGCGGTCGCGGCTTTGCAGCCGCCGCGATGTCCTGGATGGAATAGCCGTTCGCCAGGACCAAGCCGCGCACGCGCTCCGGCCACAACGCCGCCAGCACGCAGACGCCACGGCTGCCCCAATCAAAGCCGGCGACGGTCGCGCTCGGCAGATTGAGGGCGTCCATCAGATCAAGCAGGTCTCGCCCCATCGCGGCCTGCTGGCCGGATCGTGGCGTATCGGCCGACAGGAATCGCGTCGGTCCAAAGCCGCGCAGGTAAGGAACGATGGCCCGACAACCCGCGCCGACCAGTCGAGGCACGACGTCATCGAAGGCGCGCGGGTCATAGGGGAAGCCATGCATCAGCATGACGGGCGCGCCCAACTCAGGCCCGCTGTCCTCGTATGCGATCTCCAAGGTTCTGGTGCGGGCAAGTTTCAAAGCGGCCGCTCCTGCAGCGCGCTGAACCGGCTGCTGCGCCTGCGTCGCGAGCGGCCACCCGGCGGCGCTTACGAGGCCAACGATGAATTCTCGTCGTCGCATGCGAAGGCCCGAGGCTGATCTCGCAATGCAAGCCTATCGCGTCTCTTGTTGAATGGAAACGGGTGCTGCATGGAATTGGTGTTGCATGGAAACTGGAAAGTGCCGTTCGAACGTCGCGACGGTCAATGTCTTGAGCGTGCGCTCACGCTTGCTTTGCTCAATGCATCTTTAGACGCGCAATGTTACCACGCTGCCGCAATCAAGAGCACGCGACTGGTCAATCGATGCGGAAAACGTTATCGTTCGAACAATTCGGCATTTCCCGTTGAACTCGCAATTCCAGTTGCACTTCACACAAGGGAGGTCCGATTTGGGCAGGAAACGACAAGCAGCCGCGCTGTTGATGGCGGGTGCATTTCTCGCAACGGGTGGCGCCGTATGGGCGCACCACTCATTTGCGATGTTCGACCAGGAGCATCCGATCGAGATTGTCGGGACGGTCACCGAGTTCCGCTACTCGTCACCGCACATCTACATTTACCTCGAAGTAAAGGGCCAGGACGGCGCCGGCACGGTCTGGCTGCTTGAGGGCGGCTCGCCGAGCCTGCTCCTGCGCGACGGATGGACCGGCTCGAGCATCAAGCCCGGCGACGAGCTGCGGATGACCATCGATCCGCTGCGCAGCGGGGCGCCGGGCGGCGCCTGGCAGGCGACCCGGATCAAGTTCAAGGACGGACGTCCGATCGTGGCGCCGAAGTAGGTGCGATCATCGTCGCACCCGCCTGCCGCCTCATCGCAGGGAGGATCGTCATGCTCTACCGAAGCCTGATCGGTGTCGCCACCTTGGCGGTGATGCTCGCGGTGTCATCTGCCGTCGCGCAATGGCCGCCGGATCTGACGAAGTATCCTGATTGGAGCTACCAGTGGTACCGCGTCGGTCCGATCGGTCAGTACAACCCGGCCGCGCCGCGCAACAACCAGGGCGCTCCGCTGACGCCGGAATACCAGAAGATCTTCGAGGACAATCTCGAGGACGTGAAGCAGGGCGGCCAGGGCACCGACCCGACCTATACCTGCCTGCCCGACGGCATGCCGCGGCTGATGAACGTGATCTTTCCGATGGAGATCGTGGTCACGCCCAAGACCACCTATCTCCTGATCGAGTATCTGATGCAGCAGCGCCGCATCTACACGGATGGCCGCACCATGCCGCCCGATACCGAGCCGTCATTCGGCGGCTATTCGATCGGGACCTGGCACGACACCGATGGCGATGGCAAATATGACGAGCTGCGGGTCGAGACCCGCCACTTCAAAGGCCCCCGCGTGTTCGACCCGACCGGGCTTCCGCTGCACAAGGACAACAAGACCGTCGTGCAGGAGCGCTTCTTCATCAGCAAGGACAATCCGGACATTCTGCACGACGAGATCACGACCATCGACAATGCGCTGACGCGGCCTTGGACCATCCTCAAGAGCTACCGCCGCGAGCGCAACGCGATTTTTTCCGAGGGCTACTGCGCGGTCGACAATCCGCACGTGAAGATCGGCGGCGAGAACTACATGATCGGAGCCGATGGGCGGTTGATGCCGGCCAAGAAGGGTCAGCAGCCGCCGGACCTGCGCCATTTCAAGTGATCGCCGTCATGGGGCTGAGGCACGCGCCCTCACGCCCCTTTGAGCCGGCGCGTGATCTCGCCGCGCAGCATCGCGAGCTCTTCCGGCGAGCGCGGCGAGCGTGGCCGCTCGATCGGCATTTCGGCGATCACGCGGGCGGGACTGGACGACAGCAGGAACAGCCGGTCGGCGAGCGCGATCGCCTCCTCGACATTATGGGTAACCAGCAAGGTCGTGACCGGCTGCCTCGTCACCAGCTCGGCCAGCTCGTCGCGCAGCCGCATCGCCAGCGCATCGTCGAGCGACACGAACGGCTCGTCGAGCAGAAGGAGATCGGGGTCGACCGCAAAGGCGCGCGCCAGCGCGACGCGCCGCGCGAGCCCGAGCGACAGCTCGCCCGGATAGTGGTGCCGATGCGCCGCCAGGCCGAGCGCGCCAAAGAGCGTGGTGAGGCTGGCGTCAGTGGCATCCGGCGCGGCAAGCCGCACGTTCTGCTCAAGCGTGCGCCAGGGCAGCAGACGCGGCTCCTGGAACACCATGCCGAGCCGGCCATGGTCGGGCAGCCCGACGCGGCCCTCATAGTCGTGGTCGAGCCCGGCGATGATCCGCAGCAGCGTGGTCTTGCCACAGCCGGACGGGCCGACCAGCGCGCCGACCTCGCCCTTGCCGAGCGAGAAGGCGAGCCCGGCGATGACGCGCAGATTCCCGCCCGTGGCGGCGCTAAAGGCCTTGTGCTTGATCAAGACCTCAAGCCGTCCTGGGACGCCAACGGGTGACATGTCGTTCAAGCGGCTGCACCAGGAACGTTTCGATCACCAACATGACGGCGATGAAGGCGAGAGCATAGGCGAGAATTCTGGTCACGTCGAATAGCTGGAACGCGGTCCCTATCTCGAAGCCCACCCCGTTGGGACGCCCGAGCAGCTCGACGATGAGCACGATCTTCCACACCAGCGATAGCCCGGAGCGGGCCGCCGCCGCAAGATAGGGGGCGAGCTGCGGCAGCACCACGTGGCGCATGCGCACCCAGGGCCCCATGCGGAAGACCTGCGCCATCTCGTCGAGCCCGCGGTCGAGCGAACGGGCGCCCTCGCGCACCGTGACGGTCGCGATCGGCAGCTTGTTGAGGGCGACCGCCGCAATCGCGGCGGTTTCGGTGAGGCCCGCCCAGACATAGGCCAGCACGATGATCACCAGCGCGGGCAGGTTGAGTAGCACCACCAGCCAGGGATCGCCGAGCCGGTCCGCGATCCGGTAGCGGCCCATGAGCAGGCCGATCACCGAGCCCACCGCCATCGCCAGCAGGAAGGCGACCGCCACCCGCAGCAGCGTCGTTCCGAGGTTGAAGGCGAGTGCGCCGGATTGCGCCTCGCTCAGCACCATCAGCGCGACCGACTGCGGGTCGGGCAGCATGCGCGGCCCGGCAAACTGCGAGCCGATGTACCAGGCGACGAGCATCAGCACGAGCGAGAGGAGCCGCAATCCCACGCCTACTCTCCCGGCCGGTAGAAGGTGCCGCGGTCGAGCTCGCGCGCGGGGCCCACGAGCTCGACGCCGCCGACCTCGGCCAGCACGCTATAGAGCGCCCGCGCATCGGCTTCCTCCTCGGCGATCGGACGGCGGAAGATGCCCTCGCCGTAGCGCTGGCGGTAGATCGCAAGCGCGGCCGGATCGCGCACGCCGATGCGGGGTGCGAGCCGCTGCCACTCTGCGTCGGAGGAGGCGAGGATCTCCTTGGCTTGGCGCACCGCGTCGAGAAAGCGATCGACGGTCGATTTGTTCTTGGCGCCCCAGCCGCCATCGAAAGTGTAGCCGACGATGGCGACCGCCGCCTTGGCGCCGAGCTCCTTCATCACCTGATCGATCGCGATCGCGCGCTTGAAGCCCTTGCCTTCAAGATCGGCGCAGAAATTCCAGAAGGTCAACGTTGCGTCCTGCTCGCCCTGCAGCGCCTTTTCGGTCAACAGCGGCGGGGCGCCATAGATAATCGTCGCCTGCCGTCGCAGATCGAGGCTCGAGCGGCGGGCGAGACCCTGCAGCAGCAGCCAGCTCTTGTCGAGCGGTCCGCCGGCGATTGCGAGCTTCTTGCCGCGCAGATCGGCAACGCTGCGGATGGTGGAATTCGCCGGCACCATGACGGCGCCGACCGTGCTCGACGACGGATAGAACACGAGGTTGTCGCCGAGCGAGCGCTCGCGCGCCACCCACAGCCAATCCGATAGCATCATGTCGGCCGAGCCGCCCTTGATGGCGATCTTGCCGGCCTCGGTCGAAGCCAGCTCGATCGACTGGATATCAAGGTTCGCCTTGCGGTCGAGGCCGTGAGTCTTGAGGATATCGAGCTCCCAGGCGAGCGATCCGGTGCGCTGCACCGCGACCCGGATGCGGTCGGCCGCGGAGGCGGTCGATGCGGCGAGCGCCAGAATGGCGGTGAGCGACAGGCGCAGCAGCTGGGTTCTCATCAATGCGCTCCATGTTGCGGTTGTGGACCCGACGGCCTCACGACGGTGGGCGGCGCTTCCGCCACTGCCTGTCCGGTCACGATGATCTGGCCGATCATCGAGGGGTGCGGCGTGCAGATATAGGTATAGGTGCCCGGGCGGTTGAAGGTGACCGACGCGGACTCGCCCTTGACGAGGAGGCCGGTGTCGAAGCCGCCGCCGTCCGAGGACGTTGCATTGTGTGGTTGCGCGCCGTTGTTGGTGAACGTCACCTTGGTGCCGGCCGTGACCGTGGTGCGCAGCGGCGCGTAGGTGTAGTCGTCGATCTTGATCTCGCTCGTGCGTGCCACGGGACCGCTGAAACCGACCACATTCTCGGGCGGGCGTGGAGCCGCGAACGGCTTGAGCCGATCGCCGGGCGAGCCTTTGAGCGAAAACACCCAGATCATGTCGCCGTTGGCCGAGGTGGTCTGGATCGAGACCCCGCCTGACGCGATCGCGACATATTGCGTGCCGTCGATCTCGTAGGTGATGGCGGGCGCATCGGCGCCGGCGCCGGTCTGCCATTGCCACAGGAGCTCGCCGTTCCTGGCGTCATAGGCCTGGAACTGGCCGTCCGGCTCGCCGTGGAAGATGAGGTCGCCGGCGGTCGCGAGCGCGCCGCTGCCTTGCCCGATCGAATAGGGCGTGCGCTTCTGCCAGGCGATCTTGTTGGTGCGAGAATCGACCGCGGTCAGGGTGCCGCCGTATTTGGCGCCGATCGGCGGCCCCACCGTCTTGCCGAGGCCGCGCAGGATGCGGCTCTGCGGCCGGTCGGCGGCGGTGACGTAGAAATAGCCGGTTCGCGGGCTATAGGCCATCGGCGCCCAGTTCGGTCCGCCGTTGCCGCCCGGCGACATCAGGATCGGCTCGTCGTAGATCACCCCGAAGATGCATTTGGTGACCCACGGCTCGAGCGCCTGCGGGCATTGCGGCATGACGGCGTCGCCGCGCGGGATCGGCTGCGTCGGCGAGGACGCCACCCGCGGGTCGACCTCGACCGGCTTCTCGTCGATCCCGATCAGGGGCTTCCCGTTGGTGCGGTCGAGAATATAGATCCAGCCGGTCTTGCAGGCCTCCGCGATGCCCTTGCGCAGCTTGCCCTCATAGACCTGGTCGAACAGCACGACCGGCGAGGGACAGTCGAAGTCCCACAGGTCGTGATGCACCTGCTGGAAGTGCCAGGCGTATTTGCCCTCGAGGGTCACCGCCACGATCGACGCGGAGAACAGGTTGTCGCCTGGCCGGTCGCGGCCCATGCCGCCAGCCTCTGGGCCGGGATTGCCGGTCGAGAAATAGATGAGGCCGAGGTCGGGATCGATCGCCGGCGTCTGCCAGACCGAGGCGCCGCCGACCTTCCAGGCGTTCGCCCGCTTCGGGTCGGGATCGTCCGGCTTCGGCCAGGTGTCGGAGCCGAACTCGCCGGGCGCCGGCACGGTCCAGAACCGCCACTTCTCCTGGCCGGTCTTGGCATCGAGCGCGAACACGAACCCGCGCGAGGAGCGGTCCCCGCCGGATATGCCCGAATAGAGCACCCCGTTGTGGTAGAGCGGCGCGGCCGTGATCGTGTAGCCATCCTGCCAGCGCGCGACCTGCGTTTTCCAGAGAAGCTTGCCGGTCTTGGCCTCGAGCGCGACGACGTTGCCGTCCAGGTAGCCCAGAAACACCTTGCCCTCGGCGACCGCCACGCCGCGGTTGTCCCAGCCGCAGCAGACCGTGCTGATGTTCTGATCGATGCCGGAGCGGTGCTCCCAGATCAGCGCGCCAGTCCGGGCATCAAGCGCGAAAACGTCGTCGTTGCCGGTGGCAAAATACATGACGCCGTCCTTGACGATCGGCGTGCCCTCCATCGAGTACTTGGCGCCGAGCCCCGAGCCCAGATGCACCACCCAGGCGCCCTTGAGGTTCTTGACGTTGTTGCGGTTGATCTGGGCGAGCGTCGAATAGCGGGTATTGCCCCAGTCGCCGCCGATGGTCAGCCATTCCTTGCCGGCCGGTTTGCGCAGGTCGGGGGCGCGCTGGGCCAGCCCCGCCGACGGTATGCAGATGGCGCAAGCCAGGACGGCCAGCCAAACAGGGCGCATGGCGCTCCTCCCCCCGCAACGGCGGTCGTTCTGCCGGTTCGCGGCCTTGATCGGCTCGACCGGCAGCCTCCGCGTGATTGGTCAGGCAAACGATGCCACAGCTTGCGGCGGTTGAAAACGCCGCGATGTCGCATGGTCTGGGGGCGGGGCGGTCGGACATTGATGCCCCTCCTGCCAGACGATAGGCTTGTGCCCCGATGGACCAGCCCAATTTCTTAGGCGATTACGACACGCTTCTGGAGCTTGTGCGCAATCGTGTCAGCGTGCGCAAGCTCAAGCCCGATCCGATCCCCGACGAGTACGTCGACAAGATTCTGGAGGTTGGCCGCTGGGCGATGTCCGGCGCCAACGGGCAACCCTGGGAATTCGTGGTGGTGAAAGACCCGACGATCAAGCAGGAGCTGTTCCGCGTCTACGTCGAGGAGAACGCCGACTTCATCTACTGGATGGAGCAGCAGCGCGACTTCAAGCTGCGCCATCCGGCCTATCAGATGACGCAAGAGGCCGCGGTCGAGAAGCAGCGCAAGGGGCAGGGCTGGTCGCAGGCGCCGGTGCTGATCGTGATCCTGGGTGACGGGCGCCGGCAGTGGGCGACCGTGCAGGGCGCCCACACATTCGGGCGCGGCCAGTCGCACCTCACCGATGGCCTCGCCAACACCGCCATGATGATGCATCTCGCCGCCGCCGCGCTCGGGCTCGGCAGCCAGCACAACACAATTCACATCGAGGAGCCGTTCAAACGGGTGCTTGGCGTGCCGGCGCTGCTCACGTTCAATCTGATCATGCCGATCGGCTATCCCGATGTTCCGGCCCGTTCGGGCGTGCGCCGGCCGCTCGAGGACATGGTGCACCGAGAAACCTACGACATGTCGAAATACATGAGTAACGAAGATGCTTTGAGATATCTTTATTCTCTTCGTGAGAAGACAGTGCCGGTGTATCGCAATTCCTACATCGGCGGTGCGGAAAAAGCCCAGTCGTGACGCCGGGGCAGGCGGCGAGTTGCCCTCGCGAAACGGGTTCGGTTTGTCGAAGCGCTGCCGCGCGCAATTCTGGAGACTAGACAATGCGCACTGACTCAAGACGAAGCGTGATTTCGAGACGCAGCGTTGTAGCGGGTACCCTGGCTGCGCCCATGATCCTGTCGACGCGTGAGGCCTTCGCGCTCGACAAGATCAGGTTCGGCAAATCAGTGCCCAACTCGTTTGCCTTCAGCACGGCCGAGATTGGGATCGATGCCAATATCTGGCAGCAGGAGAATGTCGAGCTCGCGGTGTCAGCGTTCCGCGGCGACGCGCAGATGCAGCAGGCGCTCACAGCTGGCGCGGTCGACATCGCGGTCGGCTCCGGTCCCGGTCTGGGCTTCCGCGCCAAGGGCGTGCCGGCGATCGGGGTTGCCGCCATGTACGGGCCGCCCGCCAACCTGGCGCTCACGGTGCTCTCGCGCTCGCCGATCCGCACTGTCGCCGATCTCAAGGGCAAGAGCATCGGCGTCACCACGCTCGGGTCGCTTACCGACTGGCTCACGCGCAAGCTGTCGCAGCAGCAGGGCTGGGGCCCCGAGGGCATCAAGGTCGTCCCGCTCGGTGCTGTGCCCGCTCGCCTTGCCGCCATGGAGCGCGGCGAGCTTGACGGCATGGTGATTGAATCGGCGACCGGCTATGAGCTGGAGGAGCAGAACAAGGGTCGCAACATTCTCCTGTTCGGCGACATCGAGAAACACTTCTACACCCATGTCATCTTCGCCACCGACGAGATGATCGAGAAGCGCCCGGAGCTGTTGCGCCGGTTCCTGCGCGGCTGGTTCAAGACCGTGGCCTTCATGAAGGCGAACAAGGACTTCACCGTGAAATCGGGCGCCAAGGTGGTGCAGGTGCGCGTGAGTGTCGCGGCGAAAGTCTATGATACGCAGATGGCCTATTTCTCGACCGATGGTGCGTGGGATCCGGTGGCCATCGACGTTATCCGCAACTCGCTCAAGGAGCTCGGCATCCTCGACTCCATTCCGGAGGCGAAAGTGATCTATAATGACAAGTTCGTCCCGGTAAAGCTCTGACGTGACTGCCGAGCGCCAGCAAGCCCAAGAACAGACCAGCGCCACGCGCGATGACGCACCAGGTGTCATCGCGGTCGACCATGTGTCGATGTCCTTTCAGGGGCGTGACGCATCACAAACCGTGCAGGCGCTCGATGACGTTTCGCTTGATGTCCGCAAGGGCGAGTTCGTCTGTCTGCTCGGCCCCTCCGGCTGCGGCAAGAGCACGCTGCTTAGCATCATCGGCGGCCTGCAGCAGGCGACCGCGGGCGCGGTGACGATTGCGGGGGTGAAGGTCGACCGGCCGCGCCCGGGCGACGTCGCCTTCGTGTTCCAGGACAGCACGTTGCTGCCCTGGTACACGGTGCTGGAGAACTTTCGCCTGGCGCTGAAGTTTCGGGGCATCGCGGACGCGAGCTGGCGCGAGCGCGCGATGCATTCGCTCTCCGTCGTCGGCATGGAGCAGTTC
>Ga0209798_10000033_pt1 | contig 85927 bp, 81 predicted proteins | sample DOMMetBare3Fresh_FD_187475 | JGI IMG/M metagenome (GOLD analysis project Ga0209798, IMG submission 187475) | Wetland sediment microbial communities from St. Louis River estuary, USA, under dissolved organic matter induced mercury methylation -... | ecosystem: Environmental > Aquatic >...
GATAGTGAAGAAAAATGCTCTTGCTGTTGCAATAGCTAAACTGGTGCGATAGGATTTCTCTTATCAGAATTATTTTGACACGAAATATTTAACGGTCTCATAAACTTTTTAATAGATTTATAAAATTATCAGGGTTATTCTTTTTTTGTTGCTTAGTTGCTTTTGTATGTCTTTTATTCTTTTTCTCAAAATCAGCTTCAGAACAGATAGCATATTTTATACTTCTTCTGATTGCATCAGGATATTGGGTCTATTGTTTAAAAGCGACAGATGAAACGAATGAAGCTCAGGTTTTGTTGGATATGTATATAAAAAAGGTAGGCTAATCATATACCACTAGCAATGGACGCTATAATAAAAAATTGAGGCGGAATGAGTGAAAATTTATTCTTTCTTTTTTTGCTTTTAAATGTTTGTTTAATAACTCGCCAACTCTTGTATCAATACCTTTGCTTCATCTTTATCAAAAAAAAGGTTAAACTCCAACTCTTTGGCAAATGTTTTGAGCAGAGCAATTTTTTTTGTTTGACGTTCATCAGCATTTTGAATGTTTGAGAGTTCTGTTTGCAGTCTTTGTCTGTACATCTGACGTATCTCTTCTTGTTTTTGAGGGCTTGATTTTGGTTTTGCTCTTGGTTTGAGCCAAAAATATATCGCGACAAAGGCGCAGCTAAAAAGAAGAATCTTTAGTAAATAGTCCATGAATGACCTTTATAGGTAAAATAGGTTTTGCATAAACAGTATATCCAACTGCGGGTGATAAAATTTAGACTTCTTTCATTTCTTAAACCACTTTTGTGTAAAATCTCCTAAACTAACACAAAGAGGAATCCCATGCATTTTACAACTCCCCTTAAAAGCAACAGCACCAAAATTATGCTTATTGGCAGTGGCGAACTTGGTAAAGAAGTCGTCATCGAAGCAACGCGTTTGGGCATTGAAACCGTAGCGGTGGATTCGTATCCGCAAGCACCCGCACATTTGGTTGCGAATAGAAGTTATGTCATCAATATGAAAAACAAAGAGGAACTTTTAGAGGTGATTCGCCGTGAGAAGCCTACGTATATCTTACCTGAGGTTGAAGCTTTGAGCATTGAAGCGCTCATTGAGGCGGAGAAAGAGGGCTTTTGCGTCATTCCTAATGCGGACGCGGTGAAAAAAACGATGAACCGTAAAAATATTCGTGAGTTTGCCGCTGAAAAGCTTGGGCTTAAAACCAGTGGTTACGTCTTTGTAAAAACGCTTGAAGAGTTACATCAAGCGACTAAAAAACTGGGTATTCCATGTGTGGTTAAACCAGTTATGAGTTCATCTGGGCATGGACAAAGTGTCATCAAAAGTGAGGCAGATATTCAAAAGTCATGGGAGATCGCCAAAGAAGCCAGAGGCGATGCGAGTGAACTCATCGTGGAAGAGTTTGTGCCGTTTGATTATGAGATTACGCTTTTAACCGTTCGTAATGGCAAAGAGACGGTCTTTTGTGAGCCAATAGGTCATATCCAAGAAAATGGGGACTATGTGCTCAGTTGGCAACCTGTGCCGATGAAGCCAGAAGTGCTAGCCAAAGCGCAAGTGATGGCAAAAACCGTCACCGATGGTTTAGGCGGTCGAGGACTTTTTGGCGTGGAATTTTTCGTGAAAAATGATGAAGTTTATTTTAGTGAACTGAGTCCTCGTCCACACGATACAGGCATGGTGACACTCATTACCCAAAGTCAAAGTGAATTTGCCCTGCATGTAAGAGCCGTTCTTGGCTTGCCACTTGATTTTACGTTTTACGGAGCAGGTGCGAGTGGTGCGTTTAAAAGCCTCAAAGAAGAGCATTTACCAACTCTGAGCATTCCAGAGGATGCCTTTTCTAAAAACTCTTTTGTACGTGTATTTGGAAAACCCGTAAGTCATGTGGGTCGTCGTATGGCGGTTGCGCTTGTGCTTGATGAAGTCGAAGCGGCGAAGAAAAAAGCGAAAGAGATTGTTTCAAAAATTATTGGATAATGCTAAAAAATTAACAAAATATTGATAAAAGAGGGCTATAATTAAAGTAGCCCACTTTTAAAGAGTTTTTATGAATAAACATATTGTTGAACAAACGGTTATTTTTTTCAGCGTTTCCAAATGGCTTTTGCTCTCCTCTGCTGTTGGAATTATGATAGGCGGACTGATCTCTGTTTTTTTAAAAATTCTTTCCATCGCTGAACAGACGCGGGGAACACTTCCTTTTCCTTACTATTTTACGCTTCCGTTTGCATTGATGCTCTCGTTGTGGATCGTGCGGACATTTGATAAAAATGCCGCGGGGCATGGCACTGAAAAAGTCATTGAAGCAGTGCATAAACGAGATGGTTATATCAATGCTAAAATCATTCCTGTGAAATTACTTGCAACCGTTATTACTATATTTTCAGGTGGTTCTGTAGGTAAAGAGGGACCGGGTGCTCAACTGGGTGCGGGTGCTGCTTCGTTTGTGGCAACACTGCTTAAATTTTCAAAATCAGATCGTAGAAAACTCGTCATTTGTGGCATTAGTGCAGGGTTCGCTTCGGTGTTTGGGACACCCATTGCAGGGGCTATCTTTGGTATTGAGGTGCTTATTATCGGGGTGATTATGTACGATGTTTTGCTTCCTTCTTTTATCGCAGGATTTGCCGCATTTACCACAGCGCAATTTTTGGGTGTAAAGTATCATTATTATGATATTAATGCGTATCGTGCTTTTAATTTAGATGTGTCGCTTATTGCACAAGTCATTCTTGCAGGTATTTTTTTTGGTATTGTGTCGGATTTATTTATTACGAGTGTCAATAAAATTGAAAAATGGATGAAAAAAATTCCTTACAATATTTATTTGAAAGCCTTTATTGCGGGTTTGATTATGGTTGTTGTGTCGTATTTTCTCTCTGAAAACTACTTAGGACTGGGGCTGTTGACTATTCGAGATGCATTAAGCCCTAACGCTTTGATTTCAAGCAATGTGCATTGGTATGATTTTATTTTGAAGACTATTTTTACCTCTTTGACCTTGGGGGCAGGAGGAAGTGGGGGTATTATTACTCCTGTTTTTTATGTGGGCGCTACAAGTGGTGCAATTTTTGGGGATATACTTGGGCACCATGTTGCATTGTTTGCGGCACTAGGGTTTGTCAGTGTGCTTGCAGGTACAACCAATTCGCCTATTGCTTCGATCATTATGGCAGTGGAACTTTTTGGAGTGCATATGGCAAATTATGCAGCACTCAGTGTGGTCATCGCTTTTTTAATTACAGGGCATCGCAGTATTTTTCAGTCTCAAAAACTAGCCCTTAAAAAAGCCGATAATATCTCTATTGGAGAAGGAACAGACCTTGACGATACGTCCATTAGCATTGATATGAAAGATATTGACAAAGTCAAGCGGCTCAAAAATAGGTTGCGGTATAAACGTTTACGTTGGCAAGTCAAAAATGCAAAGGATGATTTTAAATGAAAGAGCGCAAAATTCTTATAAGTGCTTGTTTGATTGGCGAAAAAGTTAAATACGATGGTAATGATAATTGTCTAAATGAGGCAATCATTCAACAATGGCACGAAGAGGGCGTTTTAGTCCCTTTATGTCCTGAAGTCTTAGGCGGGTTAAGTGTGCCTCGCCCTGCGTGTGAAGTGGTTGAAGGAACGCGCACGGTCATCTGTAAAACGGGGGAAGATGTGACGTACGAGTTTGACAAAGGGGCGCATGAAAGCCTACGCATTGCCCAAGAAGAGGGTGTTGTCATGGCCATCTTAAAAGCCAGAAGTCCATCGTGTGGTAAAGATATTATTTACGACGGTAGCTTTACGAGTACGCGAGTCCATGATTCTGGGATTACGTGTAAAGTACTGCAAGAGAGTGGCATTGCTGTTTTTGGTGAAGAAGAGTTAGCCTTAGCGGAAGCATTTTGGAATGCAAAGGGGAAAAATCCCCTTTGAGTTAGGCATTGTTTAAAATAGCTTCGATAGCTTTTTGTGTGTAAAGCTCGTTTGCACCTTCTCTGATGGCAGATTGTGCAGCATTTGCAGCGATGGCACTAATTGAATCGTGTGCGATAGAAACTTCTTTTAAACTGACAGGTGCTCCGATTTTAGAGAACCATTTTTTGAGTTCATCTATTCCTTCTTCTGCACTACTTTTTCCAAATATTTTTTCTGCAAAACGTTTAAATTGAGCAGGATTGTGTGTGTGAAACCATTTCATCCATGCAGGAATAACTATCGCCAAGCCTGCACCATGGGCTACATTGAAAAGTGCTGAAAGTGAGTGTTCGATCATATGATTAGGAAAGCCTGGAGGGTTTGTTCCTGCGGTTGTTGAGCCATTGAGTGCTTGTGTCGCCGCCCATGTAAACTCAGCCCTCGCGTTGTAATCTTCAGGATTTTTGAGCAAAATCTCAGTTGTCTCCATAACGGTCTGAATGATGCCCTCAACCATGCGTGATTGAAAATGTGGTTGATCGGGTGCTGTAAAATAACCCTCGATGACGTGAGCGATGATGTCAACGGCTGAATACGCCATGTAGTCGTTTGGTACGCTTTTGGTCAGCTCTGGGTTGAGAATAGAAAGACGTGGATAAATCAGTGTTGAGTGAATATGATACTTTTGCGCTGCTGCTTCGTTTGTTACAACGGCAAAACCGTTCATCTCGCTACCCGTGGCGGCTAACGTCATGATGGCATAGATAGGCAACGCTTTTTCAATGATTGCTTTTCCAATAAAAAAGTCCCACACATCGTTTGCGTATAGCGCTCCAACGGCGATGGTTTTAGCGCTATCAAGCACAGATCCTCCACCAATTGCAAGTACGGCTTGCACATTCTCTTTTTTAGCCAAAGCAATACCTTCGTTGACTTTGCTCAGTTTTGGGTTGCTCACGATGCCTGAAAGCTCGACCCAAGCGATGCCTTTTGCTTTAAGTGTAGAGGTTACTTTTTCATAAAGACCATCTGTTTTGATGCGTTCACTGCCATAGCAGAGCAAGACTTTTGTGATGTGAGCACTTGCAATCTCTGCACCTATAATATTCTCTTTCTCTTTTCCAAATTCAATTTTGGTGGGGTTATGATAGGTAAAATCAACCATACGTTCTCCTTCGTTTTTTTATGAGTGTATTATAGGCTTAAAGCGTCAATAAGCGGTAGAACATTTTAGTGTAGTTCTTGCCTATTCCTCCAAATTGTTTTATAATACACTCAAATGACTTCATAAGTGAGATAAATGGCCATGAGCAATGAATTGATGCATCTGCAACAAGAAGAACTTGTACAATTAATAGATAAATACGCTTCAAAAATGGGTGGCAGTCCTACTAGCGTGCCTTTTTTACGCTTTTTTTGTACCACTGAGCCTACAGAATTTTTGCATACACTCTATGAGCCTTCTTTGTGTATTATTGCTCAAGGCTCCAAAGCAGTGGGATTAGGGGAAGAGATGTTTTCGTATGATAAAAATGCCTATCTGATCTCCTCAGTGCATTTGCCTGCGCGTATTCAAATTCAAGAAGCATCATTAGAAAAGCCCTATTTATCGCTACAACTGAAGTTCTCGATGGATCAAATCTTGGAGATTCTTAACGAATCTGATACAGAGGAAAATAAAGAGAGCTGTCAATCACAATGTGGGCTTTACTTTGGAAAAAATTCCACACAGCTACTTGACCCCATCTTAAGATTGGTTAGGCTCCTTGAAACACCTAAAGATATAGCCATTCTCGCTCCGATGATTACGAGAGAAATTCTTTACCGCATCGTGCAAGATAAAGGCAGTGCGGTTATTCGGCAGTTTGCTAAAAATGGTAGCCTTGCGCAGCGTGTTGCCAAAGCAATTACGAAGATAAAAAATGATTTGGCAGAGCCTTTGCGCATTGAAACACTGGCAAAAGAGGTTGATATGAGTGCTTCATCCTTGCACTATCATTTCAAGCGTGTGACGACGATGAGTCCCTTGCAGTTTCAAAAGTCCTTGCGTTTGCAAGAAGCACGAAGGCTTTTAATGGTCGAAGAGATGGAAGCGAGCAATGTAGCCTTTCAAGTAGGTTATGAAAGCCCTTCGCAGTTTAGCCGCGAGTACGCGCGTCTTTTCGGACTTCCTCCGATGCGTGATGTGAAGCGTTTGAGAGGCTCTTTTGCGTCAGCGTAAACAAAGACTTCATCTGCGTTATTTTCGTATAATCAGGTAAATGGTTGAGCGACTCTTCATCGCTGGTAGTATTTGCTTTGAAGGTACTTTTCCCTGTCCACTCTAACGATTGGCTAAAAAAGCCAGTTTGGATGAAGTCATTGAGGGTACAAACTCGGTGATCTCATAGGTTGCTACGCCATGAATGTAAAAAGGATCATGGGTTATGACTGCTTCAATGTCAGCACGCGATGACGACAGCGCCATAATCAGCCCACCATCACGTGGAACTTTACGCCCCGAAGCGATGAAAATACCTTTTTCATAGTATGTTTTGAGAAATTCGACATGGGCACTTAAGTGCTTATCGACTTCTTCGAGAGACTTTTGGTAGCTAAGGGAGATAATAAACATGAAAGTTGTCCTACGTAGTATAAATTTGGTTTTGTACTTTTTTGGTCAGAGAGCCAAAAACAAGGTCGTATGAGTCATCGATCCATTCAAAAAGCATTGTATCGTCTATTTCACCCTCGCAGATGACGGTATTCCAATGTTTTTTATTCATATGATATCCCGCAATGACGCATTGATACATTTCTCGAAGTTCTCTGGCGTAAAAAGGATCGCATTTCAGATTGATGCGAGGAGGGTGACTCTCTTCATCGACCAAGGCAAAGATTTTGTTACCGACTTTAAAGACCGCTGTTGTTTCATCAAAAGGGTACTCTTTGAGCGCACCCATGTGGCTTAGACAGTAGTTTTCTAAAATCTCAGTTGTCATTTTATTTGCATCCGCAACTGTTTTCATGGTCATCTACCATACCACATGCTTGCATAAACGCGTAGAGGGTTGTTGAGCCTACAAATTTAAAGCCTCGTTTTTTGAGATCTTTGGTAAGTGAATCTGAAATGGGTGAGGTGCATGCAGCTGTTTTGTAATCAGGCACATCATTGACAATCGTTTTTCCATTTACATAAGCCCAGAAATAGGCATCTATTGAGCCAAATTCTTGAATGATGATTTGGAAGAGTTTTGCATTGGCAATGATCGCTTCAATTTTCGGTCGGCTTTTGATGACTTCACCTTCACTTAAAATGCGTTCAACATCCATTTCACCCAAATGCGCCACTTTTTCAAGAACAAAGCTTGCAAAGGCATTGCGGTAACCTTCACGTTTCTTAAGAATCGTAAGCCAACTTAGACCTGCAGATTGGGTTTCAAGACAAAAAAGTTCAAAGAGTGCGCGATCATCATGAAGAGGTTTTCCCCACTCCTCATCATGGTACGCTACATAGGTAGGATCACTGAGTTTGACCCAGCCACAACGTGAAAAATTTGGTACCATTTCTTTCTTCTCCTTAAAGAAGTATCGTGCTAAAATTGTAGCTAAATAGAGTTAACGAACAGGAAAGCTGATGTCCATTCACGTCATCGATTACATTAAAAAAAATTATAACGATCATGCGATTGAAGCCAATGGTATCGTGATAGCGCGTTATTTTTCGGTGCAAGATCACTACAAAGCCGAAGCATATATGGAACAAAATCTTCTCAATATCATTTTAGAGGGCAAAAAGATGCTTCATACTCACAATGGTGATGTTGAGGTCAAAGCAGGAGAGGCATTTTTTTTATCACGCGGTGAGTATGTGATGAGCGAGGTGTGTGAAAATGGAAATTATACATGTTTACTCATCTTTTTTGATGAAAACATTATTGCCCATTGGTTAACGTCAGTTTTACAAGAAATGCCTTTACCCGTATCGATGCTCAACGCCAAGCCAGAGCCTTTTTGTAAGATAGAACTCACGCCTATCATGAAAAGTACTGCACTTTCTCTTTTACCTTTTATTGAACAGAAGCCTGCCTTTGTGGATAAGATTTTGGCATTAAAACTGCAAGAACTGTTACTGTTGCTCTTAGGCTCTCGTGAGGGCGAAAAACTGGTCTCATTCTTTCAGACACTCCTTCCCCGAGGGATTGATCTTAAAGTGTTTATGGAAGAATGTTTTACCCAAAATTGGAGCATTGCAGAGTTTGCGAAACGCAGTGGCAGAAGTTTGAGTGCGTTTAAAACAGAGTTTGCATTGCAATTAAATACCTCACCTATGAAGTGGATATTAGATAAGAGAGTGGAACGGGCACATTTCTTAATTAAAAAAGGAGGACTTAGTATTGGGGAGGCGTCATTTAGGGCAGGCTTTAAAAGCCAGTCTCACTTTACACGACTCTTCAAAGAGCGCTATGCACAAGCACCGAAAAACTTCACAGATAAAAAGTAGAACTTTACAGACTAACGCTGAAGTTCTTTTTACCTGTAAAATAATCCTTGAAATTTAAAATAAAAGGATTTTTATGAAAATTAGACATGGTATCATAGCGCTCTTATTGGGTGTCAGTTCACTATTTTCAGGCGAATTTACGCTTTTGAGTAGTGATCTTGCTGGACAATTAACGAAAACACAAGAAGATTCAGGTTTTGGGTGTGATGGACTAGGTATCTCACCAGAACTGCATTGGATCAATGCGCCAATTGGCACGAAGAGTTTTGCAATAACCGTGTACGACCCCGATGCTCCAACGGGAAGTGGCTGGTGGCATTGGGTTGTTTTTAACATTCCATCTACCACAGTATCTTTACCAACAAACTTTGGTGATATGAGCAAGCCCGTTAGTATTTCAGCGGTACAAAGTATCACGGATGCTGGAAAAGGAGGTTTTACAGGGGCATGCCCACCTAAAGGAGATAAAGCGCACCGTTATTTTTTTACGGTTCATGCTCTAAGCGTCGATAAGCTCCCGTTGGATGCTTCTGCTTCACCTGCCCTTGTTGGTTTTATGCTCAATGCACATACGCTTTCAAAAGCGACATTGGTTTCGTACTATCAACGTTAAGTTTTTACGTTATTTGAATCACAAAAGAGAGAAAAAGACTCCTATTAACTTTTTGTTTACGAAAGATTAATAGAGCGTTTAAACAACTACTCTATACTTTCACTACCAAGACAATTACCTCCTTTTTGTGAATCACTTAACAACTTTAAAAATCAGCTTCCAGATTGCCCGGTCTGGAAGCTTTTTTTATGCCTAATTTTAAAAATAAAAGCTTTTTTGCCTCAAAGCTGAATATGTTATAATCCTCTCTATGAAAACACTTCTAATCATCATCCTTTTTTTTACGTATCCTCTTTTTGCAGCCACATTGCATCTTCCCATTTCAGCCAATCCCAGTCGTCTCAATCCTATCCTTTCCACCGATAAAACCAGTTCAGATGTTGCACAGTGGATTTTTAATGGATTGATCAAATACGATAAAGATGCGAATATTATCCCCGATCTTGCGCAAAGTTACCACTTTGTGGATGACACGACATTGATCTTTGAGCTAAAGCATGATGTTCAATGGAGTGATGGAACACTTTTTACTGCACGAGATGTTCTCTTTACCTATGAGACAATTATTTCTCCTAAAATTTTTACACCGTATGCATCAGGATTTATGCACATTAAATACGTGAAAATGTTAGATGAATTTACGGTAGAAGTGAAATACAAATATCCTTATTTTAAAGCGCTTGAAGTGTGGATGATGGAGATATTGCCAGAACATAAGCTTAAAAATGAAGCGGATCTGATGACAAGTAAATTCAATCAAAATCCACTGGGAACAGGCCCTTACACACTCACACAATTTAACATCTCTAAAGATATTGTTTTAGATGGCAATCCACATTATTTTATTCACAAGCCTAATCTTGATCAGATTATTTTTCACTATTTACCGGATCGTTCGGCAGAATTTTTGATGCTCAAGTCTTATAAGCTTGATGTTGGTTCACTTTCCCCTTTGCAATTAGAGCGTCAAATTGATGCAAATTTTCGCAAACACTATGCTATTTATGAAGACATCGCTCATAATTTTTCGTATATGGGATTTAATTTAAGATCTGAGAAATTTAAAGACCCACGCGTTCGTGAAGCACTCTCTTTAGCGATTGATCGTCAGGAGTTGGTCGATATTTTATATTTTGGACATGGCAAAGTTTGCACAGGACCTTTTTTACCAGGAACAGGTGCCTTTAATGAAAGCGTTAAAGCGCCAAGACCTAATATTGAAAAAGCAAAAGCTCTTTTGAAAGAAGCAGGCTATGATGAGTCGCATCCTTTTGCGTTTGAACTGAGTACGAGTGCCAATGGAAGTGGCAGTTACTCGGCACAAATTCTCCAACATCAACTCAAAAAAGCGGGTGTTGTGATGAAACTTCGTATTATGGAGTGGCAAGCATTTTTAAATACAGTTATAACACCTCGTAAGTTTGAAGCTGTTTTAATGGGCTGGTCTTTAGGGCTTAAGCCTGATGCCTACAGCATTTGGCACAGTGAGTCAAGCCGTAAAGGTGGGTTTAATTTTATTGGTTATGAAAATCTTGAAGTAGATCAATGGATTAAAGAAGCTGAACAAATAGTTGACCAAGAAAAATTTGATGCGCTCTATCGGAAAATTTTTGCAAAAATCGTTGCCGACAATCCGTATCTCTTTTTGGTAATTCCTAATGAAATCACGGTTGTTAATAAAGAGATCACACCTGTTTCAACCTCGATAATTGGGGTTATGCACAATGCCATTGATTGGATTAAACCAGAATATTAATCTTCATATACTCAAATCTGTGCTATAATTCTCCTCTTCACACACAAAATCTTAGAAATATTAGGTTAAAGGAAAAAACATGAAAAAAACTTTGTTTTCATTAGCGGCAGTAGCATCTATGGCATTTGCAGCACCAACTGCATACAACTATGAGGTAACACCAACTATCGGTGGTGTTTTATCAGAGGGAAATCTTGATCTTAAAAATCAATTGACATACGGTTTGAGATTTGGTATCAACCTTGACAACAATATTGTAAGTCAAATTGAGCTTGGTTACGATAGAACAGACAATGTTGATTACAAAGCAGGTAGAACGGATGATACAGACTTCAACCGATACTATGCAAACATCGTGAAAGAGTATAAACTTACTCCAGAAGCTAGTTTGTATGCTTTAATTGGTCTTGGTTATGAAGATGTCAGCAATGTACAACTTCAAAATAGAGACAGTATGTTCGCACAATACGGTGGTGGTGTAAAATATTGGGTAACTGATAGTTTTGCACTTAAAGCGGAAGTTCGTCATGCTATTAAATTCCAAGGTGGTGATAACAACATGTTCTACAGCCTTGGCTTTACCATTCCTTTCGACGCAAAATCTGCACCAATTGCAGCAAAAGCAGCACCAGTTGTAGCACCAGTTGTAGCAAAAGCAGCTCCAATTGATAGCGATGGTGATGGTGTATACGATGATAAAGATAAATGTCCAAATACTCCAAAAGGTACCGTTGTTGACGCTGATGGTTGTCCAAAAATCATTCGTTTACATGTAAAATTTGATTTTGACAAATCAGCTGTAAAACCTGAATTCATGCCTGAGATTCAAAAAGTTGCAGACTTTATGAAACAAAATCCAGGTTACAGTGTTGTACTTGAAGGACATACCGATTCTAAAGGTAGTGATGCTTATAACCAAAAACTTTCAGACCAACGTGCAAAAGCAGTTGCAAAAGCTTTATCAACACTTGGTATTGCTAATGCAAAAATCACGACTGAAGCGTTTGGTGAGAGTAAACCTGTAACAACTAACGACACTGAAGCTGGTCGTGCGGAAAACAGAAGAGTTGACGCCGTTTTCAAAAAATAATTTAGGATTATAATGAATTTACATATGGATTTAAGCTGGACTGTTATTGTCAATTTTGTCACTCTTTACGGGATGAAAGTACTTGCTTCTTTACTGATTTTTTTTATTGGTAAGAAAATAGCCGCTCTTTTAACAGCGATTGTTGTTAAAGGAATGCGCAAGTCAAAAATTGATGAAACCATTACCAGCTTTTTTTCCAATGTAATTTATTTTGGTCTTTTGGTGGTGATAATCCTAGCGGCTTTAAGCAATTTAGGCATTAACACCACCTCTTTTCTAGCCGTTCTTGGTACTGCAGGACTTGCGATTGGCTTAGCGCTTCAAGGTACTCTTTCTAATGTCGGTGCTGGCATTTTACTCGTATTTTTCCGTCCTTTTAAAATTGGTCATTCTGTACAAGTTGCAGGAGAAAATGGCACGGTTGAAGAGTTGAATCTTTTCAGTGTCGTTCTTAAAACAGGTGATAATAAACAAATTATCATCCCCAATTCTGCTGTCATTGGTAAAAATATCATCAATTTTTCCGCAAAACCTACCTCTCGTGTTGATTTGACCTTTAATATTGGTTATGAAGATGACCTTCGTTTGGCAAAAGAGACATTGCAAGAGATTGTTGATAAAGAGTCAAAAGTCCTAAATGAACCTGCTCCGTTTGTTGCCGTAAGCGAATTAGCACAAACGAGTGTAAAACTTGTGGTACGTTTTTGGGTGAAAAATGAAGACACTGCAACGGTGAGTTTTTCTATGACAGAGAAAGTGAAGCTTGCGTTTGATGAAAAGAGGATAAGTATTCCTCATCCTCCTTTGTCCGAGTCTTAATTACTACTTTCCAAATACCTGTTGAATAATGGAGCTTCCACTAGCAAGTGGGTTGCTGCGAAGGGCTTTTTCTTTTTCTGCTATCATATAAAAAAGTCCATCAAGCGTCTTGCGACCAATATAATCTTCAATATTTTCATCTCCACTCGGAACGGCATCTCCCATTCCAAATCCTTTTGCAATAGATGACGCTTGTCCAACCATTGCGTTATTGGAAAGTCCTGATGTGGCACTACTTCCACCTGTAAAACCTTTAAGGCTCTGGTAAGAACTCATGACTTGACTTTCACTCATACTCTCTTTGATAATCGGCATAATGGCACTGAGCAATTTCGTTCCAGCTTTTGTTTTGAAATAATCTGTTGCGGCAGTATTACTACCCTTGACGATAGCATTCGCATCTTCAACACTCATCGCTGAGATGGTATCACTCAAAATAGAAGCTGTTTTTGGTACGGATTTACTTGCCGCACTGTTCATAGTTTTAACAAAATCATCCACGTAACTTTTTCCACCCAATTTTTCAGCAGCGGTTGCTACAGGTTTCATAGATGCGGGGAGTGGAATTTTCACAGCACTGTTGTTGAGAAATCCTCCTTCTTTGCCAAGAAGAGAAACGGCTTGTTGGGCACCAAGACTCAGGGCTTCTTTGATGCCTGAAGTTGCACTGCTTTGCGAGGTATTCGCTCCCGCTTGTGAGGTTGTTTTAGGGGTTGATGTCTCGTTGATTGCTGTATTGACAGCATCTTGCCAGTTGGCGGCACACAGTAAAAGTGGTGCCAAAAGAATCAGTTTTTTGGATAACATATTTCTCCTTTATAATGCTCTGAAAGTCTATTGTTTTGAAAACAACAAGATCTACCAACACGTATAAAAATTTTGTGGTTGGTAGATCTTTTAGATTTTTGTAACAATTTTAAAAACCATCTCTTGTCTATCAAACAAGTCCTATCCATTTCCAATACGTTGCAGCGAGCAACAAGATCAAGCCATACGCTATAATCGTAAGTGGAATACCCGTCTTAATAAACTCTTTTACCGTAAATGTATCGGTTCCATAGGCTATCATATTTTGTGGAGCATTGACAGGTAAAATAAAACCAAAACTAATAACATATTGTAAAATCATGGTCATACCAATTATATTGAGTCCTGGTGTTTTAACTTCTTGTAGCATTGATATAATAATAGGAATCATGGCAGCTGCCAAAGCTGTTGCTGATGCAAAACCTAAATGAATAATGATCAAAAAAAGTGCCAAAATAGCAAGTATCATAAATGCAGAAGAGTATGAAAGTCCAAAGAATGGGACTATGGACTTTGCTAGCCAAACACCCGCTTTTGTTGTTATGATAGCACTTCCTAAACTGATACCAACTCCAAACAAAAAAAGCGTTCCCCAAGCCATTTTTTTACTTGCATCTTCCCATGTTAAGATGTCGATTTTAGGTAAAAACATCAAAGTAACAGCGACAACAGTAATAGATGAAGTGTCAAAACGATGAATTAAAGTCTTTGCCAAATCACCTTTTATCCCAAAATCACCAAAAGTTTTCTGCTCCAACACCCAAAAGAGCAAGAGAAATACAGAAATGACAACAAGTTTGATCTCTTGTGCTGTAATTTTTCCTAAAGCTTCCAGCTCTTTTTTAATAACGGCTTTTCCACCTTCAATCTCTTTGACTTCAGGAGGCATGATTTTTAGAAGAACAAAATAGAGTGCAATAGACATCAAAACTGAAAAAGGTAGAGCTGCAATAAACCATTCACCCCAACTAATGTCATGTCCTAAAATCTGTTTAATGAAGTTCGTTGCAATCATATTTTGTGCAGCGGCCGTTTTGACGCCCACATTCCAAATGCTATCAGCTTGCGCAATAGCTATCATTAAAATGGCTGCAAATTTGGTGCGTTTTTCTATACCAAACGCTGAAATGACACCCATAACAATCGGTACCATACAGGCAACTCTAGCCGTTGTTGATGGTACAAAAAAACTAAGTATACACCCTGTCAAAATGATACCAATTAAAATGCGATTTGTTTTGGCTCCAACTATAGAGAGGATATTAAGAGCAATTCTTTTATCAAGTCCTGTTTTCATCATGGCGATAGAAATAACAAGTGCTGCTCCAACCAATGCCCAAGCCGTATTTGAAAATCCACCTAGTGACATGGTCAATGCTTTCGATGTGCCAATAAATTTGTCTGGTTGTGCCATGTCTGGTGCAAAACCAAGAAGCAATACCATCAATGTTATGATGATCGCTGCACTCACTGGATAAGAAGTACATTCAGTCATCCAAAGAATAACAGAGAAAACTAAAAGACCTAGCATTCTATGCCCTGCTATGGTTAGTCCCTCCGGTGTTGGCAATGAAATGATAATACATAAAATTATCAACGATACAAACAAGCCATACTGTTTTAAAAAAGCGCCCATTCTAAACCTCCATAAATTCAAATAAACTGCTGGTAAAACAATAAAGCTTTTTGTTTTACTAGTAGTTTGGGTTATAATAATACTTTACAAGTAAAAGCAATATTAAGGGTGAAGATGAAGACAATTTTATTTGATTTAGACGGTACGTTGATTGATTCGACCGATGCAATTTTAGAGAGTTTTGGTGTAGCGTATGAGACATTTGGACGCTTTGTACCAGAGAATGAGCAGATTAAAAAGCTTATCGGACATCCTTTGGATAAAATGTTTATGATGCTTGGAATTGATGCCTTAGAAGCCAATGATTATGTTAATGCTTATAAAGGGCATTACAGACTTATTTCTCGCAAAAAAACGACGCTTTTGCCTCTTGCATTTGAAGCCATTAAACACGCTTCTAAAATTGCAACATTAGGTGTTGTAACCACTAAAACAGCGCAGTATTCAGAAGAACTTTTAGAACATTTAGGTGTGATGCACCACTTCAAGGTGCTTATTGGGAGAGAGAGTGTTACGCATCCTAAACCTCACCCTGAACCTATTCAAAAAGCGCTCTTAGCACTTAACGCGGATCCCATTCAGACATGGATGGTCGGCGATACCCCTATGGATCTTATCAGCGCGAAAGAAGCTGGGGTGAAAAGTATTGGTGTTTTGTGTGGTTACAGTACGAAACTTGAGCTTGAAAAGCACACTTCCCTTGTAGTTCATGATGCATTAGATGCTGTTAAAGAGATTGCTAAACACCTATAGTTTTGTTATATCTTTATCATATTTTTAGACTATGATTTTGCGTAAGGCTTGGTTAAACTTTCATTAAATTGCAGGCTCTTAAGTTTCATTTATGAGTTATTAAGAGAATGCCAAGTAGAATGAGAAAATCATCAAACCAAAGAATGAATGAGAAAATAAACTAAGGGGAATTTAATGGCTAAAGTCATGAAAACTATGGATGGTAACGAAGCTGCGGCACACGCATCTTACGCCTTTACCGAAGTTGCTGGTATTTACCCAATTACACCTTCTTCTCCAATGGCGGATTTTACCGACATTTGGGCAAGTCAAGGCAAAAAAAACTTATTTGGAATGCCTGTTAAAGTTGTTGAAATGCAAAGTGAAGGTGGTGCCGCTGGTACGGTACACGGTTCACTTCAAGCAGGTGCTCTCACCACAACGTATACAGCTTCTCAAGGTCTATTACTCAAAATCCCGAATATGTATAAAATGGCAGGTCAGTTGTTACCAAGCGTTATTCATGTTAGTGCTCGTACATTAGCGACTCATGCACTTTCTATCTTTGGGGATCACCAAGATGTTTATGCCGCACGCCAAACAGGCTATGCAATGCTTTCATCTGGCTCAGTTCAACAAGTTATGGACTTAGCGGGCGTTGCTCACTTATGCGCGATCAAAGGAAGAGTTCCATTTATGCACTTCTTTGATGGCTTTAGAACCTCACATGAAATTCAAAAAATTGAAGTGATGGATTATGCTGTCTTTGATAAATTATTGGACAAAGAGGCTGTTCAGCGTTTCCGTGATGAAGCTCTTAACCCAGAGCATCCTAAGACTCGTGGTACTGCGCAAAATGATGATATTTATTTCCAAGGTAGAGAAGCTCAAAACAAATTTTACGATGCATTACCTGATATCGTAGCGCATTATATGGCTGAGATCTCAAAAGAGACTGGACGTGATTATAAACCTTTCACATACTATGGTGCAAAAGATGCAGAACACATTGTTGTAGCAATGGGTTCCGTGACAGAGTGTTTAAAAGAAACGATTGATTATTTAATGAGTAAAGGTGAAAAAGTTGGTCTCGTTACACCACATCTTTACCGTCCGTTTAGCATCAAATATCTTATGGATGTTATGCCAGAATCTGTTAAAAAAATCTCTGTTTTAGATAGAACAAAAGAAGCAGGATCTATTGGTGAGCCATTGTATCTTGATATGAGAGCAGCGTTTTATGGTCATAAAAATGCACCTATCATCGTAGGTGGACGTTATGGTCTATCTTCAAAAGACGTTGATCCAGCACAAATGTTGGCTGTTTTTGAAAACCTAAAATTGGCGGAGCCTAAAAATGACTTTACCGTAGGTATCGTTGATGACGTTACTTTCAAATCACTTGACGTTAAAGAAAAAATGAGTTTAGGTGAGCCTGAGACAAAAGAGTGCTTATTCTATGGACTTGGTGCTGATGGTACGGTTGGTGCGAATAAAAGTTCTATTAAAATCATCGGTGATGAGACAGACATGTATGCACAAGCATACTTTGCGTATGACTCCAAAAAATCAGGTGGTTTTACCCGTTCTCACTTGCGTTTTGGAAAACACCCAATTCGCTCAACTTACTTAGTTTCTAACCCACACTTTGTCGCCTGTTCTGTGGCTGCATACCTTGAGTTATATGACGTTATTGATGGTATCAGAGAAAATGGTACATTCTTGCTTAACTCTATCTGGGATGCGGATGAGACAATTAAGAGAATTCCTAACAAAGTAAAACGTATTTTAGCGACTAAAAAAGTCAAGTTTTACATCATTAACGCTACAAAATTAGCGCGTGATATTGGTTTGGGTAATCGAAGCAATACCATTATGCAATCTGCTTTCTTTAAACTTGCAGAGATTATTGATTTTGAACAAGCACAAGCTTTTATGAAAAAACAAGCATACAAAACCTATCACAAAAAAGGTGAACAAATTGTTGAGCTTAACTACAAAGCAATTGATGTTGGTGCTAATGGTTTGATTAAAGTTGAGGTTGATCCTTCATGGGCAAATCTCAAAGATGAAGTCAAAGTACAAGACGTTGTAAGCTATAAAGGTACTCCATTTGTTGAAGCAATTGCAAAACCTATTAATGCAGCACGTGGCGATACTTTGCCAGTTTCTGTCTTTAAGGGTTACGAAGATGGTACGTTTGAACATGGAACAACTGAATACGAAAAACGTGGTGTTGGCGTCATGGTTCCAAAATGGATTGAAGAAAATTGTATTCAATGTAACCAATGTGCTTTTGTGTGTCCACATGCCGTTATTCGTCCATTCCTTATCAATGATGCAGAATTTGCAGCTGCTCCTGAGGGTGTTAAAACACATGCTTTGGAAGCAAAAGGAAAAGAACTTAAAGGTCTAAAATACAAAATCCAAGTCTCTTCTCTTGACTGTACCGGATGTGATCTTTGTGCGGAAGCATGTCCTACAAAAGAGAAATCTTTGGTTATGGTTCCATTGCAAGAGAGCATTGAAGCAGGTGAGCAAGTCAATGCAGACTACCTCTTCAAAAAAGTGACCTATAAAGATGATATTCTTTCTAAAAATACTGTTAAGGGTGCTCAATTTGCTAAACCACTCTTTGAGTTCCATGCGGCATGCCCAGGTTGTGGTGAAACGCCTTATATTACATTAGCAACCAGACTCTTTGGTGATAGCATGATGATTGCCAATGCAACAGGATGTTCATCAATTTATGGTGGTTCTGCTCCATCAACACCGTACCGTAAAAATGATAAAGGTCATGGTCCAGCATGGGCAAACTCACTCTTTGAAGACAATGCTGAGTTTGGTCTTGGTATGCATGTAGCAAATGAGACAATGCGTCATAGAATTCACTCTGTAATGGATTCATCGCTTGAAAAAGCTCCAAATGCTATTGCAGCGCTTTATAAAGATTGGATTGAATTTAGAGACGATAGAGCAAAAAGTGAAGAGATTCGTGATCTTTTAGTACCTCTTTTACAAGCAAATCCAACAGCTGCTGGTGCAGATGTTATTTTAAGTCTAAAACAGTACATCTCAAAAAAATCACAATGGATTTTTGGTGGAGACGGTTGGGCATATGACATCGGTTACGGTGGATTGGATCATGTTATTGCCAGTGGTGAAGATGTAAATATTTTAGTACTTGATACTGAGGTTTACTCAAATACTGGTGGTCAAAGCTCAAAATCATCACGTGCTGGTTCTATTGCTCAGTTTACAGCAGCTGGAAAACCAAGTCAGAAAAAAGATCTTGGCTATATCGCTATGACATACGGTAACGTATTTGTTGCGCAAATCAACTCTAATGCATCTGCAGCTCAAACCATCAAAGCATTTGAAGCAGCTGAAGCGTATCCAGGTGTTTCTCTTATCATCGCGTACTCACCATGTATTGCACATGGTATTAAAGGCGGTCTTGGACAATCTGGTAACCAAGGTGAACTTGCTACCAAATGTGGTTACTGGCCAATTTATACCTATGACCCTCGTTTAGAAGCAGAAGGTAAAAATCCTGTTAAAATTACAGGAAAAGAGCCTGATTGGTCATTGTATGATGATTTCTTGATGAACGAAGTACGTTATGCGTCACTTAAAAAGTCAAATCCTGAACATGCACAAGCACTTTTTGATCACAATAAAAAAGATGCTCAACGAAGATGGAGACAACTTAACCGTTTAGCAAGTGCAGATTTTTCAAATGAGTTACCAGCGGCTGAATAAGCCTTATTGTTTGAAAGAGAAGAGAGGTGAGGAGAAGTGATTCTCCTCTCTTTTACGATTGCATTAAAAAAGGTGTTTGGCTCGTTCGAGCCAAACACCTTTTTTTTACACTTTTTACTTTTGAATTTCAGAAGCTACTTGAGCATTTGATTTAACCACATCACCACTACCGTGAATAATATGAGGGATACATCCTGTACACACGTGAATCTCTTCACCGTTTTTCATTGCTTTGATAAAAACAGAACCTTGGCTCTCATCGCTTGATCTTAAGCAGACGTTACATACTTGAATATTGTTGATTTCCATAAATGACTCCTTGTTAATTTTGTGTATTATAGTTAAAAAAAATACTAAAAAGATTGAGCGAGATCAAGCTTTAGACCTAGTAACATAGACACAAATACTTGTTTTGTGGCGTAAAAGCGTTTTGAAAAAATACCTGTAAATTTATTTCTGCCAACAACGTTGGCAAGCTTTAGTAACCCAGTGTAACGTAGGCACAAATGCTTTGCTTTGTGGCGTAAAAGCGTTTTGAAAAAACGCCTATAAAAATAAAACCAGACTGATCATGGCATCAATGCCTATATCAACGGGTTCTTTACCAATGAGTCTGGCACTGTTTTTAACTTGAAAAATGATTTGACTGAGCAGTATTTCAAAGTTGAAGTTAGAAGAATCCAAAATGCTCTCTTTATGATTTTTGATGAAAGCAAGATTCTCAAGCATCTCCCAAGAAGGGCTTTCTCCTGCATGAAGCCTGTTTTGAAACTCGACTTGCCAGTTGTTTTGCCACGTGAGGAAAAGGTAATTGTCATTTTTATCTTTAGCTGTTTTAACTTTCCACTTCACTACTTCAAGGTAATAGTAAAGTTTATTAAACGCCTCTTGGTTATAGGAGAGTGTCGTAATTTGATGACCTTCACCTATTTTATAGGTTTCCCAGATCAATTTATAAAGTCCAATGATCAAAAAGTCATTACGATCGGGGATAGGGTTGTTTTTATCAAAAGCAATACGCAAATAGTCATCGTAGGATTTGAGATGTACTCCATTGTATTTCATGCGAATGGTGTTTTTTGAGGTACGCATCTCATTTTGAATGTAGTTTTGCGTCTCTTTACTATAACCTTTTGGATTGCGAAGGTCGAGTTTTTCTTTGTAAAGGATAAGATTTTCAACAACTTTGCTGTAATCATAATGCAAGGACGCAGCCCCATGGGATTGCAGGACTTCACCTATTTTCTCTTGGGGATTGGTCGTAGAACAACCCGAAAAAAAGAGAAGCAAGATAAAGAAGAGTTTAATCATCCAAGATGTCCTTGCCTTTTTTTATCTGTTTTTTAATAATTTTGATGCTGTCATGAATGGCTTCACGCTTGATAATATCGGTCTCATTTTTGAGTTCTTTCTTAAGAAAAATATGTCTAAGTTTGAGTTTTTTAAGCAGTTCTTTGATGGTCTGTTTTTTTGAACTCTCTTCATTTACAGACAAGATCCCAAACAACTCTTGAATTTTATGAATAAATTTTAAGCCATTCATGTGTTACTCCTTGGCTCAGTTGGATGCGTTAAATCGGTTACTTCTGTCTCATCTAAGATCAAAGCTTCACGACCTTCTGAAAACTCGGTATCGGTATGAATGAAAAGGGTATGCGCCACTTTGGTAAGTTCTGATGCAATGGTATAGGCATATGTCGTATCGTTCATTAGGGACGTTGCCATCGTGTAGGTTATTTTATTGGTACGAATGAGATTGTCGAGCGATTTGTTTGCGGCTATGTCATATTTTTGAGCATCGAGTTGGAGTTTACTGAGCAGTAAAACTGCGATATCTTCTTCAGATGTATTGACGATCAGTTGCATGTTGCGCAGATGTTTAATAAGATTTCTGCGAATATGATTGTATTCGTTTCGTATGTCTTCATTCTCGGAGTCGATGTATCGAAGCATGTTTTTTTGCATATGTTTTGAGGCTTTAAATGCTTCAACAATTTCAATAGTAGCATTTTTAATCGGAATAAGTTGGGTGTTACTTTCGTTGGAAAACTTGCCTTGTGCTAGAATTGCAAAGTTTATGATTTTGCCATAAATTTCTTTGATACGTTTTTCATAATACTCATCCATATTGACATACATTGCCACATTGCGTAGCTTTAAAATATCATCAATTTCCATGCCTGAGTTGATGTCTTCTTTTGTAACGCTGAGTCCTTGAGCGATAATGTCAAAGACATTGTTGTAAAGATGTTTAGTCTCTTTGAGAAGTGTTGCTTGTGCCGTGTCTGGAAAATCTAATGCGCTTTCGTTGATAAACATGACATCATCGCTTTCACTCTCAAGCGTTGGCGCAGGTTTAAAGAGATGATTGAGCAAGGCAACCAATCCATGCACGAGCGGTGCAAACAAGAGAACACATATGAGGTTAAAATAGGTATGATAAAGGGCAAGTTTAAGCGTATAATCATGCTGAGCAATGCCTAAAAAAGGTGCTGTAAGGTCTATGAAATGGATGAATTGTGGCACAAACCAGATGAGTAAAAAGCCTGTGAGACTGTTAATTAAAAAATGAGCACCCGCAAGTTTTTTACCTTCATAGCCAGCTCCAAATGCGCCCAAAATGGCTGTGATAGTTGTCCCAATATTGGCACCAATGGTGAGTGCAATCGCATTTTCATAGGTGATTTGCGAAGCAGAAAGTGCTGTTAAAATGAGTACCAGCGATGCATGCGAGGATTGCATGATGATCGTCATGCCCGCACCAACTAATGTAAATAAAATCAGACCACTAAAGCCATCAGCAGAGTATTGTGTGAGATCGATGGTCTCCTTAAAAGCATCAAAACCCTCTTTCATGTACGCTATTCCCAAAAAAGAGAAGCCAAGCCCAGTAAGGGCGTAACCAATTCCTTTGAGGCGTTTACTCTCTTGAAAAATCAGCAGTGTTCCAAAGACGAGCATCGGAAGTGCGTAAGTCGCGATGTTGATCTTAAGCCCCAGTCCTGCAATAAGCCAAGCGCCTGTTGTTGTGCCAATATTTCCACCCAAAATGATGCCAATACCTTGTGCAACACTGATGAGCCCTGCACTGATAAAGGATATGGCGATAACCGCAACCAACCCACTGGATTGCATGAGGGTTGTTGTGATGGCACCAAAGAGAATACTTTTATAGAGATTGTTCGTGATTTTTTTGAGAAATTTGTCGAGAAGTCCGCCTACAAAGAAACGAAATCCCTCTTCAAGATTACGCATACCAAATAAAAAGATAGCCACACCTGCTGCAATATGAAGAATATTTGTACTTTGAATAAAGGCATATGACGATGCGAGAATAACCACAAGGAGGAACAGTCGTTTCACAATATTCCTTTACATGTAAAGAGGATGTATGGCAAATTATTGTACACTTTTTTCAAGAAAATAGAATAAAAAAAGGAGTTACTATGCCATTACTAGACAGTTTTTGTGTAGATCACGTCAAAATGCCAGCACCCGCGGTCAGAGTTGCTAAAACGATGAAAACACCTCATGGCGATGAGATCACCGTATTTGATCTTCGTTTTTGTAAACCCAACGAAGCCATACTTCCAGAAAGAGGTATTCATACCTTAGAACATCTTTTTGCGGGCTTTATGCGTAACCATCTTAATGGTCAAGGTGTCGAGATTATCGATATTTCACCGATGGGGTGCCGAACAGGTTTTTATATGAGTTTGATTGGCACACCAAATGAACAACGCGTTGTCGATGCATGGAAAGCTTCTATGAAAGACATTTTACAGGTTAAGAGTGAAAACGATATTCCAGAGCTTAATGTGTATCAGTGCGGAACCTATAAAATGCACTCATTGGATGAGGCTCACACTATCGCTTCAACCATTTTAAGCACAGACATTGGCGTAATGAATAACGAAGCCTTAAAACTTGATACGTCCAAGCTGTAAGTAAGTGATTTTAGACTCTTGACATCCCTTTAAATCCAAAGCTTTAAAGACTCCATGAACACGTGGTTTTCTTCTGTAGAAAGCCCACGTGTTTTCAATACTTTATATTTTTCACAAATTTTAATCATTTTAACACACCCATAAGAACCTTTTTTATATGATTAGTACTTTTCTTTAAAGAGAATATTAGTTTAGATACACACATTTTGAGTAAGGAAGGTTCATATGGAGCGTTTAGTCGCAAAGTATAAAGAGGGCAACTTGATTGTTCTCATACTGATTGGTATGGTAGTGGGCGTTATTATCGCTCTTGTTTCTCCGACAGCTGCGATGGCTGTTTCGATTTTAGGAAAACTGTTTGTTGGTGCACTTAAAGCGGTTGCGCCTGTGCTGGTTTTAGTACTGGTAGCAACAGCAATTGCTACAAAACCAGTAGGTGTTCAGACAAACATTAAACCTATTGTTCAGCTCTATGCTATTGGAACACTTTTATCAGCATTGATCGCTGTTATTGTGAGCTTCTCTTTTCCTGTCACTTTGGTTCTTGCCAATGTTTCAGATGCTGGACTTACTCCTCCAAGTAGCATTATTGCCGTTGTTAAAGGCTTTTTAGTTAGCATGGTTGACAATCCTATCAAAGCACTCTCTACAGGCAATTATATTGGTGTATTAACTTGGGCAATTGCAGCAGGTATTGCACTGCACCATAGCAGTAACCACACAAAGCAAATGATGAAAGATGTCAGTGATGCGATGACAAAAATCGTTCAAGCGGTTATTAGCCTTGCACCATTTGGTATTTTAGGTTTAGTAGCTGAAACATTTGCAGAGACGGGTTTTGCAGCACTCCTTGGTTATGGAAAGTTACTCATTATTCTTGTCGGAACAATGGTTTTTGTAGCGCTTGTTCTTAATCCAATCATTGTGTATGTCAAAACCAAACGCAACCCTTATCCTTTAGTGTTCACATGTCTAAAAGAGAGCGGTGTAACAGCATTCTTTACACGAAGTTCGGCAGCGAATATTCCCGTAAATATGGCATTGTGCAAAAAATTAGGGCTTCATGAAGATACCTACTCTATCTCTATTCCTTTAGGGGCAACTGCTAATATGGCAGGAGCAGCGGTAACCATTACTGTTTTAACGCTTGCAACGGTCAATACCCTTGGTATTTCAGTAGATATCCCAACCGCACTTTTACTCAGTGTCGTTGCAAGTATTGCAGCTGCGGGTGTTTCAGGTGTTGCAGGTGGATCACTTCTTTTGATTCCTCTTGCGTGCGGTCTTTTTGGTATTAGTGATGAGATTGCGATGCAAGTTGTGGCGATTGGTTTCCTAATCGGTGTTATTCAAGACTCAACAGAGACAGCGCTTAACAGTTCAACGGACGTTGTGTTTACAGCGGCATGTTCCGATAAACCACTTAACTTATAATTTTACAGATAGACTATTTGGCATTAATTGGAGGCTATAAACTCCAATTTTTTGCCAAAACCTAATGTGTTATCGGTAAATTTAAGATACGTTACCTCGATGCTCCAAAGGGTTGGCAGCATCGCTAAGGCGTATGGAAAGCGCTTAAAATAAGCCTTTCTCTCACTTTCACTTGCTTCTTTAAATATCCCCGTAAATTGTGCTCCTTGAATCTTTCCCACGATTTTGGTCTCTAAGGCAACTGTCCCTGCTACGTGAGCGTTTTCCAATGCCTCTTTGCCATGCCTTGTTTTATGAATATCGGTTGCGATGACAAAAGTGGCACTTTCATCCAAAAATGCATAAAAACAGCTGGTGCAATAAGGGAGATTGTCTTTACATGTGGCCAATGTAAGAAGATGGTGTTTTGTGATAAAAGTACTAATAGCAGAGTCTAACATGGTTATCCTTTGGAAAAAAGTATAACATATTTTCTTTCTCTCTTTTAAATTTTAAACGGGTTACGATAGCGTTAGAAACTGCAAGGAGTCACGCGTGCGTAGAATTTTAGTTTTATCTCTTTTATCGAGTATGCTTTTGGCTGAAAGTCCAATGGTTTTACAACTCACAGGTGTGAAAACAACCCATCAACGGGACAATGGAACACTCAAAGAGGTTTTCATAGAACGTATTGTTCCTGCTGCGTGTATGCCTGTGGGAATCAATCCTGATGATGTTTTTAGTGGAAATTATGCAGGTAACAATGTTCCACCTGCATGCCAAAAAAGCTTCGTAACAACGGTGGGTAAGATACAGCCGATGAGTATGGGAGAAGGCATCGTGACGGTTGGAGAGCTTGAAGTGCTTGATTTTATTAAGAACAAAGCCAATGCAAATCCTAATGCTTATATTTTAGTCGATGCTCGTAAACGGGATTGGTATGAGCAGATGACCATACCTAGTAGTGTCAATATTCCCTTTGATGAGATTGAGTATGATGAAGCGATTCCTGAAGATTTTGAGCGGGTAAAAAAACTCTTAGGGTTTGAAAAAAAAGGCGATACGTATGATTTTAGTCACGCTAAAACAGCACTTTTTTTCTGCAATGGTCCTTGGTGCGCACAGTCTAGTATGGCGATGGGAAAGCTGATCAAAATAGGCTATCCAAAAGAAAAGCTGTTGTGGTATCGAGGAGGCTTGCAAGATTGGTTAGCACTTGGATTGAGTGTGATTCAGCCTCAAAAGTAGTTTACATGTAAAGGGATTAAAGAAAGGAAACGACATCTTCATCTGTGACCGTAATGCTTTTACGCCATTTTTCAATTTGGAGATCATTTTCCAAGATATGTTCAACGAGCCATTTCTTAGCGATCATTTGGATGCTTTTTTGAAGTTCAGCCACCCCTTTTTTCTCTTTTAAAATTTTAGTCATCCCATCAATGATACTCTCATGAAATTTCTTATGTTTTTCCAAGAGAGGATAATCAAGGCTCTGCATATACGCCTCTTCCTCTTTAAAATGTTTTGCCATATAGTCATAAAACTCTTTAAAAAGCCTTCCCAGTTCCTCTTTATTTGCGTTGTTCGGATCAAGTTTTTGTGCTGCGTTAGCAAGTTCAAAAAGTTCTTGATGCTGTTTATCGAGAAGCTCGTGATGCAGGCTAAAACGCTCATCCCATTCAATGGTCACTGATATTCCTCATAAAATAATTTATGCTATTCTAGCACGCTTTTGCTCTATTTGTGCAAGGTTCGGTTAACATAAGTGGTGTAAAATGGCGTTCATAATTTACAAGGAAATAATATGATTTTTAAAGCCCTCAAATCTCTTTTGTTACTGTTGCCTTTTTTATGGCTTGGTTGTTCGCAGGAGAACAAATCTGTCAAGTCTGCTATGCCAGTAGAAGTAGGTGTTTATACCCTCAGCTCTCAAAATGTCACATTGACGCGTGAGCTTCCTGGTCGGACAAAAGCAACACTCAGTTCAGAAATTCGTCCGCAAATAGGCGGCATTATTCAAGCACGTCTTTTTGAAGAGGGCTCTTTTGTAAAAAAGGAGACGGTGCTCTATCAAATCGACCCTGCTAGTTACCAATCTGCCTTTGATGAAGCCAAAGCAACACTGCAAAATGCGGAAGCAACACTGGAAGCAACACGTTTGAAAAGTGAGCGTTATGCGGATCTTGTCAAAATAGACGGTGTTTCAAAACAAGATATGGAAGATGCAAAAGCCGCCTATTTACAAGCACTCGCAACGGTAGAAGGGAAAAAAGCAGCATTGCAGAGCGCACGTATTAATTTAGAATATACAAAAATAAAAGCACCTATTAGTGGGCGTATTGGTACATCAAGTGACACGGTTGGCGCACTTGTAACAGCAGGGCAAACGACTTCCCTTGCGACCATTCGTGTGCTTGACCCTATTTATGTGGACCTTACGCAGTCGAGTACACAACTTTTGAAGTTGAGAGCCCTTTTGGCACGAAAAGGTGTAACGCATGGTAGTACGAAGCTTTCTTTAAAACTGGAAGATGGTAGTGTGTATCAGCACAGCGGTAATCTTCAATTTCAAGAGATAGCCGTTGATGAAAGTACAGGTTCTGTAACCCTTCGTGCGACATTTCCTAATCCTGATGGAATTTTACTTCCCGGCATGTATGTGCGAGCTGTCATAGATGAAGCGATTGATGCCGATGCTGTTTTAGTCCCACAACAAGGGGTTCAGCGTGATCCTAAAGGCAATGCAACCGCACTGATTGTGACCGCTGAGAATAAAATAGAAAAACGTGTGTTAATAACGGATCGTGTCATAGGCGATACATGGCTTGTTAACAGTGGGTTAAATGCTACGGACCGTGTTGTTGTCGAAGGTACCAATAAGGTACGTGTTGGCGATACCGTTCGCGTGGTTGATGTGACTGCGACCTTGGGTAAAGCACAATGATCGCACATTTTTTTATTCATAGACCCATTTTTGCGTGGGTTATCTCCATCGTTATTATGCTTGCAGGTATAGGGTCAATTTTGAGCTTACCTGTTGCTCAATACCCCGATGTCGCACCTCCCACCATTCGTGTTGACACAACCTATACAGGCGCTTCGGCACAAACCGTTGAAAACAGTGTTATTCAGATTATTGAGCAACAACTCACGGGATTAGATGGGCTTTTGTATTTTACATCGAGCAGTAGCTCTTCTGGTTCAGCACGTATTGATGTGACCTTTCAAAAAGGCACGGATGCGGACACGGCACAAGTTCAAGTGCAAAACAAAGTCGCCCAAATTACCACGCGTCTTCCAAAGTCCGTTCAAAATGAAGGTGTGCGCGTTACCAAAGCACAAAATGACTTTTTGATGATTATCTCGTTGTATGACACCACCGATACCAAAATGTCGGTGGATGTTGCCGATTACCTGCTCAGTAATATGCAAGATCCGATTGCGCGTTTAGAGGGTGTTGGTACCGTACAGGTCTTTGGCGGTCAGTATGCCATGCGTATTTGGCTTGATCCTAATAAACTCGCTTCGTATAACTTAATGCCCTCCGATATCAGCAACGCTATTATCGCACAAAATGTTCAAGTTTCTGCGGGTAGTATTGGTGCGCTCCCAAGCAATGCAGATCAACAGCTTAATGCAACCGTAACGGCAAAATCGCAACTGCAAACGGCGGAAGAGTTTTCTAATATTATCGTTAAAAGCGATAGTAACGGCGCTATTGTTCGCTTAAGTGATGTAGCGCGTGTGGAGCTTGGCAGCGAGAGTTACAACAATGTGACCAGACTCAACGGGCACCCTGCATCGGGACTTGCGGTTATGTTGGCTCCTGGTGCCAATGCGCTTTCCACGGCTGATCGCATTAAAAAAATGGTTGCGAAGATGGAACCTACGATGCCTGATGGCTATAAAGTGGCGTATCCGAGAGATAGCACAAAGTTTATTCGCATTTCGATTGAAGAGGTCGTTAAAACCCTGTTTGAAGCGATTTTACTTGTCGTTGTCGTTATGTTTGTCTTTTTGCAAAATTGGCGTGCTACGTTGATTCCTGCTATTGCTGTTCCTGTTGTTCTTTTAGGTACGTTTGGCGTTTTAGAGGTTTTTGGTTACTCCATCAATACCCTAACGATGTTTGGTATGGTACTTTCCATCGGTCTTTTGGTGGATGATGCGATTGTCGTCGTTGAAAACGTTGAGCGTATTATGCGCGAAGAACATCTTTCTCCTGTGGAAGCGACGGAGAAGTCGATGCGAGAAATCACCAGTGCGCTGATTGGTATTGCGACAGTGCTTTCGGCTGTTTTTCTTCCTATGGCGTTTTTTGGAGGCTCAACGGGGGTTATTTACCGTCAATTTTCCATTACCATCGTCTCTTCGATGATTCTCTCCGTTATCGTGGCGTTGACGTTAACACCAGCACTCTGCGCTTCATTGTTAAAGCCGCATGTTGAAACCCATAGTCATGGTTTTTTTGGCTGGTTTAATCAAACATTTGATGCTTTGATTGAGCGTTATAAAGGACATGTAGGCGCTATTATCATAAAACCACTTCGTTGGATGCTTCTTTATGGCATTATCGCTTCTGTGATGGCACTTTTAATCACACGCCTTCCAACAGGCTTTTTACCGAGTGAAGACCAAGGTAACAGTATGGTGCAGTTCAGCTTGCCAGAAGGTGCTTCATTTAAACGTAGTGATGCGGTAGCCCGTGAAATTGAGCGTTACTTTTTAAATGATGAGTCTAACAATACCGAAGCCCTTTTTACCATTTCAGGGTTTAGCTTTAGCGGAAGTGGTCAAAATGCAGGTATGGCGTTTATAGCACTTAAAGATTGGGATCAAAGACCAGGCGTTTACAACAGAGCCGATACCATCTCAAATCGCGCAACTCAAAACCTTTCACGTGTGCGAGATGCGCAGATTTTTTCGCTCAATCCTCCTGCTATACAAGGCTTAGGACAAAGCAATGGCTTTAGCTTTCAACTTCAAGCGCTTTCCGATACCAATCGTGAACAATTTAAAACATTTCGTGACACCTTGCTCAGCAATGTGCGTCAAGAGAGCCTATTTAGCGCGGTTCGTTTAGGAAGCTTGGGTGAAACACCGCAACTCAAAGTGAAAATTGATGAAGCCAAAGCTGTAGCACTTGGACTTTCGCTCTCTGACATTGACGATACCCTCAGCTACGCATGGGCAGGTAAATATGTCAATGACTTTGTTGATCGTGGACGCATCAAAAAAGTTTATGCACAAGGGGATGTGGATTTTCGCTCCAAGCCTGAAGATTTGGATGGCTGGTATGTGAAAAGCAGCCAAGATGTGATGACGCCTTTTTCTGCTTTTGCAACCACAGGATGGACATATGGCGCGCAAAGTTTGACCCGATACAATGGTCTTGCGTCGTATGAAATTCAAGGCTCAGCCGCACCCGGTGTGAGTTCAGGCGTGGCAATGGATAAAATGGAAGCCCTAGCACAGGCTTTACCTGCAGGTACAAGCTTTGCGTGGAGTGGACTTTCGTACCAAGAAAGACTCTCCAGTGGTCAAACGGTTAAACTTTATAGCATTTCTATCTTGGTCGTCTTTTTATGTTTAGCCGCCCTTTATGAGAGTTGGGCTGTACCTTTTTCCGTTCTATTGGTTATTCCTTTGGGTGTTTTTGGCTCTGTTTTAGCCGCTTCGCTTCGAGGGTTAGAAAACGATGTTTATTTCCAAGTGGCTCTTTTAACCACTATCGGGCTCTCTTCTAAAAATGCCATTTTGATTGTCGAGTTTGCGGAAGCTTCCTACAACAGAGGAGCCACACTTTTAGAAGCAGCCGTCGAGGGTGCAAAGTTGAGGTTAAGACCTATTTTGATGACATCCTTAGCGTTTATAGCAGGTGTTCTGCCTCTGGCTCTCTCTACGGGTGCGGGTGCTAATAGTCGTATTTCGATTGGTACGGGCATTATTGGAGGGACACTGAGTGCAACTTTTTTAGCGATTTTTCTCGTACCACTCTTTTTTGTGTTGGTTCGAGGAATGTTTTCAAAACGTCAGCACCATGCGACGATGGTAGGGGAGGTTTAAGATGCGTATAGTTTATAAAAGCACTCTCAGTATAGCCGTAGTATCTTTTTTACTAAGCGGTTGCGTTACGCTTGCTCCTGAGTATGAAAGACCACTTGCCCCTATTCCTTCTACTCTAGCGCAAGGAGTTCGTGAGAACAACCAGAGCGTTTTAGCGCTTTCATGGAGAGAGTTTATTCGCGATGAGAGACTCTCAAAAGTAGTAGAACAATCTCTGGATCAAAGCAGGGATCTGCGAAAAGCTGTTGCCAATATTGAAGCAGCACGTGCGACATACCGTGTGACGCAAAGCAGTGAATTGCCAACTATTGAAGCAGGCGCAACAGGTTCTAAGGCACGTTCTGTGACAGGTGCAAACAGTACGGCAATTTCACAAAGCTCTTCTGCCACTGTTGGGCTTAGCAGTTATGAACTCGATTTTTTCGGAAAAACACGCAGTTTGAGTGAATCTGAGTTTGAAACGTATAAAGGTGTAGAGGAAGCGGAGCGTTCGGTACGCATTACCCTTATCGCTGAAACGGTCAGTGCATGGCTCGCCTATGCTTCAGATCAGAGCCTTTTGAGTTTTTCTAAACAGACGGAACAGAGTGCAAAGCGTTCATTGGAACTTGTTCAAAAGAGGCTTGATCTTGGCATTGACTCTAAAGTTTCACTTTACAGTGCCCAAAGTATTTTCCAACAAGCTAAAGCGGATGTTGCAAGTTATACAACCAAAGTTGCGCAAGACCTTGCAGCTTTAGAGCAACTTGTGGGTGCACATGTCGATGAATCTCTTTTACCAGAAGGGCTAGAAGATGCGTCACACAGGTGGTTAGCCGATGTTCCTGTAGGACTCTCTTCCGAAATTTTGCTCAGCCGTCCTGATGTGTTGGAAGCCGAACATAACCTCAAAGCCGCCAATGCTAACATCGGTGTGGCGAGAGCGGCTTACTTCCCTTCAATCACGCTCACGACAAAAGGAGGCGTAGGCTCAAGTACACTCTCAGGGCTTTTCAGTGGAGGAACTTCTACCATTTGGTCGTTTGTACCCAACATCTCTTTGCCACTCTTTGATGCGGGTGAGCGTGATGCTAATTTAGACTATGCAAAAGCCAAGCGTGATGTGTATGTGGCAACGTATGAAGCTACCATTCAGACCGCTTTTAGCGAAGTAGCTTCTGCTCTTGCGCGCCGTGCGACTATTTCTGAGCAATACACAGCGCAAGAGGCGTTAGTGGAAGCGAACAAGCAGAGTTATACGCTTTACGATGCGCGCTATCAAAAAGGAATCGACACCTTTTTGAATGCACTGCTTGCGCAACGTGCATGGTACAGTTCAGAGAAAACACGCATCAGTGTGCGTCTTGAAGAGCTCAACAATCGTGTGACGTTGTACCGTGTTTTAGGCGGTGGCTTAGCACAAAAAAGCGAATAATCACGTATCTGCGCTCTTATTCGTTTTGGGTAAGAGCCAGATAGCTATCACACCACTCAACACAGAGATAAGGCATCCTAAAATCATGGTGTGGTAAACACCTTCAATAAAGGCCTTATTGACAAGCTCTAAAAGCTTTGTTTGAAGCAGCGTATCGTTGAGCGAAGCAATGGCATTATGCGCTGATTGGATGGATGTTTTAAGGGAGCGTAAAAGCGAGTTTTCTACGTCCATCTCGTTGATATGCGATAAATAGGTTCTGTTAACATAACTGCCTAAAATAGCAATACTCATTGCCGCAGATAACTCGATAGTTGTATCATTGAGCGCACTTCCCACACCTGCTTGTGCTTTGGGAATAGACCCCATGATAGAATCGGTGGATGGTGGCATCGATAAACCCATTCCTAAGCCTTGAATCAAAAAGCCAATGAGAATTGCCCAAAGTGGCATATGAACATCGATAGTGCCAACAAAAATAGCCATACCCAGTGCCGAGATAATCATACCCCCTCCAATGCTCAGAGGTGATCCATAGTGTTTCACCACATCTGGTGCTAGCTTAGATCCCAGCGCTACGCCCAGTGTCATTGGTGTTAAGAGCAACCCAGCTTCTAAGGCACTGTACCCCTCAACAGTTTGAAAAAGTTGTGAGAAGAAAAACATAGAGCCTACCATTCCAAAAACGATCAAAGCGATGGCAAAGGAGGGAATGGTAAAGGTACGTTTTTCAAAAAGTTCAAAAGGAATCATCGCATAGGTGCAACGCTTCTCCCAAAAGACAAAGACACCGCAGAATATAAGCCCTATAATGAGGCTTAACATTACTTCAGGAGTGTTCCAGCTTTGAACACCCGCTTCTATAATGCCATACGTGAGCGCAAATAAAAACAACACACAAAATACCATCCCGATAAGGTCTGCTTTCGCACTTTTATTATGGGATTCGGGAAGTACCCATGAGGCATAAAGGAAGGCAACAAAACCAATAGGCAGGTTGATAAAAAAGACCCAGTTCCATGACGCGTGTTCAATGATGAATCCACCTATGAGAGGCCCTAATCCTTGGCTAAGTCCAAAGATCATTGACCAAAGACCAATGGCTTTCATGCGCTCATCGGTATCCGTAAACATGTGGGTAATGATGGAGAGTGTGGAGGGCATAATGAAAGCAGCACCAAAGCCACTTAGACTTCGATAAAAGATGAGTTCGGTGGTCGAGGTTGAAAAGCCTGCCCCTAAAGAAGCGAGTGTAAAAAGTACAATGCCAATTTTGAGAAACAGTTTTCGTCCGTAGTGATCACCCAATGCGCCAATGGTAATTAAAATAGAAGCAAAAAATAAAATATAAATATCGACAATCCATTGCAGTTCACTCATGCTTGCTTTTAAATCGGTTGAAATGGAGGGGAGGGCGACATCAAGGACCGTGTTGTCCAGAGTGATGATAGACATAGCAAGGCAAAGTGCGCCAAGTCCTGTCCATCTTTTTTCGTACGTATAAGGCATGTGAATATATTCCTAAATTCTAAAAGTGTAATGACTATTACAAAATAGAATAGTACCAAAGATCAGCTTAGTCACGGATCTTTATATGTAAAAATTTTGCTCAATAAAACAACACCCCTTTTGTTACCAAGTTGATATAATGTTTGCATAGAATTCTCGCATGAAAGGGAGTCAGATGTCAGTCAACAAAGTTTATGTGCTCGATACCAACATTATCTTGCACAATACCAATTTTATCAAAGAGTTGTGTGATGGCGGAAACAACATCATTGTGATCCCAGAAACGGTGCTCATAGAGCTGGAAGACTTTAAAAAGAACTTCACGGAACTTGGCTATCAAGCCAGAAGTTTTGCCAGAATGTTGGCAACGTGCAAAGTCATCGAAGTGGACATCCAAGAGCCATTTCGTGTGGTAAAAATGCAGTACGAAGACGATATTGCGATTCATCTCTTCTCTAAAACAGTGTACAACTCAGACATAGACTCGCAATTCATCAACGAATCCAACGACAAACGCATTCTCGAAGTGGCTTCGGGTGCGCAGACGTACTATCCTGATTACAAAGTTATTTTTCTCTCCTTGGACGTTTATGCCCGTATGTTTGGGCTTTTCTACAATGTCACCGTAGAGTCTTTGCGTGAAGACAGGAGCGATGTGCCTGAGTTTGAGTTTGTCAAACAGCTTCCCATCGAATCAGCGCTGTTTAATACGCTCGATAAAAAGCTGATTATGGAGTATGACCCAGATTATAAAAGCGGAAACTACTGCTATGAGTTTATAAGCCCAGATGGTAACTCAGAACATGCGATTATCTCCCCAGGGGGCATTATCCATATGCTCAATGAAGAGCTTGATTTTAGGGGCTTAGAAGTGAAGCCGATCAATCTCAAACAAAAGTATTTTATGAAAGCACTGCTCTCCAATATGTACGACATTCACGTCATCGACGCGCGTGCGGGTAGTGGTAAAACCTTGATGGCGTTTATTGCGGCGATGAGGTTGGTGAGTAAAGGCAGTTACGAGAAAATTGTTTATGTGCGAAACTCCATCGAAAGCGTTGATAAAGGTGCTGATGTCGGCTATCTCTCAGGCAATGATGAGAAGTTTAGAATTTACAATATGGCGCTTTACGATACCTTAGAGTTTATCGCCAAAAAGCGCATCAAAAAACGAGATAACACCCAAGAACCGCAAGTGGCAATCGAGAAAAAAGTGCAAGAGCTCATCACAAAGTATAACATCGAAAAGCTCTGGCCAGGTGAAGCACGTGGTCGTACACTTTCAAATGCCATCGTGATCTTAGATGAGTGGCAAAACAGCTCAAACAACACCACGCAGCTCATCTTGTCGCGTCTGGATAACAACTGTAAAGCTATCGTCATTGGTTCAAACAGACAGATCGATAACATGTACCTAAACCGCTTTAACAACGGTTTGACATCACTCTTAAAACAGACCAAAAAGCCACAGACGCACATTTCGCTCTTTGCGATTGAGTTAGACAAATCGGTACGGGGTAAGTTCTCACACTTTGCCGATGATATCTTTGGGGATGGCGATAAACACAAATGACGAAATACCAATTTAGCGGCGATGAAGACCCGATAGTTTTTCGATCTATCTTTATCTCCGACCTCCACTTGGGAACACGTTTTTCCCAAGCGGAGGAGCTTTTAGAATTTTTAAAATACACGCACTCGGAAAACCTCTACTTAGTCGGTGATGTCATCGATGGTTGGGCGATCAAACGCAAGATAAAATGGGCACAGTCGCATACGGATGTGATTCAAAAAGTGCTCAGAAAAGCACGTAAAGGCACGAATGTCTACTACATCACCGGCAATCACGATGACTTTTTACGCTCTTTCTTGCCTTTAGGGTTGGGCGATCACATCAAAGTGGTTGATGAAGTGGAGTATATGAGTTTGAAGAACGAGCGCTTTTTCATTACACACGGAGACTTTTTTGACAGTATTACGATGACGAAGCGATGGCTCGCCATCTTGGGCGACATTGGGTATGACCTATTGCTCAATGTCAACCAAGTCATTGGCTGGTTTCGCAAAAAAATGCGTTATCACAGTCATTGGTCGCTCTCTAAGTATGTGAAAGACAATGTTAAAAGCTCCATATCTTTCATCACCGATTTTGAACATATCCTCAGTGAGCATGCCAAACGAAACGACTATGATGGTGTGATTTGTGGGCATATCCATAAGGCTGAGATACGCGACATTGAGGGTATAAAGTATCTTAACTGTGGCGATTGGGTCGAGTCATGCACCGCAATTGTAGAAACCTTAGAGGGTGAATTTAGGATCATACGATGGCTGGGACATTGAAAATTTCTTTAGCACTCTCAGGCGGAGCCGCTAGGGGTGCGTTTCATTTAGGCGTCATTGCGGCACTTGAGCGAAACAATGTGGAGATAGCCGCTGTTTCGGGTACGAGTATTGGTGCTGTTATTGCAGCAGGTGTGGGCTCTGGCGTGAGTGCTTTTGATATGATTCGTATTTTTCAAAGCAAGGCGTTTCGTAAAGTGTTTCATTTTAACTATTTTCGAAAAGGCTTTTTTCGCATCAATGAAAAAGCGGCAATCTTAAAAGAGATTGCACCCATAAAGAGATTGGAGCAGATGCTCATTCCCACTTTTGTGACGTGTGTAGATTTGCCCAGTGGTGAGATTGTGCGTTTTAGCGAAGGGGAAACGGTCAAGCTTGCCGTTGCAAGTGCTGCGCTGATTCCTATTTTTCGCCCTATTGCCTATGAAAAATACATGCTCATTGATGGTGGTTTTATGGATAATCTACCTGTCGAACCACTGTTAGAGCTTGGTAATCCCATCGTGAGTGTCAATCTTTTCCCTTTACATGTCAAATCAAAAGGGACACTTTTTTCCAGTTTTGAGCGGGCGATTTATCTCTCCATTCTTGCCTCTTCCAAACATCAAATAGAACAGAGTGATTTGTGTATTAGTGATCCTGCTTTGAATGATTTTGGATTGTTTACTTTTGGTCAATTAGAAGCATGTTTTGAGCTAGGATACCGCAAAGGCAGTGAATCCATTTTGACTTTTATGTCACAAAAAAGTATAATGAAACCCTTTTAAGATCGAAGGAATAGAATGACAAGTAAAGAATATTTAACGCAAATGTTTGCGTTACAGCAAAAATTGAACGACGAAACCAATGGTATTGGCTGGGAAAATGGTTATACCCAACATAACCGCATGATTAATTGGAAGCGATGTATTTATATGGAGTGTGCGGAACTCATTGATAGTTTTAGTTGGAAACATTGGAAAAATATTAACAAGCCAACCGATTGGGACAATGTTACCGTTGAAATCGTTGATATTTGGCATTTTATTATGAGTTTGTTACTTGAAGATTATAAAACCAATAACAAAGGCGATCTCGATAAATTAATTTCGGATGTTTTAGATGTTCAAGGATTTGAAGCCTTTACCAAAGAGCCACTCTCTATCGGGTCAGCAGCTATGATGGAACTTATTAACGACATTGAAAGCATTATTCACGACACGACAGGCTTTGAGATGGATATGTTTGATGGTCTGTTACGCGAGTATTTTAACTTATCGCGCAAATGTGGTATTAACCTTAAAATCCTCTACAAATTTTATGTGGCTAAAAATGTTCTGAACCAATTTAGACAAGATCATGGCTATAAAGAGGGTCATTACATTAAAGTGTGGAATGGCAAAGAAGACAATGAAGTGATGCTTACTTTCTTACAAGGAGAGTCTGCACCAACCATTGATGCTCTTTATAAAAAACTTGAGAAAGCCTATCCAAAGGCGTAAACGGTAGGGATTTCCCTACGGTTTAGCGTAAACGATACTTCTGCTTTTCGGGGTTTCTAAAAACTCCACGTGTGAGACTTCCACTCCCAAACGACTCATTTTCTTTTGAATAATACCCAATAACCATGTCGAAATATTCTCACTCGTTGGCACAAAATCAACGATGATATAACCCTCATACATCTCCATCAAATGGCCTGGTCCTTTCTCAATTTTCGTAAGATCAGGTGTTTTGTAGCCACTCTCGTGGGTTAGAAGATTTTGTTTGTCGGCAAAATGTGGAAGCAACGTTTCAAAGAGTGGATCGTGAATATCGATGATAAATTTATGATCTAAGGTATTGTCCAAAAAGAGTTTAAACCAGTTGAGATGATGAAAGTCTGTCACCATGCCATTTTTAAGCTCACTGCTTTGTAGAAAAACGATGATTTTACCTTGATGTCCGTGCAAGTGGCGACATGCTAAACAACCACTCAGCGAGAACTCAGCATCCAGCTCTTGTGACCAAACACGGTGCCCATAACAAAAATCAAACTCTTTACTTATTTGCCAAATCATTACTCTACCTTCAGTGTTTAATCCTTAAATGATACCTAAAAAGAGATATAAAGAAAATTCTTGACGTGCCTTTTAGTGAAAATATATTATGATATAAGTATAAAATTAAAGAAAGAGTGTTATGTTAAAAGTCGTCGAAATATTTTATTCCATTCAAGGAGAGGGCACGCAGGTCGGTGTTCCTTCTATTTTTATTCGTCTGCACGGATGCAACCTTAGTTGTGGTTTTTGTGATGAATTACTGCACAAAGGTGAGTATGAGAGCCTTAGTTCCAGTGATGTTTTAGAGCGCATCAAGCAGTATCCTTCTATGCATGTTATCATTACCGGTGGCGAGCCTACCATCTATAATTTAAACAGTTTTATCGAATACCTGCAAGCCCATATGTACTCGGTTGCCGTTGAGACCAATGGCTATAACTTTTCCAATATTGTCAATGCAAACTGGGTGACCTATAGCCCCAAAGATTGGGATAAGATCGAAAAAAATGGGTATGACGAGATCAAGTTTGTTGTAGGCAAAACATCTCCTGTTGAGAAGATTCTCGATTTTAAAAGCTACAAGCCTATTTTTATTCAGCCTCAAAATGAGATGGATCGTCCCAATCAAGAAAATTTAAACTATTGTATTGCTTTTGTCAAAGCACATCCTCAATTTATCTTAAGTGTGCAGTTGCATAAGTTTTTAGGAGTCGAGTAATAAAGTGTCTCTTTGCCCCTATAATACCTTTTGACATTTAAAAAAGGGTGTAGATACAAGGCAGATTTTTACAGGTTTACTTATTGTAAATCAAGAAAATCTAACGAAGTAGATATACCCTTTTTTAAATGCCCTACGGGTGAAAGGCTTTTGCATCATCTTCGTCGTTAAATTTACTCAACTTGCAATAAGCAAGTTTTCATAAATTTGCCTAGAATCTAAAGCAAAAGTCTTTCATCAAAAAATATTATAGGGGCAAAGGAGGCACTTTGAGTCGCGCATTGGTTGTTTTTAGTGGTGGACAGGACAGTACCACATGCCTTGGGTGGGCTAAGAACCGTTTTGATTATGTTGAGAGCATTACGTTTGATTATGGTCAAAAACATCGTGTGGAGATCGCGCAAGCGGGGAAAATTGCGGAAGTGTTAGATGTCAAGAATACATTGTTAAGCTTAGATGCTTTTTCACAGCTCAATGACTCTGCATTGATCGATGGAACGCAAGACATTGCTGCGCACCACAGAACCCATACCAATCTCCCCGCTTCGTTTGTTCCCAATCGTAACGCCATCTTTTTTACGCTGGCACACGCTTTTGCTCAAAAGCAAGGGATTGAACATATTATCATTGGGGTCAATCAGACGGACTATTCGGGGTATCCTGATTGTAGAGAGCCGTTTGTGAAAGCGTTAGAGCTAGCCCTTAATCTTGGCAGTGAAGCAAACATCACGTTTCACTATCCGCTCATGCATTTAACAAAGGCGGAAACGTTTGCACTATCAAAGGAAGAGGGCGTTCTTGACCTTGTAATTAACGAGTCACATACGTGCTATAATGGTGACCATACGCATAAACATTCATGGGGATACGGTTGTGGCGAATGCCCTGCTTGTATCTTGCGAAAACAGGGCTGGGAAACTTTCGAAAAATAGGTTTAAATTTTTACATGTAAAGATTGTTATGCTATGTTTGCATAATAATTAAGGAGAACTGCAATGAGTGTTAAGTCCTCTTTTTTAATTTTCACGATGCTGGCATTTTTAGTTTCTATTGGCTTTGAGCTTATCAACTGGTCTGATGAACGTGAAGAAGTCAATGTGATGGCGGAGCAACATGGGCAAGAGATGATGCAAGGTTTTAAAAAACTCATGGCATTAAAGTCCGATCCGTTCAAAAAGCAAGCAATGGACTATGCCGCGTGGAATGATCTTGCAAATTTTACAGAACAAAAAGATCCAATATGGACAAAAGGCAATCTTGAGGGTAGCACGGTGCAGTTCGGGATTGATGGTTTTTATATCTTGGATAGTGCTCAAAATGTTCTTTTTAGTGAAGTGGATAAACCTTTTTTAGAAAATATTTCTACACTGATTCCTTTACAATTACTGGACAATACCAATGGTGAACTTCTCCACTTTTTTGCCAAAGCACCCGAAGATGTTGTTGAGTTTTTTGTAGCCCCCATTCACCGAATCGATGAAAATGTAAGCCAAAACGCTTTAGCCAAAGGGTTTGTAATCATCGCAAAACATTGGGATAAAGCATTTTTAGATGAATTAAGTGATTTTGGTATTGCAGAGGCGCATTTGAGCCCATTTAAGAAAAGCCAAAATGACTACTCCATTGCGAGCGAAATTCCTTTATTAGGGATTCAAAGTGAAAAAGTCGGTACGCTGTATTTGCATCTGCGTAACCGCATGAGTGAAGTTTTAGATGGTTATGGTGCAAAAGACATCCAAGTTTCTTTTCTCAATATTGCTCTTCTTATGCTTGTTTTATCGCTTTTGATTGCCAAATTTATCTCTTTCCCATTACGTGATATTACCAATGCTTTAGAACATAAAAGTAAAGAGCCTCTACGAAAATACCTTCTTAAAGAGAATGAGTATGGAGCGATTGCAGTTGCTTTATGTGAATCGTTTGATACCAAAGTAGAACTAGAATACCTCAATAAAAACTTGGAAGCAAAAGTACATGAAGAGGTTGAAAATAGCAGGCTCAAAGATCGTATGCTTTTTCAGCAAGCCAAATTAGCTGCCCTTGGTGAGATGCTCGGCAACATAGCCCATCAGTGGCGACAACCGCTTAATACCATCAGTGTGGTTGTGAGTAAAATTTACTTGGACAGTAAAACGGACAAATTGACACCTCAGCTGCTCGAAGATGAGATTCGCAAAGTGCGTGAGCTTATCCAAAACATGTCTGCAACTATTGATGATTTTAAAGATTTTTTCAAACCCGATACCGAGAAAGTCGTTTTTCCTCTTTTTAAATCCATTGAAGAGAGTATCAAAATTACCGATGGTGGCATTGCCAATAAGAACATTGTTTTTCATGTTGATTGTCCGAATGAAATCGTGATATATGGCTTTAAAAAAGAGCTTTCACATGTGCTTTTAGTTCTTATCAATAACGCCAAGGATGCGATCATTCAAAGAGAAATTCAAAATGGCTCGATTACCCTTAAAGGCTATGCCCAAGAACACTATATCATTCTTGAAGTTTCCGATAATGGTGGCGGGATTGAGGATGCTCAATTACCTGCCATCTTTGATCCATTTTTTACAACCAAAGATCCAATGGGTGGAAATGGAACAGGGCTTTATGTGGCTAGACAGATCGTTGAGCAGAGTATGCAAGGCTCCATTAGTGCTGTGAATGAAAACGGGGGATTGGTTGTAACGCTGGTTTTACCCAAGGAAAAAGTAACGTAAAGGGGAAAATCCCCTTTACGTTACTCTGCTAGAAACTTGAAAAGAGACGTGCTCCAGTCATCTGTTTTAAGAATTTTTTGGTAAGTGTTGGTATCTTTATCAAGTGCTTCAGCTGTGAGTTTCATCGCACCATAAGCTGCAAAAATCCCTTTAAATTCCATACCTGTAAAAAGAATAGTTGATTGAAGTGGTCTGAGGTATTCACTGAGTGTAAAGTTGTTGTAGGCACCTGATTGGTATGCGTACTCAGGAGATCCTGTACTTACGATGATTTTACTCTCTTTTCCTGCAAGCTTACTGCCCTCTGGACCGTATGCAAAACCATAGCCAAGCACTTTATCTTGCCACTCTTTTAAGATAGCAGGCGCGCTATACCAGTAAAGTGGAAATTGAAAGATGATGCGATCAAATTGGACTAAGAGTGCTTGTTCTTTTGAAACGTCAATGGCTTCAACAGTTTTATATGTAGCGTAAAGATCATGTACCGTGATGTTTGGTTCGTCTTTGATGCTTTCAATGAGTGCTTTGTTGACTTTTGACTCTGTCATATTGGGGTGTGCTAAGATAATTAATGTTTTTTTCATAATTTTCTCCTTAAAATATTTAGAGAAATATACCAATGTCCACCTTAAAGTTTATTACAATAAAAAAAGTAAGTAAAGAACAAAAATGATTATTGTGGTATAATACAAAATAAGAGGTGATAACGATGATAACAACAGACGTAAAAGAGTTGCAATGCCCTGTAGCATTAACATTGGACATTATTAATGACAAAAGCAAAATATTTATTGTCTATATATTGCTTAGTGGTCAAAAACGGTTTAAAGACATTTGTGAAGCTTTTTCTCAAGTGACACAAAAAACAGTGACGCAAAAACTCAAAGAGTTAGAGGCTGACCATATCATCGAGCGTACCGTATTTGCGGAAGTGCCTCCTCGCGTGGAGTATGCACTCAGTCCTATGGGTAGAGAGCTTGAAAAAGTACTTGCTTCTATGCATGCTTTCGGAGAGGTTTATTCTGCAAAGTATGGGTGTACCAGAGTTTGTAAATAAGCTTTACATGTAAAAATTCTATTGATTGAAAAAGGTGAAGTGATGAGCGATACATTAATGCGCTTTAGGCAACGTTTTACGAATTACCAAAAGTCTCTTAGGCATCTTAAAATGACCGTGGAAAAAGAGAACCTGAATGAGATAGAAAAAGCAGGACTTATTCAATTTTTTGAAGTTGGGTTTGAGCTGGCATGGAAAGTAATGAAAGACTACCTTGTGGCTGAGGGCTATGAGGTCAAAAGTCCACGAGAGACGATCAAACAAGCCTATCAGTATGGACTTATTGAGGATGGTGCTTTGTGGCTAGAAGCCCTCGAAAAACGCAACCTAAGCGCACACACTTATGATGAATCTATCTTAGATGAACTTGAAAAGCTCATCGTCCATACCTACTACCCAATGATGGAAAAACTTAAAGATGTATTGGCGATGAAGTGATGGTGGGACTTAGCGAAAAAGAGCTTGCAAAATTGCGCGAAGTCTTCACCCAATTTGATGCCATCGAAGAGGTTATACTCTTTGGCTCTCGCGCTCTTGGAACTCACCAAAAAGCTTCCGATGTTGACCTTGCCATCAAAGGCAAAAACATCGACCTTGATGCCCTTTCAAAACTCAAATATACTCTTGAAGAAGAGATCAATCTGCCGTATTTTTTTGATGTGATTGTCTACGATAAAATCAGCGATGATGCGTTGAAAAAGGCGATAGATGAGGGTGGAGAAAAGATATATGCTTGAAATCCTAGGAATAATTGCGACTATTTTAGGGGTAATTACAGGCATAGGCTATCTAATAGAAAAGGCTTTTAGTTATTATTTAAAACGACAAAATGAAAATAAAAAGCAAATTATTAATATTTTGAATGTCGACAATGTTCCCAAGATGCAAGAAGCTAAAAGAGATGTATTTGATATTAGTAATTTAAAATTTATCGAGAGTTTACCTGAAGAAAGGGCGTTAGCTTACAAAAATGCTCATAAAAAATGGGATACAGGAGTTACCTCTTTAATGAGAGAAGGTAATTATGATGTCATAGAATTTTTAAAAGTTGAATGGCTCAAGCTGTCAGAATTTTATACATCACATAATTTTGAAGGTAAAACTTCAGAAGAATATATTAATGACTATATAAAAAAACGATTCAGTTTTCATTGGGCAAAGCATATGCCAAATGGTAAATTTCAAAGTGGAACTATAGTTTATGTTATGGTTGGGGCTGATGTTATTACTGACATGGAAATACTTATAGATGAAATAGTAGGCACATTGTCTTTTTATAATGAGAATTTTAATTATTTAGCATGGCAAGAAAAATGGAAAGTTATTGATCCATCTTAAAAGGATATAACAATGCAAATGACCAACATCCCTTTTGGCACAACTGATTGGGCGAATATAGAGCGTGTTGAACACAAAGGTGAGAGTGGAAGTGCATTTTGGCGAACCAAACAGTGTGGGGCCATTCGCGTGCGCATGGTCGAGTATACCGCAGGGTATAAGGCTGATCACTGGTGTCAAAAAGGACACATTCTTTTGTGCTTAGAGGGCGAGCTTTACATCGAGCTTGAAAATGGCGAAGTGCATTTGCTAAAAGCGGGCATGAGTTATGAAGTGGCAGATGATACAATGGCACACCGTTCGTATACGTCAATGGGTGCAAAGCTTTTTATCGTTGATTAATCTTTACATATAAAGGTATTTATGGGCAGAGAAAATTACACATGGTTAGAGGGAGAGCTTCCTTCTTGGGTGCGTGAGGGCATTATTACAGAAGAAAATGCAAAAGTACTTTTGGGTCGTTATGAAGGCGACAATGCTTCTCATCGCTCTTCGGGCATGGCCTTTAGCCTGCTGGGATTTGCGCTTGTGGGGCTTGGCATTATCTCCATTTTGGCATACAACTGGGACGAATTGGGGCATCTTGAGCGTACACTTTTGTCCATAGTGCTTTTAGTGGGTGCGCAAGCGTTTAGTTTTTGGGTGAAGCGTTACAAGCCAAACGACACGTCGCTTTTAGAAGGGAGCGGGATTCTTTGGTTTTTGATGATGGGAGCCTCTTTGGCGATCATCGGACAGACCTATCATTTAGGTGGTACTCTTTATGATTTTCTAAGTGCGTGGCTTTTGCTCTCATTTGGCATCGCATGGTTACTTCCTTCCTCAAGTGCGGCATTTTTACAAATCATTTTATGGACGATAGTCTGGATCAGCAATCGCAATGACTTTGCTTCCGTGATGGATATGAATTCACGCTCTTTCATCAGTACATGGCTACTTCTTGGAATGGCACTCTTTTGGCTTGGCTACTATGTATGGCAACTTAAAACGGCTAAAAAGAGAAATTCTACGTTACTTCTAAGCTGGGGGCTTGCGCTGTCATTGTTCCTTATCTTTAGCGTTGAAATCGCGATGCAACTTCATTCGACGTTTCATGTGCGAAGTACGCTTAATTACGTATCACTTTTCTTTGCGATGTACTACATGGCAGGAATCCTTTTCCTGTCGCACGGTGAAAAAACGTGGCAGCGACCTTTTGATCGTATCGGGAAATTTGGGGCATTGCTTTTGATACTTTTGCATACCTCATTTAGACTGTGGGATTGGATAGATAACACCAATGATTATCTCCATGAACCGATTCATATGGGGTGGCTGATGATAAGCTTCGTTGTGCTCTATGTCATCCTGTTGGCGCTTGTGATACGAAAAGAAAAGAGAGTCCCTGCTGAGGTGCTTGTCATACTTACTCCCCTTATCTTCTTTGTCTACAATGCGTTGCAAAACGGCTCGGAAACGTCTTGGTATATTGCCATGCTCTTTATCAATGCTTCGTTGATTTTAGGGGCAATTGTGATGATTGTAAGCGGTGCAAAAGAGTCGAAAATAGGACTGATCAATCAAGGTATGATTTTGATTGCTTTAACGGTCTGGATTCATTTTATAGATGCAAATTTTGACTTGGTGGCAAAGGGTGTTGCTTTTATTGTAACGGGTGTTTTATTTTTAGTGATTAATGCTCTGGTAAGACGAAAGTTGAGGGCAAAAGCATGAAAACTATCAAGCTTTTTTCATGGATTTTTTTTGGGCTTTTGTGTTTGGTGCAACTGGGTGTCATTTTATTTCAGATAACGAGTTATGAGCGCATTTTAAAAGAGGGAGAAGTGTTTTACTTCAAAGTTGTGCCACTTGATCCGTACGATGCTTTTCGTGGGCGCTATGTTTCGCTTCGTTTTGAAAATGCAAGCAAAGTGCCATTGGTAGGGGATAATGTGGACAATGAAGCCTCCAAAGGCTACGCAATTTTAGAGCACAAAGACTCTAGGGATATCGTCAAAGAAGTGCAGTTAAACAAGCCTTCCTCTGGCAATTTTATAGAAGTAGCGATCAATTACATCAATCACGAAAAAGACAATCACATCAGTGCCAACATCTCTTTACCGTTTGATCGTTTTTACATGCGCGAAGAGATTGCTCCTAAAGCAGAAAAAGTGCTCAGGGCTCGTAGTGGCGTGAGCGTGAATGCGAAGTTAAGGGTTTTAAATGGCAAGGGTGTTATCGAGGAGTTAATGGTGGGAGAGACACCTTTGAGTCAGTTCGTGCTCTCCCATTAAAAGCATTACGGTTTGAGTTCAATACCAAGCGTAAGTAACTCATTTTCAGTATAAGGAATAGGCGTTTTTTTGCCCTCAGGCGAGACGTTCACATAAGTTATTACAGCACTGGTGACATGTAAACAGCGATGCGTTCCTTCAACAGACCGCTCGGCATTAACTTCGATTTGTACTGTAATCGAGGTTTTGCCGACTTTGATGATTTTGGCGTAACAACTCAAAACATCACCCACCTTAACTGCTTCACGAAACTCCATGGATTGTACGGCGACCGTTACAACACGTCCGACATTGAGATCGCGCACAGCAAGGCTTCCTGCTATATCCATTTGCGACATAATCCACCCACCAAAGATGTTGCCAGAGGGGTTTGTGTCTTTTGGCATTGCAACGATTTTGATGCGAGGTTCACCCATATTGTACATATATAACCTTTGTAGTGAAAAAAGAGGCTAAAGCTTTTTTGCCTCTTTTGATGGGCGTATCATAATACAGTATTGTTTGCAGGTAATTTAAACGAAAAATCAGATCCAACGCCTAAGCTACTTTGTATGTCTAGGTTGGTGTTATGCAACCTAAGAATGTAGTTCACAAGCGCAAGTCCCAAGCCCATTGAATTGTCCCAAGAATGTGAGTTTGAGCGGTAGAATTTTTGCGTTACTTTTTCGATTTCTTCGGTTTTGATTCCCACACCACTGTCTTTAACATGCAACGACTCATTTTCCAACACAATGGTGATGGCATCTTCTGAGTATTTGAGGGCATTGTCGATGAGGTTAGAGATGACGATTTCCATCATTGTTCGATCCGCTGTAACACTCAATGTTGTTGGAAGCTCGCATATGATGGTACGATTAGGGTGTTTTTCACGAAAGCTTTGGGCTAATTCTTGGGAGAGTTTAGCGATATCAAAGGTACTGTTTTGGGTTGTAAAATCACCATTTTCAAACTTAGTCGTAAGCGCTAAACGATCGATCATGTTGGAAATTTTTTGACCATTTTGGACGATTTTACCTAAAAAGCGCTCTTTGATTTGTGCATTTGCATTAGGGTCATCTAAAAGTGTTTGAGCATACCCCATAATGGAAGCAATAGGGTTTTTAAATTCATGGCTAATGGCGGAGATGACATCGCTTCTTTGTTGGCTGATCAGCTTGATTTTAGCGGTGTATTTTCGTTTTTGTTTGGCTCTCTTTTCCAGTTTTGCCGCTAGCTTTTTAAGGTAGTTTGCGATCTCTAAAAACTCTAAACTAAAGTGAGATGAAAGGCTTATTTTATAGTCTTTATCGGCAATTTGTTGGAGGTTTTCAACGATTTTATCGATTTCACGACGAATTTTTTGACTGAGAATATAGGCACCATAAAGCCCAACCATAATGCTGAGTAAAAAGACAATGGTTAATTTGATCCAGAGTTCATAAAAGCTGTGCATAACGGTGTCAATATTAGACGCTAAACGGATAAAGAGTGTCTCATCGCCTTGTTTAAAGTGGTGCGCAACGTACAAAAAGTTACTTTTGATCGAATCAGAGTAGCGTATAGAGTGTCCAAATTCATTTTTCTGCGCTTTGATAATTTCTTCGCGGTGCGCGTGGTTATCCATTTTTTCATGCTCTTTATCGCTATCAACCAAAACATTACCTTCTTGGGTGATAAGTGTAAAACGCATATTGGTATTTTCTTTAACTACTCTTGCAAACTCTTCGAGGTTTTGAATATTTGGTAGTTGGTATTTGATAATTTTGATATGTGATTCGAGTTCATGTTCATAGCGCTCGATATTGTCACTCTTAATCGTAAAGTAACTGACAAGCCCTGAGAGGATTAGGGTGGATAAAAACAGTGTCAGCAGCGCTCGTGTGAAGTGTTGGTGAAGCATTAGCATAAGCTATATCCTACTCCCCAAATGGACTTAATGTACTCTTTGTCTTTATGCGGGTCTATCTTTTGTTTGAGGCGATTGATGGCAACATTGACTGTTTTATCTTGAAAGAAGTCTTCATTTTTCCAGACATTTTCCAATAAGAATTCGCGGCTTAAAACGGCATTTTTATTTTCGATCATGGTGCGAAGTAAATCAAACTCTAATTTGGTAAGTTCGACCTCTTTATCATTGACAGATAAGCGGTGTGCTTCAAGATCGAGAAGAAGGTCACGGTATGAAAGTGTGCTTTTGCTTGCAGGCGATGTGCGTGAAAGGATGGCTTTGATGCGGAGCAAAAGCTCTTTCATGTTGTAAGGTTTTGTCACATAATCGTCGCAACCTCTTAAAAAACCCTCTTCAATGTGGGCATCGCTGTCTTTAGCTGTTACAAAAATGACAGCTTGAGAGAAGCCTTTTTTACGCAAAGACTCAACAAATTCGCTTCCTTCAATGCCTGGCAAATTGCGATCAACGATAAGAAGGTCAATAGGCTCTTCTTGTAAACATTTTTCGACATTTTTGGTATTTAAAAACCCTAATGTCTCGTATCCCTCTTTTTGCAAGTGATACTCTAACAGTTCGAGTAAATCTTCTTCATCTTCAATAATTAAAATAGTCTGCTTCATTTAGCCTCTCATTTTTACACAAACTACCACTTTAATGGTAGTTTTTTATAGAATTTAATACGTTTTCATCTCTCCACCAACACGTGAAAAAATCATGAGTTGAACGATGTTGACACTACGATCTGCCATACGCTCTAGTTTACGCATAGTACTTAAAATTTGAATAAAATCAGCCGATTGGTCAATGGTTTTTGTCATATCGCTCAAGATGTTTTTTTCCAAAATAGAATAAATATCATCACTCTTACTCTCTTCAACTTTAACTTTGCGGTAAACATCTTCAAGGGTGTCTTTGTCACCCATATCGATAGTTCCTATCGATAACGTAACGGCTTTAGAGGCAGTTTTGCACAGGTGTGATGAGTACTCATGCAGCGAGATAAAAGGTACATCACCTTTAAGATGCAGTGCCATGCGTTTACTAAAGCTACGAATGTTTTCAGCAATTTTGACAAGCTCATTTGTGATTTTTAAATATGCTACCATTTTGCGAAGATCTTTCGCTTCAGGACCAAAAAGTGCAAGTGTTACAACGATTTCATTGTCGATAGCATTGGCTTGGTTTTCAATATTTTTGAGCAATGTTCGAGCAGATTCAAAGCGGGAAACATCTAAACTTTCCATACCACTCAATGCTTTTTCACTTGCCATAATGATTTCAGAACCTAGCCCCAAAAGCATTTTTTTGATTTCGATGAGGCTCTCTTCATATTTTTGAAGCATACGTTTTCCTTACAATATTTTGACATTATTGTAGTTTTAATTCATTACAATATGGTAACATAAAAACGCCTCCAACGTTACCACATCGTAATCAGCTCCTTTTATAATCTACCAAAAAAGTACCAAGGAGTATTCAATGGTCGATGTAGAAAAAACGTTAAGTCTCAAGTACCCTAGTATCGTGTATTATCCCAGTATGGTGAGAAATTTCGTTGTTTATCTGCTCAAGAAGCTATTGCACCAAGATGAGATCAACGACTTTTTAGTCCATGGAGAGGCGTATCGTGGGTTTGATTTTGTTGAGGCAGTGTTAGAGTATTTTAATTTTGGATACACTGTTTCCAATAAAGATAAAGCCAACATTCCATCCTCCGGTCGTGTTATCATCATTGCAAACCATCCTTTGGGGGCACTCGATGCGTTAGCGCTTATTGCGCTCATCAAGGAGATACGAAGTGATGTTAAAGTCCTAGCAAACGATGTGCTCATGCAGATAGAACCGCTCAGTGGTATTCTTATTCCGATTGACAATCTGAGTGGTACAACCGCTAAAGAGTCGATCAAAAAGGTTTACGATGCACTGGAGAATGACGAAGCGTTGATCGTCTTTCCTTCGGGTGAAGTTTCACGTGCGCATCCGACTGGCATTAAGGATGCGAAGTGGAAAAAAGGGTTTTTGAAATTTGCACAAAAGAGCAATTCTCCCATTCTTCCTGTTTTTATTGATGCGAAAAATTCACCTCTTTTTTACACACTCTCGATGATTAACAAAAAACTCTCAACGTTTTTACTTGCAAGCGAGATGTTTAAAAAACGCTCGAAAGTCATTAGCTTTAAAATCGGTGAGATGATTACCTTTAAAACGCTTCAGAAGTCTGAACTGAGCGATACAACACTGATTAATCTTTTAAAGAAACACCTTTACAAAATCAGTCGAGGGAAAAAGGGAGTTTTTGCGACACAAACAGCGATTGCTCATCCTGAAGAGCGTAAAGCCATAAGGGCTGAGCTTAAAAAATCGACTCTTTTGGGACAAACCAATGATGGCAAAAAGATCTACTTGTACGAGTGTGAGAGTGGTTCTATTTTAATGAAAGAGATAGGGCGTTTAAGAGAGTTTACGTTTCGCAAAGTGGAAGAGGGAACGGGTGGAAAACGAGATGTGGACGCGTTTGATAAGCACTACAAACACATCGTGCTGTGGGATGACGAAGAACTTGAAGTTGTTGGTGCATACCGCATTGGTGAAGCCAATTATGTCAGCGAATATTTTGGAGTAGATGGGTTTTATTCGCAAACACTTTTTGAATTTACCCCCGATTTTGAGCCTTATTTACATAATTCCATCGAGTTAGGTCGTAGTTTTGTGCAACCGCGTTATTGGGGGACACGGGCGCTTGATTATCTGTGGCAAGGTATTGGGGCGTATCTGTTTAAAAATCCCCACATTCGCTATATGTATGGACCTGTGAGTTTGAGTGATGTTTATCCGAAGATTGCTAAAAATCTGATCATTACTTTTTACTCGCTTTATTTTACCTCGCCCAAGACATTAGTGAGTGCTCGAAATGGCTTTTTTATGAGTAAGATCGAACGTGAAGAGGCGCAGGCATTTTTTAAAGGAGATGACTATAAAGAGGATTTCACCGCTCTCAAAGAACAACTCTCGCATATGGACTTAAGTGTGCCAACACTTTACAAACAGTACACCGAGCTTTGCGAAGAGGGTGGCATCTGCTTTTTAGACTTTAACATTGACAAAGAGTTTGCGAATTGTGTTGACAGTTTTATTTTAGTGGATATTACGAAGATAAAAGAGGCGAAAAAAGCGCGGTATATCAAAGGGGAATAAACACGCTAAGCCCTAAAATAGGGCTTAGCCGTAGTAGTATGTTACGCGTTTGTTTTAAAGACGGAGAGGGCGTTGCTCAGTGTGGTGGAGAGTTTTGCGAGATGCTCTGCGGCACTAGCGATCTCTTCGACACTTCGTGCGTTGGTTGAGGTGAGTTTATGGATGGTATGGACACGCTCTAACATTGAATTGGCTTCGATACTTCCATTTTTTGCCTCTTTGGCTGCACCCTCTGCAATAGCAGCTGTTTCATTCATATTGTTGACGGTTTGAAGCATGAGTTGTTGTGTGTTTTCTGCTCTGTTTCCAAGCGATTGAATCTCTTTGGCATTTTTCTTCATAAGTTCTGAAGAGGTAGCCACCGATTGGGTGATGACGGCTACGGTTGAGTTACTCTCCACGAGGCTTTTTTGGGTACGTTCAGCAAGCTTTCGTACTTCATCGGCAACGACAGCAAAACCACGTCCATGCTCTCCCGCTCTGGCTGCTTCAATGGCGGCATTGAGGGCTAAAAGATTGGTTTGTTCAGCGATGTCTGCAATGACAGAAAGCACTTGTTGTACTTGATTGACTTCTTGATTGAGTTGTTCTAAACGAGCCGAGAGATCGGTTTGATTGACAACGACCGTTTGAAGGTTAGAGGAGACAGCAAGGACTTCGGAGGAAGCGTTGTTAAGCTCATTTGCCACATTTTGCATCACGCTGCCTGCATGTCCCGCATTTTCTTCGCTGGCGTGTAAAATCGTAGCAACTCTTTTAGTGGTCTCGACCGCATGATCAACCTCTTGATCAGTCTCTTCGGTGCGTTTTCCTATTTGCATGGATGTCGATGAAAGTTCCTCCGCAACTGCTGCATTTTCCGTAGCGGTACGTTTAGCATCGTCTATGGTTTGGCTTATTTGGGTGAGCAAAGCATTGACCGTTTGCATCATGGTTGCAATCTCATCTTCACCATGCGTCTCTATGGTATGCATTAAGTCTTTGCTCTGACCAATGTATTGGCACTCTTTGGTCGCGATTTCTAACGATTTTTTAATGTGTGAAGCTACGAACCAGAAGAAGAAATTGGTGATAATGAGTACACTCAAAGCAAGCGAAATACCCAATATTCGAGCATTTGCTAAAGATGCTTTTTCTTCTTCTTCAATGGCTTTAGAAAGTTCATCGGCTTTTTTAGAGATGATAATAAACCCATCTCTTCCTTTATTGGTCAGCACAGTAAACTTTTTACCATCCTCTGTCGCTAAAAACTCTGGTGTATCGGTTGCTTTTTTGTATTTTGTGAGAAGTTCAAAACGAGGGAGGGTCGATTCGGCAAAGGCATCAACGCCTGTTTTAATCTCTTTAAAAAGAGCGATGTCTCGTTCACTGGTGAGTAAAGGTTGCAATTCATTAAGGTGTCGTGCAAGGGTTCTCTCCGCCTCAATGGACTTTTCCATAAATACAGGCACAAATGTAATTTGATAGCCACGTGATTGCATCAAAAGCTCAGCCGTGTCACGTGTGATTTTTTCAATGACCTGAACTTTTTTGACGGCAACTTCTGCACTAGCAGTATTTGAAATGAGAAGGTAACTTAAACAGATAGTTCCTGTTAAAATGATGAGAAATAACATCACAAGTTTTGAGCGGATTGTCTTAAACATAAAATATTCCTTACAATTCATATTTAATTTATATATTAGCATAAATTGTAGTTGTTGTGTGTGAGATTTAGCGTGAGATAGGCATAGTAAAATGCGTAATATCAGGAAAAAAACCTTCAATGAACGTGTGCTGGATTGAAGGTTTTTTTACATTCCTTTAGCTTTGAAGCATAAATCCTCTCATAGAAAGACTGGCATTTTGAAAAAGAGGTGTGATGCTGGTGAGGGCATCTTTTTCATGCCGTGTTCCTGCAATATAGAGTAGCGGCAAATAATGGTCAATGATTGGATGTGCCATTTTAAAATCAGGGCATCGCTCTTCAATGCGTATAAGGCTTTCTATATCGTTAGACGTAAAGGCTTTATCGATGAAAGTATCGACATTTTTAGCCCACGCTACGGCAGGGGCATTGATATTGTAAAAATCGACCATACCTAAATTATGCGTGAGATTGCCACTTCCGATGATCATAATACCTTCTTCTCTGAGCACTTGCAGTTGTTCACCGATTTTGACATGTGCAATCAAGGGTAAATTTTTGTTGATACTCAGTTGGATAACAGGAATACTGGCTTTGGGGAAAAGATAGTACAAAGGCATCCATGCGCCATGGTCAAGTCCACGCTCTACCAGAGGTGCATCTAAAAGGGCTGCAATACGCTTTGAAAGTGTGTTGTTACTAGGTGATGCGTAGCTTAACTCATATAAAGCAGGAGGAAAACCATAAAAATCGTACAGCGTTTCGTACGCAATGCCTGAGCTCATGCTCACAGCTGTTTGGTTGGTGTACCAGTGTGCTGAAATAACAAGGATGGCTTTGGGGCTAGGAAGCTCGTGTGAGAGTGCTTCCAGTGCTTCCGTAAAACTGTTTTCCAAAATTAAATTCATGGGAGAGCCATGCCCCAAAAAGAGGCTAGGCATGATTTCTGACATTACCCCTCCTTAGGCTGTTTTAAATGCATTAAGCGCATGGCTTAGATTGTCAGAAAGTTTAGAGAGGTGCTCCGCCGCAGAGGCTATCTCTTCGACACTTCTTGCATTGGTTGTGGAGAGTTGATGAATGTTATTGATACGATTGAGTACTTCATCTGCTTTGGCACTGCCTGCTTGTGCATCTTTTGCCGTATCAATGGCAAGCTTTTTGGCTTCAGTCATATTATCAACCGTTTTGAGCATAAGCGTTTGTGTGTTTTCAGCACGAACACCAAGGGCTTGAATCTCACCCGCACTTCGTTTCATAATATCGGTTGCTGTACTGACGGATTGGACGATGACGGCAACGGTAGCATTGCTTTCCACAAGGCTTTTTTGTGTACGCTCTGCTAGTTTTCGTACTTCGTCTGCAACAACAGCAAATCCACGACCATGCTCACCTGCACGTGCCGCTTCAATAGCCGCATTTAGGGCTAAAAGGTTGGTTTGTTCTGCAATGTCTGAGATAACCGCAAGGACTTGTTGTACTTGTGCCACTTCTTGGTCAAGGTGTTCAAGGCGACTTGAAAGATCGGTTTGACCAACGACAATCGTTTGAAGATCAGAAGAGACAGCAAGCACTTCTTTGGAAGAATCATTGAGCTCTGTAGCAACATTTTGAATGACCGTTCCTGAATGGTTTGAACTCTCTTCGCTTGTTTTTAAGATAGAGGCAACGGCATTGGTTGCCTGTACGGTTTCATTCACTTCTTTGGCCGCATCTTCCGTACGCTTGCCGATTTGAAGTGAGGTTGATGAGAGTTCTTCTGCAACAGCTGCGTTTTCCAAAGCGGTACGCTTGGCATCATCAATGGTAAGACAGAGTTGTTTAAGGAGGTTATTGACCGTTTGCATAATATGAGAGATTTCATCGTTTCCTTGGATAGAAACACCATGACTTAAATCTTTCGTATTGCCAATGTATTCGCACTCTTTAGTTGCTGATTCAATCGAGCGTTTAATTTGACTGGCAACAAACCAAAAAACTAAAATGGCGGCAATAAAAATTCCTACAGACATGATGATACCCAAAAGAATAGATCTATCTACTAAGTCGTTTTCATAAGCTTCGATCGAATCAGAAAGTTTCTCAGATGCTTCTAAAAGCTTTACAAAACTTTCGCGTCCTTGGTTTGTGACCAGTGTATATTTTTTGCCATCATCTGTAGTTAAAAATTCTGGACTATTGATAGTTTCTTTATATTTGTTTACGATTGGAAAACGCTCGTCACTTGCTTGTTTTGTTTCAAGAGCAGTTTTTTTAATTTGAGTTAAAAGAGCAATATTTTCTTTATTTAACAAAACGGGTTCTAGCTCTTTGACATCCTGAAGAAGGGCATCCAGCGATTTATAGTAACTCTCCATCATTTTAGGATTAAAACTAATTTGGTGTCCTCTTGCATGTACTAAAAGCTCATTGGTACGTTTTGCAATATCATCTGCTGCTTGCACTTCGTTTACAGTCACTTTTGTTTTTATGGAATTGGAGATGAGGAGATAACTAAGGCTGGCAGTGCCTAAAAGTACAACAACCAACAGAAAAATCAGTTTGGCGCGAATGGTGGATAACATACAGAGTCCTTAAAAAGTAAAATATCAATAGCTTCCTATTATATCAACAATTTTTGCTATTTCATGTGAGATAATATATGAATGACAGAAGTAAATCGTAATCAAATTTTTCTAAAAGAGATGGAGAACCTAGCCAATAGTAGGCTAGGCGTCATTTTTAACGAAGCTATTGTTAGGCTGTTTTAAATGCATTCAGTGCATGGCTTAGATTGTCAGAAAGTTTAGCGAGGTGTTCCGCCGCAGAGGCAATTTCTTCGACACTTCTAGCATTGGTTGTGGAGAGCTGATGAATGTTATTGATACGACTGAGTACTTCATTTACTTTAGCACTGCCTGCTTGGGCATCTTTAGCGGTGCCCAACGCCAAGTCTTTGGCTTCATTCATATTATCAACCGTTTTGAGCATTAAAGATTGGGTGTTTTCAGCACGATGCCCTAGTCCTTGAATCTCACTTGCACTTTTTTTCATAATCTCAGTTGCTGTACTGACAGACTGAACGATCACCGCAACGGTAGCATTGCTTTCCACAAGACTTTTTTGAGTGCGTTCAGCGAGTTTTCGTACTTCATCGGCAACGACAGCAAACCCACGTCCATGTTCACCAGCGCGTGCCGCTTCAATAGCCGCATTTAAGGCTAAAAGGTTGGTTTGTTCTGCAATATCTGAGATAACACCAAGCACTTGTTGTACTTGTGCCACTTCTTGGTCAAGGTGTTCAAGGCGACTTGAAAGATCGGTTTGTCCAACGACAATCATTTGAAGATCAGAAGAGACGGCAAGCACTTCTTTGGAAGCATCGCCAAGTTCATTTGCAACATTTTGAATGACCGTTCCTGAATGGTTGGAACTCTCTTCGCTGGTTTTCAAAATAGTAGCAACCATGTGAGTCGCTTGAACAGTTTCATCAACTTCTTTGGCGGCATCTTCAGTACGCTTGCCGATTTGAAGCGAGGTTGATGATAGCTCTTCCGCAACCGCTGCATTTTCCAAAGCGGTACGTTTAGCATCATCAATAGCACTACGTAATTGTGCAAGAAGTGCATTTACTGTTTGCATCATCTGCGCAATTTCATCATTACCAAATGTTGTAATTTTATGGTGAAGATCTTTATTGATGCCAATATAGTCACACTCTTTTGCTGCCGTGTTGATAGATGTTCTGATTTGATTCGCAACAAAAATAAAGAGAGCAAATGCGCCACCCGCAACAAGTATTGCCATGACAATACCCAATATTTCTGCATTTTCTAATACCTTACCTTCGTATTCATTAATAGCTTTTGAAAGGTGTCCAGATGTTTCATCCAATGTTTTATAAGCAACCGCACGTCTTTTGGTGAGTTCATCAAAGGCTTTACCATCTGCAGTCGCAAGAAATTCGGGAGTTGTCAGTGCTGTTGTGTATTTTTTCATAAGGTCAAAACGCGGTCCTGCTGTTTTTTCAAGCTCGATCGCAGCCGCTTCTAATTCATTTAACAGTGTCAAATTCTCTTTGTTTTGAATTAAAGGTTTTAGCTCTTTCACATGCTCCATAAGTTCTTTTTGGGATTTGTTATAACTATCGATAGATTGTTGTTTATTTGAGATTTGAAATCCTCTGGCATGTACCAAAAGTTCGGAAGCGTGTTTTGCGATTTCACCCGTTGTTTGTATCTTGTCAGCGATCAAACGAGCATTATTCGTATTGGATACCAAGATATATCCTAGGCATAAAATACCTGCAAGAACGATGATAAGTAGAAAAAACAGTTTAGCGCGTATGGTTTGTAACATTTAGAAATCCTTCTAACTTTAGTAATATTAAAACAAGAGAAATTATAGCATTTAGTTAGTAATAGTAAGATTTTTACTTCCTCAATGGAAGCTCTCATCGTAACCAAGTTGTAATCAAATTCTTCTAAAATGACACTACCAAATTTTAGAAATGGAGTAAACAAATGACTATCAAAACATGCGCAATAGCGCTTTTAAGTGTTGCTGCTTTAAGTGCGACTGCGGTTGCGAGAGATCAGATCAAAATTGTTGGATCATCCACAGTGTATCCTTTTACAAGTTATGTTGCTGAAGAGTTTAAATCAGTGACAGGTAACAAAACACCTGTCGTTGAATCAACAGGAACAGGTGGCGGTATGAAACTCTTTTGCGCAGGCGATGGTCTTGATACTCCTGATTTTACAAATGCTTCACGTCCTATGAAAGCGGTTGAGTTTAAAACATGTGCGGATAACGGTGTTACTGATATTACCGGTATGATGGTCGGTTTTGATGGTATCGCATTTGCACAATCAAAAACCAATGGAAAAGTTAACTTTACACGCGAACAGATGTTTTTAGCGTTGGCTGAAGAAGTTCCAAGTAAAGACGGAAAAACATTGATTAAAAACCCATACAAAACATGGAATGAGATCGATGCAGCGCTTCCAAATAGAAAAATTACGGTTTATGGTCCTCCAACCACATCAGGTACAAGAGATTCATTTGAAGAGATGGTTATGGAGCACAGCTCAACCAAATTTGATGCGTATGGTGACAAAAAAGGTAAGTATAAAGCCATTCGTCAAGACGGTGTGTATGTTCCCGCTGGTGAGAATGACAACTTGATCGTTCAAAAACTGACTAAAGATACTGCGGCGTTTGGTATTTTTGGTTATAGCTTTTTAGAAGAGAATCAAGACAAAATCAACGGTGCTTTAATTGACGGAATCGAGCCAACATTTGACACGATCTCTTCTGCAAAATATCCAATTGCAAGAAGTCTTTACATGTACGCAAAAAACTCTCACCGTGCTCAAGTTAAAGGTATGGACGAGTTTATGAAATTGTATGTTGATGCAAAAATGATCGGTTCAAAAGGTGTTCTTAAAACCATTGGTTTAGTTCCAATGACAGATGAAGATCTTAAAAAAGTTCAAGCGGCAGTTTTAGCAAAAACAAAACTAACCGAAGATATGGTTAAGAAAAACACCATTCTTCCTTAATGCAATACAGAGGGTTCTTGTAAGAACTCTCAACACGCTTTTAAAGCAAAGCTCTAAAAGCTACATTAACACTGGGTTCACTTCGGCAGTGAGCCCATGTACCTTTGGTGCAGGGAATATGCATTGGTCATTTTTCTATTTTTTTTAAAGGACTCTGGTGAGCACTCAAACTCTCTATCTTATCTTTTTTGGTGGACTTTTCCCTTTGATGTTTATAGGTTATATCATCGGTAAAACACGTGCTGTTGCTATTCGCTCTAAAGGTATTAAAATGCATTCTCAACCCGACCAATACGGTTGGTTTGTCGCACTCTACACAGGGCTTCCTATCATTACGATTGGGTTTGTGGGAGTATTTTTATATCTTTTTGGCATCAATGCTATTCCTCCTTTTTTACTGGTAGGAGGAGCGTTAAGTGTAGGCGCTGTATCGTTATGGCTTTTTTTCAGACAGGTTGAGCCAAAAACAAGAGCGCGTGATTCGGTTGAAAATTTCATCAAGGGAATGTTGCTGTTTGCCTCTTTGGTTTCAGTGATGACAACCTTTGGTATTTTACTCTCCATCATTTTTGAAGCGCTACATTTCTTTCAAACACAAAGTGTGAGTTACTTTTTATTTGGAACAGAATGGTCTCCCGATACTGCATTCTTAGAAGGTGCTGGACGTTCTGATGCTGGATCTGCTCAAGCAAAATTTGGCGCTGTGCCCATTTTTGCAGGAACATTTTACATCACGATGATGGCGATGATCTTAGCCGTTCCTGTGGGGCTTATGTCTGCAATCTTTATGTCAGAGTACGCAACGCCAAAATTAAGATCTCAAGTTAAGCCTTTTTTAGAGATCTTAGCGGGCATTCCCACCGTTGTTTATGGCTTTTTTGCCGCACTTACCATTGCGCCTGCTATCGTAAAGTTTTTTGCACTCTTTGGCATTGAAGCACAGTACCAAAACGCGCTTTCATGCGGTATTATCATGGGTGTTATGATTATTCCTTTTATTTCATCACTTTCCGATGACGTGATTAGCTCCGTACCACAGAATATGCGTAATGGTGCGTATGCCTTGGGTATGAATAAAGCAGAAACCATCCGCTTTGTTGTTTTACCCTCAGCGATGCCAGGTATTATTGCTTCGATTTTACTAGCGGTTTCTCGCGCCCTTGGTGAGACGATGATCGTGGTCATGGCAGCAGGTCTTAGACCAAACTTAACATGGAATCCACTGGAAGATATGACAACGGTTACCGTTAAAATCGTCGAATCACTCACAGGTGATCAAGAGTTTAACAACCCGCTTACGCTTTCAGCATTTGCACTTGGTTTTGTACTTTTTGTCGTAACCTTAGTGATTAATATTATTTCGGTCAATACCATCCGAAGTTTCCACAGAAAATACAAAGTTTCAACACTCTAAAGGACAGCCGTGAAAGAGACAACCGATAACTATTTTTACATTCCTCAAATCAAGAGACGAAACCAGAAAGCGGCTATTTTTAAGTACCTTACTATTTTTGCCATTATCTTTTCTATCTCATTTCTTCTTTTCTTTTTGGTGGACATTGTACGTGCGGGGTATCCTGCTTTTATGCAAACAAAAGTCAAAATTGAAGTTCAAATTACCGAAGATATGATAGAAAATCCTTACGGTGCAGTCAATGGCAAACAGCTTAAAATCGTCAGCCGTGCATGGTTAAGAGACCTTCCACTTCTTATCAAAGCGAATCCAGCATGGATGAATACCAAACAAGAGTTTTGGGCACTTGCCAATTCTGAAGTCGATCAATACTTAAAAGGCAAAGAGTCTCGTACGTCAGAACGTGATAGAAACTTTGTAGATGAACTTAAAAAAGAGGGTAAGATTGAACTACAGTTCAATGGTCGCTTTTTAACTGAAGGTGACTCTAAAATACCTGAAAATTCAGGTATTTACTCAGCGATTGTCGGTAGTCTTATGACGATGATTGTGACCATCTCCATTGCGTTTCCTATTGGCGTTATGACCGCTATTTACCTTGAAGAGTTTGCGCCTGAAAATAAATTTACCCATATTATTGAGGTGAACATCAACAACCTAGCGGCTATTCCTTCCATTCTTTTTGGTCTGTTAGGATTGGCAATTTTTATTAACTTCTTTGGTGTACCACGAAGCTCACCTTTGGTGGGTGGTATAACATTGGCATTGATGAGTTTACCTGTTATAATCGTAAGCTCCAAAGCGGCACTCAAATCTGTTCCTGCGAGTATTCGTCAAGCGGGATTTGGACTGGGGCTTACCAAGTGGCAAATCGTACGCGATCATGTTTTACCGGTTGCGATGCCTGGAATTTTGACAGGTTCTATCATCTCCATAGCCCGTGCGATTGGTGAGACGGCACCTTTGATTATTGTAGGAATGATCGCGTTTGTACCAGATGCCGCGACCAGCTTTACAGACTCGGCAACCGTGCTTCCGGCACAAATCTTTACGTGGGCTGGAATGCCTGAAAAAGCCTATTTAGAGCGAACAGCCGCAGCGATTATTGTCCTGCTTGCGCTTTTGCTTTCTCTAAATGCGGTAGCAATTTATTTACGAAAAAAATTTGAAAGAAAGTGGTAACAGATATGGAAAATGGTTTTATTCACACAACAATGATGGATCGCGAAGAGAGCAATATCGCTAAAGAAACGGTCAAAATTGAAGTTAAAAATCTCAACCTTTTTTATGGTGAAAAACAAGCGCTGAATTCCATCAATATGGATATTTATACCAAAAAAATTACGGCACTCATAGGACCGAGCGGATGCGGAAAATCGACATTTTTGCGTTGTATCAACCGCATGAACGACTTGGTTCAAAACTGTAGAGTAGAAGGATTTATTGGTATTGATGGGCACGATATTTACGACAAAGACATTGATGTTGTAGCGGTTCGTAAGCGCGTGGGTATGGTGTTTCAACAGCCAAACCCTTTTCCAAAAAGTATCTATGAAAACGTAGCCTATGCTCCTTTGATGCACGACATTGTCAAAAAAGGTAAAGAGTGCGATGAGTTGGTTGAGCGAGCTTTAAGGGGCGCTAACCTTTGGGAAGAAGTTAAAGATAAACTCAAAGACCCAGGTACGGCTCTTTCTGGTGGGCAACAACAACGTTTGTGTATCGCACGTGCTATTGCGGTTGAACCTGATGTTATTTTGATGGATGAGCCAACCAGCGCACTGGATCCGATTTCAACCGAGAAGATTGAGAACTTGATGCTCGATTTGAAGAAAAACTACACCATCGTTATCGTCACTCACAATATGCAACAAGCAGCGCGTATCGCAGACTACACCGCATTTTTCCATTTAGGAAATTTGATCGAGTATAGCGATGCTAAAACACTCTTCGTTAACCCAAAAGAGAAGAAAACTGAAGATTACATTACCGGACGTTTTGGATAATTTCAAGATTACATGTAAAGCCAAAAAGCTTTACATGTAAAACTCTTTCAAATAACATGGAATTGAAAATGCTTTATTTGGCTTTGCAGAGAGTAAAATGTTCTGAAAAAAGTTCGATTTTTACACTGCACATCTTTAAAATAAAGCGAATGTATGGAAAATGTAGGAAGTTTTGTCAATATTAAGCGTCATAATTTTCATTTTCACGGCTGTTCAACCTGTGAAGGTGATTGTTGTAATGGACACAAAGGCTTTGCCGCATCGCCTTTGATTTTAGAAGATTTTGAAGAAGTGTATAAGAATTTCCCTATTTTATTTAGTTTCAAAGAGCAAAAATTGGTTGCATATGTACTTCTGAATGATGGCAAAAATTATTGTAAATATTATATCAATCAGCAATGTAGCATCTACTTACAACGACCACCTGCGTGTAAACTTTACCCTGTTAGTCCCTATTTTGAGCATGTTCTTGTCGATACTGCTTGTCCTTCCATCAATCAGGATTCTGGATATTCGGTCTGCTGTGATGGAAAATTAAACAGTGCGTTTGCAACGAAAAGATTGGAAAATTTTGTCGAGAAGTTAGAAGAGACCCATGCTTTTTTTGAAAGTGTTAACACGCTGGAAGATTTTGAACATGTCGGCAATTTGTTGGACATACCGTTGTTTCGATATATCAAACCAAGCGATAATCCATACATCAAAATGCATTTAGAATCGCTCAAACATTCATGGTTTTATGTCTTATCCAAGCCAGAAAAGCCTGTATTGGCAGTCTCTTAAATCTTAGTCACGTTTGGTAGGAATTTTTTGTAAAAGTGCATTGAGTGCATCTGCAAAGGCTCTTTTTTGTTTTTCACCAATGGCACTTGGTCCTCCAGTGATTTCTCCCGCGTCACGAAGCTCTTGCATAAGATTGCGCATAGCGAGTAGACTTTTAATGTTGCTCTCATCGTAAATCTTCCCTCTAGGATCAAGCGCAAGCACACCTTTGCTGACCAGTCTGTCGGCTAAAGGGATATCCGCGGTAATAACCAAGTCTGAACTCTGCGCGTGTTCGACGATGTAGTGATCTGCTTCATCCGCTCCTTGTGAGACGATAATCATCGTAAGCAAAGGAGAGTCTTGAAGCGGTATCTTTTTATTGGCGATAAAATGGGTGGTGATGCCGCGTTTAAAGACCGCTCGAAGAAGAATTTCTTTGAGCGTATTAGGGAAGGCATCGGCATCGACGTAGATCATCATCGCTGTCTTTCTCTTCTTTTTTCCACGTATTCACGAGGTGCGTTGTCTCTGCGTTTAGGTTGCCCCTGTGGTCTTGGTCCACGACCTTGCTGAATCGGTTCTGCTTTGATGTTAGGGTCTGGCTCAAAACCTTCGATGATTTCACGCTCAAATTTTTTGTTGATCAGTTTTTCAATGCCTCGTAGATACTCATGCTCATCCACACAGACTAAAGAGATGGCTTCACCTGCATTTCCAGCACGTCCTGTTCGTCCAATGCGGTGTACATAGTCTTCGGCAATGTTTGGCAGTTCAAGGTTGACGACATGAGGTAATTGGTCGATGTCCAGACCACGTGCTGCGATGTCTGTAGCCGCAAGAACTTTAATCGAGCCATTTTTAAAATCGGAGAGAGCTTTGGTACGCGCACTCTGGCTTTTGTTGCCATGAATTGCAGCGGAGCTGATACCGATTTTTACAAGGTATTCAGAGACTTTATTGGCGTGGTGTTTGGTTCTGGTAAAGACCAGTACTTGCTCCCATTTGTTCTCATTGATCAGTTTGCCCAAAAGGGCTGTTTTACGTTTACAATCGACCAAAATGACACGTTGTTTGACAAGTTCACTGGAGGTATTGCGGCGTGCCACTTCAACAATCGCAGGATTCTTCAAGATCGACTCACAGAGTTTTTTGATGTCATCGGAGTAGGTCGCTGAAAAGAGCAAGTTTTGACGTTTTGCGGGGAGTATGGAAATGACACGGCGAATATCTTTGATAAATCCCATATCGAGCATACGGTCTGCTTCATCGAGAACAAAGGTGTCGATATGTTTAAGATCAATCGTACCTTGAGAAACATGGTCAAGTAAACGGCCAGGAGTTGCCACAAGAATGTCGATGCCAGCGCGTAAGGTTTGAATTTGAGGCTGAATGCCAACCCCTCCAAAAATGACCGCACTTTTAAAAGGCAGGTATTTACCATAGGTTTTAACGCTCTCTCCGACTTGCGCCGCAAGTTCACGTGTTGGGGTAAGGATAAGCACACGAAGAAGCGGTTTGCCTTTACTGTGAGGTTTTTTAGAGAGTAGTTCTAAGATGGGAAGCGTAAAACCAGCCGTTTTTCCGGTTCCTGTTTGCGCACCTGCAAGCATATCGCGACCCTCCAAAATAGGGGGAATAGCTTTTTCTTGCACGGGTGTTGGGTTTGTGTAGCCTTCATCCTCAATTGCTTTTAAAATGGGCGCACTAAGATTTAATTGTGAAAATAACATAAATTTTGGGTTTCCTTTTGAGTGTCAAAAATGGACATGGTGTCACAGCGGTTGGTCTATCTTAAGAGCAGATTATGATGGAATCGGTTGAAGCCACGTTACATTGAGCCGTAGCTCACCTTTGGATAGATAGTCTTATAATCATAGCTTTTTCTTCATTAATTTTACGCATCAAATGTTTATTAATGCATTGAATGTAGCGTAAAGTGCTTTATCCCAGATGTTTGAGCTGTTGCCTAAGATCCACTAAAAGAGCATTTTGGCGCATGATGACAAACTGTTTTATTTTAGATTTCATCAAAGTATTGGGTTGAATATTGAGTACAAGAGTTTCATTGATGAGGCTAAAAATAGTTGCCTTTGCCGAAATTGGTGTTAAAAATCCTTTTTCAGTAGGGAGTTGAAAGGTGATGTCAAACTCTTTTTGCGTAAGGTCTTTGTGAATGATCTTTTCAACATCCTCAAGTTTGACATGTAAAACAACCGAACTTTCTGAAATCGTGTCTATTGTTCCATCCAAAAGCCTGATTTTATTGAGAAGCAGTACAGCATTAATAGCTCTTGAAGGCTGCACTCTGGTATAGATACGGTCCATTGGGGAAGCGTCTAAAAACTCCAAATGCGACAATACAACCAGTGCTTTTTCGGGGTCAACTTTGATGATTTTAGCTTTGATAATGCTTGGAATTTTGTCATGCTGTATAAACGTAAAATTTTCTTTTGTGTAGTAAAAAATCTTAGGTGTCGTGATTTTGATTTGAGCAATGCCCTCATCAAATTTAGCAATCGTCGCTTGCTCTTTGATGGGAATACCATTGTAGAGATTGAACAGAGTCACTGTATTGTCTTTGCGCAAAATGGAGGCTAAGACATCGTTTTTATTTTGGGTTTCGTAAAAATCAAAATCGAGAGTGCCGTAAAAAATCTTTTTACGTGTAGAGAGCCGTGACATAACATAATACTTATCCAAACGATCGAGTAAGCTTTTATAAGAATCTGTAGCATCAAAGAGTGTCATACCAATGTGTTTGAGGTCTATTTTGAAATTTTGTTTGATGTTATGTTCTAACTTTTTGAGCACTTTTTTAGCGTGATGAATTTTAATATCGCGTAGTACTATTAAGAATGTGTCAGTACCTTGTTGCAATAAGGTATGAAAACCAAGCTCAGTATGGATAAATGTAATCAAATCTTTAAAGAAAAAGCCGTCTTCCAAATCAACATCAAATCCAAATTTGACAATCGAAAAAGAGGTTTGATGCATCTTTGCATAAGCAATATTGGCTTCAATGATCCCTCGGTTGAGATAGGTATTAATGGCTTCATAGCGTCCAGACATCGTAGTTCCTTCTAAAAAGTATGCATCATTGTAAATCCCGTTATGGCACAGACGAGCGATTGCGAAAAAATCATGCAAGAAAGCTCATGATTAAGGGAATAGTTAATCTCTTCGTGATATAAAGGAAGTTAAAATTATACTTAAAAAACTATGAAAAATGAGAGAATGACGATGAGTGAAAAATTTGAAAATGATTTACAGCGCTTTTACGATCTTTTGGGAGAACGTCAAAGAGCCTTGGGAAGTTACTTTAGCATTGTGGAATCTGAAAACTATGATGAGCGCATTGAAATGTTTATAGATACGTTTTTAGCCAGTATAGAACTAAGCCTTATTCGCGAAAACAGAGTTGCGGCACTTACCCGTTTGATAAACCTTCGTGATGAACAGATGGTTCAAGCGCTCGAAAAAGAGGGTAAAGATGAGGTTTTTATCTCTCAGGCCAAAGAGAAGGCTTACCTTTGGGTCAAAGAGTTTTATATCAAAGCACATAGCGATCTTATCATGCAAGTGCAAAAAGAGTGGCTGTTCTCACCTTTTTACCGACGTCTTTTGCGTGGCGTTCATGAAGTAGGTGTTGCAATGAGTACGTGGCAATCTGCGTGGACGGAACACATCATCAATACGATCAATCCACTGCTCGAATTGGAATATGCTAAAGATTCTCAAGCTATTGCGCATATGTTGCAGACAAAAGGGTTACTTGATCCAGATCCATCCGGACAAGATGGTGATAGATCGTATTCTGTTTTGGAAAAAGTTGAGGGCGGGTACAAAGCAAAAGCGTATGCGAGTGCTTTTGGGGTTGAAGTGGATTCTGTACGCAATACCTTGCAGAGTTTATGCGACGATTTGTCTGAAATGGAAGATCCTGATTGGGGTCAAAAAGCATTTTACATTGACTACCTTAAAGCCCTCGACGAGGCATTTGGGGAAGAAGATAGAGCTGACTTGATAGCAAAATGGGCAGAAGTAGACCGTAAATGGATGAAAATTACGGCACCTATTCAGATTGGGCATCCTTTGGAATACTACGAAGATCACTACAAAAAAGCAGTTGCGCTAGAGTGGGATGTGAGGGTTTCAAATCCTGAAAATAAAGGGGCGTATGGCACATTTGAGCGTATTCTTAAAATGTTTATTCGCCTTTTTGAACAAAATGGTGATGGTATTTTACATATCAAAGAAAATGTTCTATCAAACCTTAAACGTGTTCAGCTTTATATTGGAAGGCCTGCTCTTTTTTATGCGGCTGAATTTAACGGGCTTTTTTCGGCGCAAGTGGTTCCCAATGATGAAACGGTCAGTCGTGAACTTGGCAAAAAAATCTTTGCTTTTGCGGACAATATTTTAGATTCTCTGCGCGCCAAACCTTTTCTCAAAATAAATCAAGAGGTTTTTGGTGAAGCGTTTATGAATGCTGAGAGAGAAATTGTATTTCACCAAGCTGCACTATGGCATCAGGTATATGAAGTGAGTACCATTGGGCATGAATTTGGGCATATCTTGTGGATGGACCATGATACCGAAATGCGAATGAACCAAAGCGGTGTTTTTAAAAATATAGAAGAGTTTAAAGCGACAACGGGTGGGCTTGTTGCCTTCTTTATGGATGAAGACGAGAGCCTAAAACTACCCCTTTTACGTGATGTCATTAAACGCTCTGTTGGATTGATCGGTTGGATGAAAACAGGTGAAGTTGAGCCCTATTATTGCGAAGGATTGATCCACCTTACCGGTCTTTTTGAAAGTGGTGTATTGGCGTTTGATGCGACATTACAGATTGATCTCTCTTCTGAGGCGTATGAAAGGCTTAAAACGTGGTATCTCAAAACTTATACTGAGCTTTTACAGCATTACCTTGCAAAAGAAGACGCACAACTTTTCCTAGAGCGTTATGCCACAAAAGAAGCAGGGGTTTATATGCCAAAAGAGGCAAATATTAAAGCATTCGTAGCACATTATTGGGCATTGCACCAACGTATAGGACGAGATATTGACGAGAGTGTGAAGCGTTCAGATTGGCTTTAAGAGTTATGTCAAAATTATGTATAGAATGCCGAGGTTAATTTAATATTTTAGTGCTATAATTTATGCTCAATTTTGTAGTGGGAGTTGTCAAGTGTACGCACGAAAAATCACAAAGGTATTGATCGCCAATCGCGGTGAAATCGCGCTTAGGATCATTAGAGCATGTAAAGAGTTGGAGATTAAGAGTGTTTGTGTTTTTTCAACCATTGATGCGAATGGTGTTTGGGTCCGTAAAGCAGATGAGAGCTATCTGCTTAAAGGTGATCCTATTCAAGTCTATTTGGATTATAAAAATATCGTAGCACTTGCCAAAGAGGTTGGTGCAGACGCGATTCATCCAGGATATGGCTTCTTGTCAGAGAATGCTGATTTTGCTCAGTATTGTATTGACCATGACATCATTTTTATTGGTCCAAAACCTGATCACATTGCGCTTTTTGGTGACAAAATGGCATCAAAAATAGCAATGAAAGCTGTAGGTGTACCTGTTCTTGGTGGTACCGATCAGCCAATTTTGGAAATGGATGCAGCGATTAAGGTGGCACGTGAGATTGGCTTTCCTGTTATCATCAAAGCAGCGTTTGGTGGTGGTGGAAAAGGTATGCGAATTGTCAAAAAAGAGGAAGAGTTTGTTGCGATGTTTGAAGCGGCAACAAAAGAAGCTGAACGATTTTTCGGACGTGGGGATGCGTTTATTGAAAAATATGTTCAAAATCCTCGTCATATTGAAGTTCAAGTCATGGCAGACAAATACGGTAACGTCATTCACTTAAGTGAGCGTGACTGTTCGATTCAAAGACGTCACCAAAAAGTGGTTGAAATCGCACCAAGCCCTAGACTCAACCCAAAAGTGCGCAATGAGCTACTCAGAGCTTCTAAAAAAGCGATGTTTAAATTAGGCTATGAGAGCGTTGGAACGGTTGAATACCTTGTTGATGAAGATGACAATTTCTTCTTTATCGAGATGAATACCAGAGTTCAAGTAGAACATACCATTACCGAAGCGATTACCGGTATGGATATTGTTCAAAGTATGATTCGTATAGCAGAGGGTGAACCGCTGTCTGTGATGCAAGAAGACATCAAATTTAGAGGTTATGCGATTGAATTTAGAATCAATGCAGAAGACCCTAAAAATGGCTTTATTCCATCTTCTGGTCGCATTACAACGTATCTTTCTCCTGGTGGCCCTGGTGTAAGACTTGATGCAATTGGCTTCAAAGACTATGTTGTGCCTACTAATTATGATTCAATGATTGGTAAATTGATTATTGTGGGACTTGATTGGGAGGGTGTTGTACGAAAAGCCAGACGTGCTTTAGATGAATTTCTTATCTCTGGTATTCCTACCAATATTCCATTGCACCGTCAAATTGTCCGTGATGAAGATTTTAAAAATGGTATCTTTAACACGACCTATTTAGATAAAAAACTTCCTACATTTACGCTTGACGCAATCCTTGATATTGAAGAAGATGAGACCAAACATGAGCACATTGCTGCGATTGTTGCGGCACTTAAAAACCAAGGCAAATAACTACAGCGTTTAAGAGGTATGCTTTATGCATACCTCTTTCTTTTTGAAGGTACACTATGCAGAGCATTTCTCTTCTCAATCTCCTTTATATGCTTCCTCCTCTTATATTAGTTGCTTTTTATTATTATATTTGGGTGGGTAAAAAAACAGAAATAGCGCTTGCAACCCTTCGTATGAGCATACAGCTCATTGTTATAGGGTATGTCTTAACGTCGCTGTTTAATACAAATGCGCTCTGGCTTTTGGCTCTGCTTGTTGTCGTGATGGTAACCACTGCTTCATTGATTGCCAGACGCAATATCCGCAATAAAGATATACAGACGTATTTTGTCATTTTAGGAGCCATTGCTCTTGGCGGAACGTTTAATCTTGCACTTGTCTTGTGGGGTGTTTTGGATCTTGAAAACCCACTAGCGCCTCGTTTTGTGATTCCTCTTGCTGGTATGATTTATGCGAATGCCATGAATGCGATCTCTCTTTGTGCAGAGCGTTACGAGAAAGAGCGAGAAAACCATGACAGTGAAAAAGCCAGAGCCATCGCTTTTAAGGCTTCTATGATTCCTCAAATCAACTCTTTCTTAGCCGTTGGCTTTGTCTCATTACCTGGCATGATGACAGGACAGATACTCTCAGGTGTTGATCCTCTCATTGCCGTCCGCTATCAAATCGTAGTAATGGCGATGATTTTGAGCAGTGGTGCTATGAGCAATATTCTCTACCTCATGTATGTGACACGAAAAGAGCGCTGAACGTAAGGTCTTAGGTTTTGATGATGTATACAACCTTAATATTTTAAATAAACTTTGTAATTTTATTCTATAATACGTGAAAACTTATAAAAGAGGCTCTATGCACCATTTTCTTTGGGTATTTATCGCACTGTTCTTTGTTGGATGTGGACCCCGATATATGATTAAAAATCAGTACATCCCTCCTGCTTCGTCTGCGTCGCAGTCATGCCTTAATAAATGTTCGAGTATCAGGCAAGGGTGTCAAAATCTATGCCAACAAAATTATCAATATTGCCTTGATGATGCGTATGCTAAAGCTAAAGCTGTTGAGGTAGAAGAACAACGGGCATATGAAATAGCATATAGCCGTTACCGAATGGATGCGATGCAGTATGAGCATGAATTGCGCAATTGGCAGAGAGACTATTACGATTACAGTCGTGATCTTAGCCATTATCAAAGTCAGTGTGAGCGAAACAGAGATGCGTATGCCTGTCAAAAACGTGATGAGTTACAACGTTATATGAAGCGCTTAAGCCATGATCGTCCTCGTGAACCGTGGGTTCCTGCAAGACCGACATTTGAGCAAATCTTAGTCAATCAACAAAGCTTTTGTACCACCAATTGTGGATGTGAACAAAGCTATGACAACTGTTTTGTAGGCTGTGGCGGTCAAGTGATACCACATAAAATCTGCGTGGAGAACTGCGACTAAACTCTTTAACTGTAATGGTTTAGTAATCGTGTGAGAGTATGATTCCTTCATTTCCAATGAAGGAATCATACTCAATGTTAAACGAAAAGTGGCAAAAACTTATTGAAGTGGCAGACTTTGCCTTTCAACCTATTGTCAATATTTACACCGGAAAACTTTATGCCGTTGAAGCGTTAATTCGTAACTATGAATCTGCTGGATTTACTACGATTGATTGTATTTTTGATTCGGCATATAGCGAAAAAACACTCTATCAAATTGATGTTAAACTGCGTGAAAAAGCGATTCATAAATTCTCACTTCTACCTTTTTCTAAACACACTAAACTCTTTTACAACCTTGATAATCGTATTACGATGATGCCTGATTTTAAGACAGGCTATACCTGTGAGCTTCTTTCAACGTATGAAATGGATACTTCCAATATCTGTTTTGAACTCTCCGAGAAGCATCAAGTTGGTATGTATGCTGGTGTGGATAAGCTTGTTCTTAATCTTTACAAGCAACAAGGCTATAAGATGGCAATCGATGACTTTGGTGTCGGTTTTTCAGGGCTTCAGATGCTTTTTAATGCAGATCCTAATTTCATCAAGATTGATCGCTTTTTCATCAGTGAAATACACCTTAGTAAAAAGAAACGCCTTTTTGTCAGCTCTATTGTTCAGATCGCTCAAGCGATGGGGATTTTTACGATTGCGGAAGGTGTGGAATGCGAAGAGGAGTATATTGAGTGTAAGAAACTGGGCTGCAATATGGTGCAAGGTTATTTTGTTCAAAGACCAACCCTTGATGTGACTGAAATAATGAGCAGTTATGAACACCTCAAATTGGTTTCTCAAAATGACAAACGCAAAAGTGGTAAAATTTCCAACATCGATAAATACCTTCAAAGAAGCCATACTGTTTTTGTTGATTCGCATATCAATGAAGTCTATGATGTGCTAAAAAGCGATAAAAAAACGCATTTTGTACCTGTTTTAGCGCGCGATATGACACCGCTTGGTATTATCAAAGATGGCGATATTAAGGCGTATATTTATTCTAACTATGGCAAAGCCTTACTCTCAAATATTACACAAGGGAGTCTTAAAAATATCATTTCGCATTGTGGTCGTGCGGACATTAACGATCCCATAGAAAAGATTTTAAAAATTTACGCGTTTGATGATGACAACGATGCCATTATGATTACCGAAAATGAAAAATATGTTGGTTATCTTAGTTCTAAAGTGCTTTTAGAAATTATCAATGAGAAAAATATTGTCGATGCCAAAGATCAAAATCCTCTCACTGGTCTTTCAGGTAACCGCATTATCAACGAGTTTGTAGCCAATGCAATGGACTCAAAAGAAAAAGTGATGATGGCGTACTTTGATTTTGACAATTTTAAGCCGTTTAATGACTACTATGGGTTTCGAAAGGGTGATCGTGCCATTACCCTTTTTGCGGACATTCTTAAAAGCTCTGTAGGGTTTGATGAGTGTTTGGTTGGACATGTTGGTGGGGATGATTTTTTCTTAGGATGGAGCCTCAAAGAGGACGATACATTTGAGAAGGTGTATGACATTGTTTTAGAGATTGTCACCAAATTCTCAGAAGACATCAAGAGTTTTTATTGCGAGCAAGGGCTCAGTTCGGGCTACATCATGGCTAAAAATCGTGATGGCGTTATACAGCCTTTCCCTTTGATGACAGTAAGCGCAGCAGTCATTTGCCATGGCTTTGGTTACCAACATGACTTTGACGATAATGAACTCAATGAAATCTTTGGCGTGCTGAAAAAAAGTGCTAAAGCCTCTCCTAAACATATTTCATGTGTAGATCTTGGTGTGATTAAACATTAAGTAAAATTTATTAGATTGTGAATTTGTTTGTAAAATATTAAAACATAATCTGGTATCGTGGCAGTCAATATGCTTCCGATACTCATAAATCTCTGCTTAAAGAGTATGGTATCGTTTAAAGTATGAGTAGTGCTAAGGGAAATTGTTATGATAATACTCTTGTAGAAAGTTCTTGTCATTCATTAAAAACAGAACTGACACACCATAAAAATTAAAACGAGGAGTCAAGCAAATCAAACTATATTTGCATATATTGAAGTGTTTTATAATAGAGAGAGGTTACCCCTTTAGTAATGGTCATTTGTAATAGTTTATTTTGAAAATAAACTATTACAAAAACCACATGAGTACTTAGACATATTTGTACCCGTGTATCATTTTGTGTTGACAGATCAGTTTTGGAGTAGGCCTCTTCTGTGTACCATCGAAATTTTTTTCATAATGTGCTTTTTGGGAAGTACATTATGAGGCATACTTGGAAAAATACTAAATATTTTTATAAATTAAAACGTTTTGATTGAAAAATATTAAGATAGTTTATAGATTGTTAGTAATATATTTATAAAGATTTGAGTAATTTCTCATTCAATAGTGGAGAGGGAGATTAACTAACAATAAAGTAATAGTCAGTTATAATTTATTCAATATTAATGTAAGAAATATTTATTGTAAATTTGTCAAACATGTAAGTATTTTGAGGAAGAAAGAGAACTGTATGAAAGTTTTGGTAACAGGTGGAGCAGGATATATAGGCTCCCATACATGTGTAGAACTCCTTAACGTAGGTTATGATCTTGTCGTTTTCGATAATTTTTCTAACAGTACCCCTGAAGTATTAAAACGCATAGAAAAAATAACTGGTAAATCTATTTTGTTTATAAACGGTGATATTCGAGATGAAGATGCAATTGAGAAAGCACTTTTTGGATGTGATGCCGTTATTCATTTTGCAGGTCTTAAAGCAGTAGGTGAATCGGTTGAAAAACCTTTAGAATATTATGATGTTAATGTATATGGAACACTGTGTTTAGTAAGAGTTATGCAAAAATTACATGTTAGGAAGCTTGTTTTTAGTTCTTCTGCTACCGTTTATGGTGATCCAGAATTTTTACCTTTTACAGAAGAACATCCTTTACGAACAACCAACCCTTATGCCCAAACCAAACTTGTTATCGAAGAAATGTTGCGCAATTTATATGTAAGTGACCAAACTTGGAGAATAATGATTCTTCGTTATTTCAATCCCGTTGGTGCACATGAAAGTGGGCTTATAGGCGAAGATCCCAAAGGAACTCCCAATAATCTTATGCCTTACATTGCCCAAGTAGCTGTTGGCAAACGAGAAAAAGTGAGCGTTTTTGGTGATAATTATCCCACCAAAGATGGTACAGGAATAAGAGATTATATTCATGTTGTTGATCTTGCTCTTGGGCATGTTAAAGCTCTACAAACAATAAATAAACCTCAATGTACAGCGATTAATCTTGGTTCAGGAAAAGGCTATAGTGTACTAGATGTTATTCATGCTTTTAGTAAAGCTTGTGGTAAAAATGTATCTTATATGATTGTGCCAAGACGTGCAGGAGACATTGCAGAATTTTATTCAGACCCTACTTTAGCAAAAGAGATGCTTTCTTGGGAAGCTAAGCGTAATTTAGATGCTATGTGTACAGATATGTGGAATTTTCAAGTAAAAAATCCAAAAGGTTATGTATGATGAGTGAGAAGAGTAAAAAAGTGAAACAAGGTTTTAACGTATTACAAAGAGCGTGGCCAAGTAATTAGTGCCTAGATTTGCAGATAAACTGATAATTTATTATCCACTTTCGATATTTATGTTAGATGATATTATAAGATTTTAGATCATTGATACTCCACACGATTTACCATGATCTAAAAAGTTTTTAGGAGATAGTGCAGATTTCGGAATACAATTTAGTTATGTTGTTCAGCTAAGTCCTGATAGTCTGATGTAAACATTATATATTATGAACTGATTTTATAGGAGATGATGGTGTGCCTGTTTGATTGTTGGTGACAATATTCTCTTTATGGTCAAGGACTTATAGAGCTTTGAAAAAAATTGGTTTAAAACGTTGAAGAAGAGGGCAATGTCAGCAGAATAGAAGAAAAACAAAAAAAGCCTAAGCGTAAATATTCTGTTGTCAAAATCGTACAAAATATTCTCTAAATGTGAACTAAAAATCATGACAGTTAATCGAGCTTATCTTGCGTACAAAAATCTTAAGGTTGAATTAATTGGACAAGGGATATGTATGGTTAGATACGGAAATTAACAAAAGCTTATTTGATATAAGTATGTTTAGGCAGACCATTGAATATAGACAAGGACTTAACGTGGCATGTTTGGAAGAGATAGCTTAAGAAAAGGATTATATCAGTAAATAAAACCTTTAGAACTCGCTAAACTACTGTTAAAACTAGTATATTGAGTACCTTTATAATACATGCCAATGTAAGGAAAGCATTAAGATGAATTTTATAAGAGCAGTCATACCCGATGTTATTATTATTGACCCCAAAGTACATGGAGATGAGAGAGGTTATTTTGTAGAAACTTATAGACATGACAAATTTGAAGAATTTTTAGGTTTTAAAGTAAACTTTTGTCAAGACAATGAATCCAGAAGCCATCGCGGGGTCTTAAGGGGACTACACTACCAATTAGCACCCTTTAGCCAGTCTAAACTTGTTCGCGTGATTGATGGTAGAGTACTAGATGTTGCTGTAGATATAAGGGTAGGCAGTCCCACCTTTGGAAAACATGTGGCTGTGGAGCTAAATGGAAAGAATAAACGTCAAATGTTCATTCCAAGAGGGTTCCTTCATGGTTTTGTTGTTTTGAGTGATACATGTACATTCACATATAAAGTAGACAATTATTATGCCCCAGAATATGACCGTGGAATTGCATTTGATGAGCCTAGTTTTAATATTAATTGGCAAATGCCGCATGAGGATTTAAGTCTTTCTGCCAAAGACTTAAATCAACCGAAGCTTTTAGCGGTAAAAGATCTTTTTTCCTATGATGTAGATTATTATGCTTAATATTTTAGTAACAGGAGCAAATGGACAAGTAGGAAGTGAGTTAAAAGCTATTTCAAAGACCTATCCATATAATTTTTATTTCACAGATAAAGCCAATTTTGATATTTCCGATGAGATAACTATTAAAAAATATCTTGAAACATATTGTATTGATGTTATTATCAATTGTGCAGCTTATACAGCTGTTGATAAAGCTGAAACAGATATCGCTAATGCTGATAAAATAAATCACTATGCAGTACATCTTTTGGCAAGTTGTGCTAAAGAAAAAATGATCAAATTAATTCATCTGTCTACTGATTATGTTTTTGATGGTAAAAGTTATTTGCCTTATACTGAGACAGATAATGTTAGCCCCCAATCTGTTTATGGATCTACCAAATTAGCAGGAGAAAAGGCCTTACAAAAGCTCAATGTTCCAAATTCAATTATTATTAGGACATCTTGGGTTTATAGCAGTTATGGTAATAATTTTGTTAAGACAATGCTTAGATTAGGAAAAGAGAAAAAAAGCTTAGGAGTTATTTATGATCAAGTGGGTTCACCTACGTATGCACATGATTTAGCAGAGACCATATTGGAAATTGTTCCTCAAATAAATACAAATGAAACAGCCGTATTCCATTATTCAAATGAAGGTGTATGTAGCTGGTATGATTTTGCTAAAGAGATTATGAGTATAATGAATCTTGAATGCAAAATCAATCCTATAGAAACTTTTCAATATCCAACTCCAGCAAAAAGACCACATTATTCATTATTAAATAAATCAAAAATCAAAAATAATTTTAATATTGAAATTCCTTTTTGGAAAGATAGTTTAGCGCAATGCTTACGAAAACTTTGAGATCTTTATAGTTCGATAGATAATAAATATACATATGCTAAAAGTAGCAAGGAATAAAAATGCCTTTAAATAGTATAAATAGTCAGTTTATTGTATCTTTGATCTGCATTACAAAAGATATTTTAGGATTAAAATGATACATTCAAAACATATTCAATGGCATGAACTTAATATAACGAAAGAGCAACGTTCTGAACATTACCAACAAAAACCATGTATTATTTGGTTAACAGGCTTAAGTGGTAGCGGAAAGTCAACAATCGCAAATGTTTTAGAGCAAAAATTATTTGAAAATGGTAATAAAACCTATGTGTTAGATGGTGATAATATACGTCATGGACTCAATAAGGATTTGGGGTTTGATGAACATTCTAGGGTTGAAAATATAAGACGTATAGGAGAAGTTGCTAAACTCTTTGTTGAAAGTGGGCATATTATTATTTCTGCGTTTATTTCGCCTTTTATAGCTGATAGGCACATTGCAAGAAGTTTAGTTGTTTATGGAGAATTTATTGAAGTATTTGTTGATGCTCCATTAGAAGTGTGTGAAGCAAGAGATCCTAAGGGATTGTATAAAAAAGTAAGGCAGGGTGCGATTAAAAATTTCACAGGTATAGATTCTCCCTATGAACAGCCAATTACCCCTGAGCTTCATGTTAAAAGTGATCAGATGACAGTAGATGAGGCGTGTAGTTTTATATTAAATTATCTTGTTCATAACGGCTACATTCAAGATAAAAATTTATCTTCTGCTACACTAATCACGTTACCACAGCAAGATGCACATAATGCAATGAGCAAAACAAAAAATACAGAAATAAAAGTGAATAGCAAAAAGTATACACTTGCTGAAGTTGATTTAAATAGATATATTCTAAAGCATTATCCTGAATGGAAATGCGAGAGAATTTAAGATGTTAAAAGAAACGAATATTCGATCAGTTGTTAAAGGAATTACTTATAGAGTGGCTGGTACATGCACAACGATGTTAATTGTGTTTCTTTTTGTTGGTCGTTTAGATTTGGCATTTTATACAGGCCTTGCAGAAACATTCTCTAAAATAGGATTGTACTGGTTACATGAACGTGTTTGGCTCAAAGTGAGATGGGGCAGAAAAAAAATTGAGCCTTTTAACATTTGGCTTACAGGATTACCTCTTTGTGGTAAAACGACTGTTGGCGATTTGGTGCATCAAAAATTAAGACAATTAGATATCCCTCTTGAGCGCATTGATTCTAAAGATATTCGCGAGCTGATTCCAGATATTGGTTTTACACGAAATTCTAGAAATCAGCATCTACATAGAGTTGGACATCTTATTTGTACTTTGCAAAAAAATGCTATTTCCACCGTGGCATCGTTTGTATCGCCTTATGAAGAATCGAGAGAAATTATTGCTAACATGGTGAAAAACAATATTATTGTTTACATCAAAGCAGATATTGAAACATGCAAAAAAAGAGACTATAAGCACGTGTATGAAAAAGCTATCTGTGGAGAATACCAAAATTTTACAGGTATCAGTGATGTGTATGAAGAACCAAAGCATGCTGATATCGTCATTGATACAGATGAGGTTTCTGCGGAAGAAGCGGCTGAACATATTATTAAATTTATTAAAAAGAGATATATCAAATGATATTTGATTTTTGGAAACGTTATGAAAGTTTTATTCACTATGATACGGCATTACAGTTTGATTACCGTTTGGATAATATTATATTAAAGCTCAATAGTTTTTTTCAAAGACTTTTAATTAAAGATATTGAGCAAGAAACCATACGTTTTTACTTAGCTGGTTCTTGTATAAAGGCTGATACATTCAGAGATTTGGATCTTTTTTTTCCTTCGAAAGATGAACGAGAAATCGTTCATGATGCCTTAAATAGGGAGTATTTCGAATATGAAAATAATTCTTATACGTATAGGTATAAAAATGATATCTATCAATTGATATACAGAGAACGATTTGACAATGCAACGTTGACGCAAGTTGTTGATGGTTTTGATTTTGATTCAACGAAAATTGCATTTGAATGCCATTATGATACACGTTATAGGGTACTAAAAGTAATTGAATGTGATATGCGTGCTGAGTTTGTGCATTACATCAATACAAAAATAAATCATTTATCAAGAATTAGCAATAATCCTTTTGTTTCTTTACAACGAGCAATTTATTTTTTAAAACGAGGGGATGATGTTCCCTATAGTGTATTTTTAGATATTTGTTCAGCGATTGCTCATATACATATTGAAAAAAATGAAGATGCGCATAAACATTTTGCTACACTTCAAGGAAATCCAAATAAACTAGAGAGTATTAAAGAAGCAATTTTCCATTATATTGATGAAAAAAAGGAAGAAATTGAATCATAATTTTTTAGTTTCGATAGATATTGAAGCTATTAAGGATATCGCTATTGTAGCAGGTACTGCAGTTATGCAAATCTATCAAACAGATTTTACAATAGAGTATAAAGCAGATGATAGTCCATTGACACAAGCCGATAAAAAAGCCAATAGCATTATTTGTGATTCTTTACAACGATTATACCCTTTGGTGCCTATCTTAAGTGAAGAAAACCAAGAAGTTCCTTATTCGATACGTAAAGCATGGGAATACTACTGGTGTATTGACCCCATTGATGGAACAAAGGAATTTATTAAGAAAAATGGAGAATTTACAATCAATATTGCTCTTATTTATCACGAGACTCCTGTATTGGGAGTTGTGTATGCGCCAGCTTTAGGTGAAATCTTCTGGGCTAAAAAAAATGAAGGTGCTTACAAAAATGGCATCAAATTGCCTTTTTTGACCAATACTTCACCTGCAAAAAAACTCTGCGTTGTTGTTTCTAAATCACATCTTTCAGCTGAAACGCAAGCTTTTATTGATGCTCTTCCGTCTGAGAAGATTGAGCGAATTTCTACGGGCAGTTCACTAAAACTTTGCATGGTTGCAGAAGGTACTGCTGATGTTTATCCTCGTTTGGCTCCGACAATGGAATGGGATACTGCAGCTGCTGATGCGATTGTTCGAGAAAGCGGAAAAATAGTTTATCAGTATAAAAGCAATAATTTATTAGAATACAACAAAGAAAAGCTAGTCAATCCTTGGTTTGTAGTGGTAGAAAAATTATGAAATATATTAAGATGCTTTATCGTTTTTTACGGGATATTTATCAAAATCGACAATTGCTTGCTGAATTAGTAAAAAATGATTTCAAATCACGCTATTTAAATAACTATCTTGGTATTTTTTGGGCATTTATTCAACCAACAATAACCATTCTTATTTTTTGGTTTGTATTTCAAGTCGGATTTAGAGCAACTCCTATAGAAGGGACTCCTTTTATTTTATGGCTTGTTGCTGGTATTTTACCTTGGTTTTTTATTGCTGAAGCGGTAGTTTCTTCGTCAAAAGCTATTTTAGATAATGCGTATTTAGTAAAAAAAATTGTATTTAGAATACACTTGTTACCCATAGTAAAAATCATTTCATCAGCTACTATTCATCTTTTTTTCATTTTTTTCATGATGTTCATGTACTTAGCTTATAGCTTTGAGCCTACGCTTTTTTGGCTACAAATCATCTATTATTTTTTTGCGACACTCGTTTTTTTACTAGGTGTTGCTTGGATAACAAGTAGTATCATTGTTTTCTTTCGCGACCTAGAACAACTTATTGGGATGGCAATGCAATTTGGTTTTTGGTTAACTCCTATTTTTTGGTCATTAGATATGATTCCTCAAACATATCTAGTATGGTTCAAATTAAATCCAGCTTACTATATAACGCAAGGCTATCGTGATACATTCATAAATCATATATGGTTTTGGGAAAAGCCACTTGAAACCTTACAATTTTGGGGTATATCTTTAGTTGTTTTTATAGCAGGTGCAATTATTTTTAGAAGACTAAGACCTCACTTTGCGGATGTTATCTAATGCTAAAATCAACAGCGATTAAAGTTAATCATCTGACAAAAATATATAAACTTTATGATAAACCCATTGATATGCTTAAAGAAGCGTTGCACCCTTTGAAAAAGCAATATCATAAGCCTTTTTATGCATTAGACAATATAAACTTTGAAATAAAAAGAGGCGAAACAGTTGGGATTATCGGACAAAATGGAGCAGGTAAAAGTACACTTTTAAAAATTATTACAGGAGTTATAACTCCAACATCTGGCAGTGTAAATGTTAATGGACGTATAGCTTCACTTTTGGAATTAGGAGCTGGCTTTAATCCTGAATATACTGGGATAGAAAATATATATCTTCAAGGTACTCTCATGTACTACAGCCGTGATGAAATAAACCAAAAAGTAGACGAAATTTTGGCCTTTGCAGATATTGGTGATTTTATACATCAGCCGGTTAAATCTTATAGTAGTGGAATGTTTGCGCGACTTGCATTTGCAATAGCAATCAATGTTGATCCTGATATTTTGATTGTGGATGAAGCCTTAGCTGTCGGAGATGTCTTTTTTGTTCAAAAATGCATGGCTCATTTAAAGAATTTAAAAAATAGTGGGAAAACAATTTTATTTGTTTCACATGATAGCACAATCATAAAGAATATTTGCGATAAGGCATTATTTATAAACAATGGCAAGTTGGTTATTCAAGGAAATGCGATAGAGGTAACTGATAATTATTTGGCACATATATTTCAGAGGCGAATCAATCAATCAAGTGAAAATAATATAAATCGAAATTTTTTTTATTATCTAAAAGAAAATGAAGAAAATTATATTCCAAATCTCCAAAAAAGACTTGGAAACCAACGTTGCCAAGTATTAGGAATTGGATTATATGACAAAAATATGAATCCAATTCAAAGTATAAATAATAATTCAACTATTATTTTAAGAATGACTTTTCAAAATACTACGGATTACCACATTCATAACCTAACAGTTGGCTATATCCTAAAAACCTCCAAAGGTATCGAAATAGCTAGTAACAATAATGAAATGGAACAAACAAAAATAGGTAGTATAGGTATTAGAGCAAAGAGAACTATTAAAATCGAAATAAAAATTCCGTTTCTGCATCCAGGGCAATATACATTTACACCTACTGTAGGAATGTTAACAGAAGAGAGTATTGAGTTGTTAGATAGGGTTGAAAATGCAATATGTATTGAATTATATTCTAAGAAGCAAATTCATGTATTGATGAGCTTAGATACAAATTATTTAGTGGAGGATTGATGTCCAAAAATATAAAAAGAATCCTTTTAACAACAATGCCAAGGTCTGGAACAACATTTTTTTTTGATTTTTTAGCGAAGTTATTTAATTTTGAAAAGATAGAGCCAAGGTTTGCAGATGGTTTAGTGCCAAGGGCTCCTGAATGGGATCCATACAAATTTGACAAAACTTACTTAGAATTGAAGGACGGACAAATTTTATGTGCTCATTATCAACTAACCGATGAAATACAGGCTATCATTGAAAATAAGGAAACATTAACAATACACCTTTATAGAGATCCAAGAGATGCTCAATTGTCAGCGACTTTTTATATTAAAAATGCATTAACTCATCATGCATTACATAATACTTTATCACGTATGTCAGAAAGTGATGCTGTTGCATTGATGTTAAGTGGTGGATTGATAACTACTATAGATAATGAATTAGTAGATTATGGTGGGGCTGCCTATTTTACAAAAAATACTTTAGCCTGGATTACAAATAAAGATGTTTGCTCAATAAAATATGAAGATTTTTTTGTAAATCCCTTTGATACTATCAAAAATATTTTTATTGAAAAAAAACTAGATTTAAACGATGAAAAGTTAAAGCATACATTATCAGAGTTCTCATTTTCGAAATTTTCCAATGGAAGAAATCCTGGTGAAGAGGATAAAGCATCTCATTTTAGAAAAGGCATTATTGGCGATTACAAAAATTATTATACTGAGTTGCATAAAGCATTATGTAAAAAAAGTATAGGTCAGGATTTGATAACTCTTAAATATGAGAAAGATTATCAATGGTAAAAATAACTATAAAAACTATTTTAAAAATTTGCAAAAACTTGGATACTAAATTAAGAGGATCAATATGAACATATTAGGTATAACTGGATTTTTTCATGATACATCAGCTGCATTATTAATTGATGGAGAATTAGTTGCATTTGTTGAGGAAGAAAGGCTAATACGAATTAAACATGCTCATACAATATTTCCGGAAAAATCAATTGAATTTTGTATGAAAAAAGCTGGTTTGAAATTTTCAGATATTGATGCAATAGTATGTGAACATGATATGGATGTTATAATAAATAATGATCAATTGATAGAGCCATATAAAAGCTTAATGGATAAAAATATTGAGTTAAAAGCTAAGCATAACTCTATTTTTTTTAATGCTAAAAACAATTTTTTAAGATTTGCTAAAGAAAAAGGTATTAAAGAGGCTATTTTTGCTCCTCATCATGAAGCGCATTTAGCAAGTACTTTTTTTGGAAGTGGTTTTTCCGAAGCACTAATATTGTCCATTGATGGCAGGGGTGATACAAACAGCATGGTCATTGCTAAAGGTATTGGTACCCAAATAGAGATTTTGGATGAGATATTACTCCCAACTAGTTTAGGACTATTATATGCAAGTGTGACTAAATATTTAGGATACACACCTTTTGATGGAGAAGGTACAGTAATGGGCTTAGCTGCTTATGGTAAGGATGTTTACTCTGACTTTTTTAATTCATTAATTAAACAAGAAGATTTTAAGTTTAGTTTAATGCCTGAAATATCTTTTAATTCTCTAATTGATCCTCTATGTGATGATATTAAATCTCCTTTAATTAAGGCGTTTGGACCTCCTCGTGATTTTAATCCAGACCCTAGAAATGGGATAGATGAAAATATAGCAGCTTCATTACAAGCATTCCTTGAACGAATAGTTATTAAGTATATATCTCATTTTATTAATGAAACAGGTATAAAAAAATTATGTTTGGCTGGTGGGGTAGCTCAAAATTCGAAAATGAATGGAAAAATATATAAAGCTCTAAATCTAGAAGATATCTATGCTTTCCCTGTTTCTAATGATGCAGGTTGTGCTATTGGTGCAGCTATGTGGTATGAAAATCTGTATGGATATAATAAAATAAAGCCTATAACTACGATATATACAGGCCCTGAATTTTCACCATTTGAAATATTTGCAGCATTAAAAGATTCCCCATATGTGATTGAAGAACCAGATGATTTAGCACAAGAAGTTGCAAAGCTTTTACATGAACATAAAATTGTTGCATGGTTTCAAGGTAAAATGGAAGGTGGTGCAAGAGCATTAGGAGCTAGATCTATATTGTCAAATCCAACTTCTTTAGAGGATAAAAATAATGTAAATATTAAAGTAAAATTTAGAGAGCCATGGCGACCATTTGCTCCTTCTATACTATATGAAGAAAGACTAAAGTATATAGGATGTGATATACATTCTCCATTTATGACTATTACATTTGATGTACCAAAAAAAGCTCAACAAAATATTGTTGGCTCAATGCATATTGATAATACTATTAGAGTGCAGACTGTAAAAAAAGAAGATAATGAATTGTATTATGACATGATTAGTAAATTTGGTCAGCTATCAGGTATAAGTGTTGTAAATAATACTTCAATGAATAGAAAAGGTGAGCCGATTATTAATACTCCAAAGGAAGCCTTAGATATGTTTGCTAATACAGAACTTGATGCATTGGCGATAGGTCCATATTTATTAAGGAAACCAACAAATGCTATTTGATCAGTATAGTAGATATAATGCACTAAAAAAAATATTGAATTTACTAAAATTTAACAAAATTAACACTCTTTTAGATGTCGGAAGTGGACCTGAATGTTTACTTGGCTCTATTATTGATAGTGAGCATGTAACTTATGTAGATCCATTGATATCTAAAAATGAGAGTATGAATATCATCAAAGGCAATATTTTTTCAGAAAAGCTAAATAATAAAAAATTTGATTTCGTGGCTGCTATTGATGTGCTTGAGCATATTCCCTTTGCTATACGAAATAGCTTTATTGAAAGACTTTGTGAGTTAGCAGAAAATTGTATCATTTTAGCATTCCCTACAAGTGAGAATAAACCCTCAACGCAGATAGATGAAAGTGTGAATGAATCTTATAAAAAAACTTATGGTATTGATTATCCATGGTTGGAAGAACATTTTACTTATTCATTGCCTTCTGTTGAGCAAATCAAGGCAAAATTTAAAGCTTTAGGCTGGGAGTGTTCTTCTATAGGGCATGGTTATGCCCCATGGCTTCAAGAGATGATGAATTTATTAATCCCCACATGGGATTCTTTAGAATTGCATAACATTTTATTTGAAATGAGTCGAGAATTTAATAAAAATTTAGTGGATTATGACTTTAACAAGCCTTATTATAGAGAATTTTTGATTATTTCAAAAGAGGCTAATACATTGGACTTTTCTGTACTAACCAAAAAAATTCCTGACAATGTAGAAATATACTATCGTGAAATGCTGAAAAAGTATAAAAAATTACTTTTCTTTGAGTCACTTAAAATTATTGAAAGACAAAATAAGGATATTCAAGAATTCAATAAAGATATTCAACGAATTTCCAAGCATATAAAATCACAGTCGGATCAATTAGAAATAAGAGATCAAATGATTATAGAAAAGCAAGAGCTTCTTATGGAAATGTCAGATTGGGGGCAAGGATTAAATCAACGTGTTATAGACCTTGAAAATAATAAACGCGAACTCAATGATCAGTTGGAAGCATTGAATCATCAACTTCAAAAAAAGCAACATGAATTGATGCAAATATCAGATTGGGGACAATCATTGAGTCACCAACTTCAAAAAAAGCAACATGAATTAATGCAAATGTCAGATTGGGCTAATGACATGAAAAAACGATTACAAAATATTGAAAGTAGCAGAATTTTAATATTTTTTGAAAAGCACTTAACTTGCAGTACGCGTTTTGGAAAACTAATCAAAATATTATCAAGAATTAGATAATATATTTAAATAAAATAATATTAAAGGTATTTGATGACATCGATTGTAGTGTTGACATATAACCAATTAGAGGATTGCACCAAATCGTGTATAAAGAGTATATACGAATATACAGATAAAGAGCAATTTGAG
>Ga0209798_10000035_pt1 | contig 82641 bp, 67 predicted proteins | sample DOMMetBare3Fresh_FD_187475 | JGI IMG/M metagenome (GOLD analysis project Ga0209798, IMG submission 187475) | Wetland sediment microbial communities from St. Louis River estuary, USA, under dissolved organic matter induced mercury methylation -... | ecosystem: Environmental > Aquatic >...
TGCCGATCGAATACAGCATGACCGGGTTGTCGAACTCGGCCGCCACTTCGCGAATGATGAAGATGCTCTCGGCTTCGAGCCGCTTGAGCTGCGTCATTGTTTGCGTCGTCTTCTTCAAAATGGCCATACCCTCGGCAGAATGATTATGGAGACGATGCAGCACAGGATGTTGAGCGGCATCCCGAATCGCACGAAGTCCATGAAGCGGTAGCCGCCCGGGCCATAGACCATGAGGTTGGTCTGGTAACCCATCGGCGTCGTGAAGCCACACGATGCAGCGACCATCACTGCGACCACGTACGGCATGTAGCTGACACCGGCATGATCCGCGACGGACAGCGCAATCGGCAGCATCAGCACGCCGGCCGCATTGTTCGTGATGATTTCGGTCACGATCATCGTGGTGACGTAGAGCGCCACGAGCGCGAGCCAGGGATTGTCGCCTGCAATGCTGACCAGACTGTGGCCGATCATGCCGGCCGCACCGGATTCCATCAGCGCGACGCCGAGCGCGAACGAGGCCGCGATGCCCGCGACGATGTGATATTCGATGCTCCGGGTCGCCGATTGCATCGTCAGGCAACCGGTCGCAACCATCAGGCCCGCGGCAATGAATGAGGCCTCGAACAGCGGCACCCATTCGAGGGTCGCGAAGACGATCATCAGGATCAGGATCGCGAGCGCGAGCGGCGCACGCCGGAAGTCGGACGGGGCCGAGTCCTGCAAGGCGCTAACCAGCAGGAAGTCGCGGCTGTGCTTGTGCTTGTCAACGAAGTTCGGTCCTGCTTCCACCAGCAGCGTATCGCCCGGACGGAACTCGATGTCGCCGACCTTGCCCGGGATGCGACCGCCATTGCGTGAGATCGAGATGATCGCCACGCCATACAGTTCTCGGAAATTGCTCTCACGCACGGTTCGATTGATCAGCGGCGAGGTGGCCGACAGCACGATCTCTACGAGCTGGCGCTGCGCGTGCTTGAGATTCAGCGTGTAGCCCTGCTCCTCCGCAATGGCGAGGCCCGGCATCCTCCGCAGGTCCTTGATCGCGTCTACGATTCCGACGCAGGTGAGCCGGTCTTCAGCGCGCAGCACTTCATCCGGTCCCACCGAGGTCAGCAGCCGCGTCTCGCGCTCAATCTCGAGTACATAGGCGCTCTTGAGGTTTCGCAGGCCCACTTCGCCGATCGTCTTGCCGACCAGCGGCCCGCCGCCGCGGATGCGAACCTGGAAGGCGTATTCGCGCGCGTTTTCGAGCTGCTCCATTGGGCCCTGGCGGTCGGGCAGCAGGCGGCGCGAGAAAGCCAGCATGTAGGCAAAGCCAATGATCGTAAGCGGGACGCCAATCCAGATCAGATCGAAGAGGTTCATGTGCGCTTCCGGCTTCGCCTGGACCAGGAGCCCGTAGACCGCAAGGTTGGTGCTGGTCCCGATCAGGGTGCACATGCCCGCCAAGATCACGATGTTGTTCATCGGCAGCAGCAGGCGCGAGATCGAGAGCCCATAGCGCGCCGACCATTCCTGGGCTATGGGAATGAACATCGCAACAACCGGCGTGTTGTTGATCACCATCGACAACAGGCTGCTTGCGCCCATCAGCTTGGACTGTGCCGAGAGCAGGCTCTTCGGCCGGCCAAATACCAGCTGCGAAAACCAGGCGATCGCGCCGGTTTCACGAAGCCCGGCAATCACCACGTAAAGGGCGGCGATCGTCATGACGCCCGGGCTCGAGAACCCCGAAAGCGACTGGGTCGGAGAAATGACGCCGGCGATCGACAGGGCGATCATCGCCCCCAGCAACACGACCTCGGTCGGCGCCGGGGTCGTGGCCAGCGTGACGAGCACGGTCGCAACGATCGCGAGTGTGAACCAGATTTCCCAGCCCATATGTTGCAGAGACTCCCAGTCCCCGCGAGGGCCGCGGGAAAGGCGGATTGTGCCGGAAAAGCTTCCCAAAAACAGCTACTTGACCGCACTTTTTCAATGACGATATCGGACCTTGACCCGGCCCAGGCTACCCGTGGTTCAGGGCTGGCGCTGTGCGAACCAAGTCAAGTGGCCGCCACTCAATCCGGCAGCCGCTCTCCCCGCCCGATGCCGTAGTAGCGGATGCCCTCGTTCACCATCAGCGCCGGGTCATAAAGATTGCGGCCGTCGAATATGACCGGCTCTTTCAGGGACGCCTTCAGTTTCGGCAGGTCCGGACTCCGGAACTCCTGCCATTCCGTGCAGATCGCTAGCGCATCGGCGCCCTCGAGCGCGTGGCCAGCGTTCTTGCAGAGCATCAGGTCCTTGCGCGCGCCGTAGATCTTTCGTGTTTCGTCCATCGCGACCGGATCGTAGGCACGAACAGTTGCCCCCGCCTCCCACAAGGCTTCCATGAGCACGCGACTCGGTGCCTCGCGCATGTCGTCGGTATTGGGCTTGAACGCCAGGCCCCACACGGCGATCGTCTTGCCTTTCAGCACACTGCCGTAATGACGCGAGATCTTGTCGAACAGTACGCGCTTCTGCACATCGTTCACCGCCTCCACCGCGGTGAGCAATTGGGATTCCCGGCCTGCGTCGCGCGCCGTACGGGCAAGCGCTTTCACGTCTTTCGGGAAGCAGGAGCCACCATAACCGATGCCCGGGTAGATGAATGAATAGCCGATGCGCGGATCCGAACCGATGCCCGTTCGGACTTTCTCGATGTCGGCGCCGACGCGTTCCGCGAGATTCGCAAGCTCATTCATGAAACTGATCTTGGTCGCCAGCATGGCGTTCGCCGCGTACTTGGTCAGTTCCGCGGAGCGCAGGTCCATCACGAGCATGCGCTGGTGACTGCGCGTGAACGGATCGTAGAGCGCCTTCAGCAATTCTGCGGTGCGCGGGTTGTCGGTGCCGACGATGACGCGGTCCGGCTTCATGAAGTCGGCGATTGCAGCGCCTTCTTTCAGGAATTCGGGATTCGAGACGACGTCAAAATCCACGTTCGCGCTGCGCGCGAGCAGCGTCGCGGCGACGGTCGCCTTGACCTTGTCCGAGGTGCCGACCGGCACGGTGGACTTCGTGATGACGACCTTGTATTCGTTCATATGCGTGCCGATCGTGCGCGCCACGGCCAGCACATGCCGCAGGTCGGCCGAGCCGTCCTCGTCCGGAGGCGTGCCGACGGCGATCACGAGGAACAGGCCATGCTCGACGCCGGCCTTCGCATCGGTCGTGAATGACAGCCGGCCCTGGCCTTTGTTGCGGTGGATCAGCTCCTCGAGCCCGGGCTCATGGATCGGCACCTCACCTGCATTGAGGCGGGCGATCTTGCCCTCGTCCACATCCACGCAGACGACGTGATTGCCCGCATCCGACAGGCAGGCGCCCGTTACGAGGCCGACGTAGCCCGAGCCAAAAATGGTGACTCGCAAGATAGTGCCCTGATTTTGTTAAGAAAAGCGGTGGGCAGACTAACGGAAGGAATGGCGCCAGTAAAGGCCGAGCCGCACAAATTTTCGATCAGCTGGCCCCGGTTGGTTGCTTTTGGGCGCGATGCTCCGCGAGCAGCGCGACTTTCGAGTCGGCAAGCTCCGGTGCGCCCGCTTCAACGGGCCGCTGCGCATGAACGAGATCATGGATCACAGACGCTCGCCGGTACTCGCGAACGCCCTTCTCGAGAATCTGCATGACTCGCGGGCAATCAATGCGGTTCGCGGCGATGGAAAGCTCCGCCAGCAGTTCCTTGAGTTCATCCCAGCCAGGCGACGGCTCGATGGCGCGCATGATCATCGGGTGCCCGGTACCAGTCACATTGCTGCCGATCAGCAGCTCCTCAAACAGCTTCTCGCCGGGCCGCAGGCCGGAATACTGGATCTCGATGTCGCCATCCGGATCGTCCTTATCGCGAACGCTCAAGCCGCTCAGCTTGATCATGCGGCGCGCCAGGTCGTCGATCTGCACGGCCTGGCCCATGTCAAGAACGAACACGTCGCCGCCCGTGCCCATTGAACCCGCCTGCACGACGAGCTGCGCCGCCTCCGGTATCGTCATGAAGTAGCGGCGCACTTCGCGATGCGTCACCGTTACTGGACCACCGCGCCGGATCTGTTCCTCGAATAACGGCACAACCGAACCCGAGGAGCCCAGCACATTGCCAAAACGCACTATGCAGAACCGCGTGCGAGCGGTCTGCGTCTGCAGCGCCTGCAGGACAATCTCCGCGAGGCGCTTGGTCGCCCCCATCACATTGGTCGGGTTGACGGCCTTGTCGGTCGAGATCAATACGAAAGTCTCCACCCCGGTCTCGAGTGCAGCCTCGGCCGCATGCCAAGTGCTGAATACATTGTTATGCACGCCTTCGATCAGGTTGTTTTCGACGATTGGCACATGCTTGTAGGCGGCAGCGTGATAGACGGTTTGGATACCGAATGCCTGCATGACATCGCGCACGCGGTACTTGTGGTGCGCATTGCCGAGCAACCCGAAGATATCCACGCCAAGGCGGCGGGATTCGACCATGTCCTGGAGTTCCCGCTCGATGTTATAGAGCGCAATTTCTGACAACTCGAACAGGACCAGGCGCCTGGGTTCGAGCTGGATGATCTGCCGGCACAGCTCCGAGCCGATCGAGCCGCCCGCCCCTGTGACCATCACGGACTTACCGCGGATGCAGGCGTCCAGCAATTCGCGGTACGGCGGTATCGGATCGCGGCCCAGCAGGTCCGCCACTTCGATTTCGCGCAATTCATCGACTCTTGCGCGGCCGTTTACGACATCGTGCAGGTCCGGAACCGACTGGACGTGAACATTCAGCGCCTCGAGCCGCCGCAGGATCTCGGCCTTGCGCCGGCGCGAAGCCGAAGGCACGGCCAGCAGGATCCGCTCGACCCGGTAGCGCTCGACAAACTCAGGCAGATCCGTGGGCGCGATGACCGGCACGCCGTTCATCAGCGTCCCCTGCAGCGTGCGCTTTTCGTCCACGTAGGCGAGCAGTGCGAACTGGCGGCCCGAGGAAAACGCCATGGAAAGCTGGGCACCGGCATCGCCCGCGCCATAGATCACGGCACGGGTGCCGTTGATTATGAATGGTGTCAGCAGCCAGCGCGCGACCAGCCGGGTCGCAGCGACCCATACGAGCGCAAGCAGCCAGAAGATCACAACGACACTCGCCGGGATTGGCTGAAGCGCAAACGCATTGCCGAGTATCCAGAGCACGGCCGCTGAACCCGTGACTCCCGCCAGAATCGACAGCAGCACCCGGATGCCGATGTAACGCACGACCGTTCGGTACAGGCCGCTGCCCAGGAAGAGCAGCATGCTTGCGGCCGCGACGCTCAGGTAGAGGTAAGGATTGCGCTCGAGCCCCTCGGTCAGGGAGTCGAACTTCAGGGCGAAGGCGGCCCATAGGGCGCCAGGGACTACGACTAGGTCCGCCACCATCATCAGCAGGCGCTTGGCAGACCGTGGCCAGCCGAGCATGACGGCCACAAGGCGGTTGCGGGGGGAAGCCAACCCCGCCGCCCCTGGCTCAGCCTGCTGCTTGTCCCTGTTCAGCCGGTTCATGCGCTGCGTGAGTCTACGCTAATCAGCCCCTTATCGCACATTGTTAAATTACTTGTTAAGCGGCCTTGGGAATCGCGTGGACGGTCGTCGCCGAGTGCATCGGCAATATTGTCGCTCGAATCCGCAGTCGTTAGAGTGCTACGCTCGTCGGGCCGTCAGTTTCAAGTCATTGAATAAGCGAATTAAGTCAAAGGGGGAATCATGTTCAACAAGACACTTCGCGCTCGCGCGGTCCAGGTCGCGGGCAGTCTCACGCTTAGCGCCTTTGCCGTAGCGTCACAGGCAGACCCCATCAGCCTGACGGGGGTATGTCACCTCAGCAGCATCATCGCCGGCCAGGCGAGGTGTGATATCTACTACCAGCTGTCGGACGACTTCTCGAACCCCGGCAGCGCGCGCAGATCACAGATCAAGATCGACAACATCCTGGTTGCCCAATACGTGAACGACGACGTCAATCCTCTCGATTTCCAGATTTCAGCCGTCTCCGGAACGGCGACCGTGAGCTGCGGCGTGACGCATACGGTGACGGCCTATGTCGCCCCACTGGGCGCTCCATCCACTCCCTATGTGAAGGTCGGCTCCCTTCCGCCGATCAGGTGCCCAACAGCACCATAACTGTCCTGCCGCGGCGTTCAATCGCTTCCAGCGACCCCTGATGCGCCGGCATGTTCGATGCCGGCGCATTGCCTCGCTTTGACGGATAGGTCACTGGTGGCGCGGCCGAAAGGTTGAATTCGGGCGGCGAGCATGAGAGCAAAATAGCGCCTGTCGAGTGCCCCGTGTCCAGCCTGGCCAATCCGCTCGGACCTTGACATCGCCTGGCCAGCCCCAGCAAGAAGAATGCAAGCCTGCCAGGCCTCGGCGCCGGGCTGCGGCAAACGCGAATGCGGCCGCGACTTCACTGGCAGATTGCGAGGCGCCTGACTCGCCGCCGGGCGCATCCAGAGCGCGTGCATACGGCCGGGCAAACCATGGCAGAATTCCCCATCCATCGTGCATGGATGACGATCAGTGACAATTCCAGACAGCGAATTCTTCTTCGATGCAGCGCGGAAGATTTGGCGGCGAGGAAGTACTTGAAATGACATCTTCAGAACATTTTCAGTCCGGGCCGATCCTGATCACGGGTGGGACCGGATCATTTGGCAAGACGATGCTGCACGAGCTGTTGCGACTGAACGTCCCGGAGATACGCGTGTTCAGCCGCGACGAAGAGAAACAGGATGCGCTGCGCAACGAGTTGAGGGACAGTCGCGTCCGCTTCTATATTGGCGACGTTCGTGACCGCGAGAGCGTTGATCGTGCGATGGCCGGTGTCGAGTGCGTTTTTCATGCGGCCGCGCTGAAGCAGGTCCCGTCGTGCGAGTTCTTCCCGCTCGAGGCCGTTCGAACCAACGTTATCGGCTCGGAAAACGTTATTCGCGCGGCGGTGGCTGCCGAGGTGCGCAGTCTGGTATGCCTGTCCACTGACAAAGCAGTGTTCCCCGTCAATGCGATGGGAATTTCGAAGGCGATGATGGAAAAGCTTGCGCTGGCCAGCGCCCGGGCAATCGGACCGGGCGCAACCACGACGATTTCCATGGTGCGCTACGGCAACGTGATGTACTCACGCGGGTCCGCGATCCCGCTATTCGTGCGCCAGATACGCTCGGGCAAGGCAATCACTCTTACCGAGCCGACAATGACGCGTTTTCTGCTGCCATTGCGCGATTCCGTCGCCCTGGTGCGTTACGCGTTTGAGCACGCCCGTCAGGGCGATTTGTTCGTCAAGAAAGCTCCAGCCGCAACGATCCAGGATCTTGTTGCAGCGTTGAAGGACCTCTTTTCCGTTCCAGATCATCCGGTGGAGATCATCGGCTGGCGCCATGCCGAGAAATTATATGAGACGCTGGCGACAGCACAGGAACTCACTCACTGTGAAGACACGGGTGACTATTATCGTATCCGCATGGACGGGCGCGATCTCAATTATTCGGCCTATTTCAGCGTCGGCGATCGAGAGATAGCGCAGCACGACGATTATCATTCCCACAACACCAAGCGGCTGGATGTCGCAGGGGTCAAGGACTTGCTGCTAACGCTGCCGGATCTCCGTGCCGAACTCGACGCGTGGTCGGCAGACCGGTCGTGAAGATCGTCGTCACGGGAGCCGGCGGACTCCTGGGTTGGCACGCGGTCGTACAGCTCCATGCGTACAACTGCGCCGCGCGGTTTCGCAAGGAGCCGGAGCCGTTCGAAGTCATTCGACTTGACCGGGCCGGTCTTTCTGACCATGACGGTCTTGTACGGCACTTGGCCGAAGCGGATGCCGTGCTGCACTTTGCAGGCGTCAACCGGGCCCCCGCGGACGAGATGGAACGCGCAAACCCGGACATTGCCGGAGTACTTGTGCAGTGCTGCCGGAAGGCCGGCGTGACTCCGCATGTCGTCTACGCCAACTCCACCCATGCTGGCCGTGAAAATCCGTATGGCCGCTCCAAGCTGCGTGCTGCCGAGATCCTGAAGGCTTTCACGCCACGCTTCACGGACCTCGTACTGCCCCATATTTTTGGAGAAGGTGCTCGGCCCCACTACAACAGTGTCACCGCGACATTCATCGATCAGGTAATTCGTGGCGAGACACCCTCGCTGAACCCGGATGGCGTCGTTCAGCTTCTTCATGCCGGCACTGCGGCAGCGCTGGCCATTGGCGCGGCGTCAGACGCCGTGACGGGCGTGCTAAACCCTGACTCTCGCCCGATGGCCGTCGCGGACCTGCTCGCCAGGATCGCGCATTTCCACGAGGTCTACCAGGCAAACGAATATCCGGATCTCGGCGACCCATTTGATCTGGCGCTGTTCAACACTTACCGTGCGGCGCTATATCCAAAAGGCTTTCCGCGACCCCTGAAGCTGAATACCGACCCGCGCGGGATGCTCTTCGAGGCCGTCAAGGGCGGCGGTGGCGGACAGACATTCCTGAGCTGGACCGAGCCAGGCATGACCCGCGGTAATCATTTTCACCTGAAGAAGGTTGAGCGTTTTCTCGTGCTGGAGGGCGAGGCAACCATCCGTATCCGTCGCGTGCCCGATGGCCCGATGTGGGAATACCATGTGAATGGGGTCGCACCTGCCGCGGTGGACATGCCGACGATGCACACACACAGCATCGAGAATACTGGTGACCGGCCGCTCCTCACGCTGTTCTGGACGCACGAGAATTTTGATCCGGGCGCGCCGGACACCTACGCGGATCCCGTGCTGGGAGGATAGATGCCGAAACTCAAGGTCATGACGATTCTCGGCACGCGACCCGAGATCATCCGGTTGTCGCGCGTAATGGCGCGATTGGACGCTTTTGCAGACCACTGCATCGTGCATACGGGCCAGAATTACGATTACGAGCTGAGCGAAGTCTTCTTCGAAGACCTTGGCGTGCGGCAACCCAATCAGTTCCTCGGGGCCGGCGGCGGAACGCTGGGTGAGACGCTGGGCAGGATCCTGATCGAGAGCGAACGGGTGATCCGCGATCGACGCCCCGATGCCATACTGATCCTGGGCGATACGAACTCAGCCATCTCTGCGATCATGGCCCGGCGAATGAAGGTGCCCGTCTATCACATGGAAGCGGGCAACCGCTGTTTCGACCACAACGTTCCCGAAGAAACCAACCGCCGCCTCGTGGACCATATCGCCGACTTCAACTTGGTCTACACCGAGCATGCCCGGAGGCATTTGCTCTCGGAAGGCATACCGCACCGACGGATCCACCTGACCGGCTCGCCAATGCGTGAGGTACTGGAGCACTATCGCGATCGAATCGACGGCTCCGACGTGCTGCCGCGCCTCGGGCTGGTGCCGCGCCGCTATTTCATCGTCTCGCTTCACAGGGAAGAAAACGTCGACAGTCGCGCGCGACTCACCGCCTTGCTGGAGACGCTGAATGCGCTGGCGGAACGGCACGACATGCCGGTGATCGTCTCGACTCATCCACGCACGCGCAAGCGTCTCGAAGCCCTGGGCGAAGCGGCCATGGATCCGCGCGTTCAGCACATGAAGCCTTTCGGTTTCCACGATTACAATCGCCTGCAGATGCAGGCCTTTTGTGCGATCTCGGACAGCGGCACAATTGTTGAGGAAGCGTCGATCCTCGGCTTTCCGGCAATCACACCTCGCGACTCGATTGAACGTCCCGAAGGGCTTGATGTGGGCTGTGTGATCATGACCGGGCTCGACCGCACGACGATACTCGACTGCGTTTCTGCTGTTACGCAGATGTTCGCGGAGCGCGAGGCGGCAGGGATCCCCCATCCGGTCCCCGAAGACTACCGCATTACCAACACGTCGGAACGGGTTGTAAGCCTGATCCTTGGCACCGCAAGACTGTCGAACACGTGGGACGGCATCCGAGTCAACGACCTGGCATGACGGAATGACGCGCGGGGACCGATTGATCAAGCGCGGCTTTGACGTGGCGGGCTCGATCCTCGGGTTGCTGTTGCTCTGGCCGGTCATCCTCGTTAGCTGGTTTCTGGCGCGCTGGGATACAGATTCCAGCGGCTTCTTCGTGCAGGAACGCGTCGGTCGAGACGGGCGGCATTTCCGTCTCATAAAGCTGCGAACGATGCGTGCCGTCGATGGAACGACCGTGACGACCAGGAATGATGCTCGAATCACACCGCTGGGAGCCACGTTCAGGCGCTGGAAACTGGACGAATTACCCCAGCTTTGGAATGTGCTCAAGGGGGACATGTCGTTCGTCGGACCGCGCCCCGATGTTCCCGGCTTCATGGACCGCCTGGAAGGCGAGGACCGGGTGCTCCTGCAACTGCGCCCCGGCATCACCGGACCGGCTACCCTGAAATATCGTGATGAAGAGGAGATACTGGCGCGGGTGGCAGATCCGGAAGCTTACAATGCCAACGTGATCTGGCCGGACAAAGTCCGAATCAACAGGTCATACATGGACAGCTGGAGTTTTTGGCGGGATATCCGCTGCATCATCCAAACATTTCTGAAATGAGTCAGGTATCCCCAGACAGTCCTTCTGACAGACTTCCTTTCACGCCAGTCGTCATCATCGGAGCCGGACGCTCGGGAACCAACGCCCTTCGCGACATGCTCACGCGCCTGCCCCTTTTTTCGACGTGGGCATGCGACGAGATCAACCCGATTTGGCGACATGGCAATGCATTGTGGCCCACCGATGAAATTCCGCCGGAATGCGCACGCCCGGTCGTGCGCCGATACATCCGTCGCGCCTTTCTCCGGTTGTGGCGGCAGACCGGCAATCCGCGGTTCGTCGTCGAAAAGACATGCGCTAATTCATTGCGCATTCCCTTCGTAGACGCCGTGCTTCCAGAAGCTCGCTATCTCTATATCGTGCGTGACGGCACCGACGTCGTGGCTTCAGCGTGCAGACGCTGGCAGGGCGAACTTGAAGTACCGGGGCTGAAATACTTCATGGCGAAGCTGCGCTACGCGCCGCTATGCGACCTGCCGCTCTATGGATTCTCCTTCATGAAGAACCGGCTGGCACTTCTGTTTGGCGGCAGGAGGCGGCTTGGCACCTGGGGGCCGCAATTCGCGGGAATGGACAATTATGTTGACGCCGGGTTGGAGGAACTTTGTGCGCGGCAGTGGATCGCCTGCGTGCTGCAGAGCGATCTTGCATTCGAATCCATCGACTCCAACCGCGTTCTGGCGCTGCGATACGAGGATCTTGCCGCGGAGCCAGCGGCGACCCTGTCCGCCATTCTCTCGTTTCTTGATGCCAACGCCGCGGAAGCGGATATCGCCACGGCCGTTGCACCCATCACGAACTTTGCAGTAGGGAAAGGGCGGCGCCTGTTGCACGCATTGCATCCAGAAATCCGTGCCCTGATGGAGCGGCCCATGCGGGCGCATGGTTACGTGAGGTGAAATGAAGATCTACCTCTCCAGACCACACATGTCCGGTCGTGAACTCGATTATGTCCGCGAGGCTTTTGAGAGCAACTATGTCGCGCCGCTGGGGCCGCAGGTCGACGCTTTCGAAGCCGCGACCGCAAGCTACCTCGGCGAGCGCCTCCACTGCGTGGCGCTGTCCTCAGGGTCGGCAGCGCTGCACCTTGCACTGCGGCTATCTGGCGTTGCGACAGACTCCGAAGTTTGGGTTTCCTCGATGACCTTTGCTGGCGGGATCTTCCCGGTCCTCTATCAGGGAGCGCGTCCGGTTTTCTTCGATCTTGACCCCAGCACCTGGACCATCAATGTCGATCTGGTCGTCGAGGCGCTCAAAGACGCTGCCCGCAGGAACCATCTGCCAAGCGCAATCATTGCAACCGATCTCTACGGTCAGAGTGCCGACCTCGATCCGCTGGAGACAGTCGCTGGGGAGTACGGCATTGCGCTGATTCTCGATTCAGCAGAAAGCTTCGGCGCAGAATACCGGGGCAAGCGCAAGTGCGGGACGGGGGGCGATGCCGCGATCCTGTCCTTCAATGGCAACAAGATCATCACCACGTCGGGGGGCGGAATGCTGGTGACCCGGTCGGAGAAGATGGCCAGCCAGGCTCGCTTCCTGGCGACCCAGGCACGCGACCCGGCCCCGCATTACGAACACTCCACGTATGGCTACAACTACCGGCTCAGCAACATCTCGGCGGCCATCGGCCTTGGACAGTTAGAAGTGCTCGACCAGCGGGTGGCGAAGCGTCGCGACATTTACCGACGTTACAAGTCGGCGCTCGAGCAGCCTGGACTGAGTTTCATGCCGGAGCCCGAAGGCTATTATTCATCCCACTGGCTGACCGCTCTCACCCTCGACCCGGCGGTCCTCGGCGTATCCCGTGAGGACGTGCGATTGGCGCTTCTTGAGCACGAGATCGAGTCCCGCCCGCTCTGGAAACCGATGCACCTGCAGCCGCTTTTCAGGGGTGCCCGATATGTCGGCCAGGGCGTGGATGAGGGTCTGTTTGAGACTGGACTCTGCCTGCCGTCCGGCAGCGACATGTCCGACGCCCAGCAGGATGAAGTGATTGCGCGGCTCACGACAGTGCTGAACCGGCACCAGCCTTGACCGGTTCGTGATGAAGTTGCTTCTCACGCACCGCTATTTCTGGCCGGACACCGCCCCCTATGCGGCAATGCTGCGCTCCATCGCCGAGGAGTTGGCCGGGGCCGGACACGAAGTTCATGTCTTTGCATCGAGACCATCCTATCGAGGCTCTGCGTCGGCACCCGCGGTCGAAATGCTCGGAAAGCTGCGCATCAAACGCACGTGGGTTTTCGCTGAAGATCGCGCCAATCCGTTGATCCGGGGGCTCAATGTCGTGCTCTATTGTGCTGCGTTGTTCGTCACTATCCTGCGGACACGCCCCGATCTCTTGACCGCATCCACATTCCCGCCAGTCATCGCCGGCTGGTCGGCGAGCCTCGCCGCACGGCTGGTGGGTGCTCGGTTCATTTATCACATGCAGGATATCCACCCGGAGGTGTCAAAATACAGCGGCAGCTGGCTGGGACGTGGCCTGCCTTTGCGCTTGCTCACCTGGCTCGACAACCAGACGCTACGGCGCGCAACAACCATTGTGGTGCTGTCCGACGACATGGCCAATACACTGCGCGCCCGCAGTGCCGGCGATCTGCCGATCGAAGTGATTGGCAATTTCCTGCTTGACAGTTTTGTGGGGTCCGAGCCGCCGCCGGTCGAGCTGCGGAAAGCGCTTGGCAGGAGGCGGGTTATCTTTGCCGGCAACCTTGGACGGTTTCAGAACCTGCTTCTCCTGGCAGAGGGCGTCGCCTCTTGCCTTGCCCGGCATCCCGAGGCCGAGTTGTTGTTCCTGGGCGACGGAGCAGCCTTGCCGGAACTCAAGGCACGCTGGAGTGGCAATCCGCAGGTGCGCTTCGGCCAATTCCTGCCTTTTGCACAGGCGCGAGCGCTGATTGCCGAGTCCGATGTGGGCCTGGTATCGCTGACGTCCGACATCTATCGCGTTTCCTACCCTTCGAAGGTCTTGACTTACCTGGGCCTCGGGGTGCCGATACTCGCGGTTGTAGAGTCAGGGAGCATGCTCGCCCGAACGATACGGGACAACGGCCTCGGTACCGTACCCGACACCTTCACGCCGGCAGCTATCGACGCCGCGCTCGAGATGCTGCTCGGCAACAGCATTCCGCGCGCCCACGTGCAGAAGTGGCATGACGAGAACGCGTCGGCTGATGCAAGCTTGAAGCATTGGCGCCATGTCATTAAGGCACTGGAAAAGATCGGCTAGGCCGCTTGAACCCGAAGAGTTCGGTAGTACTTGCCGCTGTGGGTCGGCGATCCAATCGGTAACCGCGGAAATTCGAACGGGCGCGTGCGGCCGTTTTCTTTCGCAATCAATTGATCGGAGTGTTCCGTGAAAAATCGACTCACCCTTCTCGGCGTTTGTATAGCAGTCTTGGTGACAGGGGGCGCATCAGCGGGCAATGACTTCTCGAGCTGCGCTCCCGGCGACGACGACAGTCAGTTTGTCCAGAGCCGGATCGAGGAGGCCAAGACCGGGGATGGCATCGTCCGGCTGCCCAAGGGTTGCTTCCGGATCACCCGGCAAATCCTGATTCAGAACGCCCCCAAGGGCATCGAGTTTGAGATGCCTCCCATGGCCGAAGTAGAAGCCTGGGTGCCTGGCGAGTACGCCTTCAAGATATCGAATACCAATTACGGCGTCTTCAAGCTGAACATCGTGATCAAGACTCCGGGCGGCCGCGGGGTCCTCTTCGAGTCATCGCCGGATACCGGCAACACCATGTACAACACGCTCAGCGGCCGCATCGTCGGCGACACCAGAAATCATCCCGCCGAAATTCCCAAGCCTGCCCAAGGCGACGGATCCATTGGCGTGGGCTTTCGCCTGACAAGGGACGCCGGATCGGGCGATGGAGCTGGTGGCAAGAACGTGATCAAGTACGCGAACTATTTCAATCGAATCCGGGACCTCGTCGTGCGAAAAATCGACACAGGAATTTTCCTCGGCTTCGAATCCAATGCGCAGACAATTGACAATCTCCAGGTGGAGAAATACTGGTACGGCGTCATCATCCACAGCGACGAAAATCGTCTCGTCAGCGGTTTCTGCCATCAGTCATTTGGCCGGAACGAGGCCCAGCAGACCGAGTGCATCCACATAGGCGCACCGCCGGGCTTCAACAGGTTTCGCGCGGGTGCCCCGGCCAAGACACATACGACTTTCAATCAGATCATGGGATTCACGGGCGAGCCCGGCGCAATGGCGAAGATGCTGGTAATGGAGGGCGGCAACAAGGGCAATTTCATTCAGATCGGAGACAACACCAGCTCACCTAACGTCACCGAACCGCAGAATCACATCATTCGGTGGCGCTCCGCATCGCTTGCGGGATTCTGAGGCGCGCAGGGCAATCAGCCGGTGTTCACCCAGTGCGTCACATCGCGTCCGAGATTGTCCGACAGTCGATACACGTCGTCCCGGAATACCCTGGCGAGCCTGGCCCGGGTTTCCTCTTCGAGCTGGTCGGCCGGGCGCATCAATCGCCGCGTCAGGGCATTTCGCAGTCTTTGATAGGTTTCCGGTGCCGCATTCTTGGCCACCCGGCGAACTGCATTCGTCCCGAGGCCCTTGAGGACACCGCCAATCTCCGGCCGGACCCACTCGCGCCCCCCCTCGTTGATGCGCTCACGGAAGTCGATGTCTGATGGCACGGGCACTTCAAGCAATGCAAACAGCTCCCTGGCAAATTTTTCCGGTTCCGCGACAAGGTCATCAAACAGGTAGATACCGATGCGGGGAAAAGCCGCCTTGAAAGCGGCCACCATGGCGTCGTAGAAACCGACCGATTGATAAAAAAGCATTGGTGAACACGAAGGGTCGTTCATGCGGACTGGCTCCAGGGTCAGCGCTTCCTTGAATGTAGCGTTCTCTTTGGCGTTGAACTTCGCGGCATGCAGATAAGCCGAAAATGCCCTTTCAACCGGATTACGCAGGACAATGATGATGGGAACCTGGCGACCCACGGTCGCAACTATGTTCGGGATCGCCTCGGTGTGGTAATAGAGATAGAAGACGCTTGCTTCACCCCGCCAACGGGCTTGGCCCGTATCCGCGAACAGCGCGGCGTAGTCCTCGATATTGCCTACATGAGATTGAATGCGCGGCCCTATGCTCTTCCTGACAAAAAAGTGCGGTTCCTTCATCTCCGGCATGAAAATGTCCGGATGCCGTCGCATCAGATTGTAAAGGGAGGTTGTTCCTGCCTTTGCGGCACCGCAGATCAGAAAATTGGGAAGCACTTCTTGGGGTCGCAATATCCGAATGATGACTGGATTATGCTGGCACTGGGCCGTTGGGCCGATCCAAATGTGTGAAGACCGGAGTGCCCGCCTTCACTGCACTGGTTGTGAGGCTTTGAAAAAGAAATCCAGCCAGTACATAAGAGAATACGGGATCTGCAATCACATTCCGCATGGTCCCATCGATCAGCAGCATTCCGAGCCCCAAAGTGAAGAACAAATCAGGAAATATCACGGGCTCCGAATTTCGCAGTCGACCACGCTGCCGGAGGAACGACATGATTACGCGGCCCAGCAAGAACACATACAACAGCAATCCCAGCAGTCCATACCGGTAAAGAACTAATACTGGTCCGATGTGAATGTTATGGACCACAGCTTCGGGAGTCATGTTCCGGATGGGACCGACGACTGGCCGAAACGTACTTCCGTGGCCAAACCCGAGAACATAGTTCAACGGGCGCGCGTGTCTCCCGAATTGAAATAGGGCGTCCTGCGCCTCGTGGAACCGCGCCAGCAGAGACTCGTCAGTGGTGCCACGAACATTCTGGCTGAATCTCGTGCCACTCAAAGCTTCAACGGCAGAGTCACGAATGGCGGAACCAGCCAACAGCACAGTCAATACCATGACTGGACCCAGGAGCATGATTGTCCGGCGAAAGGACCAGGTTAGAGCCGCGCAATAGGCGCCGGAAAGGATCCACAGCAGGACCGGTGTCCGCGACCCGGACTTGAGCGCCAACAAGAAGACAAGGACCAGGAGCCCGGCCAAAACAACCCGACCCAGTCCCTGGCTGCGGTAGGCCAACAGCCAGAGCGCCACAATCAGCAGGTCATGCGGCGCCTCAAATCGCGAGGTGCCGGCCGCTGCCAATACTGCTGCGGTGATGCTTGCAAACAGCAAAATGAGGGTAAGGAATACCAGACTGCGGGTGCCGTGGAAGATATCCGGCGCCACCACCCCGGCAAGGAGAATTATCGCCGGTGCAAGCATTGACGCTACGTCGCCGACCACGTACGCGGGATAGAAAGGCGTTGCCTGTGCCGCCGGCAGAAGCCAGATTGCCACACACAGACTCCACGCTGCGATAGCCAGGGCACCAGAGCTCGGCAGGCGAATCGCCTTCCAGCCAATTGCAACGAGCCAGGCGCACGCGCCCAAGACTGCGGCATAAAGAGCGCGCTGGACCGGTATTACCGGGAGCACCAGCGAGTCTACGAACGCAAAGAGTCCGACTGAACCGACGATCAGCACACCGCCGACCGTGGAGCTCAACCGGCTCAAGTGAACGGAGTTAACCCGCACCATGTCACTTCTTCAGGAAATTCGTGACCAGACGACCCGCAGCACGGCGATCGCAAATCCAAGTGCAAGGCCAAGAACGAGACCAATGGGTAAGACGATTTCGGGCCGCGGCCAAACATAGTCATCCGGATCGGGCGGTACGGCCGGATCGATCACTTTGAACGCATACTCTTCCCGAACACGTGCCAAAGTCGCCCGACTGATGTTGGTCTCAATCAATCGATACATTGCCTGCTGGAGTTCTACCTTGTCGCTCTTCTCGGCCTCTGTCCGCAAGACCTCGATGCTGCTCTCCGCCTCCCTTATTGCAGTTTGTCGCAGACTTTCATTGGCAAGCTTGACGAACTCATTTGCCCAGGTAGCCGCCGTTCGGGGGTCCCGCCAGTTCATGCCGATCGTGACAAGTTGGGTCGTGCTGTTGTAATCCACATTGCGAACATTCTTGTTGAACAGCCTGTACGCGTCCCACTGACTGGGTGGGGTGCCCTCCAACTCGGGCTTCCACCGGCCAAGTTCCGCGTCCCAATCATCTGCGAACAACACTGGCATGAGGTTCTTCGTGTTAATGAACTGCTCAGCCAAGGCACGGGAGTCCAGGGTCGAAACGGCCACCCAGGTGTTTGAATTGCCGACAATGTTCAAACCAGCTATTTGAGCAAGCCCGCCCAACTGGGCACCCAGGAGGGCGGAACCAGACTGGGAATCGTCTTCCGCGGACACGATCAGCGCCTCGGCGTGATACAGCTTCGGCGAAAACAGAAACAGCAGCAGGCCAGCCAGAAGGCCTGTCGCGGTGCAAAGGCCAATTTGCCAGCGATGCAAGCGCAGCGCGTCCTGGAGATCACGAAACCGGACCGCGGCACCCGGCTGTGTCGCTCGCGACGAGTCAGCGGTTCCAGCAGGCGATCGCACACTGGCGGCTGTTGCCCGCGATTCGGCTAATTCGTTTGTCTCCATTTCCCAAGACTCCTTGCATCGCACTTGGGCTGCCGTGGCACGACCGGCGAGCCGGAATTCATCTCGACGAACCCTTCAGGACAGCATCGGAACGTTGCGCTAACTTTCGACCATACTGATTGTGACATACCTGACCGGCCCCACCGACGCCGCTCAAGAGTCAACGTAAAGCGATTCGCGAAATCGGAGCAGCAACAAGTCGCAAAGACGTCAGCGGAATGCGGCGACCCACCCGGCAATTACTGCGGACTGCCTTGGACATGACGTCGCAAAATGAGTGCCAACGTAATGGCCATTCCAACCTCGGCGACACCCAGGCTGAGCGCTATTCCCTCCAGCCCCATTCCTGCCTGGAGTAACAGCCACAGCCCGACAGCCTTCACTGCCAACTTGATCCCGGCAATCGGCACCATCCACCGCTGACGCCCGGAGAGAATCAAGACCTGCGTAAGAACGAGTGACAATATGAGCGGCCCAAGTGCAAGGGCGTGGAGACGCAAGACCCGCACGGTGAGCGCCGTGTCATCCGGGCCAAAGGTCCCGTGTTCCAGTACCAGGCGAACTACCGGAACCGCCAGTGCCGCCAGCATCAGGCCCGCCAAGGCGCCCGCCGCTGCAACTGCCGCGACCGCCTTCCAGTAGCGGGCTGGCAAGCGACCTGTTTCCTTGAAAGCCCGACCAATACGGGGTGCCAGAAAAATATTTGCCGATGTCCCGACAATTGCCGCAACCGCCAGCAGAAAGGCATAGCTGTATTCGATGGCGGCGAGACTACCTGCTGCCATCGTGCTAGCAACCATCCGATCGAGAAGTCGCCCTCCGGAGAGTATCAGCTGCATGCCGAGGACCAATGCGAGCGCAGTGAGCAAACGCGCGGTTCCGGTGCTCGGTGGTCCGGCCTTCAGCACACTGCCCACCTGTCTGCGTCCGTCAACTCCCAACGCCAGCACGTGGATTGCCAACACGCTCATTCCGGCAAGCAGAGCCGCCCAGGCGGCCGTGCCAGCTACCAATTCCTCGCCGGCAAAAACCAATGCACCGAGTGCAAGCACGAAACCACCCGACCGCCAAAAAGCTGCACTCGCACCGGGCCATAGCCGGCCGTTCACGCTCATAAAAGCACGCAGGGGTAGCGACAGGATCGACAACAAGAACATGCCCCAGCAAAGCATCCCCGCCGAGATAAGTGCAGTCCGCTGCTCTCCCACGATTCCCGGCGCCAATATCCGGGCCTGCAGCGGCATCGTCAGCACGCCGACGAGAAACACCAGGCCGGCTAGCAGACTGGTTGTCCAGATTGGCCTCTGGAGCCTAGATGCTTCCCGATCTGCCAACAGGATCGGAACAAGCACTGATACGAACGAGATGCCGAGTGACTCGCTGAGGATGCTTGGCAATCCGAAGGCAACTCGGAAGACCTCGATCTCGTGCGAAGTACCGAAAAGATGCGCCAGGAAGACTTCGCGGATCAGGCCTGCGACCAGACCCATAGTCATCAGGGCCGGGATTACCAGAGCAGGGAGATGTCTCTTCATTCTTCTATCATTAGACAAGACGCCGAATTGCATTTCGCGGCTTGCTGCACGTATCGGGGCGATTACATGAACTGGCTAGGCCGTTCGGAATCCACTGCAGTAGCACTGCGACAGGGCCGGCCCTGCAATCAGCAAGCAATTCTATGAGCGCACCCGAAGCTGGCGGCATTCCAGCGCAACGCGTAAGCCAACAGGAAGCGAATTTCGCCGGCGTTACCCAACGTGCGATACCGCCTCGCCTTCTGGCCGCTCAAGGGTAAGCGTGATCAAGCCGGCCACGGCATGGGGTTGGACGAGGAATCGCTCGTTGTCCGGTTGAGCACTAGAAGGAATTCACGGCTGCAACCGCTACAGCAATGTTGTAAAGAATCTGCGTGACGCTGGTCCAGACAGTCAGTGGGCGCATCTGCTGGGCATTCAGCGGCACGACGATCGTATCCCCCGGCTGCACATCGCGCGCGCCGCCGCGGCTGAACCATGCAGCGGATGGGGCAGCCGCGACGCTGCCATTGGCCCGGATGATGAAGATCCGCTTTTTGTCGGCTCGCTGTGTCAGCCCGCCACTCGAAGCGATGTAATCGTCGCGATTCAGTTCAGCATGGAACAGATGCGACGTCGGGCTCTGGATCTCGCCAATGACGGTGACTTCCTGGGTGAGTCGCGGTACGACCAGCTGGTCTCCGTCCCGGATCACCAGGTCCGTCGAAGAACCGGGAGCAGCAGACAAAACCTCATCGAGGTCAATAACGAGCCTCCCGACAGCCTCGGTACCCTTGAGATCAGCGAGCAGGGCCTGGCCGGCGGTTATCGCCTGGCTCGTGCTTGAGCCTGTCTCAGATTGAGCCTGCTGCAGCGACAAAGCCGCGAGATCGCGTTGCATGCGATCGGCGAGCACCAGAAGCTGACGCTGCTCGCGCTCTTTCAGCTCCAGCCGCGTGAACACGCTACCCGCCGGAAACGCCAGGTCGGTGAGTCCGCCGGCACGCTCGATCACCGAGCGCAGGGTTTCTCCGCGCTTGATCGGGTAATCGCCCGGGAACCGCACTTCACCGATGATCGTGATCGTCTCCTGGTCGCGCCAGAGCGGTATCTCCTTGATGACTACGTAGTCGAAGGGCTGCAGCGCGAGATCCGCGGCGGATGCGCCCGCCCGTAACTGCGTCAGATTGATGCCCACGAGTCCCGTCTGGCGCCGCTCGCCGTCGACGATTTCGTAGCGGGTCAATTCCGCTTCGCCGCCGAATGCAGCCTGGTCGAGCCCACCGCCCGCGCGCACCAGGTCGCTGACCGTCATTCCGGGCTCGAGCGGGTATTTTCCGGGTACCTTGACGCGACCGCCGATACCGACGATCTGCAATGGCTCATCGCGGCTGCTCTGACGAGTAAGGTCATCAAGGATCGGTGTTACCACTCGGTCCCGGCTGCTCGCGAGATCGAAAACATGCACACGATCCCGCGGTTGCAGCGGGATATTGGCTTCCGAAGCGGGATCTGCAAATGCTGCGGCAAGATCCGCCGAAGCAACGGACACCATTCGCGTCGGCCCGGTCTCGCGACGGATCAGTGCGTAGTGCGTGTCGGCGAGCGGCTTCAGTTCATCTAGACTGCCGATCAGATCCGTCAGGCGCATGCCGGCCCGGTACTGCACGCTGCCGCTGCGGTGCACGTGACCCAGGAGGCTGACGGCGCCCTCGACGCTTTCGCGGATGGCCTGGACCCGGACCAGGTCGCCTGTCTGCATGGCAGTGCCGCGGCCTTGCGCCGAGGATAAATCGAGGTTCAACACTGTACGATTGCGGCGCTCGTCGATGCGCTCGAGGGCGGCCGTGCGTGGATCAGCCAGCGGTGTCAGGCCACCGGCGAGGTTCAGGATCTCCGAAGCAGTCACCGCGTCGCGCACTTCATAGATTGCCGGCCGTTGGACCTCACCCGTAACCGCCACCGTGATGCCCACGGGCGGTATGAAGATGACGTCCCCGGGCAGCAGCCGAGCGTCGCGGCTGGTATCGCCGTTCAGCAGGAGGTCGTAGAGATCGAACCGCGTGACGACCTGCCCGCTGCGCTTCAGTTCGATGTTACGCAGCGATCCGATCGACTTGACGCCGCCACTCGCGAACAGCGCATTGGTGATGGTTGACAGACCGCTCACCGTGTACGAACCCGGCCGTTCCGCCTCTCCCAGGACGAACACCTGGATCGAGCGCAGGGCGCCCATCGAGACACTGGCGCGCATGCCGATCATCTGATCCGCAACGCGCTGCTCCAGCAGCGTCTTCGCGGCGGCGAATCGCATGCCGGCGACCGCAATCGGACCGAGTTCAGGAAAATCAACGGCGCCATCGCGGCCAACGGTCAGCGTATAGCGCCCTCCCTGTTCGCCGATCAGCTGCACCTCCATCGTGTCGCCCGGCCCGACGACATAGTCGGCCGGCACCGGAATATCCGTGGCAGGTGCAAATGTGGTCGGGACGTTGCTGAAGAGGTCATAACCGAATGGCTTCAACTCGGGTTCCACCGGCAGCAGGCGAACTCCAAACGTATAGCCCTGTAATTGCGGGTCCGCGTTCAGCCGAATACCAGCCTCTTCTTCGGTCAGGCCGGCAAGCACCATCGACAAGGAATCCTGCAGGACCAATCGGCCCATCCGATCGAGCATGTAGGGGTTGCCGCCCAGAATCCGGCTGCGGAATTCCGAGCTCGCTCGATCGATCCCGGCCGGAATGGCCGTGGCGCCTTCGGGGGCAATGGCCGCCGGAATGTCCACGGTCAGAAGTATCGTGTCGCCGGCGCGAAGGCGCGGCAGGGTCTCCAGCGTCTCGACCGGCGTTGCTGTTGGGACGTCGCTCTTCGGCGTCGAAGTCGGTAACGCCGGCGCCTGCGCTGGCGCCGTCTGCTGCTGGCCATTCGTCTGTCCGCCAATCTTCTCCAGAATTGCTTGTTGCTGCTCCGGCGATAATGACTGGAGCACTTTTATCTGTTCCGCAGTCTGCGCAAATACCGGCGCCACGGACGAGCCAAGAAGGATCGCCGCACAGGTCAATGTGACGACGCGCTGGAAACTATGTAGCGTGATCATTCCTTGAGCCTTCACTCGAACTGTTTCGACCATTCCAGAAAACCACGCAAGTCACTGGAATCGAGGTTCGGCGTACTCGAGTTCCAGTCCTCGTACCCGATGCCGAGCTTCAGGTCGCCGCCCAGCAACATCCGCCGATGATACACGTCGGCGGACTTGATCTCGGCTGCGACGCCCGATACCGATTGCAGCGCGTTGGCCCCTTTCCGGTTGATCCTGGCATCTTGTGCGGCGAATTCCCAACTGCTGCCATCGCCGTTCACGAGTGTCGCACCGACGGCGAACTGCTGGCTGTCGCCGTCAATTGAGTGTCCGATCACGCGATCGCGGAACTGATAACCGTCGGTGTAAACGCCGTTCCGGTATGCGCAGCCGAACTGCGGCAAACTATTGTAGAAATCGCAGGCAGTATCGGCGTATTCCACATGCGCCCGCCAGGAGCGTTCGCCGATTCCGCCCCAGACTTCGGCGCCGAACAAACCGAGATATTTGCTCGGCATGAAATTCGCCTCGTCCTCGCCGATGCCCTGCATGTAAACCGCAACCGGTGCCCAGGGCAGCGACCAGCGGATGTCGAAGCCGGCCATCTGGTTGCCCGGCTGCATCGCCAGCGGCTGGTCGTTGTCATTGCCAGTCAGCAGGTCCCAGAAGGTACCCAGACCGCAGGGCCGCCCGTCGCCGCACCATTGGGCAGTCCGTGACAAGCCCACCTCAAGCCGCGGATGCGGCTTCCAGGTGGCGCGCATGCCGAACAACTGCGCATGCGGCGCGTCATCGCGGTTGCCTTCGAGCTCGCCCATCGTCACTGCGAGCCGCCACTGGCCGATCCACGAAAACCACCGGTTTTTGGACGCATCGGAATAGTTGCGCTCGATCGTGAGCGACGGAATCGGCCGAGCATTCGAGCCGTAGATCAGGCTGCCCTCCCAGCCTGGGCCCCACCAGCGATCGATGAATCCCGCGGATAGCATCCAGTTGCCGAGCGCGACGCCTGCGTAACTGCCGTCGGCTCGCGCCGTCTTGCCGTCCGAGGCGCTCTCAACAGCCGTAGCCTTCAGGCGCAGCGCAATCCGATCCCCCGTGTACCACATGCTGCCCGTTACCTCGGCGTGCTCACGCGGCACGTCGGAGAAACGACGCAGGGTCATCGGATGCTGGGAGCCGGCAATGCGAGCGGACAGTTGGAGATCTCCAACATTCGTGGCCTCGCGCGCAGCGTCACGCACCCTCGCGAACGCCGCGGCGACATGCAGTGGCCTTGCCGGATCGTCGCCCGCCGAACGCAGATCGCGCGCCACCTCGGCCCAGGAAACCGGCCAGGTGCTCAACGGCGCATGGACGATGCCAGCGTCGGACAGGAGCTGCAGGTCGTGACGCAGCCGCCCGTCGCCCGGCGCGGCCCAAGGGTCTGCGCCGGCTGCCGCCATCGTCAGGCAGGACAGGATCAGGGCAGCGGATGCCGGTCTGAGGGTAGCGCACAAGTACTTGATCCTAGCGGTGTTTCGCGATCCAGGCCAGCAGCGGCTGCAGTTCCGGCGGCGTGGATCCTTCACCAGCCTCCAGCAGTTCACCGCAAATCGCCTTGCCGAGTTCCACGCCCCATTGGTCGAAGGGATTGATGTCCCACAGAACGGACTCGACGAAAACCTTGTGTTCGTAGAGTGCCACGATCCGCCCCAGCATGGCCGGGTCGAGCTTCGGGAACACGAGTAACGACAATGGGCGGCTACCGGGATGCTGACGGTGAGGATCCTTCGCGTCATTGCCAGCCATCAGCGCCTGAGCCTGTGCCAGGCAGTTCGCGATGACGAGCTTGTCGGCGGTCGTGTCGGCCGCCGCCGCGAGCGGCAGCAGAAAATCCATGCTGACGTTGCTCGTGCCCTGATGCAGCAACTGGAAGAACGAGTGCTGCGCATTCGAGGCCGGTTCCCCCCAGATTACCGGCCCGGTCGGCGAAGCGACCGGCTCGCCATTGCGCCGTACGCGCTTGCCGAGACTTTCCATCTCCAGCTGTTGGAGGTAGCTGGGCAGGCGTGCAAGCCGCTGGGTGTAAGGCAGCACCGCATGGCTTGCGCAACCGAGCAGGTCGCGGTTCCAGACGGCGAGCAGCCCGAGCAGCACCGGCAGGTTGTCGCGCCAGGTGGCCTGCCTGAAATGCAGGTCCATGGCATGCGCGCCCGCGAGCATCTGTCTGAAGTGCGGCGTACCAATCGCCAGCTCGACCGAAAGCCCGACGGCCGACCACAGCGAGTATCGGCCTCCAACCCAGCCCCACATGGTGAATCGTGCATCGGGGCCGATGCCGAATTCATCCATCGCATCGGCATTGGTCGAAACCGCCGCGAAGTGCTTCGGCACCGCCGCCCCGCCCAATTTCGTCGCGATCCAGGCGCGGGCGCGGCGGGCATTCGCAATCGTCTCCTGGGTCGTGAAAGTTTTCGAGCATACGATGACGAGTGTTCGTGCCGGATCCAGTTCGGTTGCGAGATCCGCCAATTGCGTCCCGTCGACGTTCGATATGAAATGGCAACGCAGATGGCCGGTGTGGAATGGCTTCAGTGCCGCGACCGCCATCGCGGGACCCAGGTCGCTGCCACCAATGCCGATGTTGACGACTTCAGTGAAGCGCTGGCCGGTTGATCCGACGCGCCGGGCGGCGTGCACTTCGCGGACGAATGCCTCGCATTGCGCACGTACCGAGAGCACCTGCGCATGCGGCGCCTTCAGCGACTCCGGGATAGTGCTTCCCGCAGGTGCGCGTAGCAGCGTGTGGAGCGCGGCGCGCTTCTCGGTGCTGTTGACCTGCGCGCCTTCGAACATCGCTTCGATATGCTCCAGCAGCCGGGCGCTCCGGGCCTGTTCGAGGAGCCCGTCCAGGGCTTCCTCGTTGATGCGCTGTCGGCTGAAATCGAGCAGGAGACCGTCGAATTCCCTGGAGAAGTGAGAGAAGCGCTCGCGGTCGGTGGCGAACAGTTCCTGCACCGGGCTGCCGATGAGCCTTTGGGCGCAGACTCTAAGGTCCGGGGTGCTCATACCGGCAGGACCGTCAATCCCTGCCGTGCGGCGGCATCGGCCAGGCGTGCATCACAAGAGACGAATTCCAGTGGCTCGAGGTCTGACGCTGCCAGTGCGAGCGCAGACGCCAGTTGCAGACTATCTGCGGACCTTAACGGATGGATGCGCAACAGCCGCTTGGCGGATTCGCGCAACGGTTCGCCGGGCAGGACTTCATGCCAGGTCGCTCCCATGCGTGCCAGAGTCGCATAGGCTTGGGTCGCTGTCTGGGCAGATAACTCGCGGCTTCGTTCGCGCCGTGCGATGGATGATGCAATTTCGACCGGGGTGACCCACCAGACCCAGATGCCGCTGCCGTCCCCGTATAGTTTCTCGAGGATGGCGCTGACTCGGTCCTGGGTCACCAGCGGAACCAGTGCAGAAGCGTCCCAGAATCTCACGGGCCGGACTCGCGTTCCTCGAGCAGAGCCTCCAGCAAGTTCGCGCCGGGCGCCGTGGGGCGTATCCGACGGATCTCCTCAATGCTGAGTGGCGGCGCTTTCGGCAGCGCCACGATGCCCTGTTCCGCCAGTCGGGCTATTCGCTGGGTCTCGCTCGCAGCGTGCGCCACTGGCTCCAGCCGCGCGACCGGCTTGTTTCGGTCCGTCACGAGCAGAGTCTGCCCGTCCTGAACCTTCTTGAGATAGGCGCTTAACTGGTCCTTGAGCTTGGAAACGCTGACTTTTTCCATCTGGCCATTATAGCCAGATCGAAATATTCGGTCTAGCTCAATTAGCCGAGATTGGTCACCAGGGGATCGGCTGGCCCGCCACCCTTGTAGTAGCCGAGGTACCACTCGACAAAGCGCCGCACGCCCTCCTCGACCGGCGTTGCGGGTCGGTAGCCGACGTCGCGCACCAGGTCCTCGGCATCCGCCCAGGTGTCCGGCACGTCGCCAACCTGCAGCGGCAGCAGTTTCTTCTCGGCCTTGCGGCCCAGGCACTTCTCCAGCACCTCGATGTAGTGCATCAGTTCCACCGGTCGGTTGTTGCCGATGTTGTAGATCCGGTAGGGCGCTCTGCTCGTCGCCGGGTCCGGCGCATTGCCGTCCCATTGCTCATTCGCCGTCGCGACATGATCCAGCGAGGCGACGACCCCACCCACGATGTCGTCGACGTAGGTGAAGTCGCGCCGGTGCTTGCCGTAATTGAAGACCTCGATCGGGCGCCCCGCGAGGATGTTGCGCGTGAACATGAAAAGCGCCATGTCCGGCCGGCCCCAGGGACCGTAAACGGTGAAGAATCGCAGCCCGGTCACCGGAAGCCCGTAGAGCGAGGCATAAGCGTGCGCCATCAGTTCGTTGGCCTTCTTGGTCGCCGCGTAGAAGGACAGTGGATGGTCCACGTTCTGGTGCACCGAGAAGGGCATCTTCGTGTTGGCGCCGTACACCGAGCTAGTCGAAGCGAACACCAGATGCTCGACGCCCTGATGGCGGCAGCCCTCCAGCACGTGCAGCGTGCCGGTCAGGTTGCTGTCCGCATAGGTATGCGGGTTCTGAATCGAGTAGCGCACACCAGCCTGCGCAGCGAGGTGCACGACGCGCTGGATCCCGCCACGCGCGAACAGCGCCTCCATCCCGGTGCGATCGGCCAGGTCGATCTTCTCGAAACTGAAGCGCGGCTGCTTTCTCAGGATCGCGAGTCGCGCGTCCTTCAGCGTCGGGTCGTAATACTGGTTCAGGTTGTCAAGGCCGATCACCTCGTCGCCGCGCGCGAGCAGTTTCTGTGCGACGTGAAAGCCGATGAACCCCGCCGCCCCGGTGACCAGCACCCTCATCAGAGCCGACCGTCGGTCGCGTGAGCCCCGAACACGTGCTTGATGTCGTAGAGGACGTGATTGCGCTTGGCGAAGCGGCGCACGGCGGCGATGCCAAGGTCGCGGAACTGACGGTGGCCAACTGCGACGACAACGGCGTCATAACGGCCATTCGCAGGTTTCTTGATCGGCCGGATGCCGTATTCCTCGCGCGCTTCGCTGGCGCTCACCCAGGGATCACAGACATCCACATTGGCTCCGTACTTCTGGAGTTCTTTCACCAGATCCGCGACCTTCGAATTGCGCAGATCCGGGCAGTTCTCCTTGAAGGCAAGACCGAGCACCAGCACGCGCGAGGATTTCGGGTGGATGCGACGCGCAGTCATCAGGCGCACGATCTCGCCCGCGACATAGAGCGCCATGTTGTCATTGATGCGCCGCCCGGCCAGGATCATTTCCGGGTGATAGCCGATCTGCTGGGCCTTGTGCGTCAGGTAGTAAGGATCGACGCCAATACAATGACCGCCCACCAGGCCCGGCCGGAATGGCAGGAAATTCCATTTGCTGCCGGCCGCCTGCAGCACTTCCTCAGTGTCGATGCCGAGCCGGTTAAAGATCATTGCAAGCTCGTTGATCAGCGCGATATTGACGTCGCGCTGCGTGTTCTCGATGACCTTGGCAGCCTCCGCGACCTGGATGCTGGATGCACGGTGCGTGCCCGCCTTGATGATCGAGGCATAGAGCTTGTCGACGAAATCCGCTGCTGCCGGCGTCGAGCCTGCGGTGACCTTCTTGATCGTCGTCAGCCGATGCTGCTTGTCGCCGGGATTGATGCGCTCGGGGCTGTAGCCTGCAAAGAAGTCACGGTTGAACTTGAGACCCGAAATGCGCTCGAGGATCGGGACGCAGACTTCCTCGGTACAGCCGGGATAGACGGTCGATTCGTAGATCACGACGTCGCCGCGCTTCAGCACCTTGCCGACCGAGGTACTGGCGCGTTCGAGCGGCGTCAGGTCGGGGCGCTTGTGGTCGTCGATCGGGGTCGGCACGGTCACGATGAACACGCGGCAGCGCCGCAGGTCCCGAAGTTCCGTCGTGAATTTCAGGCGCTTCGCGGCACGCAGTTCGCTGGATTCCACTTCGAGCGTGCGGTCGCGCCCGCGCGACAATTCCCTGATCCGTTGCGGCAGCACGTCGAATCCCACGGTTTCGTAGCGCCGGCCAAATTCGACCGCGAGCGGCAGGCCGACATAGCCAAGGCCGATGACACCAATGCGGCAGTTGCGCAGGCTCAATGAAAGCTTTTCTCTGCGGGCCATGCGGTCTCCTCAATGCCTGCGGGCCGCTCGGAAGAGCGCCTGCTCACCGGTAGTAGCCTCGATGCTCTCGAGCAATTTTTCATGGTCGGCAAGTTCCCCGGCGCTTGCCTCTATCACCGGTATGCGCAAGTCGCCGCGGGCCATGCGTCTGCTTGCCTCGCGCGCCGGGCCGGCCGCCGGTTCGCTGTGCAGGCTGAGCGCGGCCTGGCCGCCGCTCATCGCAAGATACACATCCGCGAGTATCCGGGCGTCCAGCAGCGCGCCGTGCAGGTCACGCCGCGAATTGTCCACGCCATAGCGCTTGCAGAGCGCGTCGAGGCTGTTGCGCTGACCGGGATGCATGCTGCGCGCAAGCGTCAGCGTATCGAGGATCGTACAGTGTCCGGCGATGGTCCTGCCCGCCTCGGCACGCGCGAGTTCGGCGTCCAGGAAGCCGACGTCGAATGGCGCATTGTGGATCACGAGTTCGGCGCCCGCGATGAACTCGAGAAACTCGCCCGCGATTTCGGCGAAGCGTGGCTGACTCGCAAGGAACTCGTTGGTGATGCCATGCACCGCGAGCGCACCCGCCTCGACTTCACGCTCCGGCCGGACGTACCGATGCCAGGTGCGCCCGCTCGGTCGCCGGTGGAGAAGTTCCACGCAGCCGATCTCGATGACGCGGTGCCCTTCCGAGAGCTCGAGCCCCGTAGTTTCAGTGTCAAGCACGATCTGGCGCACGATGCGCAAGGATACCAGAGCAGGCTAACCGAGTTCGTCGATGCCCCGGTTTGCCAGTGCGTCGGCCCGTTCGTTTTCCGGGTGGCCGTCGTGGCCGCGTATCCAGTGCCATTCGATTTCATGGATCGAGGCGAGCTCGTCGAGGCGCATCCACAGGTCCTGGTTCTTGACGGGTTTGCGATCTGCGGTGCGCCAGCTGCGGCTCTTCCAGTTCGCGAGCCAGTGGGTGATGCCCTGGCTGACGTACTGGGAGTCCGTGTAAAGCGCGATCTTGCAACGCTGCCTGAGGGCTTCGAGGGCCCGTATCGCCGCGGTCAGTTCCATGCGATTGTTGGTCGTTGCCGGCTCGCCGCCATAAATCTCGCGCTCGCGACCGCTCGATCGCAGGATCGCGCCCCAGCCACCCGGGCCAGGATTACCGCGACAGGCGCCGTCCGTGAAGATCTCGACGCGCGTCAAGAGGCGCGCCGTGCGGCCGGTTCGGCAATGGGCATCACCGCCGCACGCAGGTGATTGCGCAGGCGCACCGGCGTCATCAAATGCACGCGCTTGCGCGCGTGCAGCAGATAGGCGCCTGACAGGCGCGGCCAGGCGCGACGTCCGACACGCTCGAGCCAGCCGCGGGCCTGGCCGGTGTGCAGGGCGGGCAGCGGTGGCGCGTACAGAAATCGCTCGGCCGCACCGACTTCGAAACCGAGCAGCTTGAGCCAGTCGGCCAGGCGGCTTTCGGAAATCGTCCGCCTGAGACCGGGTGGACAACCGCCGCGCGTGAACGAATTGCGCAATGACCAGCTGCCCAGTGGTTCGAAGCCGAGCACGATCAACTCGCCCTCGCCGCGCAACACGCGCCCGACCTCGCGCAACACCTCATGCGGATCGGGCTCGAACTCGAGCGTATGCGGCAGCAGCATCACATCCACGCTGTCCGACTGCAGCGCAAGCGCCGCAGGCTCGGCGACGAGAGCCGCACCCGCAACGCCTGGCATGGCCACCAGCGCCGTGCGGCGCGTGCGTGCGAGCGCCAGGAATGTGGCGGGATCGCCCCAGCCACCGATCTGCACGCAATGCAGGCCAAACGCGCATTCGAGCGTCTTGCCGACGCGCTCGCGCTCCTGCTCGAGCAGCATCTGGCCAAGAGGCCCTGCCAGCCATTCGGCCCGTTCCCCGGGGAGCGCTTTCATGCCAAGAGCATACTAATATTGCTAGTCTCCGCAACGGCCATCGCCATCAGGTCAAACTTTGGCAACACTCGACGTCAGGCCAATCCCTGCGCTGCAGGATAATTACATCTGGCTGCTGCGTGGTTTCACGGACCCGCATGCCGTGGCGGTCGTCGATCCCGGGGTGGCGGAACCGGTACTGCGCGCACTGAATCTGGAAGGTCTGCGCCTTCGAGCGATTCTGCTGACGCACCATCATGCCGACCATGTGGGCGGTGTCGCGGACCTGGTTGCAGAGACGGGCGCCGAGGTCTTCGGTCCGGCCCGGGAACGCTTGCCCCCGGTAGACGTCTATGAGCTCACGGACGGCGATCGGGCGCCATTGCCCTCCCTCGGATTCGAGTTCATGGTCATGGATGTTCCCGGTCACACGGCGGGCCACATTGCCTATTTCGGGCACGGCTCGTTGTTCTGCGGTGACACTCTCTTCAGCGCCGGTTGCGGACGGCTTTTCGAGGGAACCCCGGAGCAGATGCTTGCCTCCCTCGACGCGCTGGCGGGGCTGCCCGATTCGACCCGGGTGTTCTGCGGCCATGAATACACGCGCGCCAATCTGCGTTTTGCGACGGCCGTCGAACCCGGCAATCCCGATATCGCGGACTACGTCAGCCGGGTGGAGGCCCAGAGGGCCGCAAACCTGCCAACCCTGCCCTCGACCATCGGGCTTGAGAAGCGCGTCAACCCTTTCCTGCGCAGCCGGCACGAGAATGTCCGGGCAGCGGCCGAACGCCATGCCGGTTTGGCGCTGAAAACCCCGGTCGCCGTATTCGCCGGGATCCGCAGATGGAAGGACACGTTTCGATGACTGAGCCGCATTCAATGCTGCTGCGCATGGCCGCCATCGCCTGGCTGGTCTGCACGGCCGGCTGCGCGAGTGTCCCCGCGGAAAGCGGTGGATCATTGCCGGAACCCGTGATCGTGAATGATCCGGCCGAGGGCCCAAGTTCCGAAGAGATCGAGCTGCCACCGCCATTGCCGCTGCCCGAGCAGAGCGCGCCGCTGGATGATCTGGGGCCGCCCGAACCGATCGTCTACGGCGACGTCTTCGACCGGATCCGCCGCAACCTGGCGCTGCCAGAGGCGGAGCATCGCCGCATCGAGTCCGAGATCGCCTGGCTGCAGAGAAATCCGGACTATCTCGCCCGCAGCCTGGGTCGCGCACAGCGTTACCTCCACTACATCATCGATGAAGTCGAGCTGCGCGGCCTGCCGGGCGAACTGGCCTTGCTGCCATTCGTCGAGAGCGCCTTCAATCCTTTCGGGTACTCGCGCAGCCGTGCGGCCGGGCTGTGGCAGTTCATCGCGTCAACCGGCGAACTCTACGGACTCAAGCGCAACTACTGGCAGGACCAGCGCCGCGATGTACAGGGTTCGACGCGCGCCGCCCTCGATTTCCTGATGTCCCTGTATCAACGTTTCGACGGCGACTGGTTCCTCGCGATCGCTGCCTACAACTATGGCGCCGGCAATGTGCAGCGCGCCATCAATCGCAATCGTGCGTTGCGGCGTCACACCGATTTCTTCTCACTGTCGCTGCCGGCCGAAACCCGCGCCTATGTGCCGAAGCTCATCGCGATCTCCAGGGTTGTCCATAATCCCGATGCCTACGGACTGTTCATCGCACCAATTCCCGACGCCCCCTATTTCCGCGTGGTCCCGACCGACGGGCCGGTGGACCTGCGGCTGATGGCGCAGCTGGCCGGTGTCGACACGGAAGAACTGCACGCGCTGAATCCCTCCTGGAATCGCTGGGTGACCGACCCGGACGGTCCGCATCGGATTCTGATCCCGGAAGTCGTCGCAGACGGCTTCGTCGCGCAGCTCTCGTCGCTCGATGCGCAGGCACGTGCGGGACTCGGGGTCCACACCGTTGCCGCCGGCGAGTCCCTCGCCTCGGTTGCGGGCCAATACAAGGTACCGGCGTCCTTCCTGCAGCGGATCAATCCCGACGCCCCGACCGCGCTTCAGCCGGGCCAGCAACTGCGGGTGCCGGCCGGAAATGTGTCCCAGTTGCGCGATGGGCTTGGCGCCGATCTCGAGCGGCGCGTCTATCGCGTGCGGCCGGGCGATTCGCTGTGGAGCATTTCGCGACGGCACGGCATGTCGATTCCCCAGCTCGCACGGATCAATGGCATCTCGACGCGGGCGGCGCTGCATCCCGGTCAGCGCCTGCAGATTTCCGGATCGGCGCCGCGTACCTCGGCCAGTGCGGATGGCAGTTCGCCGGCGTCGGGGCACGTCAGCTACACGGTGAAAAGGGGCGATACGCTGTCCGGCATTGCGCAGCGCTTTGCGGTCAGCGTGCAGCAGATACAGGGTTGGAACAACCTGGGAAACAGCACGACATTGCGGGCCGGCCAGCGGCTCACCATCCGTCTGGGTGACAATGCGAACGTTGGTGGCTGATTTCGACTGGGGGATGGCATGGGTTTCCTGACCGGCAAGAAGGCACTGATCGTGGGCCTCGCGACCGACCGCTCGATCGCCTGGGGCATTTCCAGGGCCATGCAGCGCGAGGGCGCGGAACTCGCCTTCAGCTACCAGAACGAGCGCATCAAGGACCGCGTCGTCGAACATGCGGGCGAGCTGGGTTCGAAGCTCGTGATGCCGATGGACGTCGCAATCGACGCCGAAATCGATGCGGCCTTCGCGCGGCTGAGATCCGAGTGGGGCGCGCTGGATGTGATCGTCCATTCCGTGGCTTTTGCGCCTCGCGAAGCGCTGGTCGGCGGCTTCGTCGAAAGCACGACACGTGACGCATTTGCGCAGGCGCACGATGTGTCGAGCTACAGCCTGACGGCGCTCGCGCGGGCGGGCCTGCCACTGATGACCGGCCGGGCGGGCGCCTTGCTGACCCTGTCCTACCTCGGCGCTGTCCGCTCAATTCCCTCCTACAATGTCATGGGCCTCGCCAAGGCGAGCCTCGAGGCCAACGTGCGGTTCCTCGCGGCGGACCTGGGCCCCAGGGGCATACGCGTCAACGCGATCTCGGCAGGCCCGATCAAGACGCTTGCGGCCGCCGGCATCCCGGGCTTCCGCAAGATGCTCCACCACGTGGAACAAGTGGCGCCGCTCAAGCGCAACGTCACAATCGAAGACGTCGGAAACGCCGCGGCCTTCCTCTGCTCCGACCTCGCGGCCGGGATCACCGGTGAGACGCTCTACGTCGACGCAGGCTATAGCCACGTCGGCATGTACTTTCCGGAGTAGCGACTGCTCCGTGACGGGGTTCGGGCCCGGCCGGACCCTCCTCGCTCGCTCAGCCCGAACTTATTCGCTCGCTCGGAGATCCGGCCGGGCCCGAACACCCCGTCACAGAGTCGGCATCAATGCGCAGATCCAAGCCGGCGCGACATGTGAACGGTGGTAAAGAGCCGGCGGGCGCTTGCGGGTCGGGACCCGCGGCGAGCGAATGTCCGATCTTCTGAGCGAGCGCGGGTCCCGACCTGCGAGCGCGCGCCGGATCCTTCCAATCGTCCTGGTCCGCGCCTATTCGAAGAGCTGCGGGTTGACGTCGACTTCCGCCGCCGCGCGCATGACCGCGACATAGACAGCTGCATCAGCAATGCTCGCGCGCTCGCGCGCGGCATCCAAAGCCTGCTGGCGCTCGGTCGGCGTCAGCGTGGCCAAAGTGCCGTTTCGCACCGAACTCATCATCCAGATGACGGCGTCGCCGGTGCCGAGCTTCGCCGTGCCGAATCCCGGCCGCCCCTCGGGCCGTGGGGCGCGAAATGCCTCAGCGATGATTTCCGGCGGCACCAGCGGTTCGTCACGACGCACCATTTTCGGCTGATCGCTTGACGACTTCGCGTTGCCTGAACGCCAGGGCTTGGTCGCGACCGCCCAGTCGGCGCCACCGTTCAGTTCAGCCGCGACCGCCGCAGCTTTCTCAGCGGCGAGGCGCTGCGCAGCCTCGAGGCGCGCTGCCGCCATGACTTGCCCGCGAACCTCGTCGAGCGGACGCGGCCTGGCCGGTTCATGCGCGGTTACGCCCAAGGCAACCACGCGGCCTTCCGCGAGCTCGACGGTGCGCAATTCGCTGCCCGACAGCACTTCCGGCGCGAACACGGCCGCAATCAGCGCAGGTTTGCCACCCAGCTCGCTGCCGCCCTTGCGCGTGAAGTGCTCAATTCGCTTGATTGGCAAGTGCAATCTTGCCGCGACATCCGCAAGATTGCCGGACGACTCGAAGGCGAGTGTATCGAGCATTTCCTGCTGGTCGCCGAAAAGTTTCTCGACCTCGGCGCGCCGCAATTCAGGCTCGATCTGCGACTTGACCTCCTCGAACGAGCGCGTCGCATCGTCCTCGGCTTCCTCGAGTCGGATCACGTGCCAGCCAAACTCGCTGCGCACCGGCTCGCCGAGCTGGCCGGGTCGCATGCCCCAGACCGCGTCGCCGAAGGCACCGACGAAATCGCTGCGCTGGGCCCAGCCCAGGTCTCCGCCTTTGGCAGCGGAGCCGGCGTCGTCCGAAAATTCGCGCGCAAGTTTGGCGAAGTCTTCCCCTTTACGGGCGCGTTCGTAGACCGCTTTGGCGCGCGCCTCGGCGGCGGCTTCATCATCCTTGACGGCGATCAGGATGTGCCGCGCATGACGCCGGCCGGCCGTGTGGTAGCGTTCTTTGTTGGCCTCGTAGTACTCGCGCAGCTGATCCTCGGTGATCGTCGCAGTCGACGCCAGTGCATCGATGTTGAGTTCGACATACTCGACGGTCGCCTGCTCCTCGGTCATGTAGAGCGACTGGTGGCCGTCATACCAGGCCTTCAGAGCCGCCTCGTCCAGCGTTACGGCACCCTCGAATTCCGGGGCCGGAATGATCAGCCAGGCGATTTCGCGCGTTTCACTCAGCAATGCAATGCGCCGATCCATTTCGCCGGGCAGCACAAATGTCGAGCTCGAGAGCCCGCGATCGAGCTGCCGCGCGACGACGAATTCCCGCTGCTCCGCTTCAAACTGTGCGGGCTGCATTGCCGCCGAGCGCAGTGCGGCGTGGTAGGCATCCGGGGAAAACTTGCCGTCAACCTGGAATGCCGGAATCTGCTGGATGGCCTCAAGCACCTGCTCGTCGCTCGCGGAGAACCGCAGCTTGCGCGTGCGCTGCCGTACCAGCTCGGTCTGCACGGCCTGCTCGAGCGCGCGGGTCTGCAGCTGGCTGCGAAGCTCGTCCGGGACGCCCGCCGCGCCGAAAGCCGCCTGATAGCGCGACAATTCCTCCTGGTACTGGCGGCGCACATTTTCTGCGGAGAGTTCGCTGCCGTTGACCGAAAGGCCCTGCGACTTCGTGAAGCTGCCGACCTTCACCTCGACGCCCCAGAATATGAACACGACGCCAAGCGCGCCCAGAATGAGGACCGCAAATACGCCTCGCAGTTTGTCGTGAATGGTCTGCAGCATGATTTCTACTTGGTGCCGGGTCGCAGGTTCGCAGTCTTCAACAAACGACGAACCTGCGATCCGGCACCCGATTCTGGCCGGCCGGTTCGGGGGGCGCTAGGTTAGCATGGTTGCGATTCGATCTCGTAGCCAGGGAGTTGGACATGCATTTCAGGGTCTTGTTCGTGATCGGCCTGCTCGGCGCGATGCAGGCGCCGGCACTCGCCGCATCGGCTGCGGTTCACCCATTCACATCCATGGATGTATTCGGGCTCGAGTGGGCAAGCGACCCGCAGATTGCGCCTGATGGTTCGGAAGTCGCCTATGTGCGGCACTCCTTCGACATCAAGACCGACCAGTTGCGCCGCATGATCTGGCTCGTCAGCGGCGATGGCCGGGATCATCGGCCCTTGGCCGGCGGCGCGACCCAGGAGTCGAGCCCCCGCTGGTCACCCGACGGCAAGAGAATCGCATACGTCTCCGCGGACAGCGATGGCGGCGCGCAGATCTACGTGAAGTGGCTGTCGGCAGGAGTCACGACGCACGTGACCAACCTGACCGAGGCGCCCGCGAATCTCGCCTGGTCGCCGGATGGCAAGACACTCGCGTTCGTGATGCGCGTGCCCGTGACGCGCGAACTGCTCGCAGTGAAATTGCCGGAATCTCCCAAGGGTGCCAAATGGGCCGAGCCGCTGAAGGTCATCGATCGCGTCGTCTATCGCGCGGATGGCGAGGGATTCCTGCCCGACGCCTATGAGCACGTATTCATCGTGCCCGCCGACGGCGGCACGGCGCGGCAGCTGACCGAGGGCCCCTACGATCACAGCGATCTCGCCTGGGCGCCCGATGGGCGGGAATTGCTGGTCTCGGCAAATCGCCGCGCCGACGCCGACATGAATCCCGAGGACACCGAAGTCCACGCAATCGATGTTGCGACCGGGTCGATCCGCGCCTTGACCAGCCGTTTCGGCCCCGATGATTCACCGGCCGTCTCGCCCGACGGCCGGCAGGTCGCCTACACGGGATTCGACGACCGCTACCAGGGTTACCAGCGCAAGCGCCTTTATCTGTTGCGCCGCGACGGCGGCGCAACCCGCGAACTGGCTGCCACCCTCGACCGCGACGTCGTGCAGCCGACCTGGAGCCGCGACGGCAGGCTCATCTACTTCCAGTTTGACGACCAGGGCCGGACAAAGATCGCGTCCGTGGATCTCGCCGGGAAAGTTTCCGAACTCACCGACGATCTGGGCGGCGAAGGCTGGTCCAGGCCCTATGGCGGCGGATCGTTCAGCGTGGCGGCCGATGGGACGATTGCCTATAGCGCAAATGACCCGCTCGCGCCCGCCGATGTCGGCCTGCTGATTCGCGGCCAGCGCCGGTATCTCACGCGGCTCAATGCCGACCTGCTGGGACGGCGCAGCCTTGGCCAGATCGAGGAGATCTGGAGCACGTCGCCGGCCGACGGCCGCCGCATCCAGAGCTGGCTGATCCGTCCGCCGGGGCACGATCCCGCAAAGAAAGACCCGCTGATCCTCGAGATCCACGGCGGGCCCTTCGCGAATTACGGTCCGCGCTTTGCCGCCGAGCTGCAGCTTTATGCTGCGGCCGGATATGCCGTGCTTTTTTCCAATCCCCGCGGCAGCACGAGCTATGGCGAGGAATTCGGTAACCTGATTCATCACGCTTACCCGGGCAATGACTACGATGACCTGATGTCAGCGGTCGATGCGGCTATCGCGCAGGGCGGCATCGATGGCGAACGCCTGTTCGTGACCGGCGGCAGCGGCGGCGGCGTACTGACTGCCTGGATCGTCGGCAAGACCGGCCGCTTCCGCGCAGCCGCCGTACAGAAACCGGTGATCAACTGGACGAGTTTCGTGCTGACCGCGGACGCGACGAATATCTTCTACAAGTATTGGTTCGAGCATCCGCCGTGGCAGGACCCGGAAGCCTATTGGCGACGTTCGCCATTGTCGCTGGTCGGGAATGTCACGACGCCCACCATGGTTGTGACCGGCGAGCAGGACTACCGCACGCCGATCTCCGAGTCGGAGCAGTTCTATGAAGCGCTGCGGCTGCGCGGTGTAGACACGCTCCTGGTGCGCGTGCCAGGCGCCTCGCATTCCCTCGACGCCCGCCCCAGCCTGCTGATCTCACGCATCGCCCACATCCTCGCCTGGTTCGCAAAGCACGACCCCGCTGCACCCAAGGCACCGGTGGGCCAGGAAGGGCCGGCGCCCCGAGTGAGCGAATAAAGATCCCCTGAGCGAACGAGGGGCGGCCGGCCCGCTCTGGCCCGTCAAGCCTGTAGAAACAGAAGGGTCGTTCTTCTTTCGAAAAACGACCCTTATCGAGGATTGTGGCGGAGCGGACGGGACTCGAACCCGCGACCCCCGGCGTGACAGGCCGGTATTCTAACCAACTGAACTACCGCTCCAGGTCAGTGGTGGGTGCTGCAGGGATCGAACCTGCGACATTCGCCTTGTAAGGGCGACGCTCTACCAGCTGAGCTAAGCACCCCGGTGGACCGGATTCCGGCCCCCTGGGAGGCGCGAGACTATACGGCATCGATCCCACGGTGCCAAGAAGCGCACGGCCAGCTCGCTCAATGCGGCTGCAACGGCTTTATGGTGCGCCGACCGGTGCGACGCTCGGGTTCCTTCGGCGCTTCGCCCGGCGCGGGAGGAGCGGGAGCCGCGACTGCGACAATCGGGCTCTTTTCCATCGCGTACTCGAGCACTTCGTCAATCCACTTGACCGGCCGGATGTCGAGCTTGTCCTTGATGTTCTCCGGAATCTCGACCAGGTCTTTTTCGTTCTCGCTCGGGATCAGGACCGTCTCGATGCCGCCGCGCTGCGCAGCCAGCAACTTTTCCTTCAGCCCGCCGATCGGCAGCACCTCGCCGCGCAATGTGATCTCGCCGGTCATCGCGACATTCGCGCGCACCGGAATCTTCGTCAGCGCGGAAACCAGCGCAGTGCACATGCCGATACCGGCGCTCGGGCCGTCCTTGGGCGTCGCGCCCTCCGGCACGTGCACGTGCACGTCCACCTTCTGGTGGTAGTCGGTCTCGAGACCCAGCATGTCCGCGCGGCTGCGCACAACGGTCATCGCCGCCTGGATGGATTCCTGCATGACTTCGCCGAGCTGGCCGGTGAACAGCAGCTTGCCCTTGCCGGGCACGACGGCCGCTTCGATCGTCAGCAGCTCACCGCCAACCTCGGTCCAGGCGAGGCCGGTGACCTGGCCAACGCGGTTGGCCTCCTCGGCCTTGCCGTAGCGGAAGCGGCGCACGCCCAGGAAGTCGTTGAGATTCTCCGGTGTGACGGCAATCTGCTTCAGCTCCGGCTGCAGCAGCAGCCGCTTGACCGCCTTGCGGCAGATCTTGGCCGTCTCGCGTTCCACATTGCGGACGCCTGACTCGCGCGTGTAGTAGCGAATGATGTCGAGGATGGCGGGTTCATCCACCTCGAGTTCGCCCTCTTTGAGCCCGTTCTGCTTGACCTGCTTCGGCAGCAGGTAGCGGCGCGTGATGTTGAGCTTCTCTTCCTCGGTGTACCCGGGCAGCCGGATCACTTCCATGCGGTCGAGCAGCGGCGCCGGGATGTTCAGCGTGTTCGCCGTGCAGACGAACATCACTTCGGACAGGTCGAAATCCACCTCGAGGTAGTGGTCCGCAAACGACGAATTCTGCTCGGGGTCCAGCACTTCGAGCAGCGCCGATGACGGGTCGCCGCGGAAGTCCATGGACATCTTGTCGACCTCATCGAACAGGAACAGCGGATTCCGCACGCCGGTGCGCGCCATGTTCTGCAGGACCTTGCCCGGCAGCGAACCGATGTAGGTGCGGCGGTGACCGCGGATCTCGGCCTCGTCACGCACGCCACCAAGGCTCATGCGCACGAACTTGCGGTTGGTCGCGCGCGCGATCGACTGGCCGAGCGAGGTCTTGCCGACGCCGGGCGGGCCGACCAGGCACAGGATCGGGCCCTTGAGGCGCTTCACGCGCTGTTGAACCGCCAGGTACTCGACGATGCGCTCCTTGATCTTCTCGAGGCCATAGTGGTCCTCGTCGAGCACGCGCTGGGCTGCGGCGATATCGAGATGGACCTTGGTGCGCTTCTTCCAGGGCACCCGGACCAGCCAGTCGACGTAATTGCGCACGACGGTCGCTTCCGCGGACATCGGCGACATCAGTTTCAGCTTGTTGAGTTCGGCGGTCGCCTTTTCGCGGGCTTCCTTTGGCATGCCCGCCTTGGCTATGCGTTTCTCCAGGTCGCCAAGTTCGTTCGGCGCGTCCTCCAGATCGCCCAGTTCCTTCTGGATCGCCTTCATCTGCTCGTTGAGGTAATACTCGCGCTGGCTCTTCTCCATCTGCGTCTTGACGCGGCCGCGGATCTTCTTCTCGATCTGCAGCACTTCCATCTCGCCCTCGACCAGCGACATCACCTGCTCGAGCCGCGCGCGGACGTCCTGGATCTCCAGGACCTTCTGCTTCTCGCTGAGCTTGAGGGCCATGTGCGCTGCGACCGTGTCCGCCAGCCGGCCGGGCTGCTCGATACCGGCCAGGGAAGTCAGGATCTCCGGAGGCACTTTCTTGTTGAGTTTCACGTACTGTTCGAAGTGCGACACGACTGAACGGGTCAGCACGTCGATCTCGCGCTCGTCGTAGTCCTCGACGTCCGGCAATGGCGTCATGTCGGCGGAGAAGTAGCCGTCCACATCCATGCCTTCGACCATCGCGCGCGCGGCGCCCTCGACCAGCACCTTGACCGTGCCATCGGGGAGCTTCAGGAGCTGAAGGATGGTCGCGACCGTGCCGACCGTGTACAGGTCGCGCGGCTTCGGATCATCGACATCGGCCTGCTTCTGGGCCACCAGCAGGATCTGCTTGTCGCGGCGCATCGCCTCGTCCAGCGCCAGGATGGACTTGTCTCGGCCGACGAACAGCGGAATCACCATGTGCGGGTAAACGACCACATCGCGCAGCGGCAGCACCGGCACGCGAATCGACTGGGGGGCTGTCGGGGTCTTGCTGGTCTCGTCGCTCACTTCGGAATCCTTTGGCACGCCGCCCTGGCGCCGCCCCTGGTTGATTGCAAGGATACGTCATGGGGGCGACTGTAGTGCTGCACAAGTCGCAAAAGGGGACGCGCCCCTTTTTGTCCCAAGTCGCAAAAGGGGGAGAAAAGGGGCGCGTCCCCTTTTCTCAGGGAGCGCGTCACAAACGGAAAAACCGGGTCAGTGGCCGTCGGAACCGGCGACGCGGCGTATCTCGGGGGCAGCGACCTGCGGCTCGTCGTTGCGATAGACCAGGTAAGGCTTGCTGTCGCCGAGGATGACGGTCTCGTCTACGACAACCTTGGCGACATTCTTGAGGGACGGCAGGTCGTACATGATGTCGAGCAGCACATTCTCGAGGATGGTGCGCAGGCCGCGTGCGCCGGTCTTGCGCTCCATGGCCTTGCGCGCCACCGCCCGCAGGCCGTCCTCGCGCAGTTCCAGCTCGGTGCCTTCCATCTCGAAGAGGCGCGCGTACTGCTTGGACAGGGCGTTTCGCGGCTGGGTCAGGATGGTGACCAGCGCTTCCTCGTCCAGTTCCTCGAGGGTCGCGACCACCGGCAGGCGGCCGACGAACTCCGGGATCAGGCCGAACTTGATCAGGTCTTCGGGCTCGACGTCCTTGAACAGGTCGGCGCCGGCCGGTCTTTCGCTCGGCGCGCGCACTTCGGCCACGAAGCCGATGCCCCCGCGGCTGCTGCGCTTCTCGATGATCTTCTCGAGGCCAGCAAAGGCGCCGCCGCAGATGAACAGGATGTTCTGCGTATCAACCTGCAGGAATTCCTGCTGCGGATGCTTGCGGCCGCCCTGCGGCGGGACCGAGGCAATGGTGCCCTCGATCAGCTTCAGCAGCGCCTGCTGCACGCCCTCTCCCGATACATCGCGGGTGATCGAAGGGTTATCCGACTTGCGCGAGATCTTGTCGATCTCGTCGATGTAGACGATACCGGTCTGCGCCTTCTCGACGTCGTAGTCGCACTTCTGGAGCAGCTTCTGGATGATGTTTTCGACGTCCTCGCCGACATAGCCCGCCTCGGTCAACGTCGTCGCATCAGCGATCGTGAATGGCACATTGAGCAGCCGCGCCAGCGTCTCCGCCAGCAGCGTCTTGCCGCAGCCGGTCGGGCCGATCAGCAGGATGTTGCTCTTGGCGAGCTCGACCTCGTCCTTGTCCGCGCGGTGGCGCTTATCGCCCGGCTTCGACTGCAGGCGCTTGTAATGGTTGTAGACGGCGACCGCCAGGATCTTCTTGGCGCGGTCCTGGCCGATCACGTATTCGTCGAGGACCTTGCGGATCTCGTGCGGCTTTGGCAGGCGGTCCCGGGACCGTTCCTGCTTTTCCTCAAGCTCCTCGCGGATGATGTCATTGCACAGTTCGACGCATTCGTCACAGACGAATACCGACGGCCCGGCGATCAGCTTGCGCACCTCGTGCTGGCTCTTGCCACAGAACGAGCAATACAGCAGCTTGCCGTCGTCGTGCTTGCCCCGCGTGTCGTCGACCATTCGCTGGCCTCTCTTTGGCCGGCCGGTGCCGGCAGGCTTCTTATAGCATGCCGAATCCGGCAGGGTAAAACCCTCATTTCCTCAGGCAGTTACCAACACTACCTTGCGCCGTGTCTCACTCGCTCTTGCCTATCATCGGCAGTTGGCCGCGCTTTTCGAGGACCCCGTCCACAATTCCATATTCACGGGCCTGATCGCCGCTCATGAAATTGTCGCGGTCGGTGTCGTTGCGGATCTTCTCCATCGCCTGATTGCAGTGGCTCGCGAGGATCTTGTTGAGGCGGTCGCGGGCATCGAGGATTTCACGGGTGTGGATCTCGATGTCCGTTGCCTGGCCCTGGAAGCCGCCCAGCGGCTGGTGGATCATGATGCGCGAATTGGGCAGCGCATAGCGCTTGCCCTTGGCGCCGGCAGCCAAAAGCACGGCACCCATGCTGGCCGCCTGCCCCACGCAGATGGTGCTGATGTCCGGCTTGATGAACTGCATCGTGTCGTAGATCGCAAGCCCCGCCGACACCGCACCGCCCGGCGAATTGATGTAAAGGTGGATGTCCTTGTCCGGATTCTCCGACTCGAGGAACAGCAACTGCGCCACGATCAGGTTGGCCATCTGGTCATGGACCTCGCCGACGATGAATACGACCCGCTCCTTGAGCAGGCGCGAATAGATGTCGTACGAGCGTTCGCCGCGAGCGGTCTGCTCGACGACGATCGGTACCAGATTCAGGGCCTGCGTTTCGTTTCTGCTCGTCACTAATTCACCTCATTGCTGGGACGCCGGCTCAGCGCCAAAGTTCATGATTTCCTTGAAGCTGCTCCGCTCATCCCGCACCTCGGCCATGCCGACGGCATGCGCGACGACCTGATCCTCGAGTACCGACATCTGCAACTGGCGCATGGCGGCATCGCTCTGCAGATATTGCTGCCGGGCCGCCTCCGGATCCGCGAAGCCCGCCACGATTTCGTCCAGCCGCGCCTGCACGCGGGTCACGTCGGGCTGGATACCGGCCTTGCGTATCACTTCATTCAGGATCAGCCCGAGTGCGACGCGCTTTCGGGCGGCCGGCTCGAACTGCTCGCGCGGCGGCAGCTGGCGCGTGTTCCGGGTACCCATCCTGCGCAGCGCCTCCATCTGCATGTCGCGAAGCTCCGTCTCGACCAGCGCCTTTGGCACGGCGATCGGGTTGGCCGCCAGCAACTGCTCCATGACCTGGGACTTGAGCCGCGCCTGCACAGCCTGGGCCAGTTCGCGCTGCATGTTTTCGCGCACCTCGGTCCGAAGCGCCTCGACCCCGCCTTCGCTGACTCCGAAAGCCTCGCAGAACGCCGCGTCCACCTCAGGAAGCTTTGCTTCCTCGACCTTGTGCACTTTCGCCGTGAAGTGCGCAGTCTTTCCCGCAAGCTTGCTGACCTGGTATTCATCCGGGAATCGCAGATCGAAATCCCGGGTCTCGGTGGCAGCGGCGCCGCGCAAGCCATTCTCAAAATCCGGCAGCAATCGATTGCTGCCAAGCGTCACCACCAGCCCCTCGCTGCGGCCGCCTTCGAACGGCTCATCGCCAATGCGGCCTTCGAAGTCGATGGTGACGCGATCGCCATCGCCGCAACCACGCTCGACCGCCACGTAATTCGGTTTCTGCTGGCGCAGGCTCTCGATCATCGTGTCGAGATCGCCATCGGTGACCGATGCCTGCGGCCGGACCAGGCGCAGGGATTCAAGGCCGCGCAGTTCGAATTGCGGGTAGATCTCGAAGGTGGCCGTGTAGCGCAGGTCGCCGGCCTTCTCGGTTCCCTGTGGCTCGATGCGTGGCCCGCCCGCCGGGACCAGCTTTTCCTGGCGCACGGCCTCCGCGAATGTCTCGCGAATCAGGTCGGAAACGACCTCTTCCTGGACCTGCGGCCCGTAGTGCTTGCGCACGACATGGATCGGTGCCTTGCCGGGGCGAAAACCCTTGATGCGCGCCGTGCGGCTGACCTTCAGCAGGCGCGCGTCGATCTGCTGCTTGACGCGATTCGCCGGCACCGACACCTGCATGCGTCGTTCCAGACCCGGTAGCGCCTCGACTGAAACCATCATCTGCCCGTCAACCTCGTGGTGCGAAAGGAGAGACTCGAACTCTCAAGGGTTTCCCCACCGGAACCTAAATCCGGCGCGTCTGCCAATTCCGCCACTTTCGCATCTGGAACCGGCCTGAACGCAGTGCCCCGCTGCTTCCAGCCGGTAAGTATAACGTAAGGTCAGCGCGGCCCCCGGCGGCGACGGACCCAGGCGGTCCGGCTGGCGGCGATCAGACTCGGCAGCACGAAGGCGGTCAGCACGATGACGGTTGACTCCGCCTGCCCCGCGACGATGCCGGCATAGGTGCCGAGATAGATGAAGGCGATCGTGATCGCCGCTGCGAGGATGGCGCCGATCTTCAGCGCCGCCAGCGCCGACTCGATGGGTGTCGGGTCGTCATCGGCCGTGGGACCGCCGGGCCAGTGATAGCTCGGTTCCGGAATTTCGCGACGTGGCTCCAAGCGGCGCCTCCGGCCTGGAATTGGTGGGCCATGTAGGACTCGAACCTACAACCTACGGATTAAGAGTCCGGAGCTCTACCAATTGAGCTAATGGCCCAAAACTTTGGGGCGAGCGACGGGATTCGAACCCGCGACGGCCGGAATCACAATCCGGGGCTCTACCAGCTGAGCTACGCCCGCCAATGTCCCTCGCCTGCCCGCGGCCTTCAATGGCGCGCCCGGCAGGACTCGAACCTGCAACCGCCGGCTTAGAAGGCCGGTGCTCTATCCGATTGAGCTACGGGCGCCAAAACCTGCCCGAGGCGCCGCCAGTTCAATGGTCGGGGCAGAGGGATTTGAACCCCCGACCCTCTGCTCCCAAAGCAGATGCGCTACCAGACTGCGCCATGCCCCGCCAGACGGCCTGTCGGTTGCCTACCGCACAGGGCCTTCCGGCCCGCGCGCGGGCCCGCATCTTACGGAGGCCCTTACAGCCCGTCAATTTAAGCGCACACCTCACTCGACCTGTCCGGGCAAGCCGCGGACAAGTGTTCTTTTCCTGCCACAGTAGCAAACAACCTGTGAACGGGTGTAGATTCTGAGCCATTCAATCGCGCAGCGGTTGTAGTTTTTCCGCACATAGGGGATCGAAGAATGAAAACTCGCACACCACTTGCCCGGGCTGTCAGGCTTGCGATCGGAGGAGCTGTCGGACTTTCCGCGGTCATGACCGCACCATTGGCGATGGCCCAGGACGAAACCATCTACGTCGTGGGATCGCGAATCGGGCGCGACGCTGACTTCGAGAGCCCCTCGCCGATACTGACGGTTGATCGGGATGCCATCGAGAAGTCCGGCTACTCGAATCTCCAGCAGCTCCTGGAAAAGATTCCGGTCAATGGCAATGGCGCGTTCTCGACGCGCGGCAACAACCAAGACTCGACGGCGAATGGCGCCGCATCGATCAGCCTGCGCGGCCTCGGCGCCGACGCGACGCTGGTGCTCGTCAATGGCCGGCGCGTCGCGATCAGCGCTTTCGCCGAGAGCGTCACGACCAACTTCGTCGACATCAACACGATTCCGGTTGCCGCCATCGAACGCGTCGAGGTGCTGAAGGACGGCGCTTCCGCGGTGTACGGCTCGGATGCAGTCGCGGGTGTGATCAATATCGTGCTGCGCAAGGATTTCGACGGCTTCGAAGTCTCCGCCGGGTATGGCGATGTCACGAAAGCCAGCGCGGCCGAGACGACGGCCTCGGCCATCTGGGGCACGAGCGGTGAAGGCTCCAATCTGACGATGATCTTCGATTATTTCCATAACGATACGCTGTCAAACAGCGAGCGCGGTTCCTTGGGATCCGCGGATCAGTCAGCCAGGGGCGGCGATGACAATCGTTCCTCGCGCGGCTTCCCGGGGCGATTCTTCGTGGATGGCGTCATCACGATCGATCCGGGCTGCCCCGCAGCCCAGGTGGCTGGCCAGACCTGCGTGTATGACTACGGCCCGTGGAATCTGCTGATTCCCGAATCGGAGCGCACGGGATTGATGCTGAACGGCTACAAGGGCCTGGGCGGCGGCGTCGAGGTATTCACGGAGATCGCGGTGCAACATAACCGGTCGATCGCCCAAGGCGCCCCGACGCCGCTGGATGAGACAGCGGGACTGACCATTCCGGTCACTCACCCTGACAACCCCTATCCCGGAGCGACGACTTTGGGCATCAGCCGTTTCCGGACGGTGGATGCCGGCCCGCGCCAGTGGAGCATCGATACGGATAACCTGCGCGGGGTCGTGGGCTTGCGCGGCAGACTGAATGACTGGGACTGGGAAGTGGCACTGCAGCGCGCTCGCAGCGAATCGACCCAGACCGGCAGTCGCAGCCAGGGCTGGGTGCGCACCGACTTCCTGCAGCAGCAGCTCGACCTCGGCAACTACAACCCGTTCGGCGGCGCGATCAACCCCCCGGACGTAATCAATGCGATCACGACCAGCCTGGTGCGCCAGGGCCTGTCCGAGCTGACGATGTATGACGCGCAGATCACGGGTCCATTGTTCGACATGTCGGCGGGCTCGGCGATGGTGGCGGCGGGCGTCGAGTATCGCGACGAGAACGTGTCCGATGTTCCGGACGACCAGTTCCAGCGTGGCCTGATCTTCGGTACTGAAGCAGTACAGGCAGCAGCCTCGCGCAACAACTGGTCGGCCTTCATCGAGTTCGACTTGCCGCTGGCCGAATCTCTGGATCTGCAGCTGGCCGGCCGTTACGACGACTACAGCGATTTCGGCGACACCACCAATCCGAAGGTGGCGCTGCGCTGGGCGCCGACCGATCAGATCTCATTCCGTGCCTCGTGGGGCGAGGGCTTCCGGGCACCGTCGCTGGCGCAGATTGGCCTTGGGCCGTCGCAGGAGTCGGAGTTCTTCATCGACAGCTACGGTTGCGCGGACAACCCCGCATACTGCGCGAACACCGACTTCCTGATTATCTTCTCCGGCAATCCTGACCTGCGGCCGGAGACGTCGGAAACCTTCAATGTCGGCGCCGTCTGGCAGCCGACCGAAACGTTCAGCATTTCCCTCGACTACTGGGATATCACCCAGGACAAGAAGATCGACGAAGTGCCGCGCATCTTCATCTACACGGCGGAGTGCAACAATCAGGCCAGCACGATCTGCGTGCGTGGCGCGCCGCTCCCGGGCGACACGCTGGGCCCGCTGTCATTCATCCGCAGCGGCTTCGTCAACATCGGCTCACAGAAGACGGATGGTCTTGACCTCGCCGCCTATTGGAACATGCCGCTTGGTTCGGGCGACCTGACACTTGGTCTTGACTACACGCACCTGCTGACTTTCGATAAGAGAGTGCTGGATGCGAGCGGCCTTGCGTTCGAAACGCAGAAACTGGCCGGTGAGTACAAGTATCCGGAAGACCGCGCCGCGTTGACCGGCAATTACCAGATCGGTGATTGGGGAATCTATTCCCGCATCAACTACATCAGTTCGTTCAATGACTTCCGCCTGCTGTCACCGCCAGTAGGATCCCCGGGCCACAAAGTCGGTTCCTCCACGACGGCGAATGTGCAATTCACCTACACGGGCCTCAAGAACACGCGTATCGCGCTCAGCATCGACAACGTGTTTGATGAGAAGCCGCCATTCGCGATCGGCGACGGAGACAATGACCTGTACGGCTACGTGCGGGATGTTCACAACCCGCGCGGGCGCTTCTGGAGCCTGAAGACGACCTACACGTTCTAGGTCCTGGCGATTGTCTGACGGGAAAGGGGCGCCTCGGCGCCCCTTTTCTTTTTGCCGCGCCGCAGGCCGGCGCCCGATCGCTACTGCCAGCGCCAGCTGGTGCCCGTCGGTCCGTCCTCGAGGACCACGCCATGGCCGGCAAGCTCGTCACGGATCCGGTCCGACTCCGCCCAGTTGCGCGCTCGCCTGGCCTCGGTGCGCGCCGCAACGAGGCGGTCGATCTCGGCGGGCTCCGGCCGGCCGGCCGAAGCCTCCGTCGTGCCCGTTAGCTCCGAATGCGTCGCTAGCCATTTCTCGGGCGGCTGCTCGAGCAATCCCAGGATGCCACCCAGATGGCGCAATTCCGCCGCGAGCCCCGCAGCCGCATTCGCATTGCCTGCGGCCTTGGCAACATTCAGCTCGCGCGCCAGCGACTGAATCGCGGCGAGCGCCTCGGGCGTATTGAAGTCGTCGTCCATCGCCTCCGTGAAACGGCGGGAAAAAGGGGACGCACCCCTTTCCCCGAGTAAAGGGGGTGCGTCCCCTTTTTTGACGTCGCGCAGCGCGAGGTAAAGCCGCTGCAATGCCGCATCGGCCTGACGCAGGTTGTCCTCACCATAGTTGATCGGGCCGCGGTAATGGCTCGCCAGCACGAAGGCGCGCAGCACCTCCGGCCGGAGCCGTGGCAGCACCTCGCGCACCGTAAAGAAGTTGCCGAGCGACTTCGACATCTTCTCGTCATTGACGCGCACAAAACCGTTGTGCATCCAGACATTGACGAATGGCGTGCCGCAGGCCGCGCAGGACTGTGCGATCTCATTCTCGTGATGCGGGAATTTCAGGTCCATGCCGCCACCATGGATGTCGAAATGCCCGCCGAGCAGCGCAACCGCCATCGCGGAGCATTCGATGTGCCAGCCAGGGCGGCCGCCGCCCCAGGGCGAATCCCAGGACGGCTCGCCGGGCTTGGCGCGCTTCCACAGCACGAAGTCGAGTGGATCGCGCTTCTGCTCGTCCACCTCGACGCGCGCGCCGGAACGCAGGTCGGCGAGCTTCTTGCCCGACAGTTGCCCATAGGGCTTGAAACTCGAGACGGAATACAGCACGTCGCCGCTTGTGCCCACATAGGCATGGCCCTTCGCGATCAGCGTCGTGATCATCGCGATGATCTCGGGCATGAACCGGGTCGCGCGCGGCTCATGATCGGCAGGCGCGATCCCGAGCGCCGCGAAGTCCTCGTTCATCGACTCGATGTGGCGTGCCGTCAGGGCTTCCACCGATTCACCCCGTTCACGCGCGCGATTGATGATCTTGTCGTCAATGTCCGTGATGTTTCGCACGTAGTTGACCTGGTAGCCGGAGGCCTGCAGCCAGCGACGCACCACGTCGAATACGATCTGCGAGCGCGCGTGACCGACATGGATGTGGTCATAGACCGTCATGCCGCAGACGTACATGCCGACCCGCCCCGGCACGAGTTCGCGAAACGGCTCCTTGCGCCCGGTCATCGAGTTATGAATCTCGAGCATCGACTGCCGCCTCAGTGGACCTGCGCTGCGCCGGCGAGGCGCGCCCGCACCAGTGCGGGTGGAATCGCCGGCAGCAATGCCGCAAGTTCGGGCCCGTCGCGCCGGCCGGTCAGTGCGATGCGCAGCGGCATGAAGAGCGCCGCGCCCTTGCGCCCGGTGCGCTGCTTCAGCTCGCGTCCCAGCGCCCCGAAATCCGCGCCAGCCTCGCGATAGGCAGCGAGCGCCGCTTCGAAGAAGGCCGGACCGGCCTCTGCCAGCACGGTGCTGTCCTCCGCGGCAAGCGGCGCCAGCTCACCGCAGAGCACCGGCAGCCAGCCCGCGGCATCGGCCGGAAACAGCAGATTGCCCCGCAACAGGCCCGCAAGCTGCAGGCGTTCCTGGGCCGACCAGCCGGTGGGTAGTTCGGCATCGAGCCAATGAACTGCCTGTTCGGGCGAGAGCCGCCGGACCGCCTCGCGCTGCCAGTGATCGAGCTGGGCCGCGTCGAAATGCGCCGGCGCCCGCCCCAGGCAATCGAGTCTGAAGTGGCGCGCGAAATCTGCCGGGGCCAGCCAATCATCCCGAGCGCCCGTGTGCCCGAGACGGAGCAGATAGTTGCCAATGGCCGCCGCGAGGTAGCCGCGTGCGCGCAATTCCCCGACCGTGGCGCTGCCGCGGCGCTTGGACAATGGCGCGCCGCTTGCGTCCACCAGCAGTGGCAGATGGCCATAGCGCGGGGCCGGCAGCTTGAGTGCCCGCAGCAGCAGCAACTGACGCGGCGTGTTGCTCAGGTGATCGTCGCCACGCAGCACCTGTGTCACGCCCATCAGCGCGTCGTCCACGGCATTGCAGAAGAAGAACATCGGGCCGCCGTCAGCGCGGCGCAGCACGAAGTCCCCGATCGTGGTGGCAGCAACGGACTGCGCGCCGCGGATCAGGTCCTCGAATTCAATGACCCCGGCATCGGGCACCCGGAATCTCAATGCCGGCTGGCGGCCCTCCGCGACCCGCGCGGCGCGCGCAGTGGCACTGAGTTCACGGCAGGTGCCGGGGTAGCGGGGCGGCTGGCCGGCAGCCAGCTGCGCCCGGCGCGCGACGTCGAGCTCGATCGGTGTGCAATAGCAGGGGTAGGCGTGGCCTTCACGCTCGAGACTTGCATACAGCCCGTCGTAAATGGGCCCGCGTTCAGACTGCCGGTATGGGCCACGGCCGTCATCGCGGTCCGGCCCCGCGTCCCACGACAGACCCAGCCAGGCGAGGTCGGCTAGCTGCGAAGCCTCAAATTCCGGTCCGCCGCGCTCGCGGTCGCTGTCCTCGACGCGCAGGATGAAGCGCCCGCCAGAGGCGCGGCCGAGCAGGAAGCTGAAGAGCGCCGTCCGCGCATTGCCAAGGTGCAATGCGCCGGTCGGGCTGGGCGCGAAACGCGTGACGGTCCCTGGGTCCATGGGCGGGACAGTCTACGGGATCGGGCACGGCGTCTCACGCGCCGGGGTGCGCTAATATCCCCCGGAGGAATCATCCCATGCCGCACCGCGCCGCCATCCTGCTGCTCGCCCTGATACCCGCCCTCGCGGCCGCGCAACCGTCGAGTTCGCTCGCGCCGCGGGTGCGGGTCGAGACCTCGCTGGGTGCTTTCGTGCTGGAGCTCGATACGGTGCGCGCGCCCTTGTCCGCCGAGAATTTCCTGCGCTACGTGCGCGACGGTTATTACGACGGCACCGTATTCCACAGGGTCATTGCGAACTTTGTCGTGCAGGGCGGCGGATACGATGCCAACCTTGCGGCACGCCAGGCTCACGCGCCGATACCCAATGAAAGCGGCAATGGCCTTTCGAACCGCCGCGGTACGGTGGGCCTCGCGCGCGAAGAGAGCCCGCATTCCGGCTCGTCCCAGTTCTACATCAACCTGATGGATAACGCCGCCCTCGATCCCCTGCCCAGCCGCTGGGGTTACGCGGTATTCGGCAGGGTCGTGGAGGGAATGGATGTCGTCGATCGCATCGCACATCTGGTGACCGAAACGGTTCCCAATTTCGGCGCGGATGTCCCGGTCGACCGGCCGGTCATAAAGCGCGCCTGGGTCATCGAAACTGCACCTGCGCCTGTGCCCGCGGCGGAGGCCAAGAGCCCCGAGTGAGCACCTGGTTCGCTTCCGACCTGCATCTCGATCCATCCACACCGGAAATCGCAGAGCGCTTTCTCCGGTTTCTCGCCGGCCCGGCGCAGGGCGCCGGTTCCCTCTATCTGCTCGGTGACATCTTCGAGGCCTGGCTTGGCGACGACGATCCCGAGCCTGCCCATCGCGAGGTCATGGCGGCGCTCGCAGCCGTGACGGCGCGCGGCACCCTGCTCTACCTGATGCATGGCAATCGCGACTTCCTGCTCGGCGAGCGATTCTGCGCGGATACCGGGGCCACGCTTCTCGCTGATCCGGTGATCGTGACGATCGGCAAGGATCGCGTGCTGCTCAGTCATGGCGACGGCCTGTGCGTCGATGATGGCGCCTACCAGCGGCTGCGTGCGCTGGTGCGCGATCCGGGCTTGCGGCGCGGCTTCCTGGCACTGCCGCTTGCGAGCCGCCGGCGGCTTGCGACCGAGGCGCGAGCCGGCAGCCGCGAGCATCTGGCCGCCGCGGGCGAATACATCACGGATGTGAATCAGGCTGCCGTCGAGACGCTGATGCGCGAGTCCGGCGTGCGCACCATGATTCACGGTCACACGCATCGGCCCGGCACGCACCGATTCAAGATCGACGGCGAAGAATGTACGCGGATAGTGCTGGGCGCCTGGCATTCGACCGCCAGCGTGCTGCACTGGGATCCGGCGGGCTTCCGGCTGGAGTCGTGGCCCGTCTGAAGGGCTGCCCCCGGGGGCCGTCGACTAGGGTGCGCCGGGCACCCGCTCGAGTTCGTAGCCCTCGTACTCCCCTGCAATTTCCGCGAGTATCGCCGCGCTCTTGTAGCGATGCGCCGGTTCCTTGGCAATGCAGTTGTAGAGGATTTCTTCGAGGTTCTTGAACTCCGTTGGCAGTTCCGGCAATGGCGAATGCGCGTGCTTGTAGATCACCTGCATCGGCGTGCCGGCGACATACGGCTTACGGCGCATCAACATCTCGTAGAAAATGACGCCCAGGCTGTAGATGTCGCTGCGCTCGTCCGTTTCGCGGCCATGGCCCTGCTCCGGGCTCATGTAGTACGGCGTTCCGAAAATCTCGCCGCTGCTGGTGATCGCCGCATCGAGTTGGAGCTGCTTCGACAGCCCGTAATCGATCAGGGCCACCGAAGACTCGTCGCGCAGCATGACGTTGCCGGGCTTCAGGTCGCGATGTTGCACACCGGCTCTGTGCAGGACCGTGAGCGCCTCGGCCATCTGCCGCAGGAATTTCAGGGCCTGAAGGGGTTTCATGCCGCTCTTGATGCGGGTCCGCAGGTCGCCGAGCGGAAAATATTCCATCACGATGAATGCATGATCATCGCTGACGCCGAAATCGTAGACGCGTGCGATGTTTGGATGCTTGATATCGGCGGCGATCTGGTACTCGCGCAGGAAACGATCGAATGTCCTGGCGCCGGCACCATCGTCCGGCGGCTGCCTCAGCACCTTCAGCACGACCTGCTCGCCGGTCCGCTCGCTTTGCGCCAGATAGACGGAAGAGACCGGATTCTCGGCAATCTGATCGACCAGCCGGTAACCACGGATCGTCGCGTCGCCAAAGCGTGTCCCGCGCGGCGAGTCATCCGCGCGTGGCGACGGCGGCAGTGCCTTGCCCCGCCTCGCCTGCGCCGCGCGCAGCGCTTCGATGAGCCGGTCATGGTCGATCCTGGTCTTGGACAGGCAGGCGTGCGCGCCAGCCGCAATAGCGGCTTCCTCGGACTCCGCTGTCGGCGCGGACAGCAGATAGATGATCGGTGGAAAGCCGTTGCGCCGGCTCAGGTCGCGTAGCCATGCCAGGCCATCCGCCTGACCCGGTGTATCGCCCAGCAGCACGGCATCGTAGGCACTGCCGGAAAAATCGGCCGGCAGCTTGCCCTGTGCCACCGGATCGTACTCGGCGATGCTCGGTGAATCGAAGCCTGTCGCCACGTGACGCGTCAACAGGCGCCGATAGACATCCTGCTCGTCGATGATCAGAATCCTGGCCGTCATGTTTTTATTCTAGCCTGAGCATCATCATCAGGTCGCCGACATTCGTGCCGGTCGGTCCCGTGTAGATCAGGTCACCAGTGGCTTCGAGCAGACTGCCGCTATCCGCTGCCGCCAGGCATTCTCCCGCGTCATAGCCTGCTTCCCGTGCGCGCGCGAGGGTGTCGCCGTCGACGATTGCGCCCGCATCCTCGCTCGCGCCATCGCGACCATCGGTTCCCGCCGCCAGGACCAGGAGTTCCCGGTGGCCCGCAATCTGCTGCGCGGCGGCCAAGGCGAAATGCTGGCAACGTCCGCCTCGCCCGGGCTGCGCCGGAAGTCGGACGACAGTCTCCCCGCCCCACAGCTGCAGATTCGCGCCGCCGACGGCGAACTCATGGCAGGCAGTGCGGGCCGCCGCAGCGGCTTCCCCCGAAAGCCGGGCGGCCGCGCGTTTCGGGTCGAGCCCGCGCGCGCGCGCTGCGCGAAGCGCCGCATCCAGCGCATCGTCGAGACAGCCGACCAGCGTGACGCGGCATTGCGGACTCGCCAGCAATCCCGAGCCGAGCACCGCGGGATCATCGTCTGGCACGTCCGAGATCATCAGGCCCTCGACATCGCAATCACGAAACAGTCTGGGCAGGCGGCCGGCCTTGACCAGCGACAGGGCTGCACGTTTTGCGTTCAGCGTCGCGATGTCGACGGCTTCGGCATGACCCCATTCATTCAGCCGCCGCAGTTCTGCGAGCGTGACACCCGGTGCCAGCACTTCGAGGAGCGCCGATGCCCCGCCCGATACGAGCAACAGCACGCGACTGCCGGCCGGTGTGGCGCCCGCGAATGAGAGCGCAGCGCTGCCCGCCGCGAGGCTGTGCTCCCCCGGCATCGGGTGGTCGCCGGCCTGAAAGCCAATCTGCGGATACGCGCGCAGATCATCGGCGAGACCGTCGTCCGGCGCGATGACCAGGCCGCGCACCACCCGCGCACCCAGTGCATCGAGCGCGCCCTGCGTCATCGTGGATGCCGCTTTGCCGACCGCAAGAATGCTGACGGGCCGCTCATCCTGATCCGCGGAGAGCGCGGCCCGCACGCGCCGGCGACTATCCACGGCAGACAATGCGCTCCGGTAAAGATCCAGCAGGAGTTCGCGGCGCCGGTCGCCCTGTGCGCCGCCCATCGGCGCGTCAGTCAGACCGCGCGCGCCGCGCGGCCGCCCTGCAGGTCCAGGAGGCGCTGTGCGCGCGCCCCGTCCGAGCGGTCGCGCTCGAGGCGCGCGAGATACTCGCCCGTGACGTCACCGGTGACGTAATGCCCGGAAAAGCAGGAAGTATCGAAGCTCGTGATGCGCGCGTGGCCGTGGCGGCAAGCGACGATCAGGTCCTCGAGATCCTGGTACAGCAACCAGTCGGCACCGATGATCCTGGCGACCTCTTCCTCGCTGTGACCGGCGGCGACCAGTTCGGTCGCGACCGGCATGTCGATGCCGTAGACATTCGGAAAACGCACCGGCGGCGCTGCCGAGGCGAAGTAGACATTGCTGGCCCCGGCCTCGCGCGCGAGGTCGATGATCTGCGCCGCAGTCGTGCCGCGCACGATCGAATCGTCGACCAGCAGCACATTCCGACCGCGGAACTCCAGGTCAATCGCATTCAACTTGCTGCGCACCGACTTCTGCCGCAGGTCCTGTCCCGGCATGATGAAGGTTCGGCCAATGTAGCGGTTCTTCACGAATCCTTCGCGATATTTGACGCCGAGAGCGAGCGCCAGTTGCAGGGCGCTGGTCCGGCTGGTGTCCGGAATCGGGATCACCACGTCGATGTCGTGGTCCGGCCGCAGGCGCGTGATCTTCTCCGCAAGTTTCTCGCCCATCCGCATGCGCGCCTTGTGCACCGAAATGTTGTCGATGATCGAGTCGGGCCGCGCGAAATAGACGTACTCGAAGATGCAGGGCGTGTGTTCCGCCGCCGGCGCGCACTGCCTCGCATGCATCCTGCCCTGCAAATCGATGAAGATGGCCTCGCCGGGACCGACATCGCGAACCAGCCCGAAATCGAGCATGTCGAGCGCAACGCTCTCGGACGCCAGCATCCATTCCGGGCCGCGCGGTGTCTCCCGCCGCCCCAGTACCAGTGGCCGGATGCCGTGCGGATCGCGAAAACCGATGACGCCGTGACCGACGATCATCGCGACGACGGCGTAACCGCCCCGGCAGCGCCGGAATACCGCCTCGAGTGCGCGGAAGACGTCAGCGGCCGCCGGTCGCGCCGCAGTCGAGCGCTGCAATTCGCTTGCGAACACGTTCAGCAGCACTTCCGAATCCGAGCGTGTGTTGAGGTGGCGGCGATCCTCAGCGACCATCGTGTGCGTCAGCTCGTCGGCGTTCGTCAGGTTTCCGTTGTGGCCGATGCTGATGCCGAATGGCGCGTTCACATAGAATGGCTGGGCCTCGTCGGCGCTGTCGCAGCCGGCGGTCGGATAACGGACATGACCGATACCCGCGTTGCCGATGAGCAGGCGCATGTCGCGCTCGCCGAAAACGTCGCGGACCAGGCCCTTGTCCTTGCGGGAAAACAGCGCGCGATCGTCCATCGTCATGATGCCCGCAGCATCCTGACCGCGGTGCTGCAGCACCGTCAGCGCGTCGTAGATTCTCTGGTTGACCGGGCCCGTGCCGACCATGCCGACGATGCCGCACATGGCCTCAACTCCCGGGGGTCTTGGCGGCCCGATCCAGCAGCTCGGCGGCTGCCGGCTCGGCATAGTGCTCGAGCCAGCTGGCGACAGCGTAGGCGACCGGCATGGATCTTGTCTTTTGCCACCAGTGTTCCTGGTCGAGACCAACCGCCTTGCCGCCGATCACCAGCAGTCCGATCACGACGGCTGCGCGCATCAGCCCGAACAACCCACCCAGGATACGGTCCACCAGCGCGAGACCCGCGGCGGTCCGAAGGAAGTGCGCCACTACGGCGCCGACCAATGAGCCTGCCATCAGCGTGAGCAACAGGACAATCGCCCTGCCGGTCCATTCGCGGATGCCGGGCTCGGCGAGCGCACCTCCCATCCACGGATACAGCAGGTACGCGAAGTGCCAGGCGAGCCAAAGGCCGATCAGCCAGGACAGCAGCGCGATCGCTTCGCGAACAAACCCGCGCACGCATCCGAGGATGAGCGACACCAGCAGGATGACTGCGAAGAGATGGTCAGCGCCATTCATCAGGCCGTAGCTCCATCGGGGCGAGCGGCATTCTAGCCGAACATTGCGATAACCGCCGGTGGCGTTTCACGGATGCGGCGCGACCACCGGCTGGAATCCGTCTTTGCGAAGTCGTTCGGCGATGGCGGCGGCGCGCGCGCGATCCTGTTCCGGTCCGACGCGAACCCGGTGCAGCAGCTGCCCGCCCGCCCGGTACTCGAGCACGAATGCTGAGTACCCGCGAGAGCGCAGCTCGGCAACCAGCGATTCCGCCTTGCTCCGGCTGGAAAAGGCGCCAAGCTGCACGGCCCAGGCCGATTGCGGGGGGGCGGCGGGTCCGGGTGCCCCGGCTGCCGCTGGCACGGCCGGCGATACTGGCTCCGCTGCCCCGGTGCCGGCTGGCGGAGGCGCCGCTTGGCCCGTCTTTGGCAATTCGGATGCCGGCGTTGCTGGATTGGCCTGGGGCGCCTCAGGCTCCGGCACGAGAGCATCACTTTCCGCAGGCGCTGCCGAGTCGCCGATTACGACTTCAACGCTCTTTTCATCCGCCGGCGGGGGCTGGCCAGTCGAGGTACCGGAGCCTTTCAGTAACGCCGGCACGAGCAACACGATCAGCGCCACGAGCACCAGGGCGCCAACCAGTCGTTCACGGATCCGCACGTCCATTGCGCCCGAATTGTAAACCGAGATACTGCAGGCTGGGACCGACCGTATGAAATGAACCGAACACCAGGATCCGATCACCGGCAGCGCAAGCCGCAACGGCACGATCGCAACCGGCGGCAACGCTGTCGGCCGCTGAAACAGGCGAACCGGTCTGCAGTGCGATTCGTGCTGCCAGTTCCGATTCGGGCAAGGCGCGCGGCCCATCGAGCCTGACGGCGACCCATTCCTGCACCTGGCCCTGGAGCGCCGAAATGACTCCTTCAATCTCCTTGTCGGCAAGAATGCCGCAGACCGCAATGGTCCGGCCACGGGTCCGGCGCGCCGCGAGGCTTGCGGCAAGGGCCCGCGCCGCATCCGGGTTGTGGGCGACATCCAGAATCCATTCCTGATCCTTGCTGACGATCTGGAACCGGCCCGGGAGTTGCACACCCGTGAGTCCGGCGCGCACCGCTTCGTCTGGAACCAGCACGCCCGGCTCCGCGGCTTCCAGCACCGCAAGCGCCGTGGCCGCATTTGCAAGTTGCCTGCTGCCCGCCAGCGCCGGCAGCGGCAAATCGCGGCGCCGTGAACCAAGTCCCACGTAGTCCCAGCCATCCGGGCGCTCGACAAAGTCAAAATCCAGACCAAGGCGCCTCAGGCGTGCGCCGCATCCGGACGCAACGCGGCCGACGCTTTGCGGCATGTTGCGCGAGCCGAATATCGCCGCTCGTCCCGGCCGGAAGATGCCCGCCTTCTCGATGCCGATCTGTTCGACCGTGTTGCCCAGCCATTCGCGATGGTCGAGGCCGATTGAAACGACCGCAGCGACATCGGCGTCCAGCAGGTTGACTGCGTCCAGCCGCCCGCCCATGCCGACTTCCAGCACCGCCACGTCGACGTGTTCATGCGCGAAGGCGACAAATGCCGCCAGGGCATTCCACTCGAAGAATGACAGCGAGACATCCCCGCGCGCCGCGTCGATCCGGTCAAACGCACTCAACAACAGCTCATCCGTGACCTCGCGCCCACGGATCCGGATCCGCTCCTGGTAGCGAATGAGGTGTGGCGAAGTGAACAGGCCGCATTCGTAACCGGCCACCGTCAGAATCGAGTCGAGGTAGGCAGCGACCGATCCCTTGCCGTTGGTTCCTGCGATGGTGAGGACCACCGGCGGACGCGCAAGCGCGAGCCGGCGGAACACGACGCCGACCCGCTCGAGGCCGGGGTCCACGACCCGCGGATGCGCGACCTGTTGCCATTCCAGCCAGGCCGCAACGGAATCGAATCGCATGGGATCCGCTAGCCGGAAACCGGTGGCCGGCGCAACAACAAGCGCAACAATCCTGCGATGCGGTCACGCAGGTCGCGGCGGTCGACGATCATGTCGATGGCTCCATGCTCGAGCAGGAACTCGCTGCGCTGGAAGCCCTCGGGCAGTGTCTCCCGCACGGTCTGCTGGATCACGCGGGGGCCCGCAAATCCAATCAGTGCGCGCGGCTCGGCAATGTTCACGTCGCCGAGCATGGCAAGACTTGCAGAGACCCCGCCGGTCGTGGGATCGGTCTGCACCGACACGAACGGCAGGCCATGGCGCGCCAGGACGGCGAGCGCCGCACTCGTCTTGGCCATTTGCAGCAGCGACAGCAGGCCCTCCTGCATCCGCGCACCGCCGCTCGCCGAGAAACAGACCACGGGCATGCGGTGCTGGATGGCGTGCTCGACGCCGCGCACGAAGCGTTCACCGACCACGGAACCCATCGATCCGCCCATGAACGCGAACTCGAATGCGCAGGCGACGACTTCGATGCCGTCGAGCGAGCCGGCCATTACGACCAGCGCGTCAAGTTCGCCGATGGTCTTCTGCGCGGCCGCCAGGCGATCGCGGTAGCGCTTGCTGTCGCGAAAGCGCAGCGGGTCCTCGGGCGCCACGTCCGCGCCGATCTCGGTCAAGGTATCGGGATCCAGGAATCGCGCCAGGCGGTCGCGTGCACCGACACGCATGTGATGCGCGCACTTCGGGCAGACATTGAGATTGCGTTCGACCTCCGGCCGGTACAGCACCGAGTCGCAGGCCGGGCACTTCATCCACAGGCCCTCCGGGACCGAGCGCGTGCGGCGTTCAGTCTTGATCCGCGACGGGATGATTTTCTCAAACCAGGTCACGTGGATTCCCGCTGGTTCTGGCCGGCGATCATAGCCCAAGGCGGAAGCCGGACAAGCTCGGGTATCCCCAGGGCTGGCGGGTACTGCACGCCCAGCAGGTAGAGGCCATGAGCAGGCGCCGTAATGCCGGCGCGTGCGCGGTCGCGGCTCGCGAGTGCCTCGGCGACCGATGCGGCCCCCCGCTCGCCGGTTCCGACCGGAAGCAGTGTCCCCACGATGTTGCGCACCATGTGATGCAGGAATGCGTTTGCCGTGATGTCGATTGTCACGAGCGGCCCGGCCGCGGTCACGCCGATCGAGTCGACGCGGCGATGAGTCGTCTTCGACTGGCATTCGGCGGCACGAAACGCCGAGAAATCATGTTCGCCGACCAGCTGCTGGGCAGCCTCGTGCATGGCAGTGGCATCCAGCGGGCTACGCACCCACCAGGCACGCTCGCGAAGCAGTGCGGGGCGTGTAGCGCGCTGCAGAATGCAGTATCGGTAGCTGCGCGCCAGCGCCGAATGCCGGGCATGAAACCCGGCGTCAACGCCAACGGCCCAGGTCACCGCGATTTCAGGCGGCAGCTCGCCATTGGTACCGAGTACCCAGCCGCGCATCGGGCGCTCGGCCGTGGTATCGAAATGGGCGACCTGGCCAAAGGCGTGAACCGCAGCATCGGTGCGTCCTGCGCAGGTCGCCTCGACGGGATGATTGGCGACGCTTCCCAGCGCGCGCTGGACATGGTCCTGGATGGTTGCCAGCCCGGGCTGCAACTGCCAGCCGGCAAATCGTGCGCCGTCGTATTCCAGGCCGACGGCGAGGCGCCGCCGCGCCGCGCTCACGCGCCCGGCAGCGAGTCGATCAGCCGGCGTGCTTCCTGCTTCTGCGAGGCACTGCCCTCGGCCAGCACTTCCTGGAGGATATTGCGCGCCCCGTCAGGGTCGCCCATGTCCATATACGCACGCGCCAAGTCGAGCTTGGTGCCCACCTCGCTCATCGTGACGGGCTCCAGGTCGGACAACTGCGGCAACTTTTCCGTTGCAGCATAGCTTGCGGTCGAGGAACTCGCCGTGCCGGCGTCCTCCATGGCACTGCCGACATCCAGGTCGATAGCGGCGGCACTGCCGTCTTCCATTGAAGCCAACAGGGCCGTGCGTTCCGCATCCGACACGCGCGCGATGCTGGTGGCGTCGGTGCCCGTAGACTTCGGCATCTGGCGCGTGCTTTCGTCGCGCGGCTCGAGCCGCAAGGTCTCTTCGACGTAAGTCGCCTGAATGGTGGCTTCGTCAGCCGATTCGGGCAGCCCTTCGAAATCGCCGACGTCCAGGCCCAGGTCGTCGATTGCCATTTCCGCCGTTGCATCCGGCGACAGGGAGCCGGTGAAGTCGCTGCTGCTGACGCGTTCGCGAATCGTGTCGCTGCCGCGCTGGCGCAGCGCGGGCGTTTCGACCGTCGGAGTCTCCGAAGACGGAAGTTCAAGGGTCGGCATCTCGACCGTTCCGGGGCCCTCGCGCGGGGAGATCTTCTGTGTCGTGTTGAAGGCCGCCGGACCTTCATCCAGGTTGAACTCGAGCATCTCGCGTTCACCGGTCACCGCATTGCTGTCGCTCGCGGCCAGCACCTGGCCGAGATCGAGGTCCATGCTCTCGTCTCCGGAGGGCGCCGACAGCAGTTCGAGGTCAACGCGATTCTCGCCGCCTTCGAGGCTGAGATCGACACCGGTGGACTGAACGTTACCGGCGAACAGCGATTCATCTGGCGCGAGTTGCCGGCCCATGATGACGACGCGATCCCAGTCGCCGCCGGACCCAAGGGTCTTGCGCAGGTCACGGGCGATCCCAAGAAAAGCCTGCGTGTCGCCAGCCACGAAATGAATTTCCGCAAGTTTCTGCTTGAGGTCATTGCGGTCCGGCTGCTTCTTCAGCGCCATCCTGATCAGGTCGCAGGCCTGGTCGTACAGACCGTAGGCCATGTGGAAATCCGCCTCGGCCAGCGGGTCGGCCTGGTCGAGATCCAGCGCCGCCTCGGTGCTGATCGTCTCTTCCTGGCTGACTGCCGGCGCCGGCTCGGGCTTCGCGCGCGCCGCGGGACGTTCCGGTTCCTCGACGAAGAAGCCCTCTTCCTCGACTCGTTCGATCTCGGCAGTCTCATCCGCAGCCGCCGGCAAGGTGCGCAGGCGCGTCGTCTCCGTGGGCACCGGCGCCGTCACCGGTAATTCAAAGCCCTTCAGCGCCACATCCACGTCCTGTTCGCGGCGGCGCCGGACATAGCCGTAGCCCAGGCCGCCAACCAGCACCAGCGCCGCTGCGCCGAGCAGGAACAGCCAGTTGTCCGTCAACCGATCGAGGAATGACGGCCCTTCAGCTTCCGGCGCAGGCTTTGGCTTCGCGGCAGGCTTGGGTTTCGGCTTGGCGACAACCTCGGGTTTCCTGGCCTCTTCGACCGGCGGCACCGCCGTACCCGTGTCGAACTCCGGAGCAACCGCCGTCTCTTCCGGCGCGGGTTTCTCCGGTGCGGCCACAACGGGCTTCTCGACCGCTTTGGCGCTCGCCAGCTTGCTCTGCAGCTCGGCCAGTTCCTGATGCTTGAGTTCCAGCAGGCGACTCTGCTCTTCGATTTCGCGCTGCAGCGTCCCGACCTGCGACTCGGTTGAGGCGCCAGCCACCGGTTTCCCGGCACCGGCCTCAGGCACGCCTTCCTCCGGTGTCACCAGACGCAGGCGGGCGCTCTCGGCACCGCCGCCGCTGGCGCGCCAGGCGGAAATCTGACGGCTGACTTCGGCGGATGCCTCGCCGGCCCCGATCGTCGAAAGTTCGTCCGAACCGGGCACACGCAGGATTGCGCCTGCGCGCAGCACATTGATGTTGCCCTGGAATGCTTCGGGATTGGTGCGGAACAGCCCGATCATCATCCGCTGCGTCGTCGCCCGATCGCCAGGCGCCAGCGAGCCGGCAATCTTGTAAAGGGTATCGCCGCGCTCGACCCGATAGGTCGACGGACCTTCCGCCGTCGGCGCGGGCGCGGCAGCAACCGGCTCGCTGGCTGGCGCAGCTGCCGGGGCAGCCGCGGGTCGCGGCGCCGCCAGCTCGGCTTTCGGCGCAACGATCGGCGCGGGCGCGGCCTGTTGGCTCTGCGGCGCGAAGACCGGCGGATCCAGCAGGACCGTGTACTCGCGCAGCAGCCGCCCGCGCGGCCAGCTGACGTCTACGAGAAACGACAGGAAGGGCTCGCTCACCGCTTCGCGCGAGCGGACCTGGATCACGCTGCGCCCATCCTTGCCGCGTCCGACGCGGAACTCGAGAGCATCCAGGTAGGCGGGACGGTCGAGGCCATAACGCTCGAACAGATCGCGCGACGCAAGCTGCGCCTGCAGCGCACTCAGCTCCTCTGGCGTCGCGGCGACCAGGTCGATCTCGGCCGTCAATGGCTCATTGAGCGCCGATCCCAAGCGGATTTCGCCCAGACCGAGGGGCAAGGCCACCGGTGGCGCGAGCAACATTGCCGACATGAGGACGCGCAGTTTCCAGCTCATCGTGACTCCCCAAGGCCGTCGTAGCCGGTCAGGCTTCGGCCATGAGTTTGCGAAGTGGTTGTGAAATCGATCACAAGTCCCTGATCCTTTGGACTATAGCTTACACGCCGGATTTACCAAAATCTTGCCCCCCGTCACGCAATTTCGGCCCCGCGAACCAGCCTGCAAAGGCAGGCGCAATGCTTTGATTCACGGGGACTACCGTCGATTCGTGATCACCGGAGTCCCGGAGACAATATCCGCACACTGCGCGCGATGGCGCAAGTAGTGATCCATCAGCACCAGCAATAGCATCGCCTCCGCAATCGGCACGGCCCGCAGCCCGACGCAGGGGTCGTGGCGCCCGGTGGTGACGATTTCGACGGGTTTCCCGTCCAGGTCAATCGTCCTGCCCGGCACCTGGATGCTGGAGGTCGGCTTGAACGAGATGTGAACAATCAAGTCCTGTCCTGAACTGATGCCTCCCAGCGTGCCGCCGGAATGATTCGAGGTGAAGCCCGAAGGCGTGAGCTCATCGCGATGCTCGGAGCCCCGTTGGGCTGCCACAGCGACTCCATCGCCAATCTCGACGGCCTTGGCCGCATTGATCCCCATCATTGCGAATGCGATGTCGGCGTCCAGCCGGTCGAACATCGGCTCACCGAGGCCAGGCGGCACGTTTCGCGCCAGGACCGTCACGCGGGCGCCGGCCGAATCGCCGTCCTTGCGCAGCTGGCGGAGATACTCCTCGAGCAGCGCGATCTTGTTCGGGTCCGCGCAAAAGAACGGATTGTCGCGCGCGCCGGAAAGATCCACGCAGTCGAGCCGATGCGGTCCCGCCTGGGACAGGTAACCATCGACCTCCAGACTCAGTTTCTCGCGCAGGTACTTGCGCGCGATCGCCCCGGCCGCAACTGTTGCGACCGTGATGCGTGCAGAGGAACGCCCCCCACCCCGATAATCGCGGAATCCGTACTTCTGCTGATACGCGTAGTCCGCGTGCCCCGGGCGGAAGCGGTCCTTGATCTTCTCGTAGTCGCGCGAGCGCTGATCCACGTTATCAACCAAGAGGCCGATCGCAGTACCGGTCGTACGGCCCTCGAACACGCCCGACAGGATCCGGACCCGATCCGGCTCCCTGCGTTGGCTCGTGTGCCGCGACGTGCCGGCGCGCCGCAGCTCCAGATCGGCCTGCAGGTCCTCTTCAGCAAGCATGAGCCCAGGCGGGCAGCCATCGATGATCGCGCCGATCGCCGAGCCATGGCTCTCGCCGAATGTCGTGACCGTGAACAGCTTGCCGATCGTGTTGCCGGACATGCGCAATTGCCTATAGCTGGCTGGCGTTCAGCAGGAACACGCCGCCGCCGCCGTGCTCGAATTCGAGCCAGGTGAATGGCACCGACGGCCAGCGCTGTCGCACGGCATCTTCCGTATCGCCGGTCTCGACGACCAGGATTCCATGCGGCTCGAGATGGCGGCGCGCACCCGCCAGGATCCGCGCGATGATCGCGAGTCCATTTCGTGTCGCATGCAGGCCAAGTCGCGGTTCAGAGTGATACTCCGGCGGCAAGCGGCGCAGTTCAGCTGCCGGCACATAAGGTGGATTGCTCACGATGATATCGTAGCGCCGCCCGCGCAATGCGCCATAGACATCGGATCGAAGGACCCGCACGCGATGTCCCAGCCGGTGGCGCCGGACATTATCGCGCGCCAGCGCCAATGCCCGCGGCGAGATATCGGTTGCATCGACACGGGCGCCAGGCAGCGCATGGGCCGCCGCAATTGCGATGCACCCGGAACCGGTGCCGATGTCGAGCACGCGGCCGACGCTCGTCGCGTCGATCCATGGCCTGAAGGAATTGCGGCAGATTTCGGCGATCGGCGAGCGCGGCACGAGTACGTCACGCGTCACGCGGAACTCGTGACCCGCAAACCAGGTGACGCCGGTCAGGTAGGCCGAAGGCAGGCGTTCCTCGATCCTGCGGCGCAGCAGTGCGTCGACCCTGCGCCGGCCGGCGGCGGGCACCAGCAGCCGGTAGCTGCCAGGCGCCGAATCATGCGGCAGTCGCAGCGCATGGAAGACGAGCGCCGCTGCCTCGTCGCGCGCATTGGCTGTGCCGTGGCCGTAGGCCAGCCCCGCCCGTTCGAGCAGGCGTGATGCCCAGTCCAGTAATTCGCCGACTCGTTGCGTGCCTGCCATCGTCCAAAGTCTAACCCGCCGCCCGCGCTGGGCGCGGGCGGCACTGTGGGATAATTCCAAGGTGAAGCGCCATCTCACCTGGGTCATCGTCCTCATCGCCGCACTGGCCGGCGCGACGAGCGGCTGGATCGCGATGCGCCTGGCAGCTGCTCCGGCGGCGCTGGAGCAGGCGACGCGACTCGACGTCGCGCGGCCGCTGCCGCAATTCGAGCTTACGGACCAGGCCGGCGGCGTCTTCCGGCGTGAGAGCCTGCGCGGCCAGTGGACACTGATGTTTTTTGGCTTCACGAATTGCCCAGACGTTTGTCCGACGACGCTCGCCACACTCGCCGAGGTCCGCCGGCGGCTGAAGGATCTGCCATCCGGCGATTGGCCGGTCGTCGCGTTCGTCAGCGTGGATCCGGGGCGCGACACGCCGGCCGCACTCGGTCGCTATGTATCGCATTTCGACCCGCAGTTCCTGGGCATCACCGGCGCGCCGGATGCGATTCAGACCCTGACGCATGGCCTCGGCGTGGCCGTATCGCTCGGGCCGGTGTCTGCGCATGGCAATTACACGGTCGATCACACTGCAGCGATCTTCATGATCGACCCGTCGGCCGCACTGGCCGCCGTATTCGGCAGCCCGCATGCGGCTGACGCGATCGCGGGCGACTACCGCAAGATCGTGGCCGCAAAGCGTTGACGGGCATCTCTGACGTGAGCAGCCGCAGCGTGCGCGATCGGGTCTTCATCGGGGCGCAATACCTGCTGCCCCAGCATTTCCTCTCGCGGCTGATAGGCTCGCTGGCACGCGCACAGGCCGGCTGGCTGAAGCGCGCGCTGATTCGCGGATTCCTCCGGCATTATCCCGTCGATCTGTCGGAGGCCGAACGCAGTAATGCGTCGGACTATGAGTCCTTCAATGATTTCTTCACCAGGCGACTGCGCCAGGGTGTCCGCCCGATCGACCGTGAACCGGCGGCGGTCGTCTGCCCGGTCGACGGCTATGTCAGCCAGGCGGGCGCATGCGGCGGCGACGGGATGCTGCAGGCCAAGGGAATCAGCTACTCCGTGAACGCACTCCTGGGCGGCGATGCAGCGCTCGCCGCGCAATTCGCAGGCGGCGCCTACGCAACGCTCTACCTCGCCCCGCACAACTATCATCGCATCCACATGCCGCTCGCCGGCACGCTGCGTCTGGCGCGACACGTGCCGGGCGATCTGTTCAGCGTCAACGCCGCGACTGCGGAAGGCGTGCCCGGGCTCTTTACGCGCAACGAGAGGATCGTTTGCGTCTTTGATACGAGCGCGGGCCCGATGGCCGTCGTGCTGGTCGGCGCCCTGTTCGTCGGCAGCATGAGTCTCAGCTGGGCCGGCGAAATCCGGCGGGAACACCCGCGCCGCATGCGCGAGCTCCCGGTGCGGCCGGTCATCGCGCTCGAAAAGGGTGCCGAGCTCGGATGGTTCAACATGGGCTCGACCGTGATCCTGATGTTCGCTCCGACGGGCCCGGTACTGGTGCCGGGCCTGGCGCCCGGACAGCCCATGCGCATGGGCAAGCGCATTGCCACATATTCATGAATCACGCTGAGTGGCGGCCCGCGGCAAGCATTGAAGTGATCCGGAGTCGCGCGTCGATGCTTGCGCGCGTCCGTGCCTGGTTCGCGTCCGAACGGGTTCTCGAGGTGCAGACGCCGCTGCTGTCCCCGGCCGCCGTCAGCGACCCGCAGATCGAGTCGATCGCGGCGCAGCCATTGCGGGGCCCGGCCATGTACCTGCAGACCTCGCCTGAGTATCCGATGAAACGCTTGCTCGCGGCCGGGGTCGGTGACTGTTACCAGATATGTCCTGTGTTCCGGGATGGTGAATCGGGTCGCCAGCACAATCCGGAATTCACGATGATCGAGTGGTACCGCGTGGGCTTCGGCGTGGATGAACTTGAGCGCGACGTTGACCGCCTGTTGCGCGCCGCGCTCGGTGAGCTGCGCGCGTTGCAGCCGGCGCGTCAGGTCACTTATCGACAGGCCATCGCCGATTCCTGCGGCCTGGACTGCAGCAGCGCAACATCGGAGGAGATCGAGACAGTCCTGCGGGATCGCGGTGTCGCGCTCAATTTGACTTCCGGCCAGGATCGCGATGCCTGGCTCGACCTGCTGATGGCGACCGTGGTCGGGCCAGGGCTCGGCCACGCGGGCCCGGTATTCGTGCGCGATTACCCGGCGAGCCAGGCAGCATTGGCGCGTCTGCGCGATGACGGGGATGGCTGGCCGGTCGCAGAACGATTCGAGCTCTATCTTGACGGTGTCGAACTTGCCAACGGCTTCCATGAACTGGGCGACGCGCTCGAACAGCGGCGGCGATTTACGCAGGATCTACAGAAGCGGCAGCAGCGCGGCCAGCGACTGGCGCCGCTGGACGAGAAATTTCTGGCTGCGCTGGATGCAGGCTTGCCCGATTGCGCCGGCGTTGCCCTCGGGTTCGACCGGCTGGTCATGGCGGCGCTCGGGCTGCCGTCGATCTCCGGGGCGATGGCGTTTCCAGTTGACCAAGCCTGAGGAGACGGGATGAATCAGTCATTCACTGAAACGTACCAGGGGCTGTTGCGGCAGGCCGAAGGTCTGTTCGACGGCGAACGCGATCCCTGGGCCAACGCTGCGAACGCAGCGGCATTGATTCGCGAACTTGTGCCCGATCTCAACTGGGCCGGCTTCTACTTCCTGCGCGGCGGGCAATTGATCGTCGGGCCGTTCCAGGGGCGGGTTGCCTGCGTGCGGATTCCGCTGGGGCAAGGGGTCTGCGGCAAGGCGGCGCAGCGGCGTGCGACCGTCATCGTGCCGGATGTGCACCAGTTCCCGGGGCACATCGTCTGCGACGCGGCGTCGAATTCCGAAATTGTCGTGCCGCTGATCGCGCAGGAGCGGCTGGTCGGCGTGCTCGACCTCGACAGCCCAAGTTACGGTCGCTTCGGCCCGCAGGACGCCGTCGGGCTCGAAGTCCTTGCGGTGCGGCTCGCTGCTGCCTGCGACTGGCGACTTGCTGGTATCGACGGGTTCGACGCGGGCTGGACCGGTCGCGGCGGCCGCCGCGAGGTCACTTGACGCGCGCGATGTACTGGCCGCTGCGCGTGTCGACCCGGATCGACTCGCCCTGATTGACGAACAGCGGCACCTTGACCACCGCGCCGGTCTCGAGCTTTGCGGTCTTCGTGCCGCCGGTAACTGTATCGCCACGCATGCCCGGATCGGTTTCGACGATCTTGAGCTCGACGTGGGGAGGTGGCGTCACGGTCAACGGCTGGCCATTCCACAAGGTCACGATGCAGACGACGCCTTCCTTGAGCCATTGAGCCGCGTCACCAACGGCGGTCTGGCCCGTCGAATACTGCTCGAAGCTTTCGGGCTGCATGAAGTGCCAGAAGCTGCCGTCGAAGTACAGGTACTGCATGTCGACATCGACCACGTCGGCGGCCTCGACGGAATCGCCCGACTTGAAGGTCCGCTCGATGACCCGCCCGGTCCTGAGATTGCGGATGCGGGCGCGATTGAAGGCCTGGCCCTTGCCGGGCTTCACGAATTCGTTGTCAACGATCGTGCAGGGATCGTTATCCATCATGATCTTCAGGCCCGACCGGAATTCATTGGTGTTGTAAGTGGACATCTCAGGTGGCCGGGGCCCTGGTTGCAGGCCGGTGCTGGACAAAAGGGCGCGTATCATAGCCAGAACCCGATCGACCGACCACCCTGCCCGAAACCGCGCTCCAGGCGTGAAATGCGCCGTGAATGGCACGGTCCCGCGCCGCTGCCAGTCTCCAGCGTATGGCATTCCACGACGCCGGTCGCGAAACTCATGGAATTCGGGATGTTAGTATCCTGCCTCCCACGCCAACCGACCGCAGCCGGAGCCGGAATTGAAGCAACCTGCCGCCGTCCCGATGATCGCCCTGACCCGCAGTCAGGACAACGTCGAGGCGATCAACAAGGCGCTGCGTAACGCCGGCCATCCGGTACACGTGACCTGGCTGCCGGATGCGCGCGACCTGGGGGACGTGTTGACCCAGGCATCCGCTGAAATGCTGCTGCTGTTCGCCGACGAAGGCATCATCGATCTCGCGAGTGCCATGGATTTTCGCTCGCGTTTCGCACCGGAGGTGCCGGTGCTTGTGGTGCGCGACAAACTCGACGAGATCTCGATTGCGGAGGCGCTGGCGCTCGGGGCCCAGGACGCGGTGACGCTCGGCAATATCAGGCGGCTGCAATTGGTGGTCGGTCGCGAGTTGCGTACCTACCGCCTCGACCGGGCGCTTTCGGTCACACTCGCCACGGCGCGCGAATACAAACAACAGCTGCAGCATGTCGTCGAGGGATCCACCGACGCCATCGCCCAGGTCCAGGAAGGCATCATCGTCGACGCGAATCCGGCCTGGATCGAATTGTTCGGCTATTCGTCGGCCGACGAAGTCACCGGCACGCCGCTGATGGATGCGTTCGACGCGGATGATCATGTGGCGATCAAGGGCGCACTGGTCGCGTGCCTGCAGGGCAAGTGGTCCGGCCACACGCTGCATGCTTCGGCACTCTTGGTCAGTGGCCACACGCCGTCGCTGGAATTCCAGCTGCGCAAGGCCGAGTACGACGGCGAGCCCTGTGTCCAGGTTTACGTGCCTGCCCGGGTCAAGGACGGCGGCGAGGTCGAGCGCCGGCTGGAAGAGGCGATGCAATGCGACCCCGCGACCGGCTTCCTGTATCGCCGCTTCTTCGTCGAAAAGCTGCGCGAGCGTCTGGCCCAACCCGCGAAGGCCGGCGTCCGGTTTCTGGCATACATCGAGCCCGACAAGTACGAAGCCGTGCTCGAAGACGTAGGCGTCATGATTGGCGAGGATTTCCTGACGGATTTTGCGCGACTGCTGCGCGAGCAGGTGCAGGCAGGCGATCTTGCGGGCCGCTTTGGCGGCAACGGCTTCATGGTATTGATCGAGCGCGGCAACAGCCGCGATGTCGATGCCTGGGCCGCGCATGTCGTGCAAAAGGTCGCGAGCGAGGTCTTCCAGATCGGTTCGAAGTCTGTCTCGACGACCTGCACGATCGGCCTTGGCCCAGTGCCCGCCGAAATCCGTGAGCCCGAAGGCCCGGCCAATGACGCCTACAATGCCAGCCGCCAGGGACGCGAGCTGGGCGGCAATCGCGTGCAGCTGCTGGAACACACTGGCGCGATCCTGAAATTGCAGGAGGCGGACCGGCAGTGGATCAAGCAGATCAAGTCGGCACTGATGGAGAACCGCTTCCGGCTCGTGCAGCAGCCGATTGCCAGCTTGGTCGGCGATGACCAGGGCATGTTCGACGTGCTCGTTCGCATGCTCGACGAGCAGGGACAGGAAGTCCTGCCATCGCTGTTCATGCCGGCCGCCGAGCGCAACGACCTGATGAAGAATATCGATCGCTGGGTCATTGGCGCGGCAATGTCTTTCTGCGCGGCCCGCAAGCCGGGGGGCCTGTTCGTGCGCCTGTCAGAGGACTCGCTGTCCGACAAGTCACTGCCCGGCTGGCTCGCGAACCAGCTGAAGACCACGAAAATCGAGCCGGCGCGCATGGTTTTCCAGGTCCGCGAGGAAGTCGCCGCCCATCAGGTCAAGGAAGCGCTGCGACTGCAGGACGCGCTGCACGCACTCAAGTTCCGGTTTGCGATCGAGGGCTTTGGCCTCGGGCGCGACGCCGAGCAGCTGCTGAGTCATCTGACTCCGGACTTCGTCAAGATCCATGGCGCGCTGATGCAGGGCCTGTCGGCGGACCAGGATAAACAGAGTCGCGTGAAGTCGCTCGTGGACCTCGCGCACAAGTGCAAGGCGACAACGATCGGCGAGCGCGTGCAGGACGCGAATACCATGGCCGTGCTCTGGCAGCTCGGCGTGGAATGCATCCAGGGCTATTTTGTCAACGCACCCGAGGAAATCGTCCTCACTTCAACGATGGCTTGACGCGCCGCAGGCTGCTCGGCGCCGATTTCAATCACTCCACGCTGAGCCGATCGACTTTTCGCCAGCCGCGCGGAAGAAGTGCGCCACGCTGGCCCCGTTCGCCGCGGTAATCGGCAACATCCTTCCAGGCGATCGTCATCTTCCGGTCACCGCACCAGACCATCACGTTTTGCCCGGCTGCGACGACGGTCGCGGCAACCATCAGTTCCTCTCCGGCGCGGGATTTCTTGCCTGGCACACCAAAGATCAGATTACCGCGACCCTTCTCCATTTCCGGCAGGTCGCCCACGGGGAACGCGAGCAACCGCCCTTCGCTGTTGACTGACACGACCAGCGCCGCCGGATCGGCGGGCACTGACGCTGCCGCCAGCACCTTCGCATTCTCTGGCAGGTTGAACACGGCCTTGCCTGCCTTGTTGCGCGAGTAGAGCGCCTCGAGTTTCACGATGAAGCCATGACCCGCATCGCAGGCTAGGAGCCACGGATCGGCCGGCTCGCCGATCAGGACTGCCGCAAAAATTGCGCCGTCTGGCGGGTCGAGCCGACCCGACAGCGGCTCGCCCTGCCCGCGCGCCGAAGCCAGCGTGTGCGCCGGCAGCGAGTAAGCCCGCCCGGTCGAGTCAACGAACACGGCTTGCTGCGTGCTGCGGCCACGGGCCGCCGCCTGGAAGGAATCACCGGTCTTGTACGAAAGCGCGCGCGGGTCAATGTCGTGGCCACGTGCCTGCCGCACCCAACCGAGACTGGACAGGACGACGGTCACCGGCTCCGCCGTGACCAGTTCGGTTTCATCGATCGCCTGCGCGGCCTCACGCTCGACAATTTTCGTGCGGCGCTTGTCGCCATACTTCTCGGCGTCAGCATTGAGTTCCTCGCGGATCAGCTTCTTGAGCCGGGCGGGGCTCTTCAGTGTCTTTTCGATGCCCTCCTTCTCGGTCGAGAGCTCCGCCTGTTCGCCGCGGATCTTCATCTCTTCGAGTCGTGCCAGGTGACGGAGCTTCGTCTCGAGGATTGCCTCGGCCTGCTCGTCGGACAGCTTGAAGCGCTTGATCAGCACCGGCTTCGGCTCGTCCTCCTTGCGGACGATGCGGATCACCTCGTCCAGGTTCAGGAAGGCGATCAGCAGGCCTTCGAGGATGTGCAGGCGGGCATTGACCTTGTCGAGCCGGAACTGAAGCCGCCGCTTGACCGTATCGAGGCGGAAACCGAGCCATTCGGCCAGGATTTCCCTGAGTCCCAGCACTTTCGGGCGCCCGTCGAGCGCGATGACATTGAGATTCACGCGGTAACTGCGCTCGAGGTCGGTGGTCGCGAACAGGTGCGCCATCAGCTGTTCGACGTCAACCCGGTTCGAGCGCGGCGTGATGACGAGTCGTGTCGGATATTCGTGGTCGCTCTCGTCACGCAGGTCCTCGACCATCGGCAGCTTCTTTGCGCGCATCTGGCCCGCGATCTGCTCGAGGACCTTGGCGCCCGAAACCTGATACGGCAGCGCAGTGACGACGATCTCGCCCTCCTCCATTTCGTAAACGGCGCGCGCGCGGAATGTCCCATTGCCGCTCTGGTACATCGCGCGCATTTCCGATTTGGGCGTGATGATCTCTGCGCCGGTCGGGAAGTCCGGGCCGAGGATGTGCTTGCAGAGATCGCGCACGCTGGACTCTGGTTCGTCCAGCAGCAAGATGCAGGCGGCCACGATTTCCTTCAGGTTGTGCGGCGGGATGTCGGTCGCCATGCCGACCGCGATACCCTGTGTGCCGTTCAGCAGCACATTTGGCAGGCGCGCCGGCAGCAGCCTGGGCTCTTCGAGCGTGCCGTCGAAGTTCGGCACCCATTCGACCGTTCCCTGGGCGAGCTCCGACAACAGCGTCTCGGCGTAGGGCCGCAGGCGCGCCTCCGTATAGCGCATCGCGGCAAATGACTTGGGATCGTCGGTGGAGCCCCAGTTGCCCTGCCCGTCCACGATCGGATAGCGGTACGAGAAGTCCTGGGCCATCAGCACCATCGCCTCGTAACAGGCGCTGTCGCCGTGCGGGTGGTACTTGCCGATCACGTCGCCGACCGTGCGCGCCGACTTCTTGTGCTTGTTTGCGCTTGCGAGTCCGAGCTCGCTCATCGCGTAGATGATCCGGCGCTGCACGGGCTTCAGCCCGTCGGCTAGCTGCGGCAGCGCGCGATCGAGGATGACGTACATCGAGTAGTCGAGGTACGCCTTCTCCGTGAATGTCCGAAGCGGCTGCCGCTCGATGCCTTCGAAGTCGAGCGGCTGCTCCTTCATGGCTGGACGTCCGCGAGATTGCCCTTGCTCTCGAGCCATTCGCGCCGGTCCGCCGCGCGTTTCTTCGCCAGCAGCATGTCCATGGTCTGGTCGGCACCATCCTTGGCGTCAATCGTCAGCTGCACCAGCCGGCGCGTCTCGGGCGCCATCGTGGTCTCGCGCAGCTGCAACGGGCTCATCTCGCCGAGTCCCTTGAAGCGCGTGATCACTGGCTTGCCGCGCAGCCCCTCGGCCTGAATGCGGTCGAGGATGCCATCCTTCTCGTATTCGCCGAGGGCATAAAAGAGGCTCTTGCCAATGTCGATGCGAAACAGCGGTGGCATCGCCACGTAGACATGACCGGCCGTCACCAGCGCGCGGAAATGCCTGAGGAACAGCGCGCAAAGCAGGGTTGCGATATGCGCCCCGTCTGAATCCGCGTCCGCAAGGATGCAGATCTTGTGGTAACGAAGGCCCGCCAGGTCCATCGTGCCGGGATCCACGCCGAGCGCTGTGGCGATGTCGTGGACTTCCTGGGACGAGAGGATGTCCGCGGCATCGACCTCCCAGGTGTTCAGGATCTTGCCGCGCAGCGGCATCACCGCCTGGAATTCGCGATCGCGCGCCTGCTTCGCCGATCCGCCTGCCGAATCGCCCTCGACCAGGAACAGTTCGCAGCGCTCGGGCTGCTGCAATGTGCAGTCGGCAAGCTTGCCGGGCAGCGCCGGGCCGCTAACGATCCGCTTGCGCGTGACCCGCTGTGCAGCACGGGTGCGTTCCAGCGCGTTCGCGATCGCAAATTGCGCGATCTTCTCGCCGGCCTCCGGATGCTGGTTCAGCCACAGCGCAAACGCATCCTTGACCACGCCCGAGACAAAGGCGGCGGATTCGCGCGATGAAAGTTTTTCCTTGATCTGCCCGGCAAATTGCGGATTCTGCATGCGCACCGACAGCACGAATGCGACGCGATGCCAGACGTCTTCCGGCGCGAGCTTCAATCCGCGCGGCACGAGATTGCGGAACTCGCAGAACTCGCGCACCGCGTCGGTCGCGCCGGCCCGAAGTCCATTGACATGCGTGCCGCCCTGCGGTGTCGGTATCAGGTTCACGTAACTCTCGGCGATGGACTCGTCGCGCTCGGCCGCCCAGCAGAAGGCCCAGTCGGCAACCTCATGACCTCCCTTGACGTGGCCGGTGAACGGCTCATCCGGCAGCCGAAGGTCGTCACCGAGCTGCTCGATCAGGTACTCGCCGAGGTCACCGGTGAATAGCCATTCGTCGGTTTCGCCGGTCGCCTCGACGGCAAGCCTGACGCGCAGGCCCGGGCACAATACGGCCTTGGCTTTCAGCACGTGCTTGAGCCGCGGCACCGAGACACCTGCTGAGTCGAAGAATCCGGGGTCCGGCCAGAATCGCACCGTCGTGCCGGTCTGGCCACGCTTGGCGGGGCCGACGACTTCGAGTTTCGAGACCACCTTGCCGTCCCGGAACCCGATGTTCCATTCCTTGCCGTCGCGCCGCACATTGCATTCGAGGTGCTTCGACAAGGCGTTCACGATCGAAACGCCGACGCCGTGCAGGCCACCAGCCGCCTCGTAGCTATGGCCCGAGAACTTTCCGCCGGCATGCAGGCGGGTCAGGATCAGCTCGACGCCACTGACCTTCTCCTTGGGATGGATGTCGACCGGCATGCCGCGGCCGTCATCGTCCACCGAGACCGAACCGTCGCCGTGCACGATGACCGAGATGTTCCGGCAGTGACCGGCCAGCGCCTCGTCGACGCTGTTGTCGACCACCTCGTGCACGAGGTGATTCGGACTGCGCGTATCCGTGTACATGCCCGGACGGCGGCGAACCGGTTCGAGGCCGGTCAGGACCTCGATGTCCGAAGCGGTGTATGACTGGCTCATCCCGACCCGCTCATGGCGCGGCGCGTGTGCGCCGCAGGCGCGGCGATTCTAGCAGCCGCGCATGCCGGCAAGCGCAGCGGAGACTCAGCCCAGATCGCGGGCCAACGCCGCCGCACTTTCGGCGGGTAGCCGCGTGGCGTGCCGGTATTCAGGGTGATCGGTGCCAATCGTGATCGCGGCGCCCTTCTTGATTCCTTCGCGCATTGCCACCGTCAGCTCGAAGCGCAGCCAGTGCACGGCCGAAGTCTTTTCCTCATTCTCGCGCGCGAGATCCTCGTCCGCGATCGCGCGCACACGGCCAGCGTCCGCGACCTCGACATAGCACTGATCCTCGACCCCGCGCAGCCTGGCAAGCGCCACCGCCCGTTCGCGTGGGTCGGGGTACTCGATCATCATCGTCGCCTTCCAGTTGCTGCCGTCGGGGATCAGCGGGTTATAGGCATCAAGCTCCTCGCGAATGCCGCGCGGCTCGAAGATCCGTTCGATGCGCAGCATTTCCTGCACCTGGTACTGGATCGTCAGGCGGTCCTCGAAGATCCACGTCATGTTGGGCCCAACCGGTATCGTGCGTGTGCGCTTGTGTGCGATCACGTCCGCACGGAATGCGTCGCGACTCCTGGCGTATTGCTCAAGACTCATCAGGTCTGCTTCCTTGAGCGCGCCGCTGCTTGCTGCCTTGTCCAATCAGTCCTCCTCAGATGCCGTAGGCCCGCCGCAGCAGGCTTATCGGATGCGCAGGCAGGCGGCCCTTGCCAAGACCGGTACCGATCTGGTGCCCGGCCATCGGGCAGTCGCTCGCGAAATGGTCGGGCGCCGCAGCCTCGACGCGCTGCACGACCGGGCGTGCAATCTTCATTGAAACCTCATGAAACTCGCTCTTGACCGCATAGGTGCCGTCATGGCCGGAGCAGCGCTCGATGGTCGTCAGGGTCGTTCCTGGCACCAGACCGAGCACATCGCGAGTCTTCAGGCCTATGTTCTGCACCCGCAGATGGCAAGGCACGTGATAGGCCACCTTGCCCAGGCTCGAGCGGAAATCGGTGGCCAGCCGGCCTTCGGCATGTCGCAGCATCAGATATTCGAAAGGATCGAAGGTCCGTTCTGCGACCCGCCTGACATTTGGGTCGTCCGGAAACATCAATGGCAGTTCGCGCTTGAACATCAGCACGCAGGACGGCACCGGCGCCAGAATGTCGTGGCCCGACTCGACGAGAGCGGCGAGCACGGGGATATTCTGCTCTTTCAGCTTCTTGATCGCCGCGAGGTCGCCGAGTTCGAGCTTCGGCATGCCGCAACAACGCTCGAGTTCCGGCATGGCGACCGGGATGCCGTTGTGCTCCAGGACCGCGACCAGGTCGCTCAGGATGTCCGGTTCGTTACGGTTGCAGTAGCAGGTCGCGAAGAGGGCGACCCTGCCGGTGGTCCTCGCGGTCGGCAATGGGGTCAAGTCGGGCTTTGACCGCCGGGCTTCGAGGCTGCGAAAGCTCTTGCTGTGGTACTCCGGCAGCCGCGCGTCCGGGTGCACGCCGAGGCTGCGGTCCAGCATCCGACGGCCGAACCGGCTGCGATTGGCCGCGTTGACCACTTCGCTGACGACCGGAATTCCCGCAATCCTGCCGACCGCGTCCGTCGACGACAGCAGCCGGTCGCGAATGCCGGCTCCCTCCTCACGGAAGCGTACGGCCTTGGCGCGGAGCATCAGGTGCGGGAAATCGACATTCCACTCGTGCGGCGGCACGTACGGACATTTGCTCATGTAGCACATGTCGCAGAGGTAGCAGTGATCCACCACCTCCCAGTACGCCTTGCTGGGAACCGCCGCGAGCTCGCCGGTCGCCGATTCGTCGATGCGATCGAACAGCACAGGGAATGAATTGCACAGGCTGAAGCAGCGCCGGCATCCGTGGCAGATGTCGAACACACGCTCGAGTTCGCGCGTCAGCGAGTCGTGATTCCAGAAATCCGCGCTGTTCCACGGGAGCGCGTGCCGCGTCGGCGCTTCGAGGCTGCCTTCACGACGGCCGCCGGTCTCCCGCTCGTTCACGGGCTCACGCAATTGCGATGGCAGCTCAGTTGAGCTGGTCCAGTGCTTTCTGGAAGCGGTTCGCGTGGGAACGCTCGGCCTTTGCGAGCGTCTCGAACCAGTCGGCAATCTCGTGGAACCCTTCACCGCGGGCAGTCTTTGCCATGCCCGGATACATGTCTGTGTACTCGTGTGTCTCACCGGCAATGGCCGCCTTCAGATTGTCCGAAGTGCCGCCGATTGGCAGGCCGGTCGCGGGATCACCGACCTGCTCGAGGTATTCGAGATGGCCGTGGGCATGGCCGGTCTCGCCCTCGGCGGTCGAACGGAACACGGCTGCGACGTCGTTATAGCCTTCCACGTCCGCCTTCTGCGCAAAATACAGGTAGCGACGATTCGCCTGCGACTCGCCAGCAAAAGCCGCCTTCAGATTGCCTTCCGTCTTGCTGCCTTTCAGATTCATGGTTGCCTCCTCAGCGTTCCAGGCCCCAATGACCACGGTTTAGACAGATTCTAACACCAGCGTTGACCCCTTGTGCAGCGTCTGTGTAACGTACCCGCCCCACCTGCGCTGCAAGGCAGTTTCCCTTGACCCGACAGAAGTCCGCGACCCCAGATTTCGAGGCGGCGCTTGCCGAGCTCGAGCAGATTGTCGAGCGCCTCGAACACGGAGAACTGTCGCTGGAGGATTCATTGCGCCAGTTCGAGCGCGGTGTCGAATTGACGCGCAGCTGCCAGAAGGCCCTGCGCCAGGCCGAGCAGAAGATCAGCATCCTGAGCCGCGGGCCGGACGGGGAGAAGATCGAGCCATTTGTGCCACCCGCCGGGGAATGAGCAGTCGCTCGATGTCCCTCGAGGCCTCAGCGACACTCGACTGGCAGTCGCGTTACCGCGCCCGCATCGAAGCCGTGCTCGAGCGCACTTTGCCGGCCGGCGACTCAGCCCCCGCGGGGCTTCATCAGGCGATGCGCTATGCGACGCTTGGGCCTGGCAAGCGCATTCGGCCGGTGTTGGTTTACGCGACAGGCGCGGCCGTTGGCCTGCCGCCCGCAGCGCTTGACGGAGCCGCCGCGGCCGTCGAGCTGATCCACGCCTACTCGCTGGTGCACGACGACTTGCCGGCAATGGACAACGACGACCTGCGCCGGGGCCGCCCGACCACCCACCGCGCATTCGACGAGGCAACCGCGATGCTCGCCGGCGACGCTCTGCAGGTCCTTGCCTTCGAAATCCTCGCGGAGGACCCCTCGCTGCCGTTGGACCCGGCACTCCGCCTCGAAATGATCCGGATGCTGGCCCGCGCCAGCGGCACGCAGGGCATGGCAGGTGGTCAGGCGCTGGACCTCGCGGCGGTCGGAAAGGTGCTCGATCGCGGCCAGATTGAGGAAATGCATGCGCGCAAGACCGGCGCACTGATCCGCGCTGCAGTCTTGATGGCCTGCGCTGCTGCGCCCTCGCTGTCGGCGCCGAGACGGGAAGCGCTGGATCGCTATGGCACGGCGGTCGGCCTGTCATTCCAGATCGTCGACGATCTGCTGGACGTGCTCGGCGACACGGCGTTGACCGGCAAAACCAGTGGCGTCGATGCGCTGCGCGGCAAGCCGACTTATCCCGCGATCGTGGGCATTGCCGCGGCGCGCGAGCGCGCTGCGGAACTTGCCCGCGAGGCCGTCGAGGCGCTTGGCCTCTTCGGGCCCGAGGCCGGACAACTGCGCGAATTCGCCGGCGAACTGGTCGAGCGCAGCCACTGAACGATCGCCGCGGGTCTTATGCCGCTCGCAGCGCCTCCAGTACACTGCACGGATGACTGAGGAGAAACCGGCCGCGCTGCTGGATTCGATCGGGTCCCCGGCCGACCTGCGTGCGCTCGCCGAAGGCGACCTCGTGCCGCTGGCGGCCGAATTGCGCGAGTTCCTGATCCACACCGTCGGCCAGATGGGCGGGCACCTCGCGGCGGGGCTCGGTACCGTCGAGCTCGCGATTGCCCTGCACTATGTGTTCGACACGCCGTATGACCGGTTGGTCTGGGACGTCGGCCATCAGGCCTATCCTCACAAAGTTCTGACGGGACGTCGCCACCGGCTCGGCAGCATCAAGCAGCGCGGCGGACTCGCGCCCTTTCCGTCCCGCGCCGAGAGTGTTTACGACAGCTTTGGTGTCGGGCATTCAAGCACCTCGATCAGCGCCGCCCTCGGCATGGCGATCGCGAACCGCAAGGCCGGCAGCGACCGGCGTGCGGTTGCAATCATCGGCGACGGCGCCATGAGCGCCGGGCTTGCGTGGGAGGCGCTGAATCATGCCGGCAGCCTCGATGTGGACCTGCTGGTCGTGCTGAACGACAACGACATGTCGATATCCGAGAATGTCGGCGCCCTGTCCCAGTATTTCGCGCGATTACTCTCGGGTCGCATGTACTCGCATCTGCGTGAGGGCTCGAAGAGAGTGCTGCGCTCGATGCCCGCCGCATGGGAACTGGCGCGCCGCTCCGAGGTACATGCCAAGGGCATGGTGCTGCCCGGCACGTTGTTCGAGGAAATGGGCTTCAACTACATCGGCCCGGTTGACGGGCATGATGTCGGCGCGCTGGTCGCGACACTTCGCAACATGCGTCTGCTGCCCGGCCCGCAGTTCCTGCACGTCGTGACCCAGAAAGGCAAAGGCTACGCGCCGGCGGAAGCCGACCCGATCAAGTGGCATGGCCCCGGTCCCTACGATCCGGCGAGCGGCACCTTGGTCAAGGAACAGCCCGGCGGCCCGACCTACTCGCAGGTTTTTGGCCAGTGGCTCTGCGACATTGCGGAGCAGGATTCACGCATCGTCGCCATCACACCGGCCATGCGCGAGGGATCGGGCATGGTCGAGTTCGAGAAGCGATACCCCGATCGCTACTTCGATGTCGCCATCGCCGAGCAACATGCCGTCACGCTGGCTGCCGGGCTGGCCTGCGACGGATTGCGGCCTGTAGTCGCCATCTATTCGACATTCCTGCAGCGTGCCTATGACCAGCTCATTCACGACGTGGCATTGCAGCGCCTGCCCGTCGTGTTCGCACTCGACCGTGCGGGTCTGGTCGGAGGCGACGGCGCAACCCATCAGGGCGAATTCGACCTTTCGTATCTGCGCTGCATACCCAATCTCGTGGTGATGGCGCCAGCCGACGAGAATGAATGCCGGCAGATGTTGTACACGGCCGTCATTCAGGATCAGCCGGCTGCAGTGCGGTACCCGCGGGGGCGCGGACCCGGGGTGACCGTGGAGCGCACGATGCAGGCACTGCCGCTGGGTCGCGCCGAAACACGGCGCCGTGGCGGCAGTGGCCTCGCGCTGCTTGCGTTCGGAACGATGGTAACGGCAGCGGCGGCGGTGGCCGAAGCCCTCGATGGGACGCTGGTCAACATGCGATTTGTGAAGCCGCTGGACGAGGAGTTGATCGCGGCCGTGGCCGCCAACCATCGTGCGATCGTGACGCTCGAGGAGAATGTCGTGGCTGGCGGCGCCGGTTCTGCGGTTCTGGAGTTCCTGCAGCGGATCGAGTGCGGCATCCCTGTGCTGCAGATCGGCGTGCCCGACGGCTTCATTGAGCACGGCTCGCGCGAGGACAATCTGGTTGCGGCGGGACTCGACGGCGCTTCGATCAAGGTGGCCATCGACCGCTTCTGGCGCCGGCCCGGCATGCGCCGCGTCCAGCCGGCAGGTTAAACAGGACCGATATGGTATTATTTATGCTGGCGGGCGGATCTGAACCCGCCTGGAATGGAAACCACGGATGAACGCGAAAACAGCGAGCACCCCGGTCATTGCGGTGATCGACGACGTGCAGAGCCGCGCCGATACGCGCCGGCTACCGATCAACCGTGTCGGCATCAAGGACATCTATCACCCGGTGCGCGTCAAGGACCGTTCGCGCGGCGAGCAACACACGATCGCCAATTTCAACATGTACGTCGCCCTGCCCCACAACTTCAAGGGCACGCACATGTCGCGATTTGTCGAGATTCTGAACGAGCATGAAGCCGAGATCTCGGTCGAATCGTTCAACGAGATGCTGGCGGAGATGACCGGGCGTCTGGACTCCGATGGCGGCCACCTGGAAATGTCATTCCCGTACTTCGTGATGAAGAAGGCCCCGGTCACCGGGGTCGAGAGCCTGCTTGACTATCAGGCGACACTCGCAGCCGAACTCAAGAATGGCCGCACCGAAACCTGGCTGAAGGTGGTCGTGCCGGTCACGAGCCTCTGCCCATGCTCGAAGCAGATCTCGGATTACGGCGCGCACAACCAGCGTTCGCACGTGACCATCACCGTGCGAATCGCCAAGCACGTCTGGATCGAGGAATTGATCGACATTGCGGAGCGGGAGGCGAGCTGCGAGCTCTACGGGATCCTGAAGCGGCCCGACGAGAAATACGTGACCGAGCGCGCCTACGAAAACCCCAAGTTCGTGGAGGACATCGTCCGCGACGTTGCACTGAGACTCAACGAAGACGAACGCATCCGTTCCTACGTGGTCGAGGCGGAGAACTTCGAATCGATCCACAACCACTCGGCGTATGCACGCATCGAGCGCGACAAGGACCTTCCCGCAGGGTGAGCCTCAGCTCGCGACCCGCGTGTCGCCGCCCTGCAGGCGCGAGATCAGTGTCCGCAGGAAGACCTTGTTGAACCGCAGCTGGCAGGCTGACGATGCCTGCTCGAGCAATGTCGCGCTGACCCGCAGGATCGTGACATCTTCTTCGGCCACCACGGC